>Ga0075970_101_pt1 | contig 78339 bp, 86 predicted proteins | sample RifGroA2_FD_67996 | JGI IMG/M metagenome (GOLD analysis project Ga0075970, IMG submission 67996) | Parcubacteria bacterium GW2011_GWA2_46_10
GATTTTCTATCTTCCAGGTTTGAGATGTCAGCCCTACTCATAGCGGCCATCTGGATTTTGGTAATAAACATAGCTCCAATCAAAGATGAGTTGTCTTCTCCCATTCTTCCCTTAGAAAGGTTCATGATCAGGATTTTCCCCTCATCCATGATCTGGCGAAGGTTAATAGTCGAGTGAGGTTGCCCCACAATGTGACGAATCAAAGGATTGGAAACCAACTGTCCGATCTTGTTGAGCACAGCTGCGTTAGCTTCATCGGCATACTTAGCGGTCCATTTGCTGAATTCTTCCACCCAGAAAGTCTTTACGACAGGATCGGTTAATTCTTTGACAACGTTATCTCTAAAGGTTTTATTGGTTAACATGCGCATCACATCCAAAAGGGTTGCTCCAGGATATTCAAGCAACGCAAGTAAAGTATTATTCAAAATATATTGCATACGGTTGGACCACACATCCGCCCATACTTTTTTGAAAACAGCCATGATACCGGAAGCTACCAAGTGAATGTGCTCTTCGCTTACCTTCTCAAGCGGATTAAAGCCGATAGGGTACGCCATATCCGAAGGGTTGAAATAAACTACATCGTTCAAACGCTCCTCGGGAATGAACTTCAAAATGGTTTCCGCCAACTCACCGTGAGGGTCTAGAAGTCCTACTCCTCTCCCTTCGCGGATATCATCAATGATCATATTCTCAAGCAAGACGGACTTTCCGGAACCAGTTTTTCCCACGATGTACGTGTGGCGCATACGATCCTTCTCCTTGATACCAAAAGCCACTTTATTCCTAAAGTTCGTTTGTCCGATTATGGTTATACCTTCATCTGGATCCATCATCTTTCTTTAGTAGGTAAATCCATAGGTGCCTGACTCTTGCGAGATTGAATGGTGCTGGTTCTTTGTGACTTTACCAAGCTCAAAGGCGGGTGGAACAACGTAGCCACCTCCTCGGTGTTCAAAATAGAAGTTTTTAACTTCATATCCACAAAGGGCACGTGAATAGGTTTCGGCATGCTTCTGTGAATGTAGTTAATCATCAGCATCCTCTTCCTTTTAGCTAGTCTTTTCTTTCTCCAGAGTAGCCCTACAGCCCTTGGTATAGTCAACGTGGGCCTATGGGGCGCCAATTGATTGAGGTTTTTATCTCCCAGTTGCCTTAGAGCACCCATAACCGCAGTTACATTCTCTGCCGTGAATTCATCTTTGTCGTCTATGTAGATAAAGCGCAAAACACACTCAAAAGCCTGTTTAGACATTTTGTTATATATCGCCTTTATCTTTTCCTGACCAGCTGGTGATGGGGGCCTTAAAGGAGCAGGCTTTACCTCTACGGCTTCATCGAATATAGGGGGAGTTGCCATGGCGGAAGGAAGGTTCTTGAGGATATCTCCGGCGTCCCTTGCCACATTGCCCAAAACGGAAGGCTCTTTGCCCTTTTTGACTCCCACAATATCGTCTATCTCCTCCTGGGCTTTGGTTCTCCAGGTATCACCGGTAGGACGAATCAAAAGCTGTAGCCAGATAGCTTCGTTGTTTTTCAAAGTAGACATTACCTCTGTGATAGTAGCCAAGGGATCGAGCATGCGCTCTTCTGTCTGATCCTCAAAGTATTCATACGTCCTAAGGGGAAAATGATCTGGTTTAACTAAAACGAAATCAGTTCCAAAAATATCCCGGTCAGAGAAAGACTTTTCTCGGAGTCGCTCTATGTAATCGTCAGCCTCAAGAATTTCAGCGTCTGGGTATTCAGACAAGAAGGCTGATTCCACTAAGTGCCTGTGGATTTGAGGTGTGCGGATAAAAAGGTGTACGCCCTCGGAGAATCCCACCATCTCCAAAGACATCCAATCCTCTACCTTCCCTTTTCTATATCTATCTATCCTCTTGATCCCGAAAGAATAGGTGCCGTGCAGGGCGGCGATAACCTGCTCCATGGCCTTAACGGATTTAACGTTCTCCTTGGGAATGGTTATCTCCAAAAGCACCCACTTTATCTCCTCTATAAATCGCTCGGTGATATGGATCAACCACCAATCCCTCGCCAATATCAAAGCGGCTAGAGGAACCACTAGCCACCAATATGAAAAGGCTTGCAGGACACTGTTAAAAAGTTCACTCATTGAGAGAATAGGTACCTCGTCCTATCAACACAAAACGCGGATCCCTAATCAATTCATTGTGGACCGTAGCGTGCGCTTTCTCTTTCTCGCTCATCTCGTTGACCAGACGGGCAATCTCCATAAAGTGCATAGGCTCACCTTTTTGTTTGAGTGCCAGGTAGGCTTTGTCCTTCACGGTCTTTGGATTAACGTGCAACCAATGAGTGGCGCCCATGTGCCCGTAGGGGCCGGTACCGAAGTTCTTGGAAAGCGACAAATAATTCAAGATAACGGATTCCGTAATATTGTGCTCGTCTCTCACCTCTCCCATATACTTATCAAAATCATGCTCTTTGTATTTCAAAAGTTTTCCTATCAACTTCATCGCCAAATTATGGGTTTCTTGATCTAAATACCAGGCGGTGTGAATATCTTGAGTTTCATCCTGAATATATGGATGACCCAAAACCTTAGCCAGGAAGTTCAGCTTGTTTTCGAAAACGGGGTGGTAATCTTCGTGAGCCTTGCAGAGCACCGCTATATCGCGGGCCAAGAAATCGCTACGCCTTACCCTGGAAACACTCTCTAGATACTTCTCCATCAACTCCAAAAAGAGCAGTGATTGCTTTTCCTCTTTAATGCGCTCTTTGATGCCGTGAAGGGTGGACGCTTCTATCTGGCGCACCCTCTCACGCGTCAAGCCATATTCCTCACCCAGGCTCGCCAGAGTGTACATATCTGGGCTTTTCAGGCCAAATCTGCGTATTACAATATCGCGCCCCCTCTTGTCCTCTACCTGGAGCGCCTTTTTGACAAGGTCTTCCATGTCTATTTCTAACGCTATCTTCAACATATTACCTGTATTTCAGAATACAATATTATAGATGAGGCGTCAAGAGACCCCACTTCCCCCACTTCTTTACACTCTAGCACATAAATGGTCTGGACTTATCCACCTAAGCGCTTTTAACCCTCTTTCCTGCAAGCAGGAGAAGAGGGCTAGCCACGAAAATCGAAGAGTACGTACCCGCTATTGTTCCAACCATAATGGCCAAGATGAAGTGTTTGAGGCTTATGGGCCCGAAGAAATACAACGCTAGGAGTACCAACACAAGCGTAAGGGAGGTATTGATGGAGCGGGCCATAGTAGAGGTGACACTTTTGTTCACTACTTCCTCCAGTTCAGCTCTCCCGGGTTGATGTATTAGATTTTCTCGAATGCGATCAAAAACAACTATGGTGTCGTGCACTGAAAACCCCATAACGACCAGCAACGCCACCATGAAGTTAATGTCTATGAATACATTCTCCGTTTTCCCCAAAAAAGCGAATAATCCCGCAGGTAAAACTACGTCATGGACGAGAGTCAACAAAGTTATCAATCCATACTTCCAGGATCTCACCGGCTCCGCCACCTTCCTGAAAGCGAAAGTTATATACAAAGATATGGCAACCATCACCAACCCCACCGCCCACCAAGCTTTGGAGCTCAACTCTTTGGATACTATGGGACTCACTGACCAGAAATCCAACTCTTTAGCTTCCTCGCCAAACGTACTCTTCAGAGCCCCCACTATCTCCTGACGTTCTGTATCTTGAAGTTCCCTGAGAGAAAGGGTGAAAACATCGCTTCCCTCATCCAGAGAGATATTCACTTCATCTATCTTAAATTTCTCCAAGAAAAATCCCCTAATATCATCGATGGATGCATTCGGCACTTCTACTTGCCAAAGAGAACCGCTTGTAAAGTCAATTCCCAGTTTAAATCCAAAAAGGACAACCGCGAGCACGCTCAAGACCACCAGCAAGGCGGAGATCCCCAACAAAACATTTTTGTATCTAAGCAGTTTTTCTATCATTTCTCTATAAATACTCTCAATATCGTTCTGGTTACAAAAATGGCTGAGAACATGCTAACTAACACGCCCATACCCAACGTCAGCGCAAACCCCCTCACAAAACTGGAAGTAAAGGCGTAAAGGATCACCGCCGTAATGATAGTTGAGGTGTTTGAATCTCTAATGGAGGTCCAAGCACGCTTAAATCCCTCTTCAATGGATTGCTCTTTGCTGTGTCCCGCTTTTAACTCCTCTTTGCTACGTTCAAAGATCAAAATATTGGCATCCACGGCCATACCGATAGAGAGAATAAAGCCCGCTATACCCGCCAGGGTCATGGTAAAGTTAGGAATCAATTTAAATACTCCAAGAGAAAGGAGGGTGTAAATGATGAGGGCAAATCCGGCTACAACCCCGAAGGCCCTGTAGTAGAGAGCCATGAAGAGTAAAACAATGGCTGTTCCCACCAATCCCGCGAATATGATCTTGTTCAAAGAATCATTTGCCGCCGAAGCGCTCACTTTTCTTTGGTTGATCAGCTTGATAGGAGCGGAAAGTGCTCCTGCGTTAAAGTTCTCAACCAAGTTCCTGGCTTCATCTATCCCGAAACCACCAGCGCCTCCGGTAATTTGAGCCTTACCCCCGGTTATTTCTTGCTGCACTACCGGGGCAGTAATTAACTGGCCATCTATAAAAACGGCTAAAGGCAGTCCCACGTTCTTTTTGGTAATATCCGCGAAGATGCCCGCTCCCTCCTCGTTGAATTGCAAAGTGACTATAGCCTCGTTCGAGTACTGATCAAAGGCAATATCTGCTCCGTCCAAAAACCTTCCCGTTAAATTAGTGGGAATGTATACTGGGTTTCCATCTTCACCCATCTTGACCTCCTTGAACTCCAGGACAGGAGTGGCCCCTATCTGACGAGCCGCATCCTCCGCATCTACTCCGGCCAACTCTACTAGAAGTTGATAGCTATCACCCTTCTTGGCACTCGTTACTTTCGGTTCGGAAACTCCAAACATATTCACCCTGCGTTCAATTACCTCTTTGAGGCCCGCTACCGCCTCATCGTACCCGCTTGGGTCAACATTACTAAGGTCAACCTCGTAAACTAAGGCACTCCCTCCAACCAAATCCAGACCCAAATGCCACGGCAGCTTACTAGACACGCTATTTCCCGGATACACAAAAAAACCAGCCAGGACCGTCAGGGTCAAAATTACGATCAATACGATAATACTTTTTCTCTTTTGCATATTTCTTGTCCGCCCGCCAGGGCTCGAACCTGGAACCCTCGGCTTAAAAGGCCGCTGCTCTACCATTGAGCTACGGGCGGCTACGGTTCAAAGCCTCCAAACTCAGGCCAATAGATAAATTACTACATAATTGTCGCTTCTTACAAGCCTATCTAAGCTCATCATCCAAATCCTCCAAGAGCTCTTTGGCTTTCTTGCTTAAATGTTTGGGCGTTTCAACCTCCAGTTTGATGATGAGGTCTCCTCTTAGAGTCATGCCGTGTCCTTTAACACGCACCTCCTCCGTAACGCTTTTGCCCTGAGGAATTTCCACATCTAACTCCGTTCCTCGCAGATCTTTGATCTTGATCTTCTTGCCCAGCAACACATCCGTTATCCTAACCCTCTTTTTACAAAGCAGATCTTCTCCCCTGCGTTCAAAAACCGGATGAGGGTCAATTAAGATCTTTACGTACAGATCGCCGCTAACGGCGTTGTTCTCACCGGCTTCACCCATACCTTTGATCTTGATAATCTGACCGCTCTCTACCCCCTCGCGGATATCAACCTTGACTCTATGCTTATGGCGAACCCTGCCCGGCCCCTTGCACTCCTTGCAAGATGCCTCTGGGATCTCTCCCGCTCCCCGGCACTCCGGACAACTCACAACGTGGGCAAAGCCTCCGAAGAAGGTATTGCGCGTTTCTTTAATTTGTCCTTGTCCTCCGCAATATTCACACTTCTTGAAAGCGGTACCTTTGGTATACCCCACACCCTTGCAAGATTCACATTGAATATATGTTTCATATTCCAACTCCAAGACTTTTCCCGCCTGGGCCTCCTCAAGTGATATTTCTGCCAGAACTTCTATATCTCCTCCCCTTTTGTACGTACGCCTTTTCTGGCGCATACCCAGGCCTTCGAAGAAGGTACCAAAAATATCTTCAAGATCCCCCATATCTTCGAAACCGTTAAAGTTGACATCCCAATTCCAATTCTGCCCGGCGCCAAAAGGACTGCCGCCGCTAAAGGCATTGCCGAATCTATCGTACTGACTCCTCTTTCCTCTATCTGAGAGGATCTGATAGGCCTCGTTGATCTCTTTGAATTTCTGATCATCCCCTCCGTTTTTATCAGGATGGTACTGATGGGCCAGTTTACGGTATGCCTTTTTAATCTCCTCCTCGGTGGCGCCTTTAGTAACGCCCAATATTTCGTAATAGTCTCTCATAACGATTCATAGAATACACTTGAACGCGAAGTTTCCGCAACTTCTCTAGGGAAGAGTGATGACCTCCTTGCTTACGGACTCCGATTGTACCGCAATGAAACTGAAAGCGATCAGAAGTTCGTAAAGCATAAAGGCCAAAAGCCCCAGGGGGATGTAGAGAATGAACTCTATGCTTTTAACCAAAAGAAAAATGATGGCAAAAAGGATCAGCAATCCCCACGGAGAGCCGGGGCCTAAAAGATTGTTGGTCTTTTCCGATATCAGCGCGTGCAAGTTAGAACTCACCGTTGCTCCTTCTTGGAAGTTGAAGCCGGTTTTCTCTTTGAGCAACGCATTCATCTCTTTGGCTGATTGAGCCGCTAGTAATTGTTTTTGATATCCGCTCAAACTCTCGCTACCGCTACTTTCGTTAATCTGCTGCAAGGCCATACTTTTCAAAACGTCTCCCAACTTTGCGTCACCGGAGAAATCCTTGATGTACCCCTTCACTATGGGGGTAACGGTCAAATCAACCGTCCGCTTAATACTTTGTTCCGTAAAAATAGCGGCTCCGTGCACAGAGAAAAGAAAAGTAGCTATGATCACACCCACCGTCAAAATGAGACCCATCACCGGTCTGGCAACATGAGAAAAGCGGATCTTTACCATATTCTTTCCCCCTCTTCGTCCCCTATCGTGAATCGCTAGCAAGAGCAGGAAGACAATGAGGGCTGTAGCTCCCCAGTACCAAAGGGAAGCTCCCCAGAAGGGCAATATGAATCCAAGTGTGCACAATCCGGAGGCCAAGAGTATTTCCCTTATGTGTTTTAGGGCAAGGCTCTGGACCGTGATCACCGCTGCCCATATTACAAAGACAAGCGTGCCGTACCCAAACTCCCCTACCCTCAACAGAAATCCGGAAAGCAAAGCTAGCAGGCCTGTTGTGCCAACAAGCAGGTACACCTTGAACCAGGATTGCCTTTCGTCCGTTAATGACTCGCGAGAAGAGAGCGAACTTGAAGATTCACCCCCGGCTCTCATTTTTTCCCACAATCCATCCATACTAGAGGGGCTTACTCTGACTTAGGCGTTTTCTCGTCTTCCCCACCTTCAGAGTTGCCACTATCTTTTTTATACAATATCTGACCAACCTTTTGAAGCGAAGACGACAGGCTCTCTGATGCGTTTTTGATTTTCGCTGCGTCTTCTCCTTTGGTCGCGCCCTTCAAATCATTAATCTTGTCCTCTATTTCTTTCCTCACGTCTCCCGGTATTTTGTCTCCAGCATCTTTGAGAGCTTTCTCTGCGGTGTACACCAACGCCTCGCCTTGATTGCGCACATCAACGAGTTCTCTTTTCGCCTTATCGTCGCTGGCGTGTTCCAGTGCTTCCTGCTTGAGTTTTTCGATCTCTTCTTTGCTAAGGGCGGTCGTGGCCTCGATTCTCACCGACTGGCTCTTACCCGTCGCCTTATCCGCTGCTTTGACATTCAAAATACCGTTGGCGTCTATATCAAAAGAAACTTCCACCTGTGGTACTCCCCTAGGAGAAGGAGGAAGCCCGTCAAGAATGAACCTACCCAAAGTCTTGCTGTCTGTCGCCATCTCACGTTCTCCTTGAAGCACGTGGATTTCAACTGACGTTTGATTATCCGCAGCCGTTGAGAATATCTGGCTTTTGGATGTGGGGATGGTGGTGTTTTTCTCAATTAACTTGGTAAATACTCCACCCAAAGTCTCAATTCCTAAAGACAACGGGGTAACATCAAGAAGCAAAATATCTTTTACATCTCCCTGCAAAATACCCGCCTGGATAGCGGCACCCACCGCCACCACCTCATCGGGATTGATACCCAAGTGCGGTTCTTTCCCGAAAAGCTCCTTGACCGCCTCTCTCATCATGGGCATGCGAGTCTGTCCTCCAACCATAAGGATCTCGTCTATGTCGGAGAGCTGCAGCCCGGCTCCCCTGGGAGTTGGAGAGGTCACTACCTCTTTTACTAGATCAATGGATCTATCTATCAAATCTTTCGTTAACTCCTCGATTGTTGCTCTAGTTAACTTCATCACGAAGTGTTTTGGTCCAGAGGCATCAGAGGTAATGTATGGCAAGTTAACTTCCGTTTCTACGGAGGTAGAAAGCTCGTGCTTGGCACGCTCTGCCGCTTCTCGTAGACGCTGCAAAGCCAAAGGATCTTTGGATACATCCACTCCTTCCTGCTTACGGTATTCTTTAATTAGATGTTCCATGATCAACTGATCGAAATCATCTCCTCCAAGGTGAGTATCTCCTCCAGTTGCCTTGACCTCTACCGTATTGTCCCCCACCTCCAGCACGGATATATCAAAAGTGCCTCCCCCAAAGTCATATACCACCACTTTCTCGTCTTTTTGTTTGTCTATTCCATATGCCAGAGCGGCGGCGGTTGGTTCATTGATGATACGGCGCACCTTAAGGCCCGCTATCTCTCCGGCATTTTTTGTCGCTTGCCTTTGGGAGTCATCGAAATACGCAGGCACAGTGATCACGGCCTCCTCTATGGATTCACCGAGTTTCTCTTCCGCATCTTTCTTGAGTTTCCCCAAAACCATGGCCGATATCTCTTCCGGCTTATGCCACTTATCACCCATCTTTATCTCCACCCCCCCGTCAGCAGCCTCTCTTATTTCAAAAGATGAGATTTTCTTGTCTTTTTGAACCTCGGGATCTTTGAACTTCCTGCCAATTAATCTCTTCACCGAGGCTATGGTGTTTTGAGGGTTGGTAATGGCCTGCCTTTTCGCCAAAAGCCCTACTAACCTTTCATTGGATTTTGACATCGCAACCACTGATGGAGTAGTGCGATTGCCCTCTACGTTTTCCAAAATCTTGGGATCACCTCCTTCTACGATAGCCATCGCAGAGTTAGTGGTTCCCAAATCTATGCCCAATATCTTTGCCATTTTATTTCTCTTGGTGTTTGTAAACCTTTACCTTGGCTGGCCTCATAACTTTACCGTTTAACACATACCCCTTCTCTATCTCCTCAGCTATCAATCCTTCCTTCTCATCCGGACCGTCGGTTACCATAACCGCCTCGTGCATACTGGGATCAAACAGTTGCCCCTCCTGGACATCCATTTTCTCAAGTCCGCGTCTGCGAAGCAAGTCCTCCAGCTGATTTTGGATGAGATACACCCCCTTCTCTACCTCCCCGGATTTCTCCATAGCCTGCAAGGCCAGATCAAAACTGTCTAAAATATTCAAAAGATCCCTGATAATATCCTCGTTGGCAAAGCGAACCAGTTCCTCCAACCGCTTCAACTCGTCTTTTTTGTAGTTGGCTAAATCCGCCTTGGCGCGCTTCCAACCGTTTAGGTATTCCTCACACTCCCCTTTGAGCTTTTCAATATCTTCCTTGAGATCTTTTTCTTTGGGCATAGAGAATGTTTTGCAATACCAAGGTATGAAAACGGCTCGTTCGTGTCAACCCCCGACTAGGAAAATCACGGATTATAAATACCAATGAGACTGAAGGATGTTAGAACTATTATACAGCGACAAAATGGGTATATTTATGTACCTGACTTATCCGTACAATTTGGGATGTGACCCAATATCCACGAATCTGGCTGTGTTTTCATTAACTTCTATATATATTGCTCTGATGTTCCCGGTAATGTTTATACTTCTATAATTTGACCACTTCCCCGCGAGACTATGATTATTTAGACGTACATCCATGTGGTCCACAACAAATATCGTAAGTTGCCCTATCGCTTTACTTTTAACCCCTCTAGACAATTTAGAAAAGCTTTTCTCAAATTGCTTAGACAGAAAGTGCTGCATACCCTAGACTTTCTTAAGATGCCTAGTAAGTTCCTTTGCTGTAAACGGACCACTTGCCTCTCCAGCCTCATACTCTCTCTTGGCTTCTGTTATAATCCTTCTTAGATAAGGGGTGGGGATGTTTCTATCAGCAGAAAGAGTAAGCTCTTTTTCTCGCACAAACTGCTTTAGAAAAGCGTTAATCGCTGTACCAAGAGGCACACCCAGTTCTTTAGCCGTTTCCTGCGCGGCCTTTTTTAGAGATTTATCGGTTTTAATATTGATTATTGTCTTGGTTTTCATGTTTATATACCAAAGTGTATAAAATGGTATATACTTTGTCAACTCCACCCACTCCACCCCGCTACTCACTATTTCTTTAACGCAAAAGTTCTAACTCTATGAAGGGTCGCAAAAATCGTCCGTATAAACACTAACTAAATTGGGTGGGGTCAGGGACTGGAGGATGTTAGAACCTGTTTAGAAACCCATATATTGACTGTTTGACCTCCGTGTGGCATAAGGAGAATGTTCTTTGAATATACACCTGTGTCGGGGGTATCTGGGCTTAATGGTTCATTGAACTTAGATATTCCCGACTAAGGAGAGAAACGTGGCGGAAAAAAGAAAGCTGAGGAAAAGAATCCGAATCAGGCTTCACCATCAAGGTGGGGATAGGTACGGAGTGATCATCCTGAACGACTACGACGTGGCGCTTCAAACCGGCGTAGACGGGAGCGGGATGTTCGGACTCCTGTGTGGGACGACCAGTGTCGCCATTCTCTGTGGAGCCACCCTCCTCATCGATGAGGAATCATCCATCAGCTCCTACCAGCTCCACGTCAAACCAGGACAGGTTCTGGTCGACCACGGAGCCAGGTTGCCCTACTGAGGGCCATTCAGACACACACAAACCCGCATCCCCGACGGCAGCAACCCCGCTATCCTGTCGGAAAAGGATAGCGGGTGTTTGCTTTTTTAGATATATAGTCCCAGTCAGGGACGGGACCCAAATCCATCCTAGGCTAATTTCTTCTCTCTAACGCACTTCCCAGAGTTTCTTCATCAGCAAACTCGATTTCACCACCAGACGGTATCCCCATTCCCAAGCGGGTCGTCTTCTCCGCAACTCCCTCTAATTCTTTGGTAATCTGCGTAGCCAGAAAGTCTCCTTGAGTATTAGGATTGAAGGCTACGATAATCTCTTTCGCTTTTCCTCCTAGCTCTTTCGTAATCCAGCTTCTCAAACTTTTGAGCTTCAGTTTTTGATCTGCCTCCAGTAATCCCCCCCTTCCAAACTCTCCCAAAACCAAAAACCTTCCTTTGAATTTGCCGGTACTTTCAATAGACATAAGGTCAGTCTCTTTTTCCACTATCGCAATAATGCTCTTGTCTCTTTTCTCGTCAGCACATATCTCACAAAGCCCCTCCCCCTCGTGGATGTAGAAACAACGGCTGCAAATACCGACCAGTTGCAACGAAGCTATCGCCTCCTCTAACTCCTTCTGAGAACTTTTCCCCTGCCTTATCAAATAAAAAGCCAGCCGCACAGCTTGGCGGGGTCCGATCCCCGGCAACGCCGCCAGGATATCAACCAATCTCTTAATTGCCTTCGGCGTTCTCATGAAGTTTCTCTAAATTGCGGAAGCTTACTTTCTGCTTGTCCCAATAGAGCTTCACCGTACCTAAAGGACCATTACGGTGTTTAGCAATGATGATCTCGGTGATATTCTCGTCCTCCGGAGAAACATCCACCCTTCCCCTGTCTTTGGGGTGCACGAACATAACTACATCCGCATCCTGTTCAATAGAACCTGACTCTCTAAGATCGGAAAGTCTCGGCACCTTGACCTCACGCTGTTCAACACCCCTTGAAAGCTGGGAGACGGCCAGTACCGGGACAGCAAGCTCTCTCGCCAATCCTTTCAACCCTCTTGAGATCTCCGTCACCTGTTGCACCATATTGTCGCTTCCCGTGCGTGGTTGAACCAGCTGGAGGTAGTCGATGACTATAAGCGCCAAACCCTTGTGTTCGGCCTGCAAACGCCTCGCCATGGAGCGCATCTGGATAATACTTGGGGAAGGAGTGTCATCCACAAACAAGGGTGCGGAACTCAACTTATCAAGCGCTGCTTGGATCATCTGAAAATCCAAATCGTCTTTGAGCCTTCCCGTGCGCAATTTCCACAGATCAACTTGGGCCTCTGCGGCAATGAATCTGTCAATTACCTGTTCTCTGCTCATCTCCAGAGAAAATACCCCAACGGGAGCCTGCAGGTTTACGGCAATATGTCTTGCAATATCCAGAACAAAAGAGGTTTTCCCGTACGAGGGGCGGGCACCGACAATGATCAAGTCTGAACGCTGCAAACCGGAGAGAATATTGTCCAGATCCGTAAAACCAGTTGGTATACCCCGGTACTTCTCCCCTCCTCCTTCATGAAGCTTTTCAATACGTTCATAGGCTGTGAGAAGCTCATCCCTAATCGGCATAAAGTTTTTGGAGACAGATTTCTGCGATATCGCAAAGATCTTCTTTTCAACCTGATCCAGGAAGTTATCAATCTCTTCCTCGGCGAGAAAGGCTTCTTGAGTGATGGTCGCCGATATGTTGATCAAATCCCGGAGGATCCTCTTTTCTTTGACGATCTTGCCGTAGTGCAAGACGTGGGAAGAGGTAGGAACTGAATCCACTAACTCCGCAAGGTAGCTGGAGCCACCCACTTCCTCAAGCTGTTTCTTGTTCTTGAGCTCTGAAGTAACACTCAATATATCTATGGGTTCACGTTTGCTCCAAAGTTTAAGAACAGCCTCGAAGATCACCCCGTGAGCTTTCTTGTAGAAATCATCCGGAACTAAAAGATCCGCTACGGAAGCAACGGCATCTTTGTCGATCATCAAAGCCCCCAGAACAGATTGTTCGGCTTCTATGTCTTGTGGTGGGATTTTCGGTTGTAGTTTGGCCATATGAAGGGTCCGTACGATGTATCTTCTACCTCGTATCCTAACGATTCTACCTTGTGCCTCAAAGTGTCAGCCTTAACAAACTGTTGATTTCTCCTTAAAAGCTCTCTTCCTACGACCAAAGCCTTGATATGAACCGGGATCTTGGAGAGCACATCTGCGTAAGCTAAATCCAGGCCCAACACCTTATCCATCTTAAAAATCAGCCTTCTCTTCTCACTTGGGGAGATATCGGGGTCGCTCATTACCCGGCGTAGCGCCGCCATGCTCCCTGGAATATTCAGATCGTCCTCAACCGCCGCCTTGAAAAGGGCCTCCAGCTTGCCAACCAACTCCCTGTTATTCTTGAACTTATCGTGCTCGGAAAGGAACTTCAGCCTGCCAAGCTCCCTCCATAGGTTCCATAACCCGCTTTGGGCTGATTCCAACGCAGTCCAGGTAAAATTCAGTTTGCTCCTGTAGTGAGCCCCCAGGACAAAGTATCTAAAAGCCAGGGGCATATATCCCCTCTTTTCCACATCATCAAGCGTAAAGAAGTTCTTGGCGGATTTTGCCATCCTTTCGCCTCCAACTAATAGGTGTTCTCCATGAAGCCAGTAGTTTACGAATTTCTTCCCCGTAGCAGCCTCTGATTGAGCGATCTCGTTTTCGTGGTGAGGAAATATGTTGTCCACCCCGCCGGTATGGATATCAAATGATTTACCAAGATAACGCATACTCATCGCAGAACACTCGATGTGCCAACCCGGCCTCCCTCCTCCAAAAGGACTCCTCCAAGACGGTTCACCCTTTTTCTTTGTTTTCCAAAGTACAAAATCCCTTACATTATCTTTGCTGTATTCATCTGCAGAAACCCTGGCACCGTCCTTGATAGCAATCTTCCCCAAGCCCACCAGTTTCCCGTATTTCTTGAACTTGGAAATATCGAAGTATATAGAGCCGTCATCCCCCTGATACGCGAATCCCTTTTTCATCAAGGACTGGATGAGTTCCACTATTTCTTTGACATGAGCCGTGGCTAGGGGATATACCTCAACTTCTTCTATATTCAAACTCTTGATGTCTTCGAAAAACTTTTTGGTGTATACCTTGGTGACTTCTCCAATTCTTTTCTTTTGCTCTTTGGCTTTGTTGATAATTTTGTCTTCTACGTCAGTAATATTCATCACCTGGGTAACTTTGTACCCGAGAAACTCCAAGGAGCGTCTCAAAACATCTTCGAAAACGTAGGTGCGCAAATTCCCTATATGGGCAACGTCGTATACCGTCGGACCACAAGTATACATGCGTACCTCTTGCTTACGAATAGGCTTAAAGTTCTCCTTCTTGCGGGTTAGGGTATTTTGTAATCGCAACATCGCAAATGAATTATATCACGCATAAAAATAAGCGGCCTAGCCGCTTATTTTTGAGATCTCCACCTCGGTAAACTGCTGCCTATGCCCCTTCTTTACACGATAACGCTTTTTAGGTTTGTATTTGAAAACTACTATTGTCTTTGCCTTATCGTCCCTTAAGACCTTAGCTTCTACTTTGGCTCCCGCCACGTGGGGAGTTCCCACCTTAATTTCTTTACCCGTATTCACGAGAAGCACCTTATCAAAAACAAAGCCGCCCTCCTTATCGGCTTTTATCTTCTCTATTTTCACTTTATCTCCTTGGGCAACACGGTATTGTTTGCCTCCGGTTTCAATTACTGCGAACATAAGCTCCCGTATGATAGTGGCTTTTTGCTTTCTAAGTCAAGAATTTAGTTGATTAATGTAATAGCAAACGTCCCTACCGCAAAGAGCAAGGAGACTGCCCCCGTACCCACGGAGAGCAAATACGCCAAAAAGCGTTCTTTCGGGTATATGTGCCGCACCAATAGGAAGTTTATCAAAACTACCGCCGCTGCCGTAAGAATAACTCCGAAGAAGAGGGCAAAACTCCCTGCCCAGACTACTTCGTTGTGGTAGTTATCAAAGCGGATAATGATATCCCCGGCATTCGTCGGCAGGCTCAACAGCGCAACGATACTGCTTATCATGAGCATCAATCCGCTAAAGACAAAGGACCCTGAGACAATCCTGTCCTTGATCATCCAATTAGTTTCTTGAATTTCTTCACCAACGGTACCTCGTTAGCCTCATTGCCGTACACTTTGGCTGTGTAATAGGCAGTCCAATCTCCTAAGATCAAGGAGCCAAATAACTTCTGCGCTTCGCTTTTGCCCTTTAGAGGTATCGTTTTAACCGACAGCCCAAGTTCTTTATATACCGCCCCCAAAACTGTCATGCGTTTTTTGACTCTCGAGTGATCTCTATCGTCTTTTATAAACAAACAAACGAAGTTTGATAGCTTCTTCTCGGTGCCACCAAACCCATTGATCTCGTTGTGATTAGCCTCTGGCAACACACTCCAGAAAGCTGGGATTTTACCTGTTTCGTTGAACTTGATCTTCCAGTTGTACGCGATAGTTCCATTGTCTCCGGAGGCATAGATCAAGGGAATTTTGCCCGCAATCCCTTTGGCCAATTTCTCTCCTTCCTTCTCCAGTCCCTTGAAGTTGACGGTAGCTAACTTGCCAACTTCTTTGTAAAGCCCACTTTGCTGCATCAGCGTCAACACGGCCCGTATTTGAAAACCTAAAGAGACCCTTGGCTGAACATCGGTATTGGGCAACTCCACATACAAGATCCCGATCTTTTTTGCCTTATCCAAAAGTTTCCCGCCGGTACCAACAACCGCCAAATGATGCCCCGCTTTGAGTGCATAATCAAAAGCATCCAAGGTTTCTTCGGTATTTCCAGAATACGAAACAAAGATCAAAAGTCTTCCGTTTAGATCTACGCCCCTAGGAAGGCCATAACCCTTGTGCACTACGATGTCTAAATCTGGATCAAGCTTTTTAATAAGATCTCCGATCAAGGCAGAACCCCCCATGCCCATAAGGGCAAAGCGCTCAAACTTCACCAGATGCCCAACAGCATTTTCTACTTTGGGCTCATATTTAAATTGTTTTGGGAAGTTTACGATCGCTTCCCTCATACGGTCTTTAGCCACAGTGTAATTATACCGCACCAGCAACTCTTTTCGAGTGATATATATTTACTAGCTCCAGTATCTCTCCCTGCAGCTTATGTGTATTCCCATGGCTGAGCAATCCCAGATACGATTGGATGATGACTTCATCCCCGTTGCTATTACTAATATTGCGAAACATCCGTCGTTTAGTCGCCGTTCTTAACACTCGATAATCTGGGAAATGAACCCAGCCCAGAAAATCCACGCCGGAAGCCACCGTGCGTATAGATATCTTATGTGCAGTTAGCTGAAGCTCTGTTTTTAGAAATTCTCTGATCTTGAAAATCTGAGCCAAAAGATAACTTTTGTCGCGAGACATAACGACAAAATCATCGGCGTAGCGAATATAGTATTTTGTTTTCATCTCGTGTTTCACAAACTGGTCAAACTTGTTCATATATATGTTGACAAAGAGTTGTGAGGTGAGATTGCCAAGTGGTAAACCAACACCCGGTTTACTAGAGTGGAAACTGCTGATAATTTCTTTACACAACCACATAATATCCTTGTCTGGTATATATTCGCCCAAGATTCTCAAAAGGATTTGGTGATTTATATTGGCAAAGAACTGTTTGATGTCGCATTTCAGAACCCAACAAGTGTGAGCATGATTCTCGCCCACCTTACGTGCCAGCTGGTTAAATTTACCTATTGCCTTATGGGTTCCCCTACTTTCACGACACGAGTATGAGTTAGCAATGAAGGTTTTATCAAAGAATGGGTACAATATTTTGTAAAGGGCATGATGAACCAAGCGATCTCGCACAGGTGCTTTGTGAATAACACGAGGCTTGGGGTCGGTGATATGAAACGTGTTATATTGGCCGTGACGATAGGTTTTATCTGCCAAGTCATCGCGAAGTACAAAAATGTTGTCGGTAAGGTAGAATTGGAAATATTGTACGTCTCGTCTTGTTCTCTTGCCCCTCAGAAATTCAGGCCAGGCGTAGAGTAGACTCTCGGTACTAACAATATCTTGAAAACTATGAGTCAAGTGCCTTTTCATAAAAACGAACAGCTAATTCCCCTAGAACCTCTTCCAATTGTCCAAAGACTTGTCTTAGCATACAAACTTTGGCAGGAATTCTTATTACACTTTCCAAAAATCTCCAGACACACGTTGGGACACAAAATTGATACTCTTTTTATAGAAATCATTGATTTAATTTTGAGAGCGCACTACCTGCCACAAAAAGAAAAAACTCCGTGTCTCCGAGAAGCATCCACAAAACTTGATATACTTAAATTTTTCCTGCAAATTGCATGGGAGGTAAAAGTACTGGACAACAAAAAATTCATCCGTTTATCTGAACACTTAATTGAAATCGGGAAAATGCTTGGTGGCTGGAACAGGGCACTTTCTAAATAAATCCTATGCTGGGAGCAGTTAGCACCGCTCCCAGCGGATCTAGTAAATGAAGAAATCCGCAAAGACGAACTCGTTCTCGGGATTCCACACGTTCTCAGGATTACTCCAGTTCGTGTTCAGCCACCGCTCATCGTTGTCGTGATCCACGTTGAACAGGTTCAGATTGCCATCCGAGTCCGTAGTGTACAGAGCGCCATCTATACCACCACCCCTCGAATACTCTTAGGGTTGCATCGTACTCGTGAGCTGTCTCACTTAGCGCTCCGCACCGGGTAGCTTCATTATTTAGACTGTTTTTGCAGTCTTGGAATTCAGCCGCGGGAAGCCGTAACCGCCCGCAGATTCGCCTACTATCCATTTCTAATTTTAAAATACCCACACCCAAAATAAAAACAGTCCCGAGGACCCTCCACTCACCAAGGGGTGAATGGAGGGTCCAAGGGACCAAGGGCCTAGCTACCCGCAAAGACGAACTCGTACTCGGGATTCCACACGTCCCCAGGAGAACTCCAGCCCGTGTCCAGCCACCGCTCATCGAAGCCGCGATCCACGTAGAACAGGCGCAGATAGCCACCCGAGCCCGTAACCGGCTCCATGGCCATGGTGACCACTTCGCCTTGCGGTTGCTCAGGATATCCGAGCCGGACTAGCGGTCCTGCTTCCGCTGGGCAGGGTTTGAGGCCATACTCCGCAGCGCGGGCGTAGATCTCCCTGAGCGGCCTGGCGTTCTGGAATCCGAGCTCCTTACCGGTGACTCGGTACAGATTCACCTTCACCTGCTTGGTGGCCAGCGTGAAGTCGGGTCGGGACATGAGGTCCTTGGCCCAGCCACTCACTTGGTACCCACCACTCTTGAGTGCCTTCTGGAGCGCTGACGCGCTCTTGTAGGTGCCCAACGTGATCGTCTTCCAAACGGGAAAAACGTTTGTCGGGGCCAGCGCCTTACGAAGCGCCTGCCGGAGCGACTCCAGATTGGAGATCCACCCCTGCATGGTGTCTTGACCCAAATCACGAGGAAGTGCACGGACCACCTGGCCCGCGAACTCAATGAGCTGATCGGACATTATGTTCCCTCCTGCGGCATACCTCTGACTCCAATCGGAGCATAGGGCTGACCGCTAGTTGCGTCCCCACCACAGTTCTTTCCGTGGTGTCTTAGGACAGCGTTTTGTGCTCCATCCGTGGAACACAAAACGCTGTCCTAAGGTGTGGGTAGCAACTAACTTAAGATTTAATATTGTGTGAAAGAACTTGCCATAATACATACCATATTGCGGTCTATATGTCAAATAGCCAGTCTTGTGTGCAGATTTCCTTATTGTGACCCCGACGAGACTCGAACTCGTGTTTCCGGCGTGAGAGGCCAGCGTCCTAGGCCACTAGACGACGGGGCCTAGCAACCACCATTATTCCAAAAAACCTACTCCATATCAATCCTGTCTGGCGGTACGTTGTAATAGTTGATGACATACTGGGCCAATTCTCTAAAGGTCGGCACAACCGTCAATCCGGCAAGAGGAGCGCCATACGGTTTATCTAATCTAATCAGAATAATGAACTCTGGATCATAGGCCGGAGCAAATCCGACGTAGGTATTGATCACCTCGTCTGTATACCCTCCTCCGTTTGTTTTAGGAACCTGGGCTGTACCAGTTTTCCCGGCAACAGTATATCCGGAGATTCTCGCGATCTGAGCTTTATCAACCGCCGAAACCATCATTTCTACTGTTTGCCTCGAGGCATCTTTAGAAACAGCCCTCCCCATTTTCTGAGGCTTGTTGCTCGCATTCACATACGGCCTCATTAAATCTCCGCCGTTAGCTATGGCGGAGATCGCCATAATCAGCCTGATGGGAGTAATTGAGATGCCTTGCCCGAAACTTGCGGTTGCAAAGTTAATGTCTTGTATATCCTGCTCCAGGGGCAAAAGGCTTCCCGTTACCTCACCGGGGAGGTCAATCTGGGTTTGATCCTTCAGCCCAAACTTTTTAAGGTATTCGTAAAAGTTTTCATGGCCTAATTGCCTTTCGGCAAAAGCAGCACCGGTGTTGAGGGATTTCTCTATGACATTCGTCATCGTAACGGTACCGTAAGATTTAAGGTCCCAGTTCCTGATAGTGTGTTCGTTCAAAGTGAGCTCTCCCGAATCGTAGTAGGTGGTATCCGGAGTTATTTTCCCGGCATCCAACGCGGAAGCCATCGTGATCACTTTGAAAATTGAACCGGGCTCATAGATAGATTGGACAGATGGGTTAAGGAAACTCCCGATATCGAATGTGCCGTAATCGTTCGGATCAAAGCTGGGATAACTCGCCATAGCCAAGATCTTCCCTGTCTTCGGCTCCGCCACAATTACCGTTCCTCCTTCACCTCGGTAATCTTCAACTAGTGTAGAAAGAATTTCCTCTGAGTGGGACTGAATATTTGGATCTATCGTCAACTCAATATCTTTCCCGTTCTTGGGTTCCTTAATTTTGTCCCCGCTCGCCTCTCCCGGAACTCCACCTAAAATTTGGTTGTAGTAGCTCTCAACTCCATACTGGCCCAACCAATATGACTCATTGGTAGAGGCAAATCCCAATACGTGAGCGCCCGTTTTCCCTAACGGGTAGAATCTATCCAATCCAGAACCAACGTACACGCCAACCAAAGCGGCGTCCCGTATGGCTTGGGTTTGCTCCTCTGTGGGTCTTTTTATTAAAGGCTCGTAGGGATCATCCTTTTTGCTAAGGGTCGCTTCTAGGTCGCTCTGTGAAATATCTTGGACTATGGGAGCCAGGGCAGCGGCAGTTGCAACCGGGTCTTCCACCTCGCTGGGAATTGCGTATACCACCGGATATTCTTTGTTAACGGCCGCCGGGAATTGCTCTCCGTTCTTGTCTGAAAAATAGATACTGCCCCTCTTGGGAACCAAATAACCTCCAATGGTGTAGCTCGCAGAGGCTTGTTTGCCGTAATAGTCGCCCTGGCTTAATTGAACGTCATAGAAACGATAACCCAGCAGGGCAAAAGCCAACGAAAACAACCAAACTAACGCTGTGACGCGAGTGCCCATTGTGGAGTACGATCTTTAATTAAACCCAATTCTAGAGCTAGCTTTTCCAGATTATCATTACTCGTAAAGGTGTAATAGGTATTTTTGAGTTCTGCGTTAGCCACCTTCAACTCCTCGAGACCCTTTCTGGTTTTTAATATATCGTGTCGTAGCCCTACCAAACTCAAGTAGCTAAAGAGGGCCGCGCCCAGCATCAAAACTACGCCAGAGACGCACAGCGCTCTGCATCTTTTCAAATCTATTTCTTTTTTAGGTTGTACTATGGTCATTGTATTTGTATTGCTCTTAGTTTGGCGCTTCGACTCCGAGGGTTAATTTCCACTTCTTCCTTCGATGCTTTGATAACTTTCTTGTTGAGAAGTTTTGCTCTGCCATTCCAGGCCATATCTTTAAGAAAATCTTTGATGATCACATCTTCTTTCGAGTGATACGAGATGATCACTACTCTGCCTCCGACACCCATCACGCTCTCTAGACTCCCTAGCAAGCCTCGAATGTTATCCAACTCGTTATTTGCGTATATCCTAAGTGCCATAAAGGTTCTCGTGGCCGGGTCTATCCTTCCCCTTTCATAGTTTTTTGGAACTGCTCTTCTCACTACCTCCGCCAGATCTTTGTTGGTGACGATCGATAACCCTTGGCGTCTCCTTTCCACAATCGCCTTGGCAATCCTCGGAGCGTACCTTTCATCGCTAAACTCCCTAATGATCTCAATGAGTTTCTGTTCACCCAATTGAGGCAACATCTGGTACACGGGGAGCGCCTTCTCGCTGTACGTCATCTTCAGTGGCTCTTCCTTTCCTTTGAAAGAAAATCCTCTTCCGTCATCTAGCTGGTCTGAAGAAAACCCCAAATCTACTAACAAACCATCTATCTTCTCCAAAGATTCCTCTTCTAAAATCTCTCCGAGCCTTGCATAGTTGTCTTCCACCAAAACAAGCTTCTTGAGGTCGAGGTTCTCTTTTCCCAAGATCTCCTTAGCCGCCGTCAGCCCTTGCCAATCCCAATCGATACCTACAAAACTTCCTCCTGGAGAAAGCCCTTTGGCGATCTGCAAACCGTGCCCTGCCGCCCCTAGGGTTGCATCCACCATTGCCTCTCCCGGTTTTGGGTCAAGCATTTCCAAAACTTCCTTTAAAAGAACAGGTACGTGGGCCATCTTAGATCCCCAGGTCTGCCATCTTCTCGGCAATCTCGTCTGAGGATCCTTCCGTTTTGGCCTTGTACTTCTGCCACGCAGCGTCATTCCAGACCTCAATACGGTTATAGACGCCTATAACCTTGGTGGCCTTTTTGAGCCCTGCGTAGCTTCTTAGGTAATCCGGTATTAAAACCCTCCCCTGGGAATCGATTTCCGCATCGGAGGCACCCGAGAGCATTAACCTCACGAAGGCCCTGGAATTAGCCTGGGCTAGGGGTAAAGTAACCAATTTTTCTGCGAGCTTCTCCCAATCTTTTTTCGTGAATATGAAAAGGCAGTGATCCAGACCGCGTGTGATAATGGCCCCACCAGAGACGCTACGCCTAAACTTGGCTGGAATGGCCATTCGGCCCTTAACGTCTAAATTGTGCTGAAATTCTCCTATAAACATTGTTTTATCCACAGATATGTAGGGTTATCCACATAGTTATCCACAATTCCCCACATTCCCTACAGTCTAGACCACCATTCCTCACTCGTCAATTGTGGATAGAAAACAAGACACCGCCCTGGGGCGGTGTCTTGTAAAAAAGTAGAAGTCTCTGGTTTACTGCAGTTCAACGGTAGCGCCCGCCGCTTCAAGCTTAGCTTTCATAGTTTCGGCTTCTTCTTTCTTTGCTCCCTCCTTAACGGTTGCAGGAACCTTCTCGGACATATCCTTTGCTTCTTTGAGACCTAGCCCAGTAATTTCTCTTAGTGCTTTGATCACATTGATCTTTTGATCTCCAGAAGATTTGATTACCACGTTGAACGCATCCTTCTCTTCAACGGCTCCGACGGCAGCAGCTACAGGAGCGGCCGCGCTCACACCGAATTTCTTCTCCAGCACTTTGATTAGCTCGGCGAGTTCAACCACAGAAAGCTTTTCTATGTTCTCGATCAGACTTTGATACTTTTTGCCAGCCTCTCCAAGGTCAACCTCTTCCTCATGAACTTCTGTAGCCTTAGTTTCTTCTTTTGTTTCTTCAGCCATTTTGTTATTCAATAATTTTCTTCGACCTTATCGTCTACGCCTTCTTAGACTTTTCACTCAAAATGTACATGAGTGCTCTAAGGGGTGCGGCAATAGTCCCAACCACTTGTCCCAAGAGCTCTTTTCTCGGAGGCAAGCTTCCGATAGCATTAATATCTTTCTCGCTAATCAATTCTTTCTTGGTTAAGTCATATCCCCCGAGCAATTTGAACTTTTCATGGGTCTTGGAAAAACGGTACAAAGATCCGGCGGTCTCCGAAAGCCCTCCCCTTACAAAAACCGTACCGAGCGTGCCTTCAAAATCAACCGGGTCTACATCAACCTTCTTTTCCCCAAAAACGATTTTAAGGAGACGCTTTTTAATAACCTTGAGCTTGCTGTCATTTTCTCTTAGATCACTTCTTAACTGGCCAAGGTCGCTAACGCTCGTACCGGTAAAGTCGGTAAAGATGAGAGCATTGGCTTTATCCAGGTCAGTACTCCCCTCCTTTATGATGTCCGTCTTTTGATTTTTAGTTATGGCCATTGTAATAAAAAAGCTGCGTGAACCCGCAACCAGAAAAAATTTCCTCGGTGGGTCTTATTGTTTGCCCACTGTCTGCGGATTATAGGGTTAATAATACAGTTAACCCTTTGACTGTCAAGATGTTATTTGAGCTTGCTCTCCTTGTGAATGGTGTGCTTCTTGCACCACTTACAATGCTTTTTGAACTCCACCTTGCGCTCTACAGAGCGTTTATTCTTGCGGGTATAGTAATTCTTGCGACCGCAGACGCTACATTTAAGGGATATTAGGTTTTCGCTGAATTTTGACTTTAAACCCATGTTTTACTTAAGTCTGGAGCCAGAGGGGAGGATCGAACTCCCGGCCTCTTTCTTACCAAGAAAGCGTTCTACCACTGAACTACTCTGGCAGTAGTTCGGATCGGAATCCTTGAGGGTCTGGCAAAGCTCCTCGCTGGTTTTGCCCGTATCTAGATCTCTTCCCGCCACTTTGTATACCGGCATTAAAATTACCTTATCTGCAGCGTCAAAGGCATTTACGAACTCATCGAAAAGTTCCGTAAGCCTCCTTATCTGGTGAGGCTGGAAAACAACTGTGAGGGATTTTCCGGGATACTGATCTTTTATGGCTTTGAGGGTTGCCCTCACTTCTGTTGGATGGTGTCCGTAATCTGAAAAAAATATGGCATCTCCAAACTCGTTCTCCTTGGGAGTTAACTTTTCCATACGCCTCCATGCTCCCTTATATTCGCTAACTGCCCCTCTAGCCTGTTTCCTTGTTACCCCAACCATCTCGACCGCAAGCCAGGCGGCTTCAGCATTCAACTGATTGAACTTCCCCGGTATCTGCAAGGGCCATTTCTCTGCGGGCTCTGTGAAATAATGGATTTTTGCCTTAACCCCCTGTTCAATGCCCGGGGTATGTTTATCGTCTTTGTTCAAAATCGCCTCCGAAGTATCCGGTAGTTGCTTTAGATAGTGGTTAAACCCCTCCACCACTCCTTTTATGTTTCCGTAAGTGTCTAGGTGTTCGGCATCTACATTCGTAACTACGGTGATTTGAGGAATGTAATTACAAAAAGACCGGTTAAAGTCATCCGCCTCAATGACCAAATATTTCGTCGACTTGCCGTGCGAACCCGTAACGGCAATGGTGAAATAGTTTTTAGATAATTCCCCTAATGCCTGGGGATATGTTTGTAATGTGATGCCTAATTCTTTAGCCTTTTGGAGTTCTAAATCTTCTTCCCCAACCGCAACTGTATAAATAACTTTCTCTGTTCCCTCCGGAATGTTATCTCCGGATGGTTCCCCTATAACAACCTTAATCCCTTCTGATTGAAGATCTTCAGTCAACTTTGATCCGACTAAATCAGATCCGGATACTTCATTTCCTTCAGATAAGAGAAATCTGGCTAGTGCGCTTGCCCCGATACCCCCTATACCTACGAAATGAATTTTCATTTGGAGCCAGGAGAGGGATTCGAACCCACGACCTTTGCTTTACAAAAGCATTGCTCTACCAGCTGAGCTATCCTGGCATCTGGTGCGCAGGGTGAGAGTCGAACTCACGGGGCCCTTTCGGACGACAGATTTACAGTCTGCTCCCGCCCCCTACGGGTCTACCTACGCAAGCTAGAGGCATATTCCTCCATCCAGTCCATTAACTATACCAGACGGATAAGGCGCTGCGTACTACCCACTTTTGCTTACAAGTTCTTCTTACTCTTAAGCTGTTTGCTAATCAAGTTGTCCGCTTTCATTACCAAAACTTTCATCTTATGCAAAAACTTATCCTTGGCCTTCAACAGCACCTCATCCAATTTGTCTAAAGGCAAGCTGGAACGCTTGGAACCTCCATCGTCCCCCTCCTTCTTGTCCTCAATTCTAGGAATAGCAGCTGACATGAGGTAGACGATAACCGCCAGCGATACAAGTAGAGTTAGTTCCAGGAAAAGGCTTTGCATCTTTGCTATTTTACAAGAATTTAGAGTTCTAGGCGATAGAACTCATCAATCCTTATATTCTCCCCCGTCTTAGCTATTACTCCTTTCACTAAATTCTCCACAGAAGTTTTTTCATCCTTCACAAAGGGTTGGGCCATAAGTTCTTCAACATTTGCTGGATTCATGGCCACTATGTGCACAGCTAAATTGTGGGCTAACTCTCGGAAGGGTTCCGATCTAGCCACAAAGTCAGTTTCGCAACCCAATTTCAAAACCACACCTACGCGGTCGTTGTGAGTGTAAGTCTTAATGATACCCGCTTTGATCTCGCGCTCCGCTTTCTTATCAGCCTTCGCTAATCCTTTTTCTTTGATGATCTCTGCCGCCTTATCAAAATCATTCCCCGCTTCCTCCAGAGCACTTTTGACATCCATAACACCTGCTCCGGTCAAATCCCTAAGTTTTTTTACAGCACTAGCGTCCGCCATTATTTTTTCTTACTTTTCCTTAGTAACCTCCCCAGGTACGACTGTAACTTGTTTTGTCTTGGCTTCGCTAATCACGTTTTTTACCTTCTCCAAGATAAATTCCGCGCTCTTGGCATTTCTCTCATTAGCGGCTATACCATAGTCTACCAATTTTGGATTAGCATCGGTGTTAATAATTCCAGCAACTGGAATGCCTAAACTCTTAGCTTCTTTAGCGGGAGTAACGTTGCTGGATACGTCAGCCACAAAAACCATTTGAGGAAGTTTGTTCATCTTTTCCAAACCGCCGAAGAGTCTGGCGAGTTTGGTCAACTCTTTTTCCAGATCTAACTGTTCTTTCTTCGTATATTTATTCCAATCCCCGTTAGCTTTTTCCTCCTTGAGTTTCTTGAGGTGGTTAATCCTCTTAGAAATAGTTTCGAAGTTAGTGAGTGTTCCTCCGAGCCACCTTGCGGCCACATAGGGCAGATCGAGCTCATCGGCCATCTGTTTTATCGTCCCCTTTACTGAAGGAGCAATGCCGACGAGTAAAACCATACCGCCGTTCACTACGACTCCCTCTATGGCAACGCTGGTCTTTTTGAGGCCTTCTAGGGTCTTCTCTAGGTCGATTACGCTAAATCCGGACCTGTTGGTCAAAATGTACTTGCGCATTTTGGGGTTGGTGCGCGCCTTGGAACTGCCGTAGAATACGCCTAGATCCATCATCTCTTTAACCATCTCAGTTTCTTCAGGACTCAAAGAATCCGCCTCTAACTGAGCGGTATTTTCCTTAATTGCTGTCTCTATAATCTCTTTTTCTGCCATAAGATTGCGAGCCAAAGAATAGCACTAAACGGGCCTCCAAGGCAAGGGTTTATCCTACTTATTCCCCCTTCCCTTGCGCCATTTATCTATCTTACCGTGATCTCCGGAGAGTAGCACTGCCGGCACTTTGTACGTTTTGCCTTTGAATTTGAATATTTCCGGCCTGGTGTACGCGGATACTCCAACGCCATACCGGGCCTCCTCGAGAGATTCATTTTTGCCCAAGACCCCCGGGATCTGACGAGCAGTGGCGTCGATCATCAACAGCGCCGGGATTTCTCCACCAGTTACCACGAATGGGCCAACCGAAATCTCTTGTACTGCAAACCCCATACCGTTTTTAACAACCGACTTGATTCTTTGGTCAAAACCTTCATAACGGCCGGCCACCACCACTATGTGTTCATATTTTTTTGCCCAAGCAGCCGCCAGCTGATTAGAAAAACTTTTCCCGGATGGATCAGTTAAAACAACTAACGTTTTTCTTTTGGATTTCCCTTTGAGAATCTGGCTTAGGGCTCTGGATAAAGGTTCCACTCCGAGAACCATACCGGGGCCACCGCCATACGCCTTACCGTCAACTTTATAATGTTTGCTTAAAGTAAACCTTCTGAGGTCATAGATTTTGGTCTTGATCTTGCCGCTTTGGATACCTCTCCCGATGATGGACTCCGAAAGATACGGTTCAAAGAGTTCTGGAAATATTGTGAGAATATGAAATGTCATCTTTAAAATTATAGCTTAATCCTAGAAAACAAAAGCCACGTATGTGGCTTTTGTTCCAAGACGCCTCAGATTTTATAAATCTTTCTTAATATCGTCTATGACCTGACCAACCGTCGTGCCACCCATATCAAAGCCTTCTTTTCTTTCGTGCCTTTCTCCCCCCTCCTCTCGACGTTCCATTCTTGGTCTGCGACCACCTTCTGGCTCTTCGATCTTCAAATTGACGCGGGCGTTGTTCTTAACGCCTACTATTTTCAAAAGAGATCGGATATAGACTTGACTACGAACTCCAAGAACTGCTGATCTGAGTATTCTGAGCTTGCCATTCTGTTCAAATCTTTATTCCGAAACGACCTTTATCCTTCTGCTTTGGGTTCCTCTGGGCTCTCTACTTGCTCTGTGTTTGGTGCGGCCTCTACCTCAGCGGTAGGTGCCTCTGGCGTTACCTGGGGAGGGTGCTTCTCTGCCAGCTTTTCCTTTTTCTTTTTCTTGGCTCTAGTCCTGCCCACAAATGTCTTAACTTCAGACGAATTCTGGGCATTCTTAATGACCTTCTGCATACTCTCTGTAAGCTGAGCACCGTTGTCTAACCAGTGTTTAAGGCGCTCCTGGTTAATCTTGATCTGATTAGTATGCGGATTGAACCAACCCAAATCGTCGGTAAAGGCACCCTGTAGTTTCGAGCGTTTTTCCTGGACGACCACCCTGAAAGAGTGCTGTCCCTTTTTTCCTATCAATCTTAATCTTATGACTAACATGCTTGGGCTATAATATGCATCTTGTCTTCCTACGTCAACTTCAAAGAGACTAGCTTACTAGTACCATCCTTGGACATAGTGACACCGTAGAGCACGTCCGCTGACTCCATGGTGGCACGGTTGTGGGTCACAATTACGAATTGGGTATGCTTGGAAAACTCTTTTACGATATCCCCGAAGCGTTTGGCATTCCTCTCATCGAGGGCGGCATCTACTTCATCCAAAAAAAGGAATGGTGGGGAGCTTACCGAAATCAAAGAGAAAAGAGCGGCTATGGAAACCAAAGCCCTCTCCCCACCCGAGAGTACGTCGAGACCCTTAACTCTTTTCTTGGGCAAGGTCACGTCTACCAAAATGCCTGGGATTTTAACTTCCTCTGAACTTTCATTTACCTCCTCGTTTTCACTTTCCTTGGTTTTTACGATTTTTTCTAACTTCATAGATCCCGTCCCTCCTCCAAAAACAATCTTGATCAGCTTCGCAAATTCCTCGTTTATTTTACTCATAGCAAAAGTGAAATCTTCGTGGATCTTCAAATCTAACTCTTTTATCAATCCCTCTAAGTCCGCACTGGCTTTTTCTAGATCCGCTACCTGCTTACTCAAAAACTCGAATCTCTCTTCAGTTTCTCTTGCCTCTTTAACTATTCCTTCATCTATCTCACCGATGCTTGCCAGCTGGGATCTCAAGTAAATCATGCGTTTTCTCATTTCATCACCATCCATGGAAGCTCTATCTCCTCCGCCTACTTTAAAAGAATCTCTATTTCTACCTATTTGTTTAAGCTCTTCTAAGAGGCCTTCCAGCTTGGTTTCCAATCTTTCCTTTTTGATAAGTAGCTCCCCATTTTGAACTTCGAGGGTGCTAACTCTTTTTTGTTGAGCGTCTAGATGCTCATAACTTTCGGAGAACTTTTTGTTGAATCCCTCCAAACCCTCTCTCAATGACGTCTCTCTCTTCTTGATCTCATTAATGGAGGTATCCATTTCCTTAAGTTTCTGAACTAACTCTTTTTGCCCTTTTTCCAAATCGCCGGAAGGACTACCTCCAGAGGCACCGCTGCTTTTTTCAATGATCTGAATGATCTTTTTCAAGGAAGATTGTATTTTTTCTAAATCTCCCTCTCCTGAGAGTTTCTGCGCAATACCTTTGATCTCCCGTAGTGCTTCTTTGGCCTTCTGGGGATCGAATCCTTCCCTCTCTTTGGATAGCTCTAATCTAGCCTCCGCCCTACCTAACTCAATTTGTAAATCTGCCCTTAGCCCCTGGAGTTTAACTTCCTCCCCGTGAAGTCCTTCTAATTCTCTAGTTGATTTAGGCTCTCCTTCTTTTATGGCAATTAATGTTTTCCTTAGAGTCTCCAGCTTCTCTTTCTCCGCCCTCAACCCTAGCCCCAACTCCTTCTCTTCTTTAGTGATACCTCCCAGGTCCCTCTCTAGTTCATAGAGTTGTCCGCCAAAAAACTGATTCTCCAGTTTATTCAATTCCGTCTCCGCTTCCTCCCTGCCTTCATATCTGCTAACTTGGCGGCGCAAGAGTCTCAAGTGAGGTTTTAACTCCTCGATCAAAGCGTTCGCCTTATCCAGGTTAGAGGCTGTGTTTTTTAACTTTCGGAGAGCGTCCTCTTTTTAGAAAGGAGTCGTGCTGAATGGTGATGATCGCGGCATGTTCGCCGCTCACCGCCAGGTTGTCGATGACAATGTCATTGTGCGCCTTGCGCCCGATACTTTTCTCGATATCGCAAGATCTTTGTATTCAACTGGCAAGGCTCCCGAAGAGTTGTCGAAGTGCAAGGTAGCTTGAGCCATACCCGAGCGAGGTTTGTCTTTAGTGCCGGCGAAGATAAGATCTTCCCCTTTTCCTCCCCTCAAATTTCTGGCATCACGCTCGCCCAAAAGCCACCTTATGCTGTCGGTAATATTACTTTTGCCAGAACCATTAGGTCCCACAATAGCTGTTACTCTATGAGATAAATCGAGGGTTATTTTATCCGCGAAAGATTTAAAGCCCTGCAGTTCAAGTCGTCTTAAAAGCATTGTCAGATACCAATTTTAACACAAACCAGGAGAGTAGCTAACCACCTCTTTTTCGCTGCCATAACTGATTTTATTTCTCGGGGTTCCCCAGGAATTTCTCGGCAGCATCTAATTCTGCCTCTTGCTTTGATGTCCCAGATCCTTCCGCCTTAAGCTCTTCTTCGAAGTAAAGTCCCACTTTGAAGCGTCTATTGTGCGCTGGTCCGCTCTCATCCAGTACTTCGTACCGAGGAGTAATTTTGAAATCCGCTTGTGCGTGCTCCTGAACCAAACTTTTCGCGTCCTTTCCTCCGTTTTTAGCCACCTCATCGAGTTTAGAAATAACGAAGGCATCAATAAATTTCTTTGCCTTTTCATATCCCTGGTCCATGTAGATAGCCCCAATTACAGCCTCCACAGAATTTGCAGAGATGGTTTCTCTTCCCTTTCCCTTGGCATCCTTGGTTTCTCCGCGTGAGAGAAGCAACTCTTTATTTAACCCCACTACCTTAGCTACCTCGTACAAAGATTTTGAGTTAACCAAAGCCGCGCGCAACACCGTGAGTTTTCCCTCCTCTCTTTTGGGGAATCTCCTGAAGAGCTCTTCCGTAACTACCAACTCCAAAACGGCGTCTCCTAAGAATTCCAAGCGTTCGTTGTTGCCGTAACGCCAACGGGGATTTTCGTTGAGGTAGCTACGATGAGTCAAGGCTTCCTCAAGCAGGCTTTTATCTTCAAACTTCACCCCGATCTTTTTTTGTATTTTTCCCAGTTCCATTATTCCTTACCTGTTCTGCTAGTTTCGGGGTTGCGATCCGGCTCCCCTATTTCTCTATATACCGTTCCCATAACGCCATTGATGAATTTCCCGGAGTTGTGACCGCCGTAGGTTTTGGCGAGTTCTATGGCTTCATTTATCGCCACCCTTGGGGGCACTTCTTTCCGGTCCGCGTGCAAGAGTTCATATAATCCTATGCGCAAAGCATTACGGTCAATAATGGGAAGCTTGTCGATAGGCCATTGAGGAGCCGAGGCTTCAATGATCTTATCAAGTTCATCAATCTTTCCCACTACACCCGTCGCCAGTTCAAGCACAAATTCCTTTTCGCTAAATCCCGGAGCAAATTCTTCGAGGTTGCGTTCTATAACGTCCTCTATTTTCTCCTTGCGACCATAAAAATCCCACTCATAAAGAGACTGTATCACGACTCCTCTACCCAGTTGTCTAGTGGCCATTTTTTAGGTACAAACGCTGTTTTATGCTTTAGTTTTGGCTTTAGTGTACTCTCCACAATTCTTGCAAATACGGTGGGATAAGACGGGGGAAGCACACTTGGCGCACACAAGGAGATTGGTTTTTTTCAACCCCTGTTGCGAACGACGTCTTTTTGCTTTTGACTTGCTATGTCGTTTCTTGGGTACAGACATCTTAGTTCCGCTTTGGCTTTAAATTAGGGTATCCAGTAAGGTATGTCAATCTATGGACCTCTGAAATGCCGAATTTCTTGAGAGCTCTAAAGTGCCTTCTAGTACCATATCCTTTGTGAACCTCAAAGCCATATTCTGGATAACGAAGGGCAAGTTTTCTCATATATCTGTCCCTAGTAACTTTGGCCACAATGGACGCGAGTTTAATAGCCACAATCCGCTCGTCTCCTCTGATTAGGGTGCTTGCCTTTATACACCGGTGCGTTGCACTCCCCAGATACAAACCCCCGTCGAGTAAGATCTTGAATGATTTAAGTCTCTTTCCTATATCTAAAGCCACTCCCTCTGCAGCACGGCTCGCAACTATATTGGCACTTCTAGTAATATTCTTCTGATCAATTTGGCCCTGGTATGCTCTGGAGGCATGAGTAAACACTCCCTTTACATTAAAGATATAATGATACCAAAGTTCTCTTTGAGAGGAAGAAAGCTGTTTTGAGTCTTTCAACTTAGGCAACCCCTTTATGCGATATTTAAACCCTGGGGGTATGGCCACCGCGGCCACTACGACAGGCCCCGCAAGAGCACCCCTACCTGCTTCATCAATGCCAATAAGGTACATGAAACTAGGTTTACCCTATTCTTTTTTGTTATTGCTTAAAAAACGACGCGCAATATCGGCCACGGGCCCTTGGTTAGCTTCGACAAGTATGCGCAGTGTCGCAATAACAGAGGAATTATCTGTTGGGAGAAGTTCAACCCTACCATTGGTATATTCAAGCAGAAGGGTAAGAAATTCATCCGCCCAAGAGGGAGTCAGGGTAAATACGTTACTGAAATCTACCCGCACATTAGATTCTTCCAATTTAATTTGTGGGCGAATTGCACTGAATGCTTCCCTTCCTGCTGGACGGGATAACAATATTGTGCCAAATTTTTTTAACTCAATAATCATTGATGTGTCTAGAATTTAATTTGAGCAAACATTCCACGAATGTTCTGTAAAGTACCGCTTATCTTTATATGCCCGTCCCTTGCTGGTATATGCGCCAATGCAAGCCCTGACTGAAAATGAAGTTCGAAGGGGTTTGTTTCCACTACTTCCCGAACTAATTTTAGGCCGTTACCCCTATTCTCAGGAGCACGACCGGAAACAAACTCGGTAAACGCAACTAAGAGAGCGTCTCTGTCATTGTTAAGGGTAGGCCTGACGCGTCTGAGAGTTTTGAGTATTCCCCGACCACGATCTGCAAGTACCACGATATGTTTACTAATATCATAGGCAAAAAAAACGCCGGGAACGTCAGGCCAATTCCCCGTATTGTGCACAAATGAATTATCACCAATTTCACCAACAACAGCAACAAGTAATGATGCAAGGTTCAGTGAAAAGTTCTCTGATACAAGTAAACTCTCTTTGAAGCGATCTAGGCGCGTACTGAAGCGATCTGTGCGTTCGCAATAATATTCGGAGGGTATATCTGGAACTTGCTCACTCATAGCCCAAGCTTCTCCCAACACACTAAGATCTATGCGAAAGCGCTGGAGATCAGATAAAGAATAGTAACGATGTCCACCAGTGCTACGCTGTGCCAGAAGTTTGCCTGACGCATCCCAGCGCCTTAGCGTATCAAGCGAAACCTGGAGATATCTCGCAGCTTTTCCTATAGTAAGTTGTTCTCTATTCATTGCATAAGTATTCTACCCAACCTATGCATGTTTGTCTATACCTATGCAAATCCATGAAAATCTATGCAACTTTAGGCCCAAAAGAGTAAAAATGACTCCGACTCTTGTAAACGAAAACAACGCACGGCTTCTCCAGCGTTCTAAGAAACCCGGATTATGCCCTCTGCAGTCCAATTATTGAGACCGCGTGACATAATTCCTTACTACACAGTCGCAGGAATCCGACTAGACAAGTTTAGGAAGCCAAATGTGAATACTTCGTTGGGGTTTTTCCCATCTTTTCTTGGGTTTTGCAAATTAGCCCACAATTTTTCGTACTCGGGGTCAGATTTTTGGTTAAGTACTTGCGGTCTTAACTTCAGCTTGCGAGCGGAAGTGAGATAACCCTGTAAGGCCTCGAAAAGTAAAAGCATTGCTTCCCTGGGTGTATCTCCTGACTCAACTATATTGAATTCCAGCCCAACCGCACACTAAGAACCACCGCTACGGAACACGATGTAGCGCACAGATCCTCTTCCTAAGGTGTTCTGGGATTTAACCATATTAAGATGGTCTATCATAATCTTTTCGGCATCGCTATATGGTCAAACATCCCCCCTAATGCCTCATTTAAAGTTTAGGGTGGAGTCGGTATAATGACAACGAATTCTCCCCATGGATAAATTCGTCCACCTACATACCCACAGCCACTATTCCCTCCTCGACGGGCTCTCCAAGATTGATCAATTGGTGGATAGGGCAAAAGAACTGGGAATGGAGGCTCTAGCGATAACCGATCATGGCAACCTCTACGGTTCCGTTGAATTCTTCAAAAAAGCTACTAAGGCTGGCATCAAACCCATAATCGGGTTGGAGGCATACGTGGCAACAAGATCCAGACACGACAAGGAATCGGGAATAGATTCAACTAGATATCACCTTACTTTGCTTGTAAAGAATGAGATTGGATACAAAAACCTGGTACAGCTAGTCACCAAATCCCACCTCGAAGGTTTTTACTACAAACCCCGTATAGATAAGGAGCTTCTTGAAAAATACCACGAAGGACTGATCTGTCTTTCCGGCTGCTTCACCAGCGAACTCTCAAGGGCTATAGAGCATGGAGATATGAGAAAAGCTAAAGAAGTAGCAAGTTTTTATAAGAAACTTTTCGGGGATGACTACTACATCGAGATCCAACCCCAATCACCGGAGCTAGTGGAGGGACAAATCAAAATCGCAGAGGAGTTAGGAATTCCTATGGTTGCTACCCAGGATTCGCACTACATATCAAAAAGCGATGCCCCCACCCATGAGGTCTTACTGGCTATCCAAACTGGCAACAAGCTGGATGACGAAGATCGCTTCAGCTTCTCCGGAAGCGATTCCTCTTTCCGTTCAGAGGAAGAAATGCAAGCGGCCCTTGAGGAGGCGGGGGTTGATGAAAAACACGCCAAAGAAGCGATCCACAATACAGCTCTGGTTGCGGATAAATGTGATTTTCAATTCAAACTAGGAGTCCTCCACTTGCCTAAATTCAAACTCCCGGAGGGGGAACGAGACAGCTTTACGTACTTAAAAGAACTTGTAGATGCGGGAATCAAAAAACGCATTGGCAAAGAAACTAAGGAAGTGCGGGAACGCGCAGACCACGAACTTGCGATTATCCAAAAGACAGGATTCTCCGACTACTTCTTGATCGTGCAGGACATGGTTAACTGGGCCAAGTCGCGCGGCATTATGGTGGGTCCAGGAAGAGGTTCGGCCGCGGGCAGTCTTGTCTCTTATGTTTTAAACATCACCGACGTCAATCCTTTAAAATACGATCTTCTCTTTGAACGTTTCCTAAATCCAGAGCGCAACGAACCGCCGGATATAGACTTGGACTTTGCCGATCACAGACGAGAAGAGGTCATCGGATACCTTAGAGAAACGTACGGAGACGATCACGTAGCCCAGATCATAACCTTCGGAACAATGGCCGCTCGTCAGGCTATAAGGGACGCGGGTAGAGCTATGGGTCTCCCCTATCCTTTCTGCGATAAGATAGCGAAACTCATCCCTTTCAACCCAAACCAAGGAAGACCCAAGAGTGAAATTCAAACGTATATAGAACAAGTCCCTGAACTAGGAGCTCTATACAGACAAGACCCGAATGCAAAAGCCCTGCTAGATACGGCCTCTAATCTGGAGGGTGTGGCCAGACATGCATCGGTGCACGCTTGCGGAACGGTGGTGACGCAGGAACCCATCACGCAGTATCTTGCCCTCCAAAGAGCCCCTCAAGATGAAAACTCCATTATCACCCAACTTGAGATGGGAAGTATTTTAGACATGGGTCTTTTGAAAATTGACGTCTTGGGGTTAAGGAACCTTTCCATCATGGAAGATACCCTAAGGTTCATTAAAGAACTCGAGGGAAAGGATCTTAAGATATCCGAGATCCCCCTAGATGACGAAGAAACATACAAGTTCCTCCAAGAGGCAGAAACCATCGGTATTTTCCAATACGAATCTTCGGGAATGCGCAGGTACATGAAAGATATCAAACCCCATGAGCTGGAGGACTTGATCGCCCTCGTGGCACTATACCGCCCAGGGCCAATGGAGCTTATCCCCTCATATATCAAGCGTAAGTTTGGAAAAGAAAAAGTGGAACATATCCATCCCAAGCTGGAGCCTATTTTGAAAAACACCTACGGCATCGGTATCTACCAAGAGCAAATGATGAGGATTGCCACTGACCTTGCGGGATATACCCTTCCTGAGGCGGATACCCTGCGCAAGGCTATCGGCAAAAAGATCAAAACTCTTCTGGACGCCCAGGGGGATAAAATGATCAAGGGCATGGTAGCCAACGGCATCGACGAGAAAACTGCCAAAAAAATCTGGGATCTTTTTCCGCCCTTTGCAAGATACGGCTTCCCGAGAGCGCACGCCGTCTCGTACGCACTCATTGGCTATTGGACCGCATATCTCAAGACTCGTTATCCAGAAGAGTTTATGACCTCTTTATTGAATCACGCTGGCAACGATGTGGAGAGAGTAGCCGTCTTTATCCAAGAAGCCGAACGTATGGGCATCAAGGTCTTTCCGCCCGATATCAACAAGAGTGTTACCGACTTCGCACCCGAGGGTAACAATATCCGTTTTGGCCTCTCGGCTATCAAGAATGTTGGGTCTGCCATTACCGAGAACATCGTCGACGAAAGACTCAAAAATGGGCCCTTCGAAAGTCTCGCTGACTTCGCCCTCCGTACTCGCGCTCACAACCTCAACAAAAGAGTGCTTGAGTCCCTTATCAAAAGCGGGGCGCTAGATTCATTAGGCGTGGACAGAGCAACCGCCCTGGAAAATATGGATTATCTCCTCAAGAGCTCTAGCGAGGGACAGAGCAACAACCAAAATGGCCTTTTTGGAGGAGTCCACAAATTCGAGATCAAGCTCAAACCAGCTGAGCACAAAGCCAAGAAGGCGGATCTACTCGCCTGGGAAAAAGAGCTTCTTGGCCTCTACGTTACAGAACACCCGCTGAAAGAGATCCTTAAAGACGTTAACTCCGATAAGGTACATCCGATAAAGAGCGCCTTTGGGGAAAACAAGGAGGGCAAAAGGATTATGACCTGCGGTGTAATTACTCAGGTCAAGAATATTGTCACAAAAAATGGATCTGTAATGGCTTTTGCCAAGATTGAGGATCTAAGTGATACTATAGAAGTGTTGGTTTTCGCGGATACTTTGGCGAAAACTAAGGATTTGTGGAAGGAAAATAAGGACACTTGCCCATCTTCTCGCTTGCGCCGTACTGGAAAAGCGTCCTGGAGCAAAATTGGGCATAGGACCAACCATTGAAAATGGCTTTTATTATGATTTTGACCTTAAGGAATCTTTGACTCCGGAAGATCTTCCAAAACTCGAAAAACGCATACGCGAGTTGATCAGGCAAGACCTCAAAATGACCGGGAGTAAGGCTACTACAGCCTCCGCTCGTAAACTATTTAAAGATCAGCCATATAAATTAGACCTCATCAAGGATTTCGTTAAGGAGAAAAAACAACTCACGGTATACAAACTCGGAGATATGTTTAGTGACCTATGCAAAGGAGGACACGTTAAAAACACTAAAGAGATTAACCCCGATGCCTTCAAACTCACTCACCTAGCAGGAGCGTATTGGAAGGGAGATGAAGGAAACGCTCAACTACAAAGAGTTTATGGAGTGGCCTTCTCCAGCAAGACAGATATGGAAAAGTATCTTTGGCAGCAAGAGGAGGCGAGGAAACGAGACCATAGAAAGTTAGGTCAGGAATTAGATTTATTTACTTTTTCAGAGCTTGTGGGACCCGGGTTACCACTGTTTACTCCAAAGGGCACAGTATTAAGAGATCTTCTTGATGATTTTGTTTGGTCACTACGCAAAAAGTATGGTTACCAAAGGGTGGATATCCCCCACATAACCAAAAAGGATCTTTATGAGACTAGTGGCCACTGGAGTAAATTCAAAAGCGAACTGTTCCGGATAAACACGCGCGAGGGCCACGAGTTTGCCCTCAAACCAATGAACTGCCCTCATCACATTCAAATCTTTGCCCGTAGAAAGTGGAGCTTCAGAGATCTGCCTCAACGCTACGCTTCTACTACAAAAATCTACCGTGACGAACAAGCCGGGGAGTTATCGGGGCTAGTCCGAGTTCGTTCCATTACTCAAGATGACGCACACGTATTCTGCGATATGGCTAGGACGGAAAGTGAGCTAAAAAATGTTTGGGAAATAGTCCACGAATTTTACGGAGCCTTCAACTTACCCCTAAAATTACGATTATCACTACGTGACCCCAAACAGCCAGACAAATACCTGGGTGATGGAAAATTGTGGAAAGATGCTGAAGCTATTTTAAGCGTAGTTGCCGACAAAAAGATCGGGAAGGGCAAGTATGAGTGTGCCCTTGGCGAGGCAGCTTTTTACGGGCCTAAAATAGATTTTATGGCTATTGATTCCCTAGGACGCGAGTGGCAGGTTGCCACGATTCAGCTAGATTTAAATATGCCTAAACGTTTCGGACTTACATTCACTAACGACAAGGGTAGTCAAAGTCAGATCTTTATGATCCACGCCGCAATTATGGGTTCAATTGAGCGCTTCCTCGCAATCTTAATCGAACACTACGCCGGCGCTTTCCCGCTATGGCTCTCCCCTGTTCAAGTACAAGTCATCGCTGTCAGCGAGAAGTTCCAAAGCTACGCCGAGAAAATAGCCAAAGATTTGCAAGCCGCCGATATTCGCGCAGAGTTAGCCGAGGCAAACGAGACTCTGGGTAAACGTATTCGCGAAGGAGAAACTCAAAAAGTTCCATATATCTTGATAGTGGGAGAAAAAGAAAAACAAGCAGACACAGTTGCGGTGCGCAAGCGGGGTAAAGGAGACATAGGCACAACTACCATTTCTTCTCTCATTAAATCTCTTCAAGAGGAAATTACTAAGCGTAAGTAGTTCAAAGTGGTCATGAGCACTCAAAGTAAAAAAACGGCCACTAAGCCGAAGGTACTAGCTATTGTGGGGCCGAATGCATCCGGTAAGTCCGATTTGGCGGTGCAGTTAGCACACAAGTTTAACGGTGAAGTTATCTCGGCAGACTCAAGGCAAGTGTATAGAGGATTAGATCTCTCCTCGGGCAAAGTGCCCGGAAGGTGGAAAATTAGAGGTTTTAACAGGCGCTATGAATATCAAGATATTCCCCACCATTTGGTAGATATCGTTTCTCCCAGGAAACCCTTCACCGTTCAACAGTACAAGAAAAAGGCCCAAAGGGCCCTCCAGGATATTTTAAACAGAGGGAAGCTTCCTATAGTGGCTGGGGGTACTGGATTTTACGTGGACGCCCTACTTTACGACTTTCAAATCCCGGAGGCACCGCCAAACAAACACCTTCGCAGGGAGTTAGAATCCCTAACTACCGAGCAGTTAATGCACCGCCTAAGAGCCCTTGATCCAAGCAGAGCAAAGGATATAGATATACACAACCGCAGACGCATCATTAGAGCAATTGAGATTATCGTATCTATCCACAGCCCTGTTCCAAAAGTAAATCTATTTGAGAATAGGGAATCTCCGTACAATCTCCTCAAAATTGGTATATCCTTGCCTGACAAAGAATTGAAGAGGAGAATCACAAATAGGTTAGATAAAAGGATAAAGGATGGGATGCTCGATGAGGTCCGAAGGACCCACCTTCTAGGAATAAGTTGGAGAAGATTAGAAAAAATGGGCCTTGAGTTTCACCACATTGTCCAACACTTAAAAGGGGAAATTTCTAAGGAAGAAATGTTCTCTCTCATTGAAATCAAAGACAACCAATTTGCCCGTAAACAAATGGCTTGGTTTAAACGAGACAAGAACACTACTTGGATAGATGTTCCCGCAAAAGTTTCTCCACTAGTGCAGGATTTCCTCTCCCGCGAAGCTTAGCCATACTTTGACCGATTAAGAACCTGATGGCTGTTTCTTTACCCTTACGGAAATCTGCTACAGCTGCAGCATTTTTTCCTATCATCTCTTTAATGATATTTTCTATGGTCCCTTCATCCACAATCTGGGTTAAATCCATGCGTTCTACAATATTTCCCGGATCATCTCCCGTTGCAAACATCTCGCGCAAAATATCCTTTGCGCTTCGTGAGGACACCTTGTTGCCTCCAACAATCGTTATCAACTCAGCAAAATTCTCTGGGGTAATTTTTAGGCTATCCCAAGTAGCCTTTTCTTCCTTCATAATGCCGACTAAGTCGGAATCTAGGTAGTTAACACCCAGTTTAACCATTTCCTTACCGCCTCCAGTAATTTTAAGCTCTGAAACAAACTCTTCGAAGAATTCTGCTTCTCCTCTATCGTCCACCAAGCGCTCAAGTTCATCACTACCCTCTTCTAGGCCGTACTCTTTGGCAAAACGTATTCTTTTTTGCTCCGGTAACTCTGGCAAAGATTCCTTTATCTCTTGGGTGTTAATGGCTCCTTCTTTGTCAAAATCCATAGGGGGTAGATCCGGTTCCGGCATGTAGCGGTAATCTTCGGCTTCTTCCTTGAAGCGTTGCGGAAAACTTTCCTTCCTATTCTCATTCCAGCCCCTGGTTTCCTGCCTTATCCTTTCGCCCGCTTCCAGGAGTTTCTTTTGCCTTTCTGTTTCATTTTCAATGGCATCCTTAACTGCCTTAAAAGAGTTTATATTTTTAAGCTCTACCTTAATTCCTAGCTTTTTGCCGCTGAAAAGCTTCTTAGGGCGAATGGAAACATTGGCCTCAACTCTCATTTGTCCTTTTTCCATGTCGGCATCTGAAACTCCTAGATATCTGAGGGTAAGTTGTAGCTCTTTAGCAAATCTAAGGGCCTCTTCCGCCGATTTAATTACTGGCTTAGTGACCAATTCCATTAACGGAAGCCCTGCTCTGTTAAAATCAACCAAGCTACCCTCACCCGCGTGAGAAGATCTAGCTGTGTCTTCTTCAAGGTGAATCCTCTCTACGGCCACGCCCCTTAATTCCCCTCCTCTCACTAGGGGTAAGTCATACTGGGAGATCTGGTATCCCTTAGGGAGGTCTGGATAAAAATAACTTTTGCGATCAAACTTAGAATGGTTGAGAATTTCTCCACCGATGGCATAGCCTACTTTGATAATGGCTTTCACTGCTTCTTTGTTGATCGTTGGCAACGACCCAGGATAAGCTAGACAGATAGAGCATACGTTGACGTTGGGGGTTGTCTCATCTGGATCATTTAAACACCCACAGAACATCTTGGTTTTAGTCTTGAGCTCAGCGTGAACTTCTAGCCCAATTGTTGGTTCGTACTTAGTCACTTCTTGAATTATAACTTAAACCGCCCGCCCACAATGTTGTCTGGGTGATTTCTATCAAATAATCTCTCGCTGCCTTCTAGTAGATACACATTTCTTATGCCCGCCTTTTGAATACCATCCCAACACGGCTTACAGCACCACCAATGGCCATAGAGGTACATATCCGCCCCCTTCGCCGATTTTCCATTACGCAATATATCTCTTATGGACCGTAATTCAGCGTAATGCTTGGACAAAGCCCCGTACCGATAACTTCATTGCGGAACACAACTACTGCCCCAGTTGGGTGCACACCATCGGTTGATTGCGTATTTCTTAAATTCTCGGCGAGGCGCATAAACGGGTTATCGTCCGGAACATATTTGATCTCACGACCCTCTGGGATGTACGGGTAGTTAATTTTCGGAGAGGTTTTTTCACCAGCCATATATGGGATATACTATCAGAATTAAGAACCCATGACTAAGTTCGACCAAATATATCAATCCTTTCTTAAAAACATTATGGAAAAGGGTGTTACCGAGGTAAACGCCCGCACCGGCCACGAGACTAAAGCCATAGCCGGAGCTCACTTTTCTATAGATATTGAGAAAGAGGGATTCCCCATCCTGACCCTTCGCAAGATACCGGTAAAGATTTTCGTGGCAGAACAGATATGGTTCATTAGCGGTAGCCGCAAACCGGAAGATTTCCTGCGCGATTTCACTAAAATCTGGGATGATTTCACCAACCCAGGAGACGTGGTAACGGTTGCGTATGGATACAGGTGGCGCAAGCATTTCGGTAGAGATCAGCTTGGAAAATTAATAGAGCTTCTGGAGAATGAACCGAGTTCAAGACAAGGCGTTGTTGTTACTTGGGATCCAGCCACGGACGGATTGGGTGGAGTTGTAAAGAAGAACGTTCCTTGCCCCTATACCTTCACAGTCAACATCATGGGTGGCAGACTCAACTTGCACAACATCGTTCGTTCCAACGATATGATATTAGGATTCCCCCACGACGTTGCTGGATTCGCACTGCTACAAACAATACTTGCCCAAAGGCTTGGAGTAACACCTGGGGTATACAGTCACTCAATATCAAATGCCCACGTTTACGATATCCATTACGATGCGACCAGAGAGCTGATTGAAAGACAAAACGATCACCAGCCGGTAACCATCCACCTTCCAGAAAATGCCTTCTCGAGAGCTGAGGAAAAGGATGTTAAGTTGGTAGAGGAAATCGTTAATGACATTTCAAGCCAGTATAATCCCCTTGACCCTATCAAAGGATTGAAAATCGTTTTATAGTTTCACCAAGATGAGCGTTCTAGTAAAACAACAGATATTGGAGAGGATTAAAAACGGCGGTTTGGCCTTCAAACCCGGTTTGGACAACCTACAAATACAGGGCCACTCTGTAGATTTAAGGCTTGGCTTCACATTCATGATCCCCAAAGTCTGGAGACCGGGTGATGGAGGAAGAGAGGCGGTAAACCTCGACCCCCTGCACAACATCGGCGCTTCTCACTTTGACATAGTGGAGCTCGAACAAGGACAGCACTTTGACTTGCTTCCTAATGAATACGTCCTCGTATCATCGCTCGAGACCATAACGGTTCCCAAGGATTTGATGGCCGTTCTTTACCCGAGGTCATCGGTTAACCGCAGGGGGTTGTCCATCGACCTTACCGGCATTATCGACGCTGGATATAGCGGCAAGTTAGTCTTACCGATTAGAAACAATACGCGCAGCCAAACTGTCAGACTCTATCCAGGAGAAAGATTCTGCCAATTAGTTTTCCAGCAGCTAATGGGAGAAATCGAAACGAAGCCGAGCCGTCACCATATGCGGGATGTAGCTGAGGGACTTGCTAAAGAGGACGAACGAGAAGTTGATCTGATCACCAAGGGGGATATTAACAAACTCAAAGAGGCTTATCCCATCAAGGAGGACATCTCTTAGCTAAAAATATGGCGAAGGTAAGTATCATCGCTTCCATAGGCAAGTACGATAACGCTCTGGGTAAAAATAAAGACTTGGTTTGGCGCATCTCAGCAGACCTTAAGAGGTTTAAAACTCTGACCATGGGCCACCCCATAATCATGGGGCGCAAGACCTTTGAGTCTATAGGAAGGGTTCTACCTGGGCGTACCAACATTGTGATCACGCACAACAAAGATTACGACGCAAAGGGAGCTATTGTGGCGCTCTCTTTGGAGGAGGCACTAAGAAAAGCTAACGAGGTAGAAAGCCGAGAAATATTTGTGATCGGGGGAGGAGAAATATTCAACCAAGCGCTCCCCTTGGCGGATAAGCTTTACCTCACCCTAATTGATGATCGCGCACAGGGGCCTGATGTATTTTTTCCCCAATACAAAGAAGACTTTACTAGAAAAACATTTGAAGCGGAGGGTGAGGAGGGAGGTATCCGCTACACCTGGGTAGATCTGGAGCGGGGTTAGGGTCCGAGATCGCCTCTCGTCAGTTCCCAAACCCTTTCGTGAATCTCCTCTGGAGTAAGTTCCTTATCATTTTCTACGCCACTTACTACAGTAAAGTTATCGTAGTTTTTAGCAGCCCACAGATAAGACTCACGTGCTTTTTGGATATGATCAAAGTTTGCCTCGTGGGCATCTGAATTTTGTCTTTCCGTTAAGCGTCTCTTTACCACATCCATAGGATTATCCAAGACGATATTGAGATCCGGCTTAGGGATCTGCAATATTTCGTACTCGAGGTTGAATAACCAGTCGGTATATTTCTTTCTCTCATTATCGTCGGCAAGCTTTGCTCCTTGGTGACCAACATTTGACCCCGTATATCTATCCAGAACTACTACATCGTTATTCTCGAGCCAACGTTTTATACCAAAGCTGGCGTCTGCCCTATCTAGTGAGTAAAAGAGGGATGCCATATAGGGGCCAACGTTGTCTGAGTCCCCGTAGGGTGATTCTAGGTCGTCTAAATAGCGATTAATGAAATAAGATGAGGGTTTGTTGTAGCGGGGAAAAGCGTGGAACTTGAACCTCAAGCCTTCGCTTAGCAGACGTTTCTTAAAAAGATTAAGTTGGGTTTCCTTCCCAGTACCATCAACGCCTTCAAAAACGAAGAGCTTCCCTAATTTGTCCCCCGATTTTCTTCCATCCATATTGCTAGAATTGTATATTAACTTTGTCTTTAACCAAAAATCCCCTCTCGGGGACTTTCAGGTTTAACCTTCTACATCTATCCCCATAGAGCGTGCGGTGCCTTCGATAATCTTCGAGGCTGCTTCTACATCATTGGCATTTAGGTCGGGCAACTTGCGCTCAGCTATTTCTCTTATCTGGGCTTTGGTAACCTTCCCCACCTTACTCTTATTCGGTTCTCCAGATCCCTTTTCCACCTTCGCAGCCTTGCGTAAAAGATCAGATGCCGGAGGGGTACGCAATTTGAAAGTAAAACTGCGATCTTCGTAAACCGTGATTTCCACGGGAATTATATCCCCCATCATTTCTTTAGTAGCATCGTTGAACTGAGCTACGAAATCCTGAATGCCCACTCCGTGCTGTCCTAGGGTTGAACCCACAGGAGGCGCTGGGGTAGCTTTCCCTGCTTCAATCTGAAGTTTGATTTGTGCTTTTACCTTCTTGGCCATATTTATAGTTTCTTGACCTGCAGAGAGTCTAACTCAACTGCGGTATCCCTACCGAATACAGGAACCATGATCTTAATCCTGCCGCGACTTTCGTCAACTTCAGCAATTTTCCCGTCATAATCCTTGAAGGGGCCATCGATGATGCGTACCGTTTCCCCCAGCTTGAAGTCAAATCTTAAAGTAGGCTCCTTCTGCCCCATGCGGGCCATAAGGCTCTCCACTTCCTCAAAAGAAAGAGCGGTGGGGTTGGTAGAATCGGAACCCACAAACCCGGTGACTCTTGGGGTGTTACGAACCACGTACCAAGAATCCGGCTCCATAGTCATTTGTACCAGTACATATCCAGGATATATTTTTTCCTCCATGGTGATACGCTTGCCGTTACGAATTTTGATATTCTTTTCCTTAGGGACCACCACCTTGAATATCTTGTCTCTCATCTCAAGCGACTCAACCCTTTGCTCCAAATATCTGGCCACGGCGTCTTCGTAACCGGCGTAGGTGTGAACCGCAAACCACTGTGGGATTTTAGACTCTTCTTTTTTAACTGTGTTTGGCATCTTTAAATAATGAATAGTTCAAGGAGATATACGAAGAGGAAATCCAGGGCGCCAAGGAAAATGGCAAAGGCCAGACAGACGAAGATAACTACGCCGATTAAAACCGTGGCCTCTTTGCGATTGGGCCAGTTGATACGCTTAAACTCCCTAAGGGACTCCCTAAGGAAGGTTGATAGCTTACTAAACATTGGCGAGTTGAATAATAGCGAAGTTGGTTCTTTGATTCAAGGTGGGCCTATACATCCAGGTTTTTGACCGAATCTGCGTGAACTTGAATGAAGTGTTTCCTGGGAGCCACCTCCCCTCCCATCAAGATATCGAAGATCTTATCAGCTTCCTTAGCGTTCTCTATGGTAACCACCTTCATAGTACGTTTTTCCGGATCCATAGTGGTATCCCTTAGCTGATCGGCGTTCATCTCTCCCAGACCCTTGTAGCGCTGAATTGAGGCACTTCCTTGGCCCTGCATGCCGGCAATTAGCTTATCTTTCTGCTCCTCAGAGTACGCGTATTCAAAGGCCTTGCCCTTAGAGACCCTATACAAAGGAGGTTCGGCGATGTACAGATGCCCTTTTTCTATAATCTGGGGGAAATATCTGAAAAAGAGGGTTAGTAAAAGAGTTCTAATGTGCGCTCCGTCGACGTCCGCGTCGCTCATAACAATAATTTTGTGGTATCGAAGTTTTGATATATCAAACTCATCGGCAATGGCCGTCCCTAAAGCCACTACCAAAGAAATCATCTCTTTGTTAGCTAAGATTTTATCTATTCTGTGCTTTTCAGCATTCAGAACCTTACCCCTCAGAGGCAATATCGCCTGGGTGCGCCTATCGCGAGCGGATTTTGCGCTGTTGTGGACAAAGACACCACTAGCTAGAGCAAAGTTGTGAGTACCAGGGACCTCTATATCGTAAACGTCGATTTTATCTTCCAATCTATTCACGCTACTCACCCTATGGTTGTGATGCTCAACTGCTGCGCGGAGCCTGTTGTCATCGTTGCTGAAAAACCTCGACTTAACGGTTCCAAAGCGTAACAGAGCCCTATCATTCAGTTGCTTTCGTTTCTTCTCATACAGGGTACCATCAACTTTACCCGAACCGCCGTAGAGTTCGTGGAGCAAGTTCATCGCCCTAAGGTAGTAGGTTCTGTTGTACGCTTTCCTTCTTTTAATTCTAAATCCGTCTGTCCACTGCTCTTTTGTCTTTTCGCTACGCCATTTCCTAAGATCCTCATCTTGCCACTGAACTATGGCTATTTCTGAAAGCAGTTTTCTCTGCTCCGGATATTTTTCAAAATACTTCTTTACCCTCTCGGCTTGTTTTTTTCTATTGACCTGGATGCCCCAGTATTCCTCCTGGGATTTATTGAGTGTGATATTATTTTTCCTCCTGTACTCAGCGTTATTCTTATAAAACTTCAAAAACTTACCGGCCATATATTCTTTATATTCTTGGTTCTCCCATTGCTTCTTAGCCCTTTGGCTGAGCATCTCCCTCATCTCAGGGGTAGACATCACTTCACTCATTTTTCTCCTGAACCCTGGTGTGCCTCTCAGTTTTCTAAGTTTTGCTAGCACGTCGGGCCTTTGCAGATTCTTGTGAGCCATTTTCCTATGCAAGTCCAGATGCTGCTGCGAGGTGAGCCTAATAAGATTATCGGGGTTATTGTTGGTTTTATTAAAATCCTTGTGATGTCTATGATCGCCGTCATTTTCCCTATAAATTCTATGCCTGAGGTTATGCTGATCTGCAAGGAGATGGGTAAAAATCCATCTTTGCTGCCTCGGGTCAAAAATCATCTCGTACCCATCTATGGTTATCCGGCCACCCTTTTCAGACATCTTGCGATAGAGCGGCATCAGCGAGTCCGTGGCCTTTAGATTACTAGCCTCTTTATATGAGCCGTCTCTCTGCATGAATTGGTGGTTTTCCGTACAAACTATCCTAGAGCCGTCATCTAAAACCACCTCCAGTACTTTCGCATCCCGTTTGGTAATTCTGGGGTTGGTTATTGGGGCAACACCTACGCTTCCGTCTTCCCTTACGGTATAACAGTAGTTTTGCTTTCCAGATAGATGTTCTTTGACAAGCTCTTTAAAGGAAAGGTTCCGGCCATCAGTCAGGGCCACCTCGGTATCTCCAGAAAAACAACCGCCGGCCGAATCGCCCTCCACAAGGAAAAGTTCAGCCTCCTCAACTGGGGTACTCGGCAAACAATCGGCCAGTTTTCCGGGCAGGGTCAAACCATCCAAGATACCTTTTCTCAAAACCGTATCTTTGGCCGCCTTGGCTGCCAAACGGGCCTGCGCCGCCAGAGCAGCTTTGGCCACCATTGACTTGGCGTCATTAGGGTTGAGCTCCATAAAGTCCTTGAGGGCTATTGAGGTAACCGACTCAACTGCCGTGCGCGCCTCCGCATTACCCAAACGTCCCTTCGTCTGCCCTTCAAATTGCGGGTCTCTCAATTTTATGGACACTACTGCCGTCAACCCTTCCCTCACATCGTCTCCCGTCAGGTTATCTTGCCCTTTTTTGAAGAGGTTATTGTTTTTTGCATAATCGTTAATGCTTTTGGTTAAGGCTGCCCTGAAGCCCGTAAGGTGCATACCGCCGTCAATGGTGTTAATACCGTTAGCAAATGAAAGCTCTGCGATCTCCATGCCTTCGTTGTAGTTTAGGGCAACTTCTACATCCATGTTCTCGTACTCTTTGTGGACGTAGAATATGTTGTCATGGATTACCTTAGGACCGCCCTCATTCAAGTAATCAACGAATGATCTCAAGCCCCCGTCAAAACGAAAACCGTAATAGAATGTTCTTTCTCCTCTTTCATCGGCTAGGGCAATACGCACTCCCTTAGTTAAATAGGCTCTCTGGCGAAAACGTTCAATTACCTGTTTTCTATCAAACTCCGTTTCTGAAAAAACCTCTGTGTCTGGAAGAAAATTGACAGTAGTGCCGCTACCGTCACGCTTGCCTATCTTTTTAACCTTCGCCTTGGGAACACCCTTTGAGTATTCCTGCATATATACATCTCCATCTTTGCAAACCTCTACCCTCAAATATTTAGAAAGGGCGTTTACCACGGAGAGTCCCACACCGTGGAGACCGCCGGAGACTTTATATGCCTCTCCCCCAAACTTACCCCCAGAGTGAAGGGTTGTAAGAACCGTCTCCAGGGCGGATTTCTTAGTTTGCTTGTGAATATCTACGGGAATACCTCTACCGTCATCCTTTACGGTGGCGCTGCCGTCTTTATGGAGACGCACTTCGATATTCTTGGCCTCCCCCGCCATAACCTCATCAATGGCGTTATCGAAAACCTCCCAAAGAAGATGATGTAATCCCCTGCTCTCAGTTGAACCAATATACATACCGGGCCTTTTCCTTACTGGATCAAGACCCTCAAGTACTTGGATATCCTTGGCTGTGTAGTTACTTTTCTGTGCTTTTTTGGGTGCCATAACAAAAAATTAGACCCCTTATTGAGGTACCTAAATTCTACCAATTATTAGCTACAAAAACAAGCCTATAGATAGCCTAATTTTGGCTTAAACACAGGGCTAAACGAGCGCTGCGATGCACGGTTTGTGGAGAGACAAAAAATGTCTCTCTCACGTCACTTAAATCATGCTTTTTTAGGTTCGAATTACATAGATTGTTCCACTTAAGTCTTGAAACGGTACGTTGTGTTCGGCTAAACTGAAACCACTATGGATATCGTCATATCAAGGGAAGAGGAAACTAAGCTCATCCAGAAGCTCAAAGAGCGTACCGATCCAGAAGCGATGAGAATGAAAAGATACCTGGAAATGCCGGATCTGTCGCGCACTCCAGACAGTCCCCTTTTCGAGATGGTGAAGCGCGTCAAGAATGTTCCCCTCCAAAAAGATTTCGATATTATCAACATTCCCGAAATTGTACCTGCCGATATCAGCTTTGACCTTTTCAACTTCGAGATGGATCATCCAGTAAGGAGTAAGTCTGATACCTACTATGTAGACGACCAAAATATCCTAAGAACCCACGACACAGTCTTTTGGTATTACTATCTCAATCGTCCAGAGATCAAGGAGCGTATCGCCAAGAAAGAAAGCTTGGGTGCTCTTTGCTACGGCAAGGTATACCGCAAAGATGAGATCGACCGTCGCCACATGAATATCTTCCACCAGATGGGCGGATGGTATCTTGTACCCGATAGCGAGAAGATACTCAGCTTGGATGATCTCAAGAATGTTCTCGCGGAGATAGTTAAAACTATATTCGGTCCGGACGTTATCTACCGCTTTAACCAAGACGTATTCCCTTACACGGATCCCTCTTTGGAAGTTGAGGTGCAAATGGAGGGTGAACGGGTTGAGCTTTTGGGCGGAGGCATGCCCAAAAAGGCTGTGCTTGCCAATATGGGAGTTACCGGCTACAACGGCTGGGCATACGGTTTCGGCCTTGAGCGCCTTGCAATAGCGAGCATGAAATTGCCCGATATTCGCTTGCTCTGGTCAAATGACGAAAGGGTGAAGAAACAGTTAGTACTTGGAAAAACATTCGTCGAGGTAAGCAAGTATCCTCCAGCGTTAAGGGATATCTCCTTCGTGGTTGATAAGAGCTTCGTACCCAATGACTACTTTGATCTTGTTAGAGATGTAGCAGGAGATCTAGCAGAGGAAGTTAAGTTGATAGATAAGTATGATAACGAAGAAAGATTCGGAAAGGATAAACTAAGTTACGCATACCGCGTTACCTATCGCAGTATAGACAGAACTCTCACTAATGATGAGGTGGATGAACTTCACAAAAAGCTCGAAGAAAAAACTACGTCTACTTTCAAGGCGGTAGTTAGGTAGCAAAAACCTAAATATCTTTTTGACAACAACAAAACACACCGTTAGAATACCTCCTGCATCGCGGGGGAGTGTGACGGTTGCACGTGAGGCTCATAACCTCAAGGTAGCGGGTTCGACCCCCGCCCCCGCAACAACCTCAGCCCATTAACATGTCAGTAACTCTCTGCATGTTAATTTTCACTCTTTCCGGCCAACCCTCTTGAACACTCCTCATATAAAAGTAAACCAGGTGCATAAGAGCATAAAATTTGACAGAACTCTCAAACCCAGCCGGTAGTTTATATTTCAGCGCGTACTCATCATAAAACCCCTTTTTGACCAAGGGATACTTTTTGAACAGCCCGCGCTCAAGCAATGCAAAGTCAAACATAAAATCCCCTGACATGGCCGATTCAAAATCAAAAATACCCACGATCTTTGAACTGCTCAAATCCCAGTTAATATTCTGGGGTTGTAAGTCACGGTGAACGAGAACATATTTTTCAGGCTCTGTTAATTTTAGTAAACCCCCTTCAACCGCCTTGCTTAACAGGTCATATTTTGAGTATTCTGCTTGTTTAAAGTAGGGAAGTGCCATACTCATTTTTTCCTCCCAGATCTGTTTCCAACTATCTGCTGGAGGTTTCGCAAGTGAGAAATATGGCTTTTTGAAAGTAAGTTGGTGGATTTTCCAAGCTTGGTCTGCAAGTTCTCTTCCCAATAGGTCCTGATCTTTGATTTTGTCTATAACGTCAGCCAAATTGTCACCAGACAAAAAGGAATATACCGCGAAGGGGTACGAGAATGCTTTTAGGGACAGATCACTATAAAACACTTTTGGTACCGGAATATCAATTTTTTTAAGTTTTTCTAAAAGTTCAATCTCTAACTTCAGGCCGGCATACCGTTTTTCCACCAAACTTATTTTAACAATACATATTTGTGGGTCGTCTCTCAGCAAAACTTTAATGGTTTTATTAGTATAAGCATGGGGCATTGTGACGATTTTTTGCACTTCATTTCCCGGGAAAACATTTTCAAGAAGTTTCACTATCTGTTCATTTGAAATACTAACTTTTTGACTTATAGAAGACAGTGTGTGATCGACAAGTGGTATCATACGTAAAAGCTCATTTCTGCCATTAAATTATATTATCGGGGGCACCTTTTTGCCAGCTTTCCCGGATATCCCAGGGTGATAAAATCAAAAAATGACTGATGAATCAACAATTCCCAATCAAGGAGTCGGTCCCATAGAGAGTAAATACTCATCAGAAAATGCCCAGCAAGCTCCCGGGTGGGAAACGGCAAACGAGCACGAGGTCGCCACGAGCGGTCCCGAGTTCGGCGAGACGCAGGCAAGAAACATTCTTGGCTTGGACTCTCACATCCCAATCCTCATCGGATATCTGGGCAGAGAGTCGAGTTAATCATCCCCCAACGAGAATCCCGCCGTTGGGGGTTCTCTTTTTTAAGAACAATATAATTTGGTTCCAATCACGCCCTACTTTCGCAACAAGTTTTGGGTATTTCTCTAGTATCCCCAATCCCAACCTGACTTACCGTAGAGGACAGGTCGAATCAGTCTCACATTTTGTAGTTGAGACACTTCTACATGCATACGTGTCGCAACTACCACTCACAGTTCTGGTTCAGAAACGCTGTCCGTAGGAATAAGTTTCGCTCCCGCCGCCACAATTTCTCTTAGTCACAGGATCTTGTCTCTGTTTCGTAGTGTTTACAATAAGCACCACCATTAGACTGTGTTACAGATATGGTACCTGTACGAGATTGTTCTGCGCCGTCAATAGGTGGACAAGTACTCCAACTCCCCCATAGATATACACACGTAAGTGTCTCAGAGGGAGGGGTAGATAGAGACTTGACGTTCACTGTTACTGAATCTGTCGCCTCACCGCCCTCACCAGTACATTTAATTGTGTAAGTCGTAGATGTGGCAAGCGCTCCCGTAGAAACACTGCCTGATACAGAAACTGTTTCACTTAATCCCCACGAGGAAACACAATGAGTGGTATTTTGTGAACCCCAAGCAATGTAGGTGGCTGTGCCACTATCGATGCTTGCACTAGCTGCGCTGATGTTTACGGTAGGTTTGGGGGCAATCGCTTCAGTACCGCCATCCCCACCTCCGGGTCGAGTCACAGCTGTATCTATACTATGGACCACTCCCCTCACACATTTAAGTGCTTCCTGAAGGCTAAGATGACCACTCTTTACGTCATCGCTAGCAAGGTTATTTTGCGCAGTATTAATTTTACCTCCACAGGCGGTATTAACCTGATTTGTAATGCCATTCTCCTCTGCAAACCGTACCAAACCTCTTATGGCAGCTGAGGAAGAAATTACCTTGGTTTTAATGACGGCTGTTCTAACTTTTGTGTCGTGCGCGTCTACGGAGGCCCTTCTGGCGGCCCTTAATGTCAGAATATTGGCAGGATCACTGGTACTAAGACCAACTGCCCCGTCATCACCTATATGCAAAGTCTCGGCGACACTATTGAGCGCTCCCCTAGCTGTATCTATATCAGCTATAGCTCCATCATATTCTTCTTGGGTTATCCTGCCTTTATTGAGGCCGTTGTCGAGTTTGGCCTGCTGAACTTTTAATCTTGCTTGGTCAAGAGCTAGCCTCTGAGCCACTTTAGCTGCTTGAGCTTCATTCAAAGCAATTCGCAGGGCTAGATTATCCGTGTCCGCAGCAAGAGCGTCTTTTGCAACCTTCACGGTATCCTTAGTTGCGTCAAGCTCCTCTCTTGCAGTAGCCCTATTATCTCTGGCAGATTGGATCTTCCCTTTCGCAAAAACACTCTGGAATTGAGCAAGGAGTGAAACTGGGAGGATTAAGCCCACTAAGAGGGTGGAGGCTAGATATTGGGTGAGTTTAGATGGTTGGTTCATTAGTTTATATCTACGAAGTCTCCCTCTTCGGCTGGGTTAATGATCTCGTCATATTGAACGTCGTCATTTATATCATCAACTTCTTCATTTGTTATCAGAGCATCTAGTTTCTCACCTACAGTTTGGTCTGAATTAAAGACTTCATTGTAATCTACAAAAAGAAGAGCTATAAGAACCACTACTACCAGTATGATCCAAGGAATCCATGACTTTAGCTTCTTATTCATCTTCTCTTATAATATATGATGTTGACTAAAGCGCAAGGACGGTGTGTGGATAACTTGAACGTTATTATGATAACTCTTAATCAAGACTTTCGTCATAGGAAAAATCCTCATCAAGCAAATCAAAGCCAGAAAGATAATCTTCTAATTTACTACTAAGATCGTTTGCGCCCACGGAAGATGGGGGCGGGATAGAGGATACTGGTGACTGTGGAGCAGGTTTTGGCTTAGACTCGGGCTTAGGTCCTTGACCTGCTGGGTGGCAGGTTTTGGAGAGGTGATATCGGGAGTAGGCTCCAAGAGCTCGCTAGTCCCCGCAATACGTTCCTGGGTTTTCAAATATTCTTGGTAGCGATCTTCTCTGGTTTCCTTTCCCCTCTCCGCGAATTGTTCAAGACCCCCGGCTAGCGTATCTAAACTTCCAAAGAACCCTTCGTTATACGGTTCTGTTTTATCCGTAACTGTGGTATCGGCCCTTTGGCTGTTGCCCAGATAGGCCCCAACGAACAAAAGCGAGACCGTAATTACCGCGACTACAATAGAGCCTAGCATCTTGTATCTTTTAGGATTATAGCATAAGAATGTCCTCCGCCACATGAATATCTTTTACCTAATTTGACGGTATCTCTGCTAAAATAAGGGTGATGCGCAATCGGGTCCTTATAGTCGGCGCCGGAGAGATAGGATCAGCTCTCCTAGGGGTTTTGGAGGGAAATAAGAATAACCGTATATCTATCTGGGATATTAATCTGAAACTCTGCTTCCCTAAGAAATCTCTTGAGGAAATGGTCCCAAACGCCGATTTCATATTCCTATGTATCCCCTCTCATGCAATCGATAGTTGCTTGGGAAAGATCAAACGACACATCAAAAAAACAATTATGATATCCCTCACTAAAGGTATAGAGCGTAAACAAGGGCTCCTTACTAGCGAACTGCTAGTTAAAAACTTAAGGAGAGACGGAATTGCCATCTTGGCTGGTCCCATGCTGGCGGAAGAGCTACGCAGAGGACTCAAAACTAAGGCCTGTCTTGCCTCAAATAGTAGTGTCTTCAAGAAAGTATCCCTTCTTTTCAAAAATACTCCTCTTTTCTTGGAACAATTAAATGACATCCACGGAGCATCCGCCTCGGGAGTTTTGAAAAACATATATGCCCTCGGGTTAGGGATAGCCGATGGGCTCAAAATGGGAGCAAATGTCAGAGGCGTATTGCTACCGCAAGCTACCAAGGAAATGCAAACATTGCTTCCCCTATTTGGAGGCAAGTCAGCAACCGCCTTAACCCTAGCGGGTCTGGGAGACCTTGAGGCTACAAGCAGCAGCTCATTTTCAAGAAATCACACCACGGGTTCAATGATCGCCAGATCCAAAAAAGTCACTCAATACAGCGAGGGGGCTCTTTCGCTGCCGCTGGTCGTAAGGCGTATTGGTTTAAAGAAACTCCCTCCATTTATGGGAGCTATTTTCAATGTAGTCTTGAAAAAGAAAAATCCCCGTAAGACTTTTGAGGCTTTGTTGAAATAATGAAAAGTAATTTTCTGGTTCTAGATGTTGGAACCACGGGCGTAAAGGGATTCGTTTTTGACAGGAAGCTTAAGCTTCTCGGAAAAAGTTATCACCGTCTCAACAAGCGTTTTCCCAAAAAAGGTTGGGTTGAACAAAGTCCTCAAGATTTAATTAACAAATCGGTGTTGGCCTTGAGGGGGGCCGTTAAAAAATCAAAGGTCTCCCCTACTTCCCTAATATCCCTTGGGATAACTAACCAAAGGGAGACTACGATCCTTTGGGATAAAAGGACGGCTAAACCAATCTACCCCGCAATAGTCTGGGAAGATACGCGCACTACCGCTAGAACAAAGACTCTAGGTAGAAAATATCAATCCATCGTAAGAGAAAAAACCGGACTGCCCATAGACCCGTACTTCTCCGCTACCAAAATTGCCTGGATTTTAGAAAATGTACCTAGGGCAAAAACTCTGGCGGAGAAAAACCATATCCTTTTTGGCACAGTAGATACGTGGGTACTTTGGAATCTCTCTAGGGAGAAAAACTACCTTACTGACTACACCAACGCATCCCGCACCTTGATCTTCAATATCAAAAAACTCGTTTGGGATCAGGGCTTACTAGATATTTTCAAAATACCCAAAGATATCCTTCCTGGAGTACGACCATCTGGATCTTTATTCGGACATTTAAAGTCCAATGTCATTGGAGTGTCTTTGCCGATAAGGGCCATTTGCGGCGACCAACAGGCCAGTATGTATGCAGCCGGAACGAAACCACGTACCACGAAAATAACTTATGGTACTGGTACTTTCATGATGCAAATCATTGGATCAAAGTTTATCCAGCACAAGCCATTTTTTACAACCCTGACCGCCACAACCTCAAAACCGATGTATGCTCTGGAAGGTAAGATAGATTGTTGCGGTAACAAAGTTGACGAGCTGCTGAAGAAAAAACTGTCTTTGGTGCCCATTCTCTCTATCTTGAGCAAACAAGTCGCAGCTAAGATTACAAAGTTGCCGTATAGGCCCAAAGAGTTGATCGTAGATGGAGGTTTGACCCAAGCGCCAGCCCTTCCCTCAATCCAATCAGAGGCTGCCGGTATTCCTGTTATAAAGCAGTCGATATATGACGGTACGGGACTAGGTATCGCCAAGCTTCTTAAATCGTTGAATTAGGGGGGTTATTCCATATACTATTTAGGAATTGCCGGCATAGCTCAGTTGGTTAGAGCGAGGGACTCATAAACCCTAGGTCGGAGGTTCGATTCCTCCTGCCGGCACATGAAGATAGCAATATTAGGAGGATTGGGTATGGAAGGACAAGCGCTTTTGAAATACCTCAAAAAACACGACCAAAAAGCGGATATTACCCTTCTCGATCAAAAGCTAGATCCCAACTACCTTTCCAATCTTGAACAGTTCGATCTTGTGTACCGTTCTCCTGGGGTTTTGTATAACCTCCCCGAAATTCAAAAGGCCATCAGAAAGGGAGTTAAGTTCTCAAGCCCTACGAATCTTTTCTTTGAAAAGGCTAAGGGAAAAGTAATCGGCATTACTGGCACAAAAGGAAAGGGCACTACTACTAAACTAATATATGAAATTCTCAAAAGCGCCGGACTTGAAGTATATCTTGGAGGCAACATCGGAGAACCGGCGACTGGCCTGCTGGATCAATTAACCGACAATTCAATTACTGTCCTTGAGCTTTCCAACGTACAACTCTGGGATGTAAAACATTCACCACATATAGCAGGAGTTTTGGGAATATTCCCCGACCACCTAGATTGGCACAAGAACTTTAGAGAATATCTAGGAACCAAGTTCGGCATTACCAAATTCCAAAACGCAAACGACTTTGTTTTCTACATGCAAGACGATAAGTTCTCAAAGAAAGTTGCTAAGAAAAGTAAGGGACAGAAAATCGCAGTTGATTACCGAAGTATAAAAATCCCCCTCACTATACCCGGAGAGCACAACCGCAAAAACGCCGCTATGGCCGCAGCTATCTGCGCCCATGTAGGAGTAAAGCCGGAAATAATCTTAGAAACTATCAAAAACTACAAAGGACTCCCCTACCGTCTAACCAAAGTTGATACGAAAAAAGGTATTACCTATTACAACGACTCCGCCTCCACTAACCCCCAAACTGTGTGCGCGGCAGTTAGGGCTTTTCCCGAAAAGCAGAAAATCCTTATTACCGGAGGGTCAGATAAGGGCTTGGATTACAAACCACTCGGGGACACTCTTGAAAATGAGAAGGATATAAAGTTAGTGATTCTCTATGGAGCCAATCGTCAAAAAATTAAGGATGCTTTAGAAAAAGTGACGCCGATCAAAGTAATTTCTGGTTCCTTGAAAGAAGTTATCCAGTTAGCCAGTACACAAGCTTCCGAGGGAGATATTGTTATTTTTTCACCAGGATCAGCTAGCTTCGATATGTTCGCCAACTACAAAGAGCGAGGAGAGGCATTCGATAAGATTGTCAAAAATATAAAGGATTAGTATACTTTTCCTGTTCAAACTGCGGGCGTAGCTCAATTGGTTAGAGCGCTTCCCTGTCACGGAAGAGGTTGCCGGTTCGAGCCCGGTCGCTCGCGCAGGAGTTCTAACTGCTCTCGTACAACATCCCCAAACCTAGAATATCCGCCTCTCTAAATGCTTTTCCTGTTATCTGGAATCCCACGGGTAATTTCCCCTCTCTCCCTTTTACTGGGATATTAAGAGCGGGAATCCCAGCCAGGTTCGCCGGAATGGTGAAGATGTCAGATAGATACATCTGCAAGGGATTCTGACTTTTTTCTCCAAATTTAAAAGGTACGGTGGGGGTGGTGGGAGTAAGCAACACATCCACTTTTTTAAACGCCTCATCAAAATCTTTTTTGATCAAAGCCCTTACTCTCTGGGCCTTGCCGTAATAGGCCTCGTAGTAGCCGGCGGATAAGACAAAGGTTCCCAAAGTAATTCTTCTTTTGACCTCCGCCCCGAACCCTTCTCCCCTGTCTTTGAGATAAAGTTCCTCTAAATCTTTTGCATCAAGTCTCGTTCCATATCTAATACCATCAAAACGAGCTAAGTTTGTGCTCGCCTCCGCGGGCATCAAGATATAGTAAACGGAGAGGGCATACTTGGTGTTGGGCAAACTCACTTCCTCAACTGAGAAACCGTTCTTCTTGAACCAACCTATGGTCTCCTGCATAGATCGCTCTACATCGCTGTCTAATCCGCCTTCAAAATATTCTTTGGGAATACCGATCTTTAACTTCTTTATAGACTCAAAGTCTGGATTCAAAATCTTATTTCCATACTGCGCTTTGGAATTGCTCGTTGAATCCAATGGATCCTGCCCAGCAATTACTTTAAATACCATAGCTGCATCCTCCACCGTTTTGGTCATCGGGCCGATCTGATCTAAGGAAGAGGCCATAGCGATTAAACCGTAGCGGGAAACCGCTCCGTAGGTGGTTTTGAGCCCCACAATGCCACAGAAGGCTGCAGGTTGGCGACTAGAGCCTCCGAAACCAGAGTTCTCCGTTGAGCTCCCCATAGCGAACTCATCCATATTAGTTTTCCCAACCATCACCATCCCCGCCTCACGCAATTTACGAGAAACAGTTGAATCATATGAGGCTTTGTATTCTTTAAGGATCTTGGAGCCTGCGGTTGCGGGGTATCCTTTGTATAAGATCACGTCTTTGAGCGCTATGGGCGCACCCGCCAAATCGCCTACTTTCCCCCCAGAGGCAATTGCGTTATCGACCGCCTGCGCGCTTGCCAGAACATCCTCCTTATTTACTGAAAGATATGCCCCTATCTCACCTTCCCTTTCGTCTATCTCATCGAGAGTGGCCTTGGCGACATCGAGAGCCTTAAACTCACCCTTTTTGATGCCCTCTACGGTTGCCTTTAAGGTTAACTCGTTAAGCTTCATAGTCTAAGATCTTGGGAACTTTAAGATGCCCGTTACTCTCTTCCGGAAAAGCTGGTGCGAAAACATCTTTTTCTCCGGGGGCGTCCTCTCGAAATACATTTCTCAACTCTGTACCCCCTGTCATGGGTTCCACCCCTTCGGTTTTCACTTTGGTGAGTTCTGTAACGTGGCCCAAAATCTCTTCCAGGTCTTTTTGATATCTTGTTTGCTCTTCTTCCGTCAACTTGATACGGGCAAGAGTGGCATATTTACGCACATCAAATTCCATAGGTTTTTATGATACCATATCCAAAAATTCCTTTTCCGTAAGTACTCGCACCCCCAACTCCTTAGCCTTCTTGAGTTTTGAGCCGGGGTCGGAGCCCGCTACCAGAAAACTAGTTTTCCGGCTCATTGACCCAGAGGGGCTACCACCTAAAGCTCGAATACGAGAGTGAGCCTCGTCCCTGCTCATAGATTCAAGCGACCCGGTCACTACGAAAGTTTTCCCGGAGAGGGCTCCTCCAGCTGGACGATCTGATTTCACGATCTCAATACCCACCTCATCCAATTTGCCCAAAACATCCCGGTTATTGGGATTTTTTAACCAATCACTAACACTTTTGGCCACCTTCGGGACTATATCGGGAAACTGCATTAGACCGCTCTCCGAAACATTGCCCAGAGTTTTCAGCAGATCAGTCGGTTTTCTCACCTCTCCCTTTATCTCCTTCGAGAGCACGTGTGCAGTTTCCTCCCCAATATGCAAAATGCCTAGGGAGTATATGAACCGAGCTAAATCTATACGCTTACGTTCTCCTATCTCTTCTAAGAGCTTTTGGGCGGATTTTTCGCCAAATCCTTCCAAAGGAGAGATCTCGGCTTCCTGCAATTTGAAAATATCTGCGAAATCCAGAATAAAACCCTCGTCTATGAAACGCGCTATGATCTTGGGTCCCATCCCCTTGATATCAAAAGCTTGTCTTGAGACAAAGTGAGTTAAGGTTTCCCGTAGGCGCGCCCCGCAATCTTTATTGGCACACCTATATATCGCTCCTTCTACCACAACCTCCGACCCATCTATCGGACACCTTTTGGGAGTAATAAATGTTCTTTCCTTCCCTGAGCGTAATCTTTCTAACACCCCAGTTACTTGGGGAATAACGTCCCCGGCCCGAGATACGATTACCGTATCCCCGATTTTCACTCCCAGACGCTTTATTTGATCAAAGTTATGTAGGGTTGCATGTTGGATGGTAACACCCCCTACTTCCACCGGCTCCAGAACGGCAACTGGAGTCAAAACGCCCGTCCTTCCCACCTGTACTTTGATGTCTTGTAAAATGGTGGTTGCCTCTTCCGGGGAGAACTTGTACGCGATCGCTCCCCTTGGAGCTTTGCCTATAGCCCCCAATTCTCCAAATAGCATTTTGTCGTTCACTACCACTACCACTCCATCTATTTGATACGGCAACTTTTCCCTATTTTTCTCCCATTTATTTCTGTACGCAAAAACTTCCTCTAGAGAGTGTACTAACTGGTGGTGTTTGTTGTCGGTCTTGAAGCCCAGTTTGTGCAACAAGGCATGTTCATCCGCATGACTTCTTTGCCCCAGGTCGGTCATCAGAGCGTATGCTATTGAATCCAACTTCCTGGAGGCAGCGACTTTAGGGTCAAGCTGTCTGATTGCTCCGGCGGCCGTATTGCGCGGATTGGCGTATGCTTTTTCTCCCTCCTTTTCCTGGTGAACATTGATGCGTTCAAACTCATCTTTGGTTATGAAAATCTCTCCTCGGACAATTAACTTCTCCGGCACTTTGATCTTTGCCGCATCTTCCAGATTCAGAGGAATAGCTTCCACGGTTTTCACATTGGAAGTGACATCTTCCCCGATTGTTCCATTGCCCCGGGTCGAAGCTAAAACAAGAATACCCTTTTCGTATATAAGCTCTATCGCAAATCCATCTATCTTAGGCTCAACGTATATCTCCGGTTTTATGTCTCTTTTTAAATAGTTTTCCAATCTTTCCCACCAAGCCCTAAGCTCGTCTTCCGAAAAAACATCGTTGAAGGAGAGCATTGGGTTTTCATGGCGCACCCTCTTGAACTGCTTAGCTACCTCTCCCCCTACCCTTTGAGTTGGAGAATCCGGAGTAACCAAATCCGGATATTGTTCTTCTAACGCAAAAAGCTCTTTTTTCAGTGAGTCTGATGCCTCATCCGAAATCAAAGACACGTCTTCAACGTGGTATGCGCGGCGATACCGATTGATCTCTTCTCTTAGCTTGGCTGCCCGCGCTCTTGCTTGTGGTTTATCCATAACTCTTATTCTACGAACTGCCCACCAAAGTTCTCTATGCCGCCAAAGTAAAGGATGAAGGCACGCGCAGACCTGCCAGATAGTCCCGCCGATTTGGCGAGTGTGCATTCCTCTTCCAGAAGAACTTTGTATTGCACGTCATCGGCTATGGTAAAGATATCTTGAGGATCCTCCACCGAAGATATCTGGGAGTTAGCATCTCCGCAGTATCCATTGCGATATTTTTCATAGAGGGCTCTTTCGACCCCTGCGTCTGAGGCAAAAACGGCCTGGGCAGAAGCTTCGGCGTCAGCCGTTTGACGCAGTTGGAACAAAACTAAAAGGCCTGCGATGGTAGCGGCTCCCAAAACAGCGCTCGATATGAGCAAAACGCTAAGTAGCATCAGTTGTCCTTTTTCCGCAGATCTTTTCATGTTTTTAATCAATTATTCTTGAGCTTACGCTCGTCTGCAAAGTCAAAGTGGCTCCTATATCAATTAACGTTTCTACCGCTATAGTTACAAGCGGCGGCCTGGTTTCATCGTTTTGAATAAAGAAAATCAGATTCTCTATATCAACATCCGGCGAGGTTATGAGCTCAAAATCCCCCGCAAGCTGGCAACCGGCTGATTGAAAACTCTCACATCTGCCTATCGAACCAATTTCTTCATTTTCCAACAGCATGTATGAAACGTAGTTGCCGTACCCATTGCGAAATGTCAGTTTTTGATATGGGTCACTAGTGCTTGGAGGCAAGTCAAAGCCCGTGCGTACCTCGCGGGCAATCTGCTCCAGGGAAACAGTAATATTGTTCATGTTCTCGCTGAAGCGGGTAATGACCCTTTGGCTTCTAAGGGTTTGTATGAAGATACCGCTAGAAAGACCGATGACAACCAGAAAAACGGTCATGGCGACAAGCAACTCCATTAGAGTAAAACCTTGGTTATTGTAGCTGGTCCGTTTCATGATTAACTCCTTAAATCTCTCCAGTTGTAAAAATGGTCTTCAACGGTCGCGGTAGAGGCCAATCCCCCCCTCCCCGTCCAAGATACCGTTGAAATCACCCTTACCCTTTCGACACTGGGGTCCGTTGTGACGTTGATAGTGCGAGAAAATTTACTCCTCACATCTCTGATAACACTACAGGTATAAAATCCGCTCTCCGTATCCAGGTAAAGCTCCTCCCCGTCACAGTCCCCCAATTCACTACTTAGATACCCAACCGTAGTGTCCCCACCCGTAAACCCGTAGTTCCAAGCCTTGCCGTTTTCAATATTGCTATCAAAAATATTCTTGGCTAATTCGATCCCCTCTGATGCAAGATTCACCGCCACGAACTGATCCGCAGCCACCCTGCTCAACCCCAAAGAACGGGACAATACGCCGAATATGCCGAGGAGGCCAACGAGCATCAAGCTCACGGCCACCATCGCCTCAATCAAAAGCTGCCCTTTTTGTTTTCTAGTCCATTCTGATCTGGCCATCTTTGGTAACGGTTACGCCTAATTTGAAATTTTCATTGTCCGCGTCGCTGATGAAAACGGAAGATTCTTCTGTGCTGCCGCTAAACTTGACCACGGGCTCAGGGGGAATGAAGATCACGTACTCGGAATCTGTAGTTATGTTCACACCCTTATCCGCCAGATTGAGTTGGTTCAGTTCTCCCCCTAGGATTTTGTCGCCGGCATCAAGCTCGTAATCGTCTAGGTCTTTGGAGCACGGCCCTTCGTCAATTATATCCTGGAAAATAAAGATCTTTTTTGTATCAGTATCAATGCCCACGCCGTGTCCGCAGATAATTTCATTCCGGGGACCGGAGTAGAAAAAACTTTGAATGCTTAAAAACTTTGCCCTCGCGAATATGCTTGCCAATTTCGCCTGACTAGTAGCCAAAAGAACCTGCTTGCTGTTGCGCTGACTGTACCCCAACATCAACGAAGAGAGAACGGCTACGACTCCCATAACCACAACGATCTCAATGAGAGTAAATCCCTTCCTGTTACGCCTAAAAGATCCCGAAGATTTTGAAGTAGGCATTAACTATATCGTAGCCGAAAAAGAACACTAACGTAACCCCGGTAGCGATAAACGGACCAAAGGGAATGTTGGATTTGAACTTGAGTTTTTTCAAGCCCATCATGGTCAACCCCACAATAGAACCTACGATAAAGGCCAGCGCTACGGATAAAACCATATCCGGGAAAACCAACCATATCCCCATAGTGGTTGCCAGCTTTACATCCCCTAAACCCATAGCCTTCCCCCTGCTTAGTGCATGCACCCCGCCAAACAAGACCAAGGCAAAAACAGCGGCGTAAAGATGGTTCAACCACACACTATGCCCAATGCGAAAGGTAAGATAGTAGGCGCCCAAGAAGCTGATTCCCCTGAACCCCGTAAACCCTCCTTCAAAAAGTCCACTGAGCTGTTGAAATACTACTAACCCAGCACCCAAGATCACTAAGAAAATAACTAGGCTATTTGGAATAAGCTTCAGCCGCAGATCGATGATAGAAATCAAAAGCAGCGTCCAGAGACAAACCACCCAAAGAAGCGCAGGAACGCCAAACCCCATTTGCAACGGTACAAATAGTGCTGTTAACGCCGCTAATATCTCAACTGTCGGGTATCTCCAAGAAATAGGTTTCCCGCACGTACGGCACCGTCCCCTTAAAAGAAGAAAACTTAAAACCGGGATTAGATCAATCCACTGAAGTGTGTGCCCTCCGTGTTGGCACCTAGAACGTCCCGCTAGAGCATCTTTAAACTCTCTCTTTGCCGAATACCTAAATCCCAGAACATTAATAAAGCTGCCAACGGCAGCCCCGAAAACCAGAAGCAATATATTTACTGTTATCTCCGGCATAAACTCAAATTTAGCTACTACCTATACAGTAGTAGTTATTTGTATCATCGCAATCTAGCGAAAACCCCGCACCGGGATCGTCTATTTCTGCGCCGGCTTCATTCAAGGCACTGCTTGGATTCTCTAAAGTGGCCCTCAAAACATACACAAACCCGTCTGGAGATTCATAGGCATACTCATCGTTGGCATCCTTTGGGTCAACCGGCAACTTAGACTCGTCACTGATAATACCGACGCTTTTCATGGCTTGAGCCAGTTGAGCCCAAGTAGTGATGTTAGTCCCGCCGCTACAATTAGCCCCTCCTCCAGTGGTTTGGGGGTAAAATCCGCAACGCGTATAGTAAAGCTCCAAACTGTTCTGCACTCCCCTTAGATCCCCGATCCTTTTTGTATCTCTGGCTGTTTCCTGAAAACCGGTAACACCCACAAGCACGATACCGGCCAAAATAGAAATGACCGCTATCACGATCAACATTTCAATTAGGGTGAATCCTTGGATAGATTTTTTTTGCATATACTTCATTTATTAAAAACTTTGCACCAGGTTGTATATCGGAACCAAGATGGAAGCAAAAAGTCCTCCAACCAGCACGCCTATCACAACCATCAACACGGGCTGTACTAACTCTACCAAATTACCCACCATGGTATCCACCTCTCTTGTGTAGAAATCGCCCACTCTCCCCATCAACTCTTCCAAGCGCCCAGTTTTCTCTCCGATCGCGGCCATCTGGCTCACGAAGGGAGGAAAGAATTCCTGATGTTTTGCTAAGGATTGTGAGAGAAGTTCTCCCTTGCGAATATCATCTGCGGCGGTATTTAAAATATCTCCATAGGCGGGTGAACCTATGGTCTGCCCGGTGATCTCGACCGCTTGGGCTATGGGGATCGCACCCCGCAGCAGTACCGATAGGGACTCGGCAAATCTCGCTACGTGCAACTGTTTGAGTAGCTTTGAAAATCCAGGCGTTCTCAAAACCAGTTCGTCTACAACAACCCTCCCTTCGTCTGTTTTGAAATAGTCGTAAACTACGAAAGCCACAAAAGCGACTCCCAAAAGAACCATCCACCACCAGGAAGAAAGAAACTCTCCGCCTTGGATCAGAATCTTAGTGAAAAATGGAACGTCCACATCCGCCTCCTCAAAAATGGGGCCGATCTGAGGCAAGACCACAGTTGCGATAATGCCCCCGACGATAAGGAAGAGCACCACCATCACTACCGGATAAATCAACGCTCCTTTAACCTTTGAGATCAAGACGGTTTGTCTTTCTATGTGATCGGCCAGATATCCCGTAGCTTCTTCCACCCTTCCCGTAACCTCGGCAGAACGGATCATATTCACATAAAATCCGGAAAAGGCTTGGGGGTGACGCTCCATAGCTTGAGAGAGAGCTAAACCTCCATCTACATCTCTCGACACCTCCCCCACAACTTCCCTCAAGGTGGGGTTGCTCGTCTGAGCTTGAATAGTTTTCAAAGAATCATTCAAAGGAACTTTTGCTCCGAGCATGGTCGCAAACTGCCTGCTGAAGATCATCATGTCTTTGGGTTTTACCTGCTCGAAATATCCAACGAAGCGGTCATACCACTTTTTCCCCTCGGCTTCCTCTACGCTTAACACAAAAAGACCGTGGCTTTGCAAAGTACCCGTTGCTATGTTGCGGTTGCCTCCATCCACAAAGCCAACCTGCAACTCCCCCGTTTTAGTTCTCGCTTTATACTTAAACTTCATAAGCTACATCTTCTCAAGCAAGATGCGCAACTCAGAAGGATTGAGCGAATACAATTCCGCGTCCTCCATGCGCACCTCTTTCTTTTTAACAAGCTCTGCCAAGGATCGGTTTAGGGTAATCATGCCCTGCTGGAGACTAGTTTCAATAACCAGATCAATCTGGTAGGCCTTCTTTTCTCTAATGAGATTCCTGACAGCGGAGTTCACGAACATGATCTCAACCGCGGGCACCCTGCCCCCGTCTACCTTCGGCACCAACCTTTGAGAAATGATGCCCACCAGCGTGGCGGCTAGTTGGGAGGTAACTTGTCCCTGTTGGGCTGCTGGGAAAGAATCGATGATACGATCGATCGTCTGAGCCGCCGAGTTGGTATGTAGTGTCGAGAAAACCAAGTGCCCGGTCTCCGCCGCCGTCATCGCGGTGGCAATTGATTCCGTATCTCTCATCTCTCCCACCATGATGACATCCGGATCCTGACGCAAGATCGATCTCAAACCGTCTTTGAAGGTTGGCGTATCAGCCCCCACCTCTCTTTGAGAAACAATGGCTCTATCTTGAACAAAGAGGTATTCAATTGGATCTTCTACGGTAATGATGTGATCCATACGGGTGTGGTTAATCTCATCCAACAGCGCAGCTAGGGTAGTTGACTTGCCTTGTCCCGCCGGTCCAGTTGCCAGGAAGAACCCCTGATTGAGTCTGGCAAACTCATGCAAGATATTTGGCAATGCCAGATCTTCAATGGTTTTGATCTCCGCGGGGATAAGGCGCAAAGCTGCGGCCATAAAACCTTTCTGGAAAAAGACGTTCACCCTAAAACGAGCCTTATCTTCAAAGTTATATGAAAAGTCCAGATCTCCTTTGGCTAAAAATTGCTCCTTTTGTTTGTCGGCCAACATGGCCATGACCAACCCTTGGGTATCTTCGGGAGTCAAAATCGGCTCCTGGGCCATATCCACGAGCTTTCCATCTACCCTCAAGGTGGGACGCCTTCCCACGGCAAGGTGTAGATCGGAGACACCCTGCTTAGCGGCGGACAACATAAGGGCTTTCAACTTCTGGCCGTAATCCATTCCTAATATTCTAACACTATTTACCTTTATGTTTATTCACTCTCCGAGGTTTCTCTGATCACATCTTCCATGCTCACCACGCCGTCTAGGGCTTTTATAATCCCATCCTGACGCATGGTCACCAAACCTTGTCTGCGCGCTTCATCGACGATCTTTCCCTCCGAAGGGTCATTGTTAATAATGTTCTCTAATTCTCTTGTCATCTCAAGAACCTCAAAGAGCGCTATCCTTCCCTTGAACCCCTTATCTTTGGAGTCCTTGGGCGGCCTAAAAATCTTATATGGCTTTTGATACTTCAAAACTGCCGCTTTCATATCTTCTGGGAGTTTGGAAAATTCTGCCTCAATTACTTGCTCTATCTCCGGCGGCGCAACAACGGTCTCTTTCCCCTCCGGGTTTAACCTGCGCACCAATCTTTGTCCAACCACTATATTCAAGGCGGCCGGGATCAAAAACGGATCCACACCCATATCTATTAACCTGGGAATTGCCCCGGGGGCGTTGTTGGTGTGCAACGTGGAGAGCACGATATGCCCGGTCAGGGCTGCGTGCACCGCGAGTTCCGCCGTTTCGCTGTCACGAATTTCTCCGACCATAATGACGTCCGGGTCTTGCCTTACGATCTGCCTTAACCCAGAAGCAAAAGTGTACCCGATCTCCGGCTTTACCTGTGACTGGTTCACTCCGTCTATAAAGTACTCAACCGGATCTTCCAAGCTCACGATGTTGGAATTTCCGGTATTAAGGATCTTGAGGAGAGCGTAGAGAGTAGTGGTCTTTCCCGAACCCGTCGGACCGGTCACTAAGATCATGCCGTAGGGACGATCGATCGCACGCCTGATACGTTTGTCATTCGTGCCCACCAAACCCAGGTCTTCCATGCTTTTCAAACCGACGGTCGGGTCAAGAATTCTCAAGGCCACCTTCTCTCCGGAGGGGGTGGGGAATGTTGACACGCGGAAGTCTATATCTTTTCCAAATATGGTATCTCGGAAACGTCCGTCTTGCGGAACACGAGTTTCATCGATCTTCAAATTAGTGAGCACCTTGATGCGCGCTAAAACGGCATCGTGGATCTTTAACGGAAAACTCGAAACCTCTTTCAGCTCTCCGTCGATTCTAAAGCGCACTCTTATGCGATCCCTCTGGGGTTCTATGTGAATATCGGATGCCCCCTGCTCTACGCCTGAACGCAACGTGGAAGAAACAATTTTTATAATAGGAGCCTCTTCTACCACCTCTATCCCTGAATCAATGGAGGCTCTCTTGATCTCTCCCGCGGTGGCGGCTTCCTCGTCAGAGAGAGATTGGATAGCTTTGCTTACTTCAGATTCATAGGGGGTGTACTTGCGCAAAACCGCCTCTATATCCGATCTGGATACCAGATATACCCCTAAACTCACTTGGCTTTGTTGGGCGATAAAGCGCAAAGCATCCTGCGCCTTGGGGTCTTGAGGATTTTCCATCCCCACCACCAACATCCCTCCATCCAGTTTCAAAGGTACCGCCCGGTACGTTTTGGCGGTACTTTCAGGAATCATTTTCAATACATCCGGGGTAACGGTCTTCAAATCTACCCCGATGTATGGAACACCCACTATTTCCGCCTTGATCTTGGTAAAGCTAAGCTCGTCTACCAAGCGTCTGTCCAAAACCATGTCTTCCACTGACTTCCCGAGCGAAGCAGATTCAGCAAGCAGCTTTGCTCCATCCTGTACGGACATCAAAGACTTGGCTACCAGGCTATTGATCAGAGTGTTTCCGTCCATGCGCGCTTACCAGAACTAAAACGGCGAGAAGGGATTAACCCTGCCCGCGGGGCCCGCCTCGGCCTCCGACACGTTGCGCTTAAGAGATGAAAAGACTGCGCTCCCAGAAAGGTCGCTGGCGCTAAAATCCACCTTAGAAAGCTCTGTCACGCTTCCCACCTCCGGCGGAGCCACCATTTCAATCAAAGGCGCCTTGGCGAAGAAGAGCAGATACGCCCCGCCCCCTACGGCAACGACTATCAAAATCGCCACAATAATATTGAAGAGACTTTTATTCGATTCTTCTTGAAAAGCAAAGGCCATGTTTATAGTTGATAATATGTGTCGACTTCTATTTGATACTCATACGGCCCGGTATTCAACCCCGCGTTCTCTACTCGGATAGATTGCACGTCCATGATGCGTACGTTGGTTTCAACGGCTTTCAAATACTCTTTAAGGGATTCGTAACTCCCTACGATATTCATGCTCACCCTCAACACTCCAAGCGGCTCCACTATGCCCTCAAATCCCGTGGGTTGAATGGTCAGCGGTCTTATAGAAAGAGAATTCATCAAAATACCGTTAGTTGAGGCTATGCCCTGGAACTGGTTGACTATCGACGCCGTTCCTTCTTCTCCAGGCAAAGTAACAGCCAAGCTGTCCCTTAGATCCGCAATGCTGCTATATTGCCTAATTAACCTTTCCACCGCCTGAACCGCCTCCTGCTCTTCAGCTAACAATCCATTCAAGGCGCTTCTTTCACCCCTTAAGTTTTGAATATCTTTGTACTTAGGTATTAAAAGCGAAGAGTACACAAAAAGAGATGCAATGACGAGCGTCAAGCTCAAGAGGATTCCTATTAACCTTTGGGCTGCCGGTCTCATAGTGCTTCTGGTTGCAAAATACTCTCGACCAAAATTACCTTCGCCTTGAATCTCACTATCCCATTTTGGATCTCTGATTCTTCCAGAGTGAATCTTTCAATTTGGGGGCTTTCCTCAAAGAGCACCAACTGCGATACAAGGTCTTCATACGTAGCGGCAAACCCCTCAATCGAGACTTCCCTATCCGGAGCGGACAAACTAAAGTCGGTGTATTTAACTTTCTGGCTCGTAATGACTTCAAAGAGTGCGAAGATTTGGGACGTCAGGGTATGACCCCCTAAAAGGTCCCGAATATTTGTTACCTGGGAATACAAGGTGGTGAGATCTTCTTTTTGCTGATCGGTAATCTGGGCGCTCAAATTCCCGAGCTCTCCTTTAACCTTTTCAATGGAACTACGTAAAAATGCCTCATATCCGAAAGCTAATCCCAGATACACGACAAAAACGAACACAAAAAGAGCTGAGCTAAAGGTGAAGAACTTTTTGGGCCAGCCAACTCCCTTGCTGGAGCCGGAAAACTGCTCTTTTACATTTTGTGCGTATTGAAGTCCTTGAGGAGCCATTTTTATTGTTTATTCAAATCTCTTATTCCCAAACCCAACGCTACTGCAAACGGTGCCCCAAGCTCTTTCACAACCGGAGAGAACATTTTCGGACACGCAACTGCGCCCTCAAAGGGCTCCGCTTTGACCGCCGGTATCGCAAGGGCATCGGAGGCACGTTCCTCAAGACCAAGCAAGTTCGCTCCTCCGCCAGCGAGTACCGCGCGCCCCACCTTTATAGAATGGGCATTTTCGTAACTTTCTTTCACACGCTTGGCTTCGCTAAGTATAACATCCAGATATGGCAGCATTAAAGTGGATACTTCGTATTCTCCCCCTTTTCCCAACAATCCTTTTTGTTTTTTTAACTCCTCCGCTCTTTGAATATTGATCCCCAACCCTCTGGATATTGCCTGCGTCAGGGAACTCCCGGCAAAATCCGCTTGGGCGGAGTGTAAAAGCAATCCATTTTGGGCAATGGATATAGCGGTTGACCTCGCTCCTATATCAACTATCAAAGTCAGCGCGCCATCTCCTCCGGTCAACACTCTCGCAGAGGCCACGGTTTCCAACTCAAGCGCCCTTAGGTTCAAACCAGCTTCGGAGAAAATGCTTTTATATTTATCTACTTGTCTTTTGGGAACGGCTGTCAGAAAAACCCTTTGTTGTTTGACTCCGGATGCATCCTGTCCCCTCCCTACTCTAAACCAGTCCAGATGTACTTTCTCTATGGGCATCGGGACCAACGACTTGGCTTGGTACTCCATGGCTTGAGCGGTCTCGCTATTTTGCATATCAGGAAGCTCCACGAGAGAGGTAAAGGCCGAAAAAACAGGCAAGGATGCAATCGTATCTCTAGTCCCCGGCTTGACGCTCTCTATTAGGGTTTTTAAAAGCTCGGCTGTGTCTTTGTCCATCGCCTCTAGGGAGCTAGTCTGAATAGCGTCGTTTATCCTGTCCAGGTGTCCCTTAACTTCCAGGGAGCCGTAGTTTTTAAGCTCCACTTTACCGCCCGCTGAACCCAGTTCAACTAGCTTGATGGAAGCCGTGCCTATATCCACACCCAGACAACTGTTTCTACCTGAAAAACGGCTAAAGAAGTTCGTCATTCGTTTATACTAATAGAAATTGTAGCATAGGAACTATGGGTATTACTGACAAGGTACGGCAATATATCTTACAAATCCTTTTCCCGGCAATCTGTCTCAATTGCAAAAGCTACCTGGAAAAGGAGCAACAAGGACAGGCGCTTTGTAGTCAATGCTTCGGGGAGATAGAACTAGTCAGAAGCCAACCAGGATTAATAGCTATCGGTCTCTATAGAAACGCTCCTTTGCAAGCGCTGATCCACGGTTTGAAATTCAAACATTTCACCCATACCCTGCCGCAAATAGAGGCCCTTATTGTTAAATACATGGAAGAAGGATATATGCCCCATGATCATTACGACCTCATTACCTACATACCTCTTCACCCCCAAAGAAAACGCCAACGGGGTTTCAACCAAGCGGAGTTGATAGCGAAGATTCTTGGTAAGATTTTGAATCTTCCCGTAGTATCCACCCTCAGGAGGGTAAGGAGGACGAAAGAGCAGTCTTCCATCAGAAACACAAAGGAGAGATTGAACAACGTAAGGGACTGTTTTGCGCTTGGTGACGCAACTGCCGTCAAGAATAAAAGAATTATCTTAGCTGATGATGTTTACACTTCGGGGGCCACAATTAGTGAGGCCGCTAAAGTTCTTAGCCAAGCTGGCGTAGAAGACATTAAAGTTTTCGTCCTGGCAAATGTAGGGTGATTCCAGCTGGCAACCGTACCGCCTTCAAAGTAGCCAAAAAGTTTGACTTGTTCATCTCTAGCTAATCACGGCTTATTTCCGAGGAGGCAACACTAAGGACAAGGCTGCTGGGTAACTAAAGGAAATGTTTAATACTATCAAGAACTCGACGGGTAGCCCCCAGGATAGATAGAAATAGTGGGGATAACCGAACTTGACTTCTGGTCAGTACGAGTCTAAGGTGATAGCAGATTGTGCCTCTTAGAGAGGCCCCGAGAAACCCCGCCAATTGGCGGGGTTTCGACGTCTACAGCAATTCTTTCAGTCTTTTGATAGCATTGTCTACTATCTTTTTGTCTAACCTAACCTTCAACCTAATTAGTCTCTTGGTATCAAACAGTCTGAACTGTGACAGAGCCACAAACCCAAGAATTTCTGGCGTGCCTTCTATCTCGTAATAAAGGGGATGATTATCTTTTCGACCATCTTTATTTGCAGATGTGATTGGTAGGCCCCAGAAAGTATTTTCGCTCATAACTTTAATTACCAATACTAGTCTAGTAAAAACGTTTTCTACGCTTCCGCCCATTTCATAGCCTACGTTTCTACCAATATTGCAGAGCCAAACCTCACCCCTTTTACAGTGTGGTGCATTCTGCCTAACGTCCAATAGCTTTTTTTGCCTATTCCACTCGTCAAAATCTGAGAAACTCATTTCCCAAGTATACGGTAATTATGCGGCGAAGGTACAGTTGCGGATAGTAAATGGATAACTATCAGTTCGGTCGGAGAACCTGTTAGGCCATCGCTACCCAATAATATGCGATGTAAGTAAGAGTATTTATTACTTCCATCGCATATATTCGCATGACAGCTTAACAGCTGAATTGCGTCAGCCCCCTAAAGCAATTCTGAACAGCAGCGGTTTTCAAAGCGAGGGCGCGGCTGAAGGCGCGCGTAGGAGAATCCCGTCTACCGAGACTAATATCACTTTCTAAGCAACACCATGCCAAGAAAGTCGTCTTTGTGGACCAACCCAAAACGCGTGGAGTCCGTACTGCCGTTTACCTGATTTCCCATAATTAGATACGCATTGTCTGGTATCACGTGATCGTAGTCTTTGCTATATAGGGAAAGCATCTTAAATCCCTTTCCGTCTATAAGGTAGGGCTGACCCTCGGAGTTCTTGAGGACTCCTCCGTTTATTAATATATGCCAACCGTCTCCGGCGGTTTCTTCTAGATCGAACTTGTCCCCGGCAATCCCTTTTACGACTTTGATGATGGGGTTAGTGTCACCAGCATAGTTGTAGATAACTATGTCTTCTCTTTGAACCTCGTTGCATTTGTAATAGCCAAAATATATCTGGACGGTTTCACCGTCTTCAACTAAACCGGTTAAGGAACTGCCCCGAACGATCCTTTCTTCAACACCAGTAACACAATCTTGGTTTCCGATAACATCCTTATTCCCCCCAAGCACTACTACGAAAACAGCAAGGCCGATTAGAATAAAACAAGGCAATATAATAATTGATGTCTTAGTAGTCAATGCAGTTTTCATTCTCTTCCAGAACATATCTAAAAACTCAAACCAACTCCCCTATTTTAAAGCAGAACGGACTTTAGGAGAAATGGTTGTTGCAAATTCCGCTACTCTTGAATCCGGTATATAAAACAAACCCCGCCCCTGTAGGGGCGGGTAAAATCTTGTACCTTAATACTAAACAAGCTGTTAAGCGCTGTCAACATGTGCTTTTCTAGGGGGATTTTGGCAACTCCAACTCACTCCTGAGAGGGTCTAGCTCGACGTATCTACATCTAGGATTTTTTATCGCAAAGGCTTTTAGTTCCCACGCTAGGTACTCCGCAAAGGAATATATAATCACTTGTTTTCCAAGACTATGAAATTTAGTTATGGCACTCAGGTAATCAGAGTCACCGCTAAAAAGGACTATAGTATCCAGACTATCTATGTACTCGTATACGCTTACAACCAAATCCACATCCATGTCGCACTTTGTCCCACTCGTCATGTATTTGAGCGGTTTTGTCGTCACGTTATACCCCATACCCTCCAGCTTCTTGAAAACGCAAGTTGACGTTGCGCTTTCTCGGAGTAGCTACGATTGCCGGGATTAATGTCTACGCAACCGTAAAAATTAAGAAAGGATGGGGAATGGGCCTTTTGGAGATACTTTTTTAACTTGTCGTAATCCAAAAACCAACCCGCGTCTTTCTGTCCCCAAAACATATTAGAGCCATCTATAAACACACCCGATCCATTCTTGACGCGACAACCACAATGTAAGCACTAGACGTGGAAGGCATCCTATATGGGTGCCTTTCGTTTTTTTACTGACCACCAAACCATCAAGAGTCGAAAGTATCTAAAAAGCTTAATCTACTAATGGTCCAAGTGTATGCCTACGGGGTTTGACTCCTCCAATCAAGTGCAATATGATGACAGCATCATTCGGGAACGTCACGCTTCGTGGCGTTCCTTTTTATGACGATAATCGCAATTCTTGCATTGAATGCAATTTTCATCTTCTTTTAGGGTATGTCCAAGAATCCGGATCAACTCCCCTATTTTAAAGCAGAACGGACTTTAGAAGAAATGATTGCGCAAACTTCTTGCTTAGAAAATTCAGGGTAGGCATAAAATAGAGAAGAATCATAAAATGTCTATGTGCATAAGTTCAGATACATATGAGACTTTTCGGCAGGCCGAAAAGTCATGCAAATACATAACAAACTGACAAACACCAGGGGGTTTGTGAGCTCATACGATGATGCGCTACGCTTCAGGGATATGATTACCCCCAAAGCGGAAGAGCACGCCCGCATCCTCACCTTCTGGAAGAAGCACGGGACTGCGGCAACTAAAGAAGCATTTGGAGTGTCTCGCCCCACGCTCTTTCGGTGGCAAGCGGCGCTCCGCAAGGGTGAGGGACGTCTAGAGACGCTTCGCCCCCAAAGCACTGCTCCCAGGAGCAAAAGACAGAGGGTTATCCCACAGCCAGTCGCAGATCTCATCATCAAAGAACGTTCATACGAGAAAATCGGCAAAGAGAAGCTGGCCGTGCTCCTCAAAGAAGACAGCCTTGGAGACTACTCGCCTTCAACAGTCGGCCGGATGCTCGCTGATATGAAGAAGCAGGGGAAGCTGCAAAACCCCGTCAGATACTCCCTATCAGGCAAAACAGGAAGAATGATCGAGAGAAAACCCAGGACTACGCCTACACCTCTCATGCCTCCATCCATGCCGCCGATTTCATGAAGACCTTCAAAGAGGTTGCGCCCATACATCTGACTTATATCCAAACAGACAATGGATCGGAGTTCCAGGATCATTTTGAGATATATCTCAAATCAGAGAATATTACTCATTTCCACACCTATCCCAGATCGCCCAAGATGAATGCCGAGATTGAACGCTTCAATCGCACCTTGTCCGAGGCCTTCATCTCCAGGAACAGGCAGTTACTCGCCCATGATCTTGATGAGTTCAACCGCCAGCTCATGGACTGGTTATTGTGGTACAACACCAGAAGGCCGCACTGGTCGATTGGCCTTATCTCTCCTTTGAGGTATATTGTGAACAAATTACCCGCAAAAGAGTCTCAAATGTGCTGGACGAGTACACCAACTTGACCTTTTAGCTTCGAGCTATTATATAGTATATGTGTGCTTGCGGGGCGTCAGCCCTATCTGGCCAATTCTTGAGCTGGAGACAGGCACACTAAATAACGTCACTTATGTGGCGTTTTTTAGTGTTTCTTCATCATCCTCACTAAGAAGCCCTCCTCCAACAGCCGTTTCAATAATTTTTATATTCCTGTATTGCTTTGTAAACCATGCTGGGATTACGCTGTAAAACTCCTTTTTCCCGTTACCAACCTGTCTTATAACAACTTTGATGCGAAACTTTTTCACTATTGCTATTAGACCCCATGAGCGAACAAGGGCGTTTTCCCGAATATGCCGTCCGTGTTTTTTTAAGTTTACATATTTAAACTCCTCCTCATATTCTTGAAATGTAGTTGAGGTTTCAACAATAAGCTTCGCTTTGTTTAGTAACTCAAACTTCATTATCTGCACACGTTGATCCCTTGGCTTTTTAGGCGTTTTATAGACAAGGTGGTTGAAGCCCTCGGAGGTAAAATATACTGGTTCATTGCCAAAAGCAGGACAATTTACTTTGCCAAAACTTGCGTAAAGTTCTTGGGCTTCTCTGCGGACGACTTCGTAGTCTTTTCCCATAAAATGCCTTTATTCTAGGACTGTTTGAATATACTTGCCTAGTAATATAGCGCCCAATCAAAGTTTCGTCCAATGCTAATTATGTCGTAACGGTACAGTATAGTTAATGTAATTTTCGCCTTAATTTAATAGGGACAAATTATCCTTAACATTATGCCCAAGAACATAAGTCGGCTCCCTTATTTTAAAGCAAAACAGAAGTTGGCGGGAAAAACCGTAGCAAACTTCTTGCTTAGAAAATTCAGACCGAGCATAAAGGAAAAGATTCCCCAACATTATCTAACCCAGCCGATTCCTCATAAGAGATTGCGGTGGATCAAGGAAGAATCGAAGCGATATCCCTACTTTCTCCGTTTTGACATCCGGCTTTACTATCCCCTACTAATCATAAAATTCTGTTGGAGAGGCTCTATCCGTTTTCCCATATGGGGCCCTTGACAAATAAATGCAGACAACTACAATGTAAATACTAGACGTGGAAGGCATCCTATATGGGTGCCTTTCGTTTTTTCCGCTACTTCTCTTTCATTTTCAAGATTTCTCGCAAGTATTCAAAATCCCTGAAACTACTGCCTGCAAATTGCCTGATTTCTTTTGCTGTTCTCGGACCCCTGCCAAGTATGGTCACTTCTTTGCTATTTTCTTTGAGATATTTAAGAACGGGCAGGAAATCCCCATCCCCCGATAATACGACTACGCGATCAAAGTTGTCTTTTTCCTTCATTAGGTGGAACGTCATATCAACATCTGCGTTTGCTTTCCTTTTAGTTGAGCCGTCCTCTTGCTCGTATAGTTTTACGGGTTTCAGGAACAGCTTGTATCCAAAACTATCAAGTTTCTTGTAAAAACGAATACGCGCAAGGTGTCTGTTAATAAGGAGTGTTTGCCCCTCGCTTAGACCCTTCTCCTGTCGGAGCAAGTTAGCAAGGTGTTCCTCAACTTCATCAATGGGAACAGTTTCGTTAGCTAAGTACTTATATTCATAGTCGTGTATCTCAACGCCTCCGAAATAGAATGCCTCGCTTACTCCATATTTATTCTTCAAATATTGGAGAAGCTTACTATAGTCGATTTTCCAACCGAGGCTTTTCTCGCCACCGTAGAAGAGATTTGAGGCATCAATAAAAGCGTACGTAATCATGAAGAAATCTTAACACATTTACTAAACTGCAGAAGATTCAAAAACATCTAGAAAATGAAATTCTAGGGTTCTCATCCAAATCACCCTACGGCAATACGGCTCTTGTGTTAAATGTAGTTTTCATCTTCTTTTAGAGTATGTCTAAAAATCCAGACCAACTCCCCTATTTCAAGGCAAAAGAGGCTTTAGGAGAAAGGGGCATGGCAAACTTCTTGCTTAGAAAATTCAAACCGGGCATAAAGAGAAAAATCCCCCGACATTATCTAACCCAATCAATCCCCCACAACAGATTGCGGTGGATCAAGAAGGAATCGAAGCGATATCCTTACTTTCTCCGTTTTGATATCCGACTCTACTACCCCTCCATAGAGCATACGGTCCTACTAGAGAAACTGCCGGAAATCTACCAAAAGATCACCGGCAAACCAATTTCTAGAAGATTCAAAAGATACCTCAAAGGTGAAATCCCCGAATTCTTATCTAAAACTCCCTACGGTAAAGGAATTCCGATCGGTTCACGGCTTTCTTTCGCCTTAGCAGGTATTTTCTTTTTGGACCTTGATTGGGAAATAAAGAATCCCTTCCTACGGCAAACGGACGACTACCTGATCTTCTGCAAACAGAAAAAAGAGCCTGAGAATCTGTTAAGGAACGTAATCCTGCCAAAACTTCAAGAACTGCATCTGGAGATAAACGAAAAGAAGCTGACTTCGGGAAGGTTCCACCGCGACCGGGTGAACTTCATCGGATTCGATTTCTATGCCGGCCACTTCACCATAGCCGAAGACAAGGTTGAGGAATTCAAGAGAAAAATCACTAAGTTAACCAGCCTCACGAGGAAAAAACCGGAAGGGGCGATAATAAAGGCTTTCAACAACAAAATCCTGGGTTTCGGCCATTATTACAAGTTCGCTGATTGCGAGAACGCCTTCAAGGATCTTGACGCTTTCACCCGCTTCCGTCTCCGCAGGTATATTTTAAGAAATCGAGACCTCTTCCCCAAAACAGGAAATTTCCTTTTGACCAACGCCGCCTTGAAAAGCCTGGGGCTAAAGTCCCTTTCGGACATTAAGGGGCAATTTGATAGAAAATCAGGCAAGAAATCTAGGAAATCGACTAAAAATAACAGTAAAAGCAGTCATTTCCGAAAACAGACAGACTGGCATAAATTGGAACAAATCTCTGAAAAACACACTCAGATTCAGGTTCTGAGACAACTAACCGAGTTGACCAGTTTGATAAAGAAACTGGAACGGCGACTAGCCAGTCTGGAACGAAGACTGGTTGTTAAAAACAGGCTTTAAAACCAGAAGTATGTTTATGATCTTTTATTTTGGGCCACCAATGGTTAAGCCTAGGGCAGACAGGAGGCCAGTAACAAGGAGACGTATCTCGCTTACTTACAGCAAACGTTAACCGAGCT
>Ga0075970_108_pt1 | contig 57120 bp, 67 predicted proteins | sample RifGroA2_FD_67996 | JGI IMG/M metagenome (GOLD analysis project Ga0075970, IMG submission 67996) | Parcubacteria bacterium GW2011_GWA2_46_10
AGATTCCGTAATCTGTTTTTCCGTTTGAATATCCAAAGCACTAGTTGGCTCGTCGAGAATAAGGATTTTGGGGTCGCGCAGTATCGCCCTTGCTATGGATACCCTTTGTTTTTGCCCCACGGACAGTTTCACTCCCCTTTCCCCAACCAGCTGCTGATATTTCTTAGGAAACTTCTCTATAAATACATCTGCGCTAGCTTCCTTAGCGGCTTTTTTAATCTCGGCATCTTTAGCAGAAAAGTTTCCGTACTTAATATTGTTTTTTATGGTGTCGTTAAACAGAACTACCTCTTGAGGTACCACCGCGATGTTGCCTCTCAAATCTTTAAGCCTCACCTCAGCTATATTGTGACCATCTATGAGAATTTTTCCCCTATTTGGTGAATAGTACCTAGGAATTAAATCAATCAGGGTCGTTTTGCCCACGCCAGACTCTCCCATTAGGGCCACCACTTCGCCCGGTTTAATCTTAAAACTAATGCCATTTAGGACCTTACCTTTGCTATGCTTATACGCAAAAGAAACATCCTGGAACTCAATCTCTCCCTGAATTTTCTTGAAGCTAACAGCGTTCTTCGGTTCGTAGTCTTCGGGCCTTGTGGATAGAAGTTTCTCTCCGTTCTCAATGGCTACTATACCGCCTTGGATAACCTGCCAATAGTTACCAATTCGCACAAAGGGGCCGAAAACCATAGCAGCATAACCATTGAGAGCCATCAGACCACCGATTGTTAGGTCACCCTGCTGGATAAAGTATGCCGATAGTACGAAAACACCCATGCGAGTAATGGTTATCAAGATACTCTGGTAGAAAGATATCCCTCCCCAAATTTTCTCAACATTAAACCATGTTTTAGATACTCTATTAATGAACTGATCCCATACACGCTCACTTTCGTAACTCTCGGCCACCGCCTGCTTCACGGGCTGAATGTTAGCCAGGCTGTCATAGGCATAGCCGTAGGCGCGACTCCAGGCCCGTTCTCCTCTTCGTTGTAACTTCACTATAGGAGGCACAATTTTGGCTAAGGCTAGCACATAGAGAATCACGCCAACCAAGATCAACCCCGCCAAAATGGGGTTGATAAAAAAAGCAACGGTGAAGCCAACAATCACGCTAAGGACCTGTGGTGTTACATTCAACACCACTTGTTCTACTATCTGTGTTAGGGAGTTCCGAGCACGGGATATTTTGTTCCACAGCGATCCTATCTTCTGCTCTTTGTATAGGCTAAGAGGCATAAGAATTAATCTTGCAATCGACTCAGCAGCATATTCCGAAGCCAGGTAGGTACCGATACGCCTGGCCCTTATGTCATTACTCCATTCCACAACGTTAGCAATCACCTGGGCGACACCACCAACGATTAACAAGGCTTCCCACAAAGGCAAGCGCAGACCAGCGTAGCTGAACCACTCATTACCCAAGATAGCGTCGAAGAAAGCTCCGAAGATTAGCGGGATAAAACCGTTAGTGACTGCCGAGATAACACCCAAGATTGAATAAATAACAATATCTCGCTTGTAGCGGATTATGTATCCAAAGACTATAGACCATCCCTTGCCGGACTTTTTACGTTTGGACATATGGTTATCTTACGACTTAATTATCCCCCATACCAAAAAAGGTATCCGTCTTGAAGATTATCTTATACAGATTCTCTATAAAATCACCTCCCGCATACCCTGCCACAAAAGCGAGCGCCGGACCAAACTCCCTTCCCAAAACCGTTATGTCCAACCCCTTTACGGCGGCTACCACCATCGTTCCAATAGCGCCGGAGATAAAGGCCATAGCAAAGAAGTATGGCAACTCGAATTTATCTCCACTTCTTATTTATAAAAACACCTTCGGCAAACTGGTTTGTAGATATAGGTTCCGTCCTGTGGGATGACATCAGGCAGACTTTTTCTGTCTGTGGGCTCCCCGTTACTTTTCGAAACTTTCGTAAACCGAGCGTCAATTGCGTCGCACTCCTCACATACGGCTTTTTCATAGCGAACATCAGGTACCAACTCTAGTAGACGTTTAACTGTCTTTGAAAGAGAACCGTTGCCCAGCATATCAACCGAAGAGGCCACCACTATCTTCCCAGAGAAAAGCCAGTCTTTGATAGTATTGAAACTGTCTTCTGGATCAAACATCAACATTTCGTCCACCCCCACAACGTCTACCTCCTCCATATTTACCTGTTTAGCTAAATCGCTCAGTTTCTCCACCTTCAAGGCCTTTCTGGAAAGACCAATCCTCGACTCCACGTCGTCTTCCCTCACGTTAGCCGTAGAGTGAACTGTCATGACTTTCTTGTGAGCATGCTCGTACCGATCAAGCTCCGCGATCAAAGCGATAGACTTGCCACTCGCCATCGGCCCCAAGATTAAAGTAAACTCCCCTGCCATATCTTCTCCAGTATACAGAGAACCTCTCCTTTCACCATATTATATATCCCCATCCGATAAATTGACGTATTGATACAAATATGTTATATAGAAAGTTGTCTAGTGGAGGAAGATATGTTCATTGATGGCCGAGAAGACGGGGAAACAAGAGTGGCTCCCGTGATCCGCGGTGGAAATCACGGCACCGCTCACCCCGACGGCAGGAAGATGGTCGAAACGTTCGGCCAGGACCGCACTTGTGCGACACGGGGGTGTAACACGAAACTGTCCCAGTACAACAGGGACAGCGAGTGCTCCACGCACTCACCGGTCGTGCGACCATCTTCAAAAGACCTTTCATCGAGGTAACCCCATCACAAGCGCGTGCCTTATCACCCGTAGTGATGGGGTTTCGCGCTTTTAGGATTTACTGGTTCTAGCCGAATCTAGCTCTATTCCTTCACAAATCGATTATACAACCATACAAAAAGCCATCCCCCTACAAACCCATCCACAAAACCATATATTGCTCCAACAACAGCCCCAAAGTATGTGAGGCTATACCACCAAGGATATATCCCCGACATCATTAACAAGAAATCAGAGGCATATCCGTTAGCAGCCGCAAGGACAGTCATCAAGAGCATAGCTCCACCCCACAGTACTCCGGAAGCCATACCAAACGCTTTAGGATCCAATTTCATATTCAAAGTAATACAACGACCTTTTTATACATTTTATCACATAGAAAAAATAACCTCGTGTGATGAAAGAAACTGAGTGAGGTACCCGCGGAAAGCCAGCGGGCACCCCACTCCACACCACCGAGGAACATGCCCAGTCCCCGAAATCATTCCGGGAGACCTGTCGGGCATACAACAACCGATACGTACCCGCCCTTGAAGCCGATCTCCTGTGTGCCCGGCACCAGCTGCTTCAGCTGCTCCAGGACACCGTAAGAGATCGAGTGATCTATCAACAGCCTGACATGATCCGCGCCCGTTGCAAGACTCGCTTCGATCTCTTTTCCCAGATCGTCGGGGGTATTCACAATCCCCCAACCCCCGAGGCGATGACGTTTCAGAAGAGTCATTCCGGCACTACTTCGAGAAAACGGCTCTTCTCCCAGACCTCAACGGTCACGAGGGAACCAGGTTCCTCAGAGTGAGGCTGTGTGCCGTATCCATGTTCATCGAACACGGCACATAGGTTTGAGACCGCCTGTGGGCGAACGGGGATTCCGACATTGCGCCATCCCCTCTGATTGATGGCTTCAATGCATTGCACCAAAGCCCTCCGTATATCGTCGCTCCCTCCAGTCACGGGAGATATGTCAAGAACTTTCATCCTCCACCCTCCTTCTTGTCTTCCTGAGGATTGTTTAATTTAAAGCAAAACGGGCGCCGAGTGCAAATACGTTAGATACTGAGATAGCGGTTAATGGCTATCATGCTGGAGATTACCCCGATTGAAATACCAATGCCGATCTGACCCAAATAGAGCCAAATAAAGCCTCCCCAGAACCACGCAACCAAGTCAAAGCCGGGGACGAACAAAGTGGCATAGGGAGAAATTAGATACACAAGGGGGATGGTAAGGAGAGTTACTAATGTAGCGGTCAAAAACCCATATATCACTCCCAATCCCACAAAAGGACCTCGAATAAATACATTGGGCGCTCCCACCAAACGCATAATGGCTACCTCATCACGGTTAGAATAGATACCAAGTAAAATGGTATTGAAGGCAACTAGTATCGCCACGATCGCCAAGAATAAAGCGAGGATCAATCCGGCGAACTCACTGACTCCGATGATGGCGGTCAACCTGTCTATCACCGCTTTGTTGTCTTCGTTGTAGCTAATCTCGTCCACCACCTCCTCGGGTACGATGTTTTTCAAATATGCAGCTACTACCGGCAACTGCTCCGTCTCATCCGTTTTGATATTCAAGGAAGCCGAAAGCGGATTATCCCCCAACTCTTCCAAGGCTTGCTGAATCGCCTCATCTGACTTGTGGCGTTCCTTGAACTGGTTAAGCGCCTCGTCTTTAGATATGTAGGTAATTTCCCTTACTTCTTCTAACTCCCCCTCAATTTGTCTTCTTAGATCCAAGATTCTATCCTCGGGAACATCTACGTTAAAGAAAACACTCACATCGATTTTTTCTTTTATAGAGGTTAAAGCAGCTTCCCCTACTGCTCCAAACACGAATATCCCCTGGAAGACCATGAGCACTAGGAGAATAACCATCATAGTAGCCATAGAGAGTAGTCTCTGACGCCAGAAGCTCTGGAAAGAGTATCTAAGCAATCGGTATAGGTTGGTAAACATATTCTTAAGCTAACGTGTATTTACCCTTGGCGGCATCTCTAATAATACGACCTCCGTCTAGATGAATCACTCTTTTGCCAAGCCTGTCTACCACATCCTTATTGTGGGTCGTTAAAATCACGGTAGTCCCCAGTTGATTGATTTGCTCTAATACCTTAATTACATCAGCTGTATTTAGAGGATCTAAGTTCCCGGTTGGCTCATCTGCCACAACTACCTTTGGGTGATTCACCATCGCTCTGGCGAGGGCCACTCTTTGAGCCTCTCCTCCCGAGAGCTGGTGAACAAAGTTATCCGCCTTGTCAGAGAGTCCAACTAGATCAAGGGCCTCACGCACCATATCGTCTATGTCCCTCTCTGGCACTCCAGCCACCTCCAGAGCGAAAGCTACATTTTCATATGCATTTTTTGTAGGCAAAAGGCGAAAATCCTGAAAGATCACCCCCACCTGACGGCGCAACTCTGGTAGCTCTTTGGGTCTTAAGGTATTCACTTCGTATTCTCCAAATACCACTCTTCCTTTAGTGGGTTTTTCTTCTCCAATCAAAAGCCGAACAATGGTGGATTTCCCAGCGCCCGATTTTCCCACGATAGAGACGAACTCTTTGGGCTCTATCTTGAAAGTAATATCCCGGAGGGCAGCATACTCGCCCCCGCCGTATTCTTTAGAAACGTCTTCGAAATAAATCATAAGGCTTTATGTACCTTTCAATTCTATCTCACCATCTATGAATTCATCAAGCTTTCCTTCTAATACACTCTCTATTTGTGAGGTTTCCACATCCGTACGATGATCCTTCACCATTTTGTATGGATGCAACACATACGATCGGATCTGGCTTCCCCACTCCGGTTTTACCTTAGTCCTTAAATCTCCCAGCTCCTTCGCCTGACGCTCTTCCATCAACTTAATGAGTTTCGCCTTCAGCAAAGCCAACGCTTTTTCTTTGTTTTGCGCTTGAGATCTCTCTGCCTCCGAAGCCGCGGCCAATCCGGTCGGTATATGCACCACCCTTACCGCCGTTTCCACCTTATTTACATTCTGTCCTCCAGGCCCGCTTGAACGCGAGAACTCCAACCTCACGTCGGTCTCCGGAACTTTGAAATTCTCGGCGTCCATACGCTGCAAATCCGGCAATATCTCAACCAACGCGAAGGATGTGTGCCGCAAACTCTTTGGGTCATACGGGGAGATACGCACCAATCTGTGCACTCCCGATTCATTCTTCAAAAATCCGTATGCATACGCGTCTTTGATCTCCAAAGTATTAGATGCCAACTCACGCACCTTCCAACCTCTCCTCTGTCCATATTTGCGATACATATCAAGCAACATTGAAGCCCAATCACTCGCGTCGTCTCCCCCAGCGCCGGATTGCACTGAGATCACCGCCCCTAACGGATCGTACTTTCCACAAAGGAGCGCTTTGATCTCAAGTTTTTTCAAATCTGTTTCATTTGATACCGTGTCAAATTCTTTTATAAGCTCCCGCAGGAAACCGGCCTCTTTGGTTTTTTCTTCAGCCAGAAGGCGATCCTTTTTCCACAGATCAGGATCGGCGATCTCTGCGTCTAGCTCCTTCAATCTCTGCCTCTTCCCCGCTACGTCAAAGACGCTCGCCTAAGCGGCGAGTTGGCTCTTCCAAATTCTTCTTGTCTTCTGCCATGTAAATACAGCGTTAATCGTAATTACTTTAACAAAACCATTTATTTTGAACAGAGGTCCACTTCAACAAGGTTGGTGTAGGTTAGAAGGATAAGATAAAATCAAAGTAATGCAAAGAAGATACTGGTGGTTATTCTTGATACTTGTTGTAGCTGCCGTGCTTCGCTTTGCGAACATAGACTCCATTCCCCCAGGACTATACCCCGATGAGGCAATGAATGGGAATAACGCCCTGGAAGCGTTAAGGACCGGGGAGTTTAAAATTTTCTACCCGGAGAACAATGGACGAGAGGGGCTTTTTATCAACATCCAAGCACTATCTCTTGGAACATTCGGAAATACTCCATGGGCTCTGCGACTACCAAGTATTATATTCGGCCTCTTGGGTGTATTGGGAATATATTTCTTGACACGTGAAATCTTGTCTTACCACCACCAGAAAGAAGAACTTTCACTATTGGCGACTTTTCTTTCGGCAACAAGCTTTTGGTACATCAACTTTTCTCGCATTGGCTTCAGGGCCATAATGGCCCCCGCTGCTTTAGTGTGGGGAGTATATCTTTTATTTCTTTCCTTTCGCAGAGCAAGGTTGCCCGGCTTGTTGAATAAACTGCTTTTACCCGCCGTGGGCGGGGTCGTCTATGGTCTAGGCTTTCACTCTTATATCGCCTACCGTGCTACGCCAGCAATCATCCTTGCTGTGCTCATTTTCCATTGGCTTAAGGCCAGAAAAGAACGATGGCTTAAAGAGTTCTACGGCGCCACAGTAGTATTTATCGTCTTTTCTTTGCTAACCTTCCTTCCCCTGGGACTTTACTTCGCAGAGAACCCTCAAGATTTCTTTGGTAGGACGGCGCAAATTTCAATCCTTTCTTCTGAGTCACCCATCGCCAGCCTTACTTCAAACATCATAAAAACTGCTGGGATGTTCAATTTCGTGGGGGACTGGAACTGGCGACACAACATAGCCGGTCGGCCACTACTCTTCTGGCCCGTAGGGATAATGTTCTTAGTGGGTATTATTTCTGAATTATTAACTCTACTGAGAAAACCGCGAGGAGGACAAAGTAATGGAGACTCCAGAGCAATCCTCGTTTTGCTTTTTGTGTGGTTAGCTACGGCCGCACTTCCAGTTGTTGCCTCTAGTGAGGGTTTGCCCCACGCACTCCGAGCAATCTTGATGGCACCAGCTGTATTTATTATCTCCGCTTTGGGTGGCTTATCTATCTTCAATTATCTCAAACCTCGCATTAAGATAGAGCATTTGAGGCTTGGCGTTTCTGTGCTTATTGTAATATTGGTGGTCGAGGCTTATACCAGCTATTTTCTTACCTGGGCTAAAAATCCGCATACAGCCGATGCCTTTAGCAGAGATTACGTGCTCTTGGGAGAAAAGTTGAATTCCCTGCCCCAAGATCAGCTAAAAATCGTGGTGGTGACTGCCTCGGGGGTTGAGGTGCGCGGTCTCCCGATGCCCGCTCAAACAGTCATGTTCATAACTGACACCTTCGGGGCGGAACAAAGGCAAGCTAAAAATATACACTACGTAACTTCTGATCAGTTCGATGATCCAGTGCCAGAGTCTGCAGCAGTTTTCTATTTGCGCTAACCTTTGCACCGGCTAGCAAAATCTGGTCTGTTTCTGGAGCCACCTCCGAGAGTCGAACTCGGGGCCTCCGCTTTACGAAAGCGGCGCTCTAACCAACTGAGCTAAGGTGGCTTGCCTCAAATTCACGTACCGTAAGAACCAGTGCGACCAGAACCAGTCCTAGGTCCCTAAAGGTGATATCATCGAGGCCGAAAAATATCAATATGGAAAGTAAATTCAGAAAAGCCAGCAGGGAGAAAAATCTTCGCAAGGGTCCCGTCATCAAAAAAACCGCAAAGAGGATAAGGGAGGAGCTATGTATCACCAAAAAGGTACCCTTATCGAAAAAAACCTCCACAAAATCAGGTACATACCCTATCCAATTACTGGGTTCCCTTATCCCCCCAATTCCCGCCCAAAGCATGGGAAAAGCCACGGCCACCCTCAAAAGCCACATCTCATACCGTTTCAATATTTCTACGATTTTATACACCAATATAGTATTTTAAATTTTTTCTCATTATTTCGGAGCGGACGAGGAGAATCGAACTCCCACCTCGACCTTGGGAAGGTCGCGTTCTACCACTAAACTACGCCCGCAGCCTACTCCAGATCACCCTTTTCCTCCTCAGGCACGACTATTATAAGCTTCTCATTGGGAGACCGATAGTTGAAGCGAGCCCTTAACTCTTTCTCCAAGTTATGGGGATCCGAAAGATATTCTATATCTCCCTGTAGCCGTTCGTTATCCGATTGCAGTTCACCATATTGGCCTTGAATTTCATCAAACTCTCCTTTGATAGCCAACCTTTCGCTTTGCAAAATATACACTTGATACCCAAGGTACGTCATTACGATAAGGGAAGCGGCGTAAATGATAATCTTTTGCATTTTCATATACAACAATATTCAAAACCTACCTTTTCAACAACTCGCGGAAAACCTCGGGGGGCACGCTCACCCTGCTCATCCCTACCAATTTCTTTTTCCCCTTCTTCTGTTTCTCAAGCAGTTTTTTCTTCCTGGTAATATCCCCACCGTAAAGAGCGCCCGTAACATCCTTCCTTAGAGCTTTCACGTTTTCTCTAGCGACAATAGTTCCTCCCACTTTCGCCTGCAGGGCTTGAACAAACTGCACCTTAGGTAAAAGATCCCTTAACTTTTCTGTCATTCTTCTTCCTTCTCTCTCCACATCTTCTTTGTACACCACCCTGGAGAGCCCGGGCACCAGTTCACCGGCAATGTATATATCAAGCCTCCGCAGTTCTGCTTCCTCGTATCCTACGGGTTCGTAGCTGAAAGAGGCAAACCCCTTGGAGACAGATTTCAACTTGTCGTCAAAATCCATGATCAACTCTGCCAAAGGAAGCCTAGCCTCTACTTTGATGTTCCTCCCTGCATTACCCGTCTGCACGTCCCGCATACGGTAGAATTTATTCAACCCCAGAACTGACCCCAGGTATTCGCTTGGGGTTAATACGTTAAGTTTCACGATTGGCTCCAATGCTTTTTCTGGATCATCCGGGAAATCTCGTGCGTTTTCAACGATCTCCTCTCGTCCTCCCCTTTTGATCACTTTGTATGCCACAGAAGGGAAACTGTTAACCGTAGCCAGACCAAATTCCCTCTCTAATCTTTGCATCGTGATCTCGAAGTGCAGCCTGCCCAAAAACCCACACTTAAACCCTCTCCCCAGAACTTGGCTCGAATCAGGCGTAAACTCTAGTGCTGAGTCATTGAGGTGCAGTTTATCCAACGCTACCTTCAGATCGTCGTAATCTCCTCCCTCATCTGGGTACAAAGATACAAAAACCACCGGTTTTGGCAGCTTGAACCCGGGAAGTCCCCTCTCCCCTATGGTATCTCCGATCAAAATCCTATCCGGGTCCTTTACCCCAGTTGCTATGTATCCGATCTCTCCCGTTTTCAAAGATTCCATCACCTCCAGTTGCGGAGCGAAAAAACCAACTTCTTTCACCTTGAAATTCTCCCCCACCGCCTGCAATTTTGTACGTTGATCCTTTCTAAACTCACCCCCGAAAACCCTCACGAAGGCGATAATTCCCTTATGCTCGTCATAGAGCGAACTAAAGATCAAAGCTTCCATTTCTTTCCCGCTCTTAGGAGCAGGGACATCGGAAACTACACTATCCAACAACCCCTCTACCCCCTGTCCAGTTTTTGCCGATATGCGGTGGATCTCTTGAGGTTCCACGCCGATCAATTTAGCCAACTCACCACGGAGCTCCTCCACGCCAGGAGGATTCATGTCCACTTTGTTGAGCGCTCCCACCACCTTCAAGCCGGATTGTCTCGCCATCTCCAGATTCGCTAAAGTCTGTGCTTGGATTCCCTGGGTTACATCCACCAACAAAATTGCCCCTTCCACGGCTTTCAACGCCCTGGAAACTTCATATGAAAAATCGCTATGCCCCGGCGTGTCTATCAAATTGAGTTCTACTCCCTTCCATTCCATCCGCACCGGAGCCATTTTAATGGTGATCCCCCGTTCCCTCTCGAGCTCCATAGAATCGAGGTATTGCTCTTTCATGTCTCTTGCCGAAACCGTGCCCGTAATTTCAAGGAAGCGGTCAGCCAAAGTGCTTTTACCGTGGTCGATATGGGCAATGATTACAAAATTCCTGATGCGGCTCTCCATTTTATCTCTGCTGCTTTAGGGTAAGTTTAAGTTCCAGGCGTGAGGGCAAAACACTCGTTTTGTACCGGAACAAATCGCTGCCGCTCTCGCTCCAGTAGTAGCCAGCAGGTGCAACAATAGCATATTCGAAATCCATCTCGCTACCGGATTGTTTATCCAAAACAAAAGTGAAGACTTGATCATTTGAGACGGGCGCTCCCGAGAAATTATATTTAACTTTCAACACCCCCTCCTCGCCGGGCAAGACATTGAACCAAGTGGCAAATACCCTTTTCCCGCTTTCTAAATATTCTTCTGCGTACCCATCTGGAGAAGGCTGCAAAAGCGTCCGGGTATTCTCGATCTCTGTCACATCTGGATCTGTCTCATAGGCGTTTTGAGCATAGTTTACCTTGGGAATGATTTCTTTTGACTTCCCTCCCTCCAGGTAGGTCAAAGAAGAACCTGCGGGAGTGAAAATTTTAAAGAAGTCTTGGTTAATGTGGTTGTACCAAGGGTCAACTTCGTTCTGGCCCTGGTGAGAACGAGTAACAGTCAAAGTATTGGATACATTTCCGTCTGCGCTAAGTTCGCTTTGCAAAACAGCCTTCTGTTTTACAAAAATATCTGTTTTCCCTCCGGCTATGTTCGCGTTAACCAAAGCAAGATAGTCTCCCACAAAAGCATCGGGCTCTTGATATACTCCCCCATCCGTGCGCGAGTCGAACGCCATAGATTGCATAGCCTCATCTTTGAAAAACATTTGGATGTCTTTATTGCGTGCTCTCGATACAAAGATATTCAAAATATCGCTACTTCCGCTCGTGGCGCTTCCTATCAGGAATCTCTATCGGACCCGTCACCTTTAACAAGTCCTCTATGACACGCACGTTTATCGCCACCACCCCATCAAACTTTACGTTCTCTTTGCTGTACACACTCGAGGCTTCCAGATATTCCAAAAGGTTCTCTGACGACTTTGGAAAATCGAAGAACCACCCCGTATCCCTGGCTCCCCAATTAGGGGTCACAGCCTGCAATTGAAGCGGGGGCACAACTTTAAGAGGCAAGAACTTGTCGGGGTAATAGATATCATTAACCTCAAGACTCTTCACGCTCCCTTTTTCCAAAACAAGTACTCCGTAACTACCCGCAAAACCGCCGTTGGGCCGAAGCTCTGAGGGGTTCTCAAAAAGCAGTATCAACCTTCTCGAGGTTTCGGTATTGAGAAATGAGACTATATTCCCCAAGTTTTTCTCGGTCTTTATCAAATTCTCACTCAAAAGATCTATATCCTCGCCCTCCACGCCAAATTCTTTTGCTTTAGCCAGCAGCCCCTCACTCGTCTCCCGTAAATGGGTCAACTTGAGCTGTATACCATCTAGAATTTCTATTAAGCGTTCACCCTCGCCGTTGAAGGCAAGCTGAAGACCACTGCCTCCTATCTCCTCAAGATCCCCACTGAGGTCTTTGATGGTTCCCACAATATCCCGCAGGCCGTTGATAATCTCGGGGATCTCTTTGAGCTTGGGAATGGCTGCCAACAACCTGGCTTTCCTATCGAGACCCCCCAGTTCGGTATCAAGACTGTCCAAGATCCCAAGATAATCAGTCCCTCCATTGAAATTTTGGACGTTGAAAGCTAAATCTTTGAACTTTTGATATACCGAGCGTGCCCCTCCCCCCAGATCAAGCACAAAAATCGCAACTAAGAGCGTTATTAAAATAATGGAGCTTCCCCAAATGACATTGCTCCTGTTGATCTTTCTCTGGCGACGTTGTTTTTGCACATGTTTTTGAGGATGGCGCACATCCGCCATAACCAAATTCACGTCCTTCCGAGAGTTACGCTTCATGAGGTAATCATACTGCCGTAGGATCGAAGAATAAAATTGCTATTGTCTTCAGTAAAATCTTCAAATCGCCCGTGAGGGTGATGTTCTCTGTATAAGATTTATCGAGCTCTATCTCCTTTATGAAGGGCAAACTGGAGGCTCCGCTTACCTGAGACAAACCAGTCACTCCTTGACGGACTTCTAACACTTTTTTGTATTTATCTGGGTAAAGCGCGGCTTCATGCGGTTCCCTAGGCCTTGGCCCCACTATGGCTAACTCTCCCTTCAGGACGTTCATAAGTTGAGGAAATTCATCCAGGCGGAATTTTCTCAAAAACTTTCCTACCTTCGTGAGTCTCGGATCGTTTTTGATCTTGAACAAAGGTCCATCCTTTCTCTCGTTGAGGTGTGCCAAGGTATCTTTCAACTCCGGCGCATTTTTGACCATGGAGCGGAACTTATACACCCATATCTTCTTACCCTCGCTAACCCTCTCAAGTTTTACTACAACTGGCCCCTTGCTCTCGAACTTGATAGTCATTGCTATCAAAGGCGTGAACGGAAGTATAAAAACCAAACCCACCAGGGCCACTATTAGGTCAAAAATCCTCTTCCACAAAGGGTATTTCATTCAGGTGTTAAGATTATATCACCAATGCGCGTAGCGTTAGTCCACGATTATCTCGACCAATTCGGAGGCCAGGAGCGGGTCTTGCTTCAGTTAATGAAACTTTTCCCCGAGGCCCCTATATATACCCTTCTTTACGAACCTAAGACCATGGGGCGATACCTCAACGGACGCAAGATCGAAACCAGCATCTTGAACAACCCGTTGATTCGCCGTTACCACCGTCTTTTCATACCCCTTCTCGGCCACGCCGCCCAAACCCTCAATCTCAAGGATCAATATGATCTGATAATCACCAATACCATGGGCTTCGTGAAGGGGGTGCGGTACCAGAGCGGGATACACATTGCGTACAATCACGCTCCCCTTCGTTACGCCTGGGAACCCCATACCTACCTCGGCGACATGTTTCCCAAGTTTATGATCTTCGCTGGTATGCCAGCTATCAAATACGTGCGCTGGCAGGATAAACGCTTCTCGCAAAGACCCGATTATATGCTCGCCAATTCAAAGCACATAGCTTCAAAAATCAAAGAGTTCTACGGCCGGGAAGCCACGGTTATCAATCCCCCGATAGAAGATCATATATTCAATTTCGACCCCAGCGTCAGAAAACAAAACTATTTCCTCGCTTTTGGTAGGGTCATCCACTACAAAAAGTTTCCCATGGTCGTCCGCGCCTTCAAGGAACTCAACTTGCCACTCAAGATTGTGGGGAGTGGACCCGACGAAAGAACTATGAAAAAAGAGGCTGTGGGAGCATCTAACATAGAAATCTTCCCATTTATCCGCACAGATCAAGACTTACGAGATATCATCCGAGGGGCCAGAGCGACGATAGTTCCCCAATTAGAAGATTTCGGGCTCTCTACGGTTGAGTCCATTGCTTGCGGCACTCCGGTTATTGGATACAACCGCGGCGGCACGGCGGAGATAGTGCAAGATGGAGTAAATGGCCTGCTATTCAATGATCAAACCGAACAGGGATTAATTGACGCCGTTAGGAGATTCGAAAATATGTCGCTCAACCCTCGCACAGTTGCTGAGACTGCAAAGGGCTATTCTGTAGAGAATTTTAGGAACAAGTTTATGGGGATAGTAGAAAACGCGCTCTCAAACGGTTAGATTTCCTCTAACGGGTACACGTCTATAGTAGCCTCTTCGTATGGATGTACCTTTTTAATCGCGACAACTACATCCGCTAGGATGTCGCGGCCACACGTTACTTCTATTCTTTCTTCCGGAACGGCTTCAAACTTGCCCACTTCACCTATGGCAGGATGAGCATCATCCCCAGGCTTGAATCGTCCCATACCCTTTATGGTAAAACTGCAATAGTCATAATTACCAATTTTCCCTGCCCCAGGAGAAGAAGCTGGGAGACAGGTAACCAAATTCGTCGGAGATAGCAGACCTTATATGGTTGCCTTCGTAAATAGCTTCGATGCCATTTATACATATAAGCTAATGGGTATAGACGGCCACCCCTTCAATTGGATACCCATAGATTTCGCCTCTATTCTTTTTGCCAGAGACATAGACCCCGAAAGTTACCTCAACAAGCTAGCAAAAGATCTAGGCATAGATACGAGCAAATATAATGTGCACAACGCCCTGGACGATGCCAGGGTGCTTAGGGAGGTCTATCTCAAACTAACAGGAAAGCCATAATTCCAGTTCTAACATCATCCACGATACGGAACAGCTTCAAACTTACCCACTTCACCGATGGCAGGATGAGCACCCTCCCCAGGCTTGAATCGTCCGATACCCTTTATGGAAAAACTGCAATAGTCACAATTGCCTATTTTGCCTGCCCCAGCTTTGCCTATAGCATCACGCACAACATCCACGTGACACTCAGAAACAGACACTACAATTTTTACGTTATTGGACAGGTTCATGCTCAACTCCTATTTCCCATGGCACTTCTTGTATTTCTTCCCGCTTCCACATGGACATGGGTCATTTCTTCCAACTTTTTTGTTAGCAACGTCTAACTTGATCGTAGGTCTCCCCTCTTCGGTCTTCTCGGTTTTTAGTTTAAACAGATGCGCGAAGATCCAGCCCTCAATGCCCTTCTCCAGCTGGTCAAAGAGCATTTTGCTCTCCCTACGGTACTCAACTAGCGGGTCTCTTTGCCCGTATGCGCGGATACGCACCGATTCTCTCAAGGCTTCGATGTCTTCCAGATGGTTCATCCATAACAAATCCATTATGGCCACAAGCTGCACTCCCAGCATTTTAATACCCTCAAATTTCTCTATGTGAACCTTCGCCATTTCCCCAGCCTTCTCAAGATCATCAACCGGAGCCCCTATTTCTCTCAAAACAGCCTTCTTTCTCTCTTCTGGAACATCGACACTCTTTAGCTCATCGAGTTGCTTCATGAAGTTTTCCTCCACGAAATGCCGAATGTATTCGCCGTCCTCCTCAATGGCAGTTAAAATCCTCTGGCGTTTGTCGTAGAAGGTAAGCCTTTGTTTGTTAATAATATCGTCGTAATCCAGTAGGTGTTTACGTGAATCGAAGTTAAAACCCTCTACCTTGCTCTGCGCCTGTACTAGTGATCTTGAAACCATCCTGTTTTGGATAGGGTGATCTTCGGGAAGATCAAAACGTTCCATAATGCCCTTAATACGGTCTCCCCCGAAGATGCGCATCAGATCGTCCTCCAAAGACAAGAAGAACTGGGATGAGCCGGGGTCTCCCTGCCTGCCGGAACGCCCGCGCAACTGGTTATCTATACGCCTCGCCTCGTGTCTTTCCGTCCCGATAACATGCAAACCTCCCAGCCCCTTAACTTTCTCGTAGTTCCCCTGATCGAAAGGTCTGCCTCCCAAGATAATGTCCACCCCTCTACCCGCCATGTTGGTTGCAACCGTCACGGCTCCTACATGACCGGCCTGCGCGATAATGGCACCTTCACGTTCGTGGTTTTTGGCGTTAAGAACTTCATGCGGAATACCGGCCTTACTCAAAAGCCCCGATAACACTTCGTTTTTCTCAATGGATACGGTGCCGATCAGTATGGGCTGACCTTTCTCGTGACATTCTTTGACGTTGCCGATAATAGCCCTGTATTTAGCATCAAGGTTTTTGTATATGAAGTCCTCCCTGTCCTCTCTAATTAATGGATTGTGCGTGGGGATAGTGGCCACTTCCAGTCCATAAACCTTATGAAATTCCTCGGCCGAGGTTTGAGCTGTACCCGTCATTCCCGCTAATTTTTGATACAAGCGGAAATAGTTCTGGATGGTAATTTGGGCAAAGGTGCGTGATTCATCTTGCACGGCTACTCCCTCCTTTGCCTCAATAGCTTGATGAATCCCTCCGCTGTACCTGCGCCCAGGCATCAAGCGGCCGGTGAACTGATCGACTATGATAATTTCTCCATTCTTTACCACGTACTCGGTATCACGCTCATAAAGCGCTCTCGCCTTCAAACTCGCCTCTAGGTAGTGAGCTAGACGTAAATTCGAAGGAGCATATAGATCCTTGACGCCGGTAATTCCTTCAATTTTGTCTATGCCTACCTCCGTGATCTCAACCGATCTCAATTTCTCATCTACAACGTAGTCTTCTTCCGGTTTCAACTTTTTAACCGCATCGGCAAAAACTCTGTAATAGTCAGAGGAGCCACTATCTGGAAAAGAAATGATTAAAGGCGTGCGCGCTTCGTCAATTAAAATAGAGTCAACCTCGTCGATGATCGCAAAGTGAAGAGGCCTTTGAACTTGCTCCTCCTTGGAGCGCCTCAAATTATCCCGTAAATAGTCAAAGCCGAACTCGTGATTGGTGCCATAAACTATATCCGCCGCATACGCCTCTCTTCTGGATATGGGACGCAAGAATTCCTCTCTCACTTCGAAGCTACCCATCTCATCCCTCTCCTTGTCAACCAGTATTTCCTCCTCATCCGTTAACTTCCAATCCGGGTCATACATATATTGCGCGTCATGCACCAAGCAAGCTACCTGAAGTCCAAGAGCGTAATAGATCTGACCCATCCAGACAGTATCACGCTTAGCTAGATAATCGTTGACTGTTACGATGTGCACTCCTTTTCCGTTAAGGGCATTGAGATATACCGGGGCGGTTGCCGCCAACGTTTTTCCCTCACCAGTCATCATTTCCGCAATCCCTCGCTGGTGCATCACAAGCCCTCCCCAGAGCTGAACATCATATGGTCTTTGGCCGAGTTTCCTCTTGGCGGATTCCCTCACCAAAGCGAAGGCTCTTACTAAAAGTTCATCCAGGGATTCTCCTCCTTTGGCCTTCTTTTGAAGTTTGAGACTTTCTTCTTTGAGTCCATCATCCCCCAAAACAGAAAGTTCCTCCTCCAAGGCGTTAATTGCTTCAATTTCTTTTGGTTGTTTAGGCAAACGAGCTCCAAAAATCCGTCTACCCAGATCTTTAACTGATTTCATTAAATTAATTCTCTAGCTGATCCTTGTATTTATCGATCTCCCTCTGAAGAGTGTCCTTCACTTTGTCTATACACTCTCTTACGTCTCCTCCCTCGTGAGTGGCACGCAAAAGTTTCCCAGGAAGAGTTAAGTTGACCTCCGCGTAGTAGACATCTCCGTGACGGTGATGCTGCGTGCTACGTGCTACCTCCACCTCCGCCCTAACGAGACCCTCGTTAAAACGCTTCAGATACTTGTCCAACGAGCCTATCCGCGTGTCTATGTATTTCTTGAGAGGCTCTGTGAGGTCTAGCTCTCTGGATTTGATATCGATCCGCATTTCATCCACATTATAGCCAGCTGCAACGCCTTAATCAAAGAGACGTTGTATAATATAGCTATGAACGAAAAAATCAAAAATGCCTTGGGGATCGCCCTTATTTTAGGCACGCTCGCGGTCGCATATGTGGGTATAAACTTCGCGATGTCGTATCAGCCATATCCAGGAGCGACTTTCAGCGTCTCCGGAGAGGGTGAAGTAGTGGCCATACCGGATGTCGGACGTTTCACTTTCAGCGTGCTTTCAGAAGGTCCTGAGCTTAAGAAGCTACAGAGCGGGAATACGGAAAAATCTAATACCATTATCTCCTTCCTCAAAACTCAAGGGGTTGAGGAAAAAGACATCAAATCCGAGTCATATAACATTTCCCCCACTTACCAATACTACGAATGCAACTTATATGGAGTCTGCCCTCAAGCGCAGATCTCAGGGTACAGGGTGGAACACTCCGTCTCAGTTACTGTCCGCAACCTGGAAAATGCAGGCACTCTCCTCTCGGGAGTAGTTGAAAACGGAGCCAACACGGCATCCAACCTAAACTTCGAAGTTGATGATCTAGAAAAAGTGCGCGATGAAGCTCGCGCTACTGCCATCGCTAACGCTATAGAAAAAGCTGGGGCTATGGCAAAAGTCGGAGGTTTCAAGATCGGCAAAATGGTAAGCATTTACGAAGAAACCCCGTACGATTATGGATACGGCGGCGGTGAAATGTTAGCAAAAGAAGCTTTCCCGGCTCCTACTCTAGAACCCGGATCTCAAAAAGTGACGGTGAGAATAAATATCTCTTACGAAATTAAATAGTCTAGGGGTCTAAATATCCCCAGGTGTGAAGGCGGTCACTGTCGGTTGACCATTTGCCACCAATGTCGGTGCGGTAGAACATGTTCGGGACCATGATATTTTGGCCCCGGTTGTATAACAATCTCCTCGCCTCATCTACTGTTGTACCACTGGCTGTAACCACCAGCACTACTCCCGAAGTCCCTGCTACCCTCCACGTGCCATTGTCGTTCCGCACATCTTCTAGGTGTATTCCTTCCTTAATGGCAGGATTTTTGAAAGCAACAGCTAGATCTTGATATCTTTCCACTATCTCCGATCTTTTGTCCGATGCGAAGTATGAAGGGACTAAGATTCTCATCCCGATCTGAAATCCCCTTTTAGTCCTCAGCACAAAATCCTCCCCGGCAGCCATTTTATAGAGCCATTCCCCAGCTGGCATAGTTATGCCCTCTAGTTGAATTGGAATGGTCGGGTAGCCAAACCGACAAGTAAACTCTAGTGGGTATATTCCCCGATGATTGACGATACAGTTGATGTCTATATACCCCACATATCCCGCCTCCCGGATCGCAGGCAACATCTTTTCGAGGGTAGCCTTAAAGAGTTTATTTGGCTCACTCCAGTACATCAACGTTCCCATTTCCCCGGAAAAAGGCCCTATATCTCCCGGGAACACTCTTTTATGTTCAAAGTTCACATTTATGGGGTAGATAAAATCGTGGCCGTTAAAGAAAGCCCCTACCGCCACCTCTACTCCGGCAATATACTTTTGCAATTGAAATACCGGCGTGTGTTTTGCCCATACATCCTTGTTCTGCTCTAACAACTCCAAGATATCCTTTCCGTCATCGTCTTCCCCTAAGAAAAGCATTCCCCTACCTGTTGATGGGGTATTGCCTCCCGGTTTAAAAACATATCTTTCGGGATTCTCCCTAACGAACTTAATGGCCTCGTCGTAGTTTGAGAATTGCCAGTTAGGCAAGATATTCACTCCGTGCCTTTTAAGCTCGGATTGCCCAAACTCACGATCCATCTCTAACTTGTCCGTGTACTCCGTCCCCCCGACAACCAATTTCCCCCCCTTGCGCAGTTTCTCTGCTGTCGGACCAAACTCAATATCATCGAAAACAATAATGTCCGCCCAATCTACAAAGGGCTTCCAATCATCCACACGCTCTATAAAACCATCGTATACTCCGGCATCACCCGAAGATCTTATATATGCTTTAACTTCATGCCCCTCCTTCACTAAAGTCCAAGCCAAATCGCCGCTCAAACTTTCGAGGGAAACGAAAAGAAACTTTTTCTTAGGAAAAGGAATATCGTTACCGTTCATCTATTATTTCATACCAACTACAGTAGCAAACCTTCCCTCGTTCTCTCCCGTACGTACCGAGCGGTAATGAGAGAAATATTCCAACGACGTGAAGGTGTCGATACTGCTCGTATAAATATTATTCTCTTTTACTCCCATATCAAGTAGCTGCCTCCGGTTATGCCCGGCAACGTCCACCCAGAACTTTCCATCCCTCTCCTGCCTGACGAAATCCTTCCATTCATTTTTATCCTCTTTGAAAAAATCTAGTCTATATGAATTTTTGCCAATACTTGGACCACCGTAAGCTATAACATTACTCGGATCAACTCCGAACACCTCCACCATCTTCCTAATCGTTTTATCTACAAGTCTTAGGTTGGTTGTAAGACGCCCTAAATGAACCAAGGCTAATATCTTTTTTACTGGGTCATAGAGAACCATTGGTATGCAATCTGCGATTAGCAGGAATAAATACACCCCCTTTTCATTGGTAATTAAAGAGTCGGCCGCTACCCCCCTGTCTCGACACGAACTCATTCCCTTACCCGAATCATTTTTCCCCACTACCTCTACCCCATCACTTTGACCCAGATCGGCTATTACGCAGTCCCCGGGAGTCAAACCATTTTTCTTCAGGAATTTCCCCCTGCAGTCAATAACCGTTTTCTCTGGACCCCATTTACACGACAAATTCCCATCTTCCCTATTGGAAACAGCGTAGAGCAGGTCTTCGTGAATGAAATTCTCATCCATCATCCCACTATCTCCACTTCATCTTGAAGTTCAATACCAAACATATCCCTGACTGCTTTGACTATTTTGTCCCGAAACGCAAGCACGTTCGCAGTCGATTTCGCACTCCTGTTTACCAAAACCAAATTTTGCCTGGGCCAAGTAGCCATACCCGTTTCTTTATCCTCGTACGAGGAAAACCCCGCAAGCTCCACCAGTCTGGCCGAAGCAATCTTCACTTTCCCATCAGGGAGAAACCACCTTGGCAGTTGGGGCCAGCCATCCGGGAGCTCATTGAGAGATGGAACTTTTTCTACCATATCCTCAAACTCTTTTCTTGAAACTATCGCATTGCGGAAGAAAGAACCTGTGTTGGCTATTTCTTTTGGATCAGGCAGTTTATGTCTCCTAATATTGATTACTGCTTCCCTCACCTTCTCCGGAGAATATTCTTTTATGCTATGTTCCTCAAAATACTGCTCAACGTCTTTGTAAAAGGGAGGTTTCATCCGGGCACGGTTCAAGCGCAAGGTTACATCGACGATAACAAATTTCCCTCTATCCTTTCCTTCAAAACGGCTAGTACGATATCCAAATTTACAATCCTTGTTCTGAAAAACCAGCGCATTCCCCATTTCTCTATCATACGCGGTTAATTCAAATATGGTTTCTGAAACCTCCTGGCCATAACAGCCTATGTTGTGAACCGGTGCCGCTCCTACCAGCCCGGGTATAATGGACATCGCCTCTATTCCAGAGAGACCCATCTTGACTGACCTCAAAACCACATCGTCCCAAATCTCACCTGCGCCCACTTTGATAAAAACGTGCTCCTCAGTTTCTCTTAAAACTTCAAAGCCCTTTATCCTGCAGGCGATCACCAACCCCGCGTATCCTCCATCACTAAAGATGATGTTGGACCCTTCTCCTACCACAAAAACCGGCAAGCTTTTTTCCTTGGCAAAATCCAAAGCCTCTTTCAGCTCTTCCAAGGTTGATACTGTCGCCAGATATCGGAGCAGCTGGTGAACTCCTAAGCCTATGTGTTGAGTGAGTGTCCCAATTGCTGCTCCGCCTAAATTCTATCCTGCGAGGACTATAGATTTCAACTAGTAGCGGTACCCCAGAGCATCTCCTCCCCAGAATCAAATTCCCTGGCGTTCACCATGTGGACGAACTCCTCACCGCTTGAATCCACCGAATTATATTCTCCAAAAGAACCCTTGAGGCTGTTCATTATCTCCCTCGCCTGGAATACAGAAGGAGCCGAGGCCACTATCCGGAGGTTGGCTGCCGTCTTCCCCCCCTTCTTTCTCCCAAAAACAAACTGCGCTACGGCCCCCTCGCCCACTTCATTCACCTTTGAGAAATTGATCTTCTCGAGCGATACCTGAGGCCACGCCTTGCCATCCTTGAAATACGCTCCCAAGTGTTCTCCGCCCGAGTGGAAAAGGTGGTAATCCCTGATCTCACTTAACCCCTTGGTGGGTAAAATACCCCTCGCTTTGCGCCTTGGCATAATTAGATAATAGGCCCTCTCTTTTCCTAAGTGCTGAATTGCCACTTCAAGAACGAACGGAGGCTTAATCGCTCTTATAAAGACGTCTATGTTGATCCCTATTCCCTTAGGGTCTATTTTCAAAACACAAAGATCCTTCCGATCAAGAAAAGTTTTATGTTTTAAGATCATTGTTACCCTATACAAACCCAGGGCAGCGAGAACAAGTAGAGCACCAGCAGACAAGTTGTATATCGGATTATCTAACCAGATCATTACCTTTTAATTATAACTCCTGCCACCGATACGCAAAGTGTGTACTTTAGTTTACTTTCTCTTTCTCTGGTAAATTTACCAAAGAATGAGCCACATCTATGTCTTCTGGGTAACCTATCGGATGCCAGAACTTGGCTCTTACAACTTTTATCTTACGCTTCAATGCCCAGTTACCTATCTGCAAAGGCAAGTTAAATTCTCCATTTGGCAACTGCACTCTTGGAATATCAAATATCTCTTGGTTTAAAAGGTATACTCCTATGTTTACCAAATTTGAAGGTGGATCTAAACGTTTTTCCAGAATGTCGGTCAGATACCCATTGTCATCAACCAAACACACTCCAAATTCTTCTGGATTACCAACCTCTTTTGCTAGAACTACCGGAGCCTTTAACTTAACTAAAGCGTCCAAATCGTCCTGGTGGTATAGGTCATCTGCGTATAGGGATAGGAAGTCCCCGTCTTTAATTGCCGACCTAGCGATATCCAACGCATGCCCCGTTCCAAGAGGAGCATCCTGAACTACGTACTTAATGGGTATACCGTTGAACGAGTCTCCAAAGTATTTAATGATTTTTTCCTTTTGATATCCGACAACTAAAATTATCTCATCGACAACCTTTGGGAGAATGCCCAAGGTATATTCCAAAATAGGTTTGCCGTTAACCTTCACCATCGCTTTAGGTAGATCGTTAGTTAACGGTCTTAACCTCTTCCCCACACCGGCTGCGAGAATAACTGCCTGCATTGTTTAAATCGAAATGATATTAACTATTTTTCGCTTAGACCTCAACCCGGATAGTATTTCTACCCTACTCTCCGAAACGCCGAAGTGCTCTGAAATGGCTTTAATCAACTCTTTATTTGCCTTCCCCTTCTCCGGCCGAGAGTGTAAATAAGCCTTAAACAAAGAACCAGCCTGCTCTATACGCGCCTTGTTTGAACCAGTATGCACCTCCACGTCTATTTTCATGGATTAAAACAACCCCTTTAATATGTCTAGATTGCGTTTGTCCGGCCCCATTCCATCAAACCCTGGAACCTCCAAAATCCAAGAAGCGTGTCCCAGCCTTTGTTCCTTAGCCAAGTTGCGAAACCCCTCCAGGCCTATTTCCCCTTCCCCCAAATTCTCGTGTCGGTCGCTTCCTGATCCAAACTTTGTCTTTGAGTCATTTACATGTAAAGCAACCAAGTTCTCCATCCCTATTTGCCTATCCCATTCGTCAAAAAATGTCTTGATGCTAGGGGGCGTAAAATCGAGTATACCCGCCTCAAAGGCATGGGCCGTATCAAGACACATCCCCACTCTCTTTGAATCCACCTTTTTGTATAGATCCACTAACTCTTCCAAAGTTGAACCGATTTTTCCTCCCCCGCCGGAGGCGTTTTCCATAATCAGCTTTGCGGAGCCTTTCACTTTTTGAAGAACTTCCTTCATGCCCATCACAATTCTTGCTCTCATGCCCTCTTTGTCCTCCCTTGAGGCTCCTATGTGAAAAATCAAACCGTCCGCTCCCAGAGCACAAGCAATTTCAAGGTGCGAGGCTAAATTATCTACGGACTTCTTGTACAGATCTAGGCTACCGGCCAGATTTACCAAATACGCAGCGTGTAGATATACACTTTGCACTCCGCTTTTGGAAATAGCTTCTTTGTACCTTTGGATATTCTCCGCTGAAGGCGCGTTCGCCTTCCATTGGCGAGGCGAGGCTCCGAACATCTGAATGGTGTTTGCCCCTAGCTCCAGAGCTTTCTCTGCGACTTTATAGTGTCCACCTGCGGCGGACACATGCACTCCAAGATAGGGTTTCACTTCTTGTTTTTCTTCTTCAGAGACTTTTTAATATCCTCAACCTTATCTCCTCCAACTTTGGTAATGCTTGGCATTTTAATGTGAAGAATCTTTCTTTTAGGACTTTTGCTCATATAGAACAGGTAGAAAGCGGGTAACAACCCAGCGCTGTTTACCAGAATCAGCAATACAAACCAGAATACATCCCTGCTGCGCGCCGCCCTCCACAATGCAAGGCTCTTCCAGATAAGATCCCATATCTGTATTAAAACTATCAGCGCTAACTGTTCGTTACTTAACCCCCCAATCAGTCCCCCTCCAAAGATATCCATATCCATATTGTGCCATAAAGCTCCGCTCCACAGAAATCCTTGCAAGAAAAGCTTCTTCACTCCAAGATATAACTGCAACAAATACACATGCGGTTTCTGCACACGGAAGATGAAGGCAAAGAAGTAACCTACGAAGACGCCTTTCTAGTACCCCAGTACTCTGAGGTACGTTCGCGTATGGACGTCGACATCACTCCTCCCGATGAGACCGGAGCTACTATCCCCATAGTGGTCGCCAATATGACATCCGCCGCCGGCAAGAGAATGGCGGAAACCGTAACGAGGCGCGGCGGGCTCGTTATGCTCACCCAAGATATGCCTCTCGAGAAGATCAAAGAAGTCGTCATGTATCTCAAAACCCGCCACCCTGTATTTGAAACCCCCGTAGTTTTGGAAGAATCAGAATCCGTTCAAACGGCTCTCAACTTGGTACACAAACGTTCCCACGGAGGAATTGTGATTGTAGATAAGGAGAACAAACCGGTTGGTATCTTCACCGAAACAGACGCCAAGGGAAAAGACCGTTTCACTCCTTTAAAGAATGTGATGGCAACCGACATTATTTCCTCCGGAGAAAACACCACCCCAGAGGAAGCGTTTGAGAAACTTTACCAAAGTCACGTTTCCCTTCTCCCCATTATCAAAAACTCCGGAGAGCTCTTGGGCGTCATGACCAAAGAAGGAGCGGTGCGCTCCAAAATATACAAACCAGCCCTCAATACAAAAAGTGAATTCATCACCGCCGTTGCTATGGGGGTCAGCAACGGCACCGAAGAGCGCGCTAAGGCGTTAATGGATATGGGAGTAGACATCTTTATGGTGGACACCGCCCACGGACACTCCAAGAGGTTAATTGATGCCGTAAAGACAGTACGCCACACTATTGGCAAAGATAAAATTATTTACGCAGGAACCGTTGTTACGGCGCAGGGCGTGGAGGATCTAGTGAATGCGGGTGCCAATATCGTTAAAGTAGGTATCGGCTCTGGAGGCAGTTGTATCACCAGGGTTGCAACCGGAAACGGCAGACCCCAACTCTCCGCAACTATTGAATGCTCCAAGCAAGCTAGAAGAATGGGAGCACATATCTGGGCAGATGGCGGAATCCGACAGCCCCGAGATTTGGCTCTGGCTATTGCCGCGGGAGCAGCCAGTACTATGTTCGCGACCATCTTCGTCGGTACACACGAGAGCCCCGGAGACATTCAAAGAGACGAGGATGGGAATTTATACAAAGTGAATTTTGGTATGGCCTCAGGTAGAGCGGTCCGAGAAAGATTTAAAGACCAAAAACCCATCGATCTGGCCATGCGTCAATATTTCGAGGAGGGCATTAGTGAAGGAAAAATATACCTTAAGGAAGGCACAACCGGAGTGGAGGATATAATTGACCGTTTGGTGGCAGGATTAAGAAGCGCTATGAGTTACGCGGGGGCAACCAACCTCAATGAATTTCACGAGAAAGCCATTATCGGGATCCAAACCAACGCCGCCCTCAAAGAAGGCGAACCACTTCTTGAACATTAAAGCGCTCCCTCCCTTTTCAAAATAGCTTTTTTCTTAGCCGTACCGTGAGCGTACCCACCCACTGTACCATCTGATTTAATAACCCTGTGGCAGGGAACGTTAGGGTTTTCGTTTTTATTCATAATATTACCCACCGCCCTATACGCACGAGGGCTACCAGCAAGCACAGCTACTTGCTCGTAACTTAAAGTCTTCCCCCTCGGGATACCGGCTACTACTGTCAACGCCCTCTCACTAAAACTTATTTTCATAAGACTATTATACATAAAAACACGGGGGGCTCAGCTTACGCCTCGCCCCCTTGGTTGATCACCTCCTGATCAGTTTGATACTACAAGAACTTCTTCCTCGTCATTGATGTATGACGAGACCTTCGGCAACTCCAACAGCATCCTCTGGATCACACTGGCTGGGATGTGGTCTTCAGTAAGGGGACCCTCACTAGGAGTGTTATACGCGCTCTCCCAGAGAGGCTGCCTTCCCCACTCCATAACCCTGAGTTGGTCCCCATCGAGCCACCACAATGCCTGGAAGCTGAACTGCGCCTCCTGGATCTTCTGGGGAAGAGTTCGTGGAGTGGTCACCACGCTCACCTCTACCATGAATTCCACAAGGTGCCTTGTGGGATCTTCTCCCACCAGGCGGTACTTCCATGCGTCCCCCCACCGCCGTGCGTGCTCTTGGCACACCGCAGCAGCGAGAGTGAACACCTCGTCACGGTAGAAAGGATCCACCGCAGAGAGTTCTTTTTTAGGGAGGGTAATTTTCCCTCCCGGATGCGAAATCTGAACCCAACTGCCCCTCACGGAGTAGTCGGATACATAAACACTACGTGACACGACTCCTCCTTAGTTGAGTCGCCGTTACGATACCACAAAAGCGAGGGTTAGTAAAGCCCTACAGCCCTCCGTGGCTGTGTTCGTGGGCTTTTTCAACCGCCTGATCGTGGATCCTTGTTATTCGGTCTTTTACCTCGTATGGGTTAGGAATCTCCATAATGTGAAATTCGTGATGCATACCAGCGGTTTGCACGTGAAGATTCCCAAAGCCCAAGAGGGTGGGAATCATCCCTTTCACTTCAACCGTGAGATCCTGGACTCTGTCCATGCGGAACTCCGAAATGTCTCTGCTAAATAAACTGAACTGTTCAATGTCTACGATACGTTCATCCGTGATTATCCAAACATCCAGGTAGTAGTTAGTCCAAACTACAAAGAACAACGTCCAGAGCAGCGCCAGCCAACCAGAACACAAGGCCAATATCGGCATGAAAAAACTTTCGCTTAGACCGAAATAATTGAATCCCCCTAGCAAGAACAGCGGCAATAAGGCCATAAGTACAATAACGCTCGATTCCCTAGCAAGCACATACCAGTGCCTTCTGATCTCAAAAATAATATGTTCTCCCTCTTTAAGAACCATATAACCAAATGCTTATTGCCATTGTGCCCATTAACACGACAAGTACTGCCATATAGGCTCTGAAAAACCTTACGCTCTTACGTGAGTCCACCGCGTATTCCTTCCAGTGGTACGAAAGAGTTACTGTAATTATTGCCATCAAAGCGCTAAGTAGAGCGAAAACAATCCACAAAACTCCCGGAGTCAAAAATTCAATAAATACCTCCATTACTTGAATTCTACCACCATCAAGAGTGGCGCACTACAATTACATCCCCATCCTGCACCTCGTACCCTTTCCCCTCGGTTCTAATCCACCCCTTATCCCGAGCTTCATTCCAGCCTCCAGCTTCCAAAAGTTTTTCCGTACTAACTACCTCAGCCCGGATAAACTTACTCTCAAAATCAGTATGAATTTCTCTGGAGGCTTGTGGAGCAAGAGCTCCTCTTTTAGTAGTCCAACCTCTAGTTTCATCTGGGCCAGTAGTGAAAAAGGTGATTAAATCAAGGGTTTTGTAGGCCTGTTCAATCAAGCCATCTAACAGAACGGGTTGAGATAAGTCAGCCACCACATAACTAAATCCCAGTTCCCTTATCTTTTCCCTTAGATCATCCCCAACTTCGCTCTCCAAACCATTCAAAAGTAATATTTGGGGTTTGGCGGTTAAAAGACCAAGTTCTTTAATGCAAGGAGTATTCACCACCTCCTCTTCTAGGGTAAGCACCAGTTTTCCTTCTTCTAAAATACCCCTTACACGCTCTAGGATCTTCAACTCTTCCTGCTTCTTCTTATCTCCCATCTTGGCATCCTTCACTCCTCTCTCTACACGCTTTTGCATGGTATCCAGATCTTTCAACATAAGCTCCGTATTGATAGTTTCAATATCTCGTAGCGGATCCACAGAACCATCAACGTGAATAATCTCCCCTAATTTAAATATCCTTACCACATGTACAATTACCCTCACCTCACGAATATGAGAAAGAAACTGATTGCCTAACCCCTCCCCTTCATTTGCCCCTCTTACCAGCCCCGCTATGTCGTAGAATTCAACTACGGCTGGAATCTTTTTTGCCGAAGCAGATATTTGCGCCAGAGCATCTAACCTTGAGTCTGGCACGCTTACTACTCCTATATTCGGATCAATGGTCGCAAAGGGATAGTTGGCAATATTAACGTCTACCTTAGTTAGCGCTTTGAACAAGGTGGACTTACCGACGTTTGGTAGCCCAACTATGCCAATTGATAATTTACTCATTTGCCTATAAAAGTCCTGCTCCTTACCTCTTTGTGGTATTTAATCGCAAACCTGTGTGCCTCATCTCTCAATAGAATCAACTCTGCTTCTTTTATCCCCCCGGGAATCTTTCCCACAAATTCATTCTTCTTCCTCGTGGGACCTTTGGCAATACCCACCACCGGAATTCTGAGACCCGCCTCTGCTATCACCGATCTCGCCACATTCACTTGCCCCTTACCCCCATCTACCAAAACCAAGACGGGTAAGGGCCATCCTCCAGTAGATAGGGTATGCAAAAAACGCCTCGAGAGCATTTCTTCAAGCATCCCCACATCGTCACTCTGGCTAATAGTGCGGATCTTAAATTTCCGATATTCATCTTTTGCTAACCTCCCACCTACTGACACAACCATCGCCCCCACGGGGCTTGTCCCCGAAATGTTAGATATGTCATATCCCTCAATCCGTACACCCCTTTTTGAGGTAGTATCAATATCGTCCCTCGAAATCAAAGCCACATCCTGGATATGTCCCAAGGCAAAAAGTTGCCTCTTGAGCCTTCCCGCCTCCTCGAAATAGAGAGCCCTTGCGGCCATCTGCATATCCCGCTCCAGGTTTTTCACTAACCTATCCCTCTTACCCTGTAGGAAAAGCCTCAGATTGCGGATATTCCTACGGTATTCCCTCTTGCCTATGGTACCGGTGCAACTACCTGGGCAAAGACCGATTTGGGCGTTAAAACAAAGCCTTTTGTACAAACCTATCTTATCCGCCTCGTGGGTACCGTACGGAAATATCTTACGCAATATATTTAACGCCGAGCGAACATCTGAAGCACTGGTGAATGGCCCAAAACGTTCTCCTCCGGGCCTTTCTTTCCCTCGTACCAGAAGTACCCTAGGATATTCTTCATTGGTAATCTCGATATACAAGAAGCTTTTATCATCTTTCTCTTTGAAGTTATACGGCGGCTCAAACTTTTTAATAAGCTCTGCCTCCAGGATCAAAGCCTCTATGGCTGTAGGAGTTTTCACGTAATCGACGCGCTTGATCTCTTTTACTAATTTTTCTGTCTTATCCGAATGAGATTTGTTGAAATAACTGGAAACTCTTCTTCTAAGATTCCCCGCTTTCCCTACATACAAAAGTTTTCCCTTCGCTCCTTTGAAAAGGTATACACCCGGAGTCTCTGGCACGCTCTGTACTAATTTGTTCATTTGTTCAAAGTCTTCCTCAAATATACGCCCGTATAGCTATCTTTGCTTCTCGCGATTTCCTCAGGAGTCCCTTGCGCCACGATACGGCCGCCTCCCTCTCCCCCCTCTGGCCCAAGATCTATCAACCAGTCCGAACATTTAATAACATCTAAATTATGTTCTATCACCAACACGGTATTCCCCCTATCTACCAACTTCTGTAAAACAATTAAGAGCTTTTTTATGTCTTCAAAGTGAAGTCCGGTGGTAGGCTCATCGAGCAGGTATAAGGTTCTATGGGTATCGCGTTTCCCCAATTCCTTGGAAAGCTTGATGCGCTGAGCCTCTCCTCCGGAAAGGGTGGTCGCAGATTGCCCAAGCTTTAAATACCCCAGACCTACCTCTTCCATGATCTTTAGTCTGTCGTAGAGCCAAGGAATATCTTCAAAAAACTTCACAGACTCCTCGATCGTCATTTCAAGGACTTCGTATATATTCTTATCCCTATACGCTACCTCTAAGGTTTCTCGGTTAAATCTCCTCCCGTGGCAGATCTCGCATTTTACATAAACAGTGGGTAGGAAGTGCATTTCTATCGCAATCTGGCCGTGCCCCTCACAGTTGTCACACCTTCCCCCTTTAACGTTGAAGCTAAACCTCCCGGTTTTATATCCTCTAAAACGCGCCTCCGGCGTGGCAGCAAAAAGATCCCTAATGTAACTCCAGGCACCTGCGTAGGTTGCAGGATTAGACCTCGGAGTGCGCCCTATGGGCGATTGGTCGACGTTCACTACCCTATTTAAATACTCTAAACCCAAAAGAGCGTTATGTTTTCCTGGAACAAAGTTTGCCCGGTTGAACTTATTAGCCAGAGTTTTATAGAGAACGTCATACACCAACGTACTTTTGCCAGAACCAGATACTCCCGTAACAGTTACAAACCTTCGCAGAGGAATATCAATATCAATATTATCCAAATTGTTTTCCTTCGCTCCTCTTATTTTCAGAAAATCCGCTGGTTTCTTTACCTCCCTTCTCTTCTGCGGGATGGGGATTTCTTCATCTCCTCTTAAATACCGCAAGGTTAGGGAATCCTTACTCTTATCCTCTAAAAGTCCCGGCATTGCCCCTTCCGCCACTATGTTTCCGCCGTGTATCCCAGCGGCTGGCCCAATATCCACTAAATAGTCTGAAGCGTGAATGGTGGCCTCGTCGTGCTCCACCACAATGATGGTGTTGCCCAGATCCCTTAAGTCGTGCAGGGTTTTGATTAGCTTATCGTTATCCCTCTGGTGCAAGCCAATCGTCGGTTCATCAAGAATATACAAAGTGCCTACCAGCCTTGACCCAATTTGAGAGGCCAGGCGAATACGCTGCGCTTCTCCTCCAGAGAGAGTACCCGCCTTTCTATCAAGCGTTATATACTCCAAACCCACATCCTCCATGAATTGCAAACGGTATTTGATCTCCCTCAAAGGAGCTTCCGCAATTTCTCTCTCTTGATCGGACAAACTCTTCAAGGATTCAAAGTATTCAATAGCTTTGGATATGGGAAGGGCTGTAACATCCACTATGCTTTTCCCATTCAATGAAACCGCTAAAGCTTCTTTGCGTAGCCTTTTCCCTCCGCATTGTTCACAGATCTTCTCTGACCAAATATTTTCCGTCCCCAAACCGTGACACGCTTCACAGGCGCCATATGGACTGTTAAAGGAAAAAAGTCTTGGCTCTATCTCCGGAAAAGAGAAATTATCCTTGGGGCAGGCAAAACGAGCTGAGAATATTAACTCTTGTTCGTTGGTCTTAACCTCCTTGGAGCCTTTATAGATGCCGCTTAGGGTCTCGCTAAAAAGGATTTTCACCGCCTCGTGCCCGTACTTGAGGGCCATTTCCACCGCCTCCGCCAAGCGCAAACGCCCGTCTTTACTCACAAAATCAGTACTCACCGAAATTTTGTCAGTCACCAAATCAATATCGTGTCTTTTGTGGCGAGCAAGATCTATGCGATCACGCAAGGAGCGAAACTTGCCATCCACTCTGGCTTCGGTAAAACCCGAGGAAAGCAAATCATATAACAGCTGATAGTATTCCCCTTTTCTGCCAACTACGACGGGCGCCATTATTACCAGCTCCCTCGCACTCTGATTGCTCTTAACCGCGGCTATAATCGCATCGATAATTTCTCCACTCGTCATGCGCTTTATTTCATCTCCGCACTCAACACAGTGAGGCTTCCCGATACGGGAAAAAAGCACGCGCATGTAATCGTAGATCTCGGTGATAGTCGCCACAATTGACCTGGGGTTTGAAGAATGGCTTTTCTGGTCTATGGAAATGGCTGGAGACAACCCCTCTATTTCATCCACATCCGGTTTATCTAGCCTTCCCAAAAACTGCCTCGCGTATGCCGAAAGACTTTCTATATACCTACGTTGTCCTTCAGCGAAGATTGTATCGAAAGCCAAAGATGATTTCCCCGATCCAGAGAGCCCGGTGAAAACAATCATCTTATCCCGAGGTATCTCAAGGTTCACATTTTTCAAATTGTGCTCCCTTGCTCCTTTGATAACTATCTTATCTAGCGCCATGTTTATTGCTCTTTTTCTTTAACCTGTCTTTAAGCACAAATATTTCATCCCGCAGAATGGCTGCGAGTTCAAAATCTAGCGCTTTCGCCGCCTCTCTCATCTCACGCTCTTTGTCTTTCAAAATCTCTTGAAGGCGCTTCTCCGATTGTGGCAGGGCGCTGGTTTCCAACTTCAAAATCCCCTCGATCTTTTCCTCTCTGGATTTATTTAGTTCCGGCAATATGTCTCTGATCGCTCTCTTGATAGTTTGGGGAGTAATGCCGTGCTTCTTGTTGTGGGCAATTTGGATTCTGCGCCTGCGTTCTGTCTCCGCCACCGCTCTTTTTACCGACCCCGTTATCAAATCGGCATATATCAGAACCTCTCCGTCGACATTCCTCGCCGCACGTCCAATGGTCTGGATCAAAGAAGTTTCCGAACGTAAGAAACCTTCTTTATCTGCATCCAATATGGCAACCAGGGAAACTTCGGGCAAATCCAATCCTTCACGCAAGAGATTTACCCCGACCAAAATATCGAAATCTCCACGCCTTAATCCCGTCAAGATCCTTATCCTATCAAGCGTTTCAACGTCGCTGTGCAAGTAGTTTACCTTTAAACCCTGATTGTGAAGGTAGTCATTGAGATCCTCTGCCATTTTTTTAGTAAGAGTTGTAACGAGCACCCTGTCACCCTTTCCCACCCTCTCTTTAAGCCTTGGAATTAGATCTTCGATCTGACCACGGGCAGGGGCAAGGGTGATCTTTGGGTCCACCAACCCAGTGGGGCGAATGATCTGCTCAACCGTATTCTGGCTCTTTTCAAGCTCATAAGTTCCAGGGGTCGCGCTGGTATAGATGGTTTGAGTTACCCGCTTCTCAAATTCCCTAAAGCGCAAAGGCCTATTGTCCGCAGCTGAAGGAAGACGAAAACCATGTTCGATCAAAGTGCGCTTGCGCGAGGCATCCCCTTCGTACATGCCTCCCAACTGGGGCACCGTTACGTGAGACTCGTCTATTACAAGCAGATAGTCTTCGGGGAAGTAATCAATAAGGGTCGCTGGCGGTTGTCCCGCAATTCGTCCGTCAAGGTGGCGGGAATAGTTCTCAATACCGTTGCAGTATCCAATTTCCCTGATCATCGCGATATCTCCTCTGGTGCGGCGCTCTAACCTCTCAGCCTCAAGTAACTTCCCTTCCTTTTCAAATAGAGCCAATCTTTCCTTGAGCTCCTCTTGAATAGCCTTGATAGCGGCTTCGGTTTGTTCTTCGGGAGTGATGTAGTGCTTAACGGGAGAAATATATATTTCTTCGACTTGAGGAGTGTTCTCGTAGCTGAACCCCTTGACCGGATCTATCACATATATTCTCCTGATAGTGTTTTTCTCAATAAGGAGGTTGTAGATCATATCGTCGTGGGAAGACATGATCTCCCAGTTATCTCCCCGCAAGCGGAAGCTTCCTCTTTTTAGATCCGCGTTGGTGCGTACAAACTGTACCTTAATTAATTTGCGGGCCAACTCCTCGCGAGAAACTTTATCTCCCACCTTGAAATGTAAAATGTGTTCTTTGTACAAGTCCGGTGAACCTAAACCGTATATTGCGGAGACGGAAGCGACGATAATTACATCTTTCTTTGTCAAAAGCGCCGTAGTCGCAGCGTGCCTCAACCTGTCTATCTCATCATTGGTATGAGCTTCCTTTGATATATATGTATCAGTCCCCGGCATATACGCCTCAGGTTGGTAATAGTCGTAGTAAGAAACGAAATAATGAACTTCATTTTCTGGAAATATCTCTCTAAATTCATTACAAAGCTGAGCCGCAAGAGTCTTATTGTGGGCAATAACTAGGGTAGACTTTTGAACTTTCTGGATGACGTTGGCCACAGTAAAGGTCTTTCCAGATCCCGTAACACCCAAAAGAACCTGGTGTTTTAATCCCTTCCTTATGCCTTCACTAAGGCTTTTTATAGCCTTCGGCTGATCTCCCCCTGGTTTGTTTGGTGAAATTAATTTGAACACGAACAAATCCCCTCTTCTTACGGTTCTATAAGGGGGTATAGGCCAATGTTATACCATTTAACCCCAAAACGGAAAAACGCTCCACGCTGGCACGTGGAGACATCCCTCCGTGCAAACGCGAAGCGTTGCATGATTGTGGAGCGTTAATCGCCCCTCTGGTACAGCTCAACCTTGCCGATGAGGTGAGCCAGCGCGAGGATCAGCGAAACCGCCAGCACCGCAACGATCACCCCAATGATCAGTAGCAGCCACCACACCATCTCGTCACCCCTCTTTCAGAATCGTGAAGCGCCCCTCCGACAGCAGCGGGTCTGGTGTTTGTGCATTGTGCGTCAGCACCCTGCACCAGCCACCGGCACCCTTGCTCGGGATGGCCCTGATCGTGACGGACACTCCCCCAGACGTCTTGATCCGTCCTCCGACCTGAAGGCCGGAAATCTTTCCTGGCATGGACTCTTCCATCTTGGTGGCCTCCTTTGGGTCAACTCTTCTTCGTTCCGCGACGCCGCCCGGGAGCGAAGATGAACACCGCGATGGCACTGGCAATACCAACCAGGGTGTACTTCATCGCTTTCTTCACAATTCCTCCTTCCATCAATCAATGTTAGCGAGCCAACTTTACAATTAAGCTATAAGACAAAAAGTTCCCCATGTCAAAGAATGACCTCCCTGAACTCCTTCAAGATCTCCTCGGGTAAAGGCTCGCCCTGAACAGTACGCCCAGGATAGCGCCAGGTGGAGATAACCCTTCGCTCTTTATCTAAATCCCTCACCATCACCCAGATCTCATGTTCACTCTTCCCTCTGCCATTTGGCTGCATCAAGGCAATCGTTCCTTCCGCTATCCCAACCTCTATGCGTTCCGGAGTTTTGATAACTCTCCTCACCCTACTCTCGGAGAGACGGTAGTAGCCCATCTTGGCCTTAGCGTGAATTGTCCATTTGAGTTCCCTCATCGTGTATAATCATTATAAGTAAATGCGCTTCGCAAGTAGAATAATTTTGGCGCTCATTCTTGTCCTATCCCTGGGATTAATGGTTTTTTCCTCCTTGCGGGAATCAGCCATTATGGACGAACTGGCCCACATCCCAGCAGGCTATTCATACCTCAACAGCCTTGATTACCACCTCAACCCCGAACATCCGCCCCTGGTCAAAATGGCTGCCGGATTACCCCTGCTCTTCCTCAATTTGAATTTCCCCACAGATACTCCCGCCTGGAGCGAAAAAGTAAACGGCCAATGGGATGTGGGATATGAGTTCCTTTACCAATCAGGTAACGACGCGGATCAAATCATCCAATGGGCCCGCACCGGCCCAATGGTCCTAACCCTCATCCTCATTATTTTTGTATACATCTGGTCCAAGGAACTCATGGGTGAATGGTGGGCACTCTTGCCATCGGTAGGGGTAGCCCTCTCCCCTCATTTCTTGGCTCATGGCCACTACGTTACAACCGATATCGGTGCGGCCTTAGGCATCGTCATCTCTATCTATTACTTCAACCGCTACCTTATCTCTCCGAATAAGAAATCTTTGATCATAGCGGGCATCGCGTTCGGCATCGCCCAGCTTACGAAATTCTCCGCTTTGATCCTTATAGGGCACATGCTTCTGATGGCCATTATCTATGCCCTCATTAGGTTCAATAAAAGCCAGCATGAGTTCAAGCATGCCTTTGCTCTGGTTTTTACATACCTTAGAAGACTTTTCCTCATATTTATTATTGGAGTTCTTGTTATATACCCGCTCTACGCTATTGGCAGCATTAACTACTCCCCAGAGAAACAACTCTCGGATACGCAGGCGATTATAGGCACGGACTTTGAAAATCCTCCACTCAGTTACCTGGCTGATGCCACCGTCTGGCTCTCCGATAAACCAATTCTCAGGCCATACGCACAGTACTCCCTTGGAATGTTGATGGTCCTTAAGCGCGCCAACTGGGGTAACACTTTATATTTCATGGGACTTTTCAAACGCACCCCCACCTTGCGCGAATACCTGGATACAAATCTTCACGAGTTCTCAGCGATGCTCTTTGTCTCAATTTACGTGCTCTACAGCCTAACTAGCCCATTGAATATAGGGTTGAGACATCTCATCCCGATCCTTCCCCTAATTTATATCCTCGCAACCGGAGTGCTTAGAAAACATGCCCAGAAGGACGAATACAAAAAACAACTAAGGTCTGCTATGGTCGTTTTTCTATTTGTTTGGCAGGGAGCCATAGCCCTTACGGCTTTCCCGCATTACCTCCCCTATTTCAACGATCTCGTGGGTACGGACAATGGCTGGCGCTACGCAACTGATTCAAACTATGACTGGGGACAAGATCTGAAGCGGCTAGCCACCTTTGTTGAGGAAAACAATATTCAAAAAATAGGCGTTAACTATTTTGGCGGAGGATACCCGCCATACTACATGGGGGATAAGGCAGTCCCTTGGTATTCAAACTTCGGCAACCCACTCGAGAGCGGTATAGAGTGGATGGCTATATCGGTTAACGAACTGCAAAACTCAATTGCTCCCACCGCCCCCGGGTTCACCAGAGATATTGAAAGTGAATACCGTTGGCTCAAAAACCCGACCTCTCCGGATTTTAGGGTTGGTGAATCTATCTTTGTATACAAACTCTCCGATTAGCTACTGACTGTAATAGGCTCTGCCGGGAACGCGCAAATCCAGATAATTGACCGCGCTCCATTCACCGCTGCCTCTCAGCTGTTCCACTACCGCCCTCCCAAAAGAAGGGTCATCCTGCAAACTGAAGTAGATTGTGGGACCGTTGGTCTTTGCCACCGCCTCCCTGAATTTAAGATTTTCCACCCTGAATTCCTGAACCGATATATCAAGTTCTTCCAACAGAACAAAGGCCGCCTTGAGATTTCCAAACATGTCTTCATCCAAAACCTTTGACCCCAAGGACAGTTCTCGTTCAGATCCATCTCTTATTAATCGCAACACTAATGGGCCTTTGATGTCTGGAGCTAGAGCAAAGGCCGTACCCCCTTCGTCTATCCAGAAACATTCCGCTTTAATCTCTATGCACCAAATGGCATACCGCTCCTTGGATCCAAGAGTAAATTTCACCGTGCGCCTTAGATACTCTTTATCAACTTCGATAAAAGCCGCCTGGGGAGCACTCTCTAGGTTGAAATCGGGCTTGTAGAAGATGAGATTTTCTCCAACAGCCTTGTCGAAATCCACGCCTGGAGCAAGTTCTCCCCCTTCGACTTCTACTGCCTGTATAACAAAAACCGGAGAAAACCAAATTAAATAAACCGCACCTCCCGCGGTCAGCAAAAGCACACCTAAGACAATATAATGCCTAAGGGAGCTGTGGTTTCTCGATCTCCTTCTTGCCAACATACTTTTGGAGAACTTTCGGTATCGCAACTTTTCCTTTGCTGTTCTGGTTGTTCTCAAGGATAGCCATTAGCGTTCTACCAATCGCTACGGCAGTAGCATTTAGGGTGTGAACATATCCCCCACCCTTTCCGTTTTTATACTTAATATTCAACCCCCTGGATTGGAAATCAGTAGTGTTAGAGCACGAATGCGTTTCTCTATATTTACCCTCGCTAGGAATCCAAGTTTCCACGTCAAACTGGTTACTCGCCGAGAACCCCATATCTCCAGTTGAAATATGCACCACTCTGTATGGAAGATTTAGGGCCTGCATAATTTCTTCCTGCATTTTCAAAAGAAAATCGTTCTCTTCTATAGAATCTTCCGGTTTAGTAAAAGAAAACATTTCTACCTTATCAAACTGGTGCACTCTCAAAATTCCCTTGGTATCTTTTCCGTATGATCCGGCCTCTCTGCGGAACGCAGTTGAAAAGCCCGCAAAACGTAATGGCAAAGCTTTTTCCTCCAGAGTTTCTCCCATATACATAGAGCCGATCGTATCTTCGGCTGTCCCCACAAGATACAAGTTGTCTTTCTCGATAAAGAAGGCATCTCCGTCGGCAATGAACTTATTTTTACCCATACCGATCATTGGCTCGGGCTTGATAAGCACGGGGGGCACTATCGGCACAAAACCGTGTTTGCCGAGCTTTTCGAAGACAAATCGGACCAGGGCAAACTCCAGAAGCGGTAGATCTCCCAGTATGTATCCAAAACGGGTTCCTGAGACCTTCCCGGCCCTCTCTATGTCTATTCCCGCTCCTGCGAGAGCAAGGTAGTCCTTAGGCTCAAATTTGAATTGTGGTACCTTCCCGACCTCTCTTAAAACCACATTTCCTGATTCATCCCTTCCCACAGGCGCTCTCTCTTCTGGAACGTTTGGGATTAGCAATAACGCAGTTTCTCTTCGTTCATTCAAGGGCTTGAGCTCTACCTCTAGCCCTTTTGTTTCTTCCTTTATCTTCCTTGCTTGCTCTTGATCGTCTTTCCCAAGCTTGTTCTTCCTCGCCCGCAGTTCCTCTATCTTCCCGGTTAACTCGCGCCAATCACTATCGGCTTTCAGGAAGTCATCCACCAAGGACGGGTTCCCGCCTCGGTTGCTAATACCCCTTTTTACCAAATCTGGATTTTCTCTAATTACGTTAGGATTCAACATATTACTTTTTAGTTTTTAGGGTTGGAAACAAAATTGCTTCTTTCAACGAGTGCCTTTTGGTGGCCAGAGCTACTATCCTATCAATCCCCACGCCCAACCCGGCAGCCGGAGGCATACCATACTCTAGGGCCTCAAGAAAATCTTCGTCCATACGACTCGCCTCCTTGTTCCCCTTACGGAAAAGCCCCTCTTGATATTTCATGCGTTCTCTTTGATCTATTGGATCGTTAAGTTCGCTAAAACCGTTGGCCACCTCCATAGACCCCACGATGAAGTGAAATCGCTCCGTAATTTCTGGATTCTCCTCCTTTGATTTAGAAAGTGGAGAGATGGCTTTGGGTTGATCCATCAAGATGGTTGGAGATTGAAGATGGGGACGTACTTTCTTTTTGAAGATCTTATCTATCTCCTCTTTGTTTTTTACCCGACTCACATCCATCTTGGCGTATTGTTTGAATGCATCAGCATACTTCACTCTCTTCCACGGACCCTTAATGAAAGGCTTCAGTAGCTTTTCGGTTAGTTTGATCATTCCTTCGTAGTCCTCGTATGCCCAGTAGAGCTCGAGCATGGTGAACTCTGGATTGTGTTCTCTGTCTATCCCCTCATTGCGAAACACCCTGCCGATCTCAAAAATCTTATTGAATCCTCCGATAAGCAACCTTTTGAGATAAAGTTCGGGGGCAATGCGTAAGTAGAAATCTTCCCCCAAGGCGTTATGCTGGGTTTTGAACGGCCTCGCCAGGGCGCCTCCCGGAATTGGCTGAAGTATGGGAGTTTCAACCTCAATGAATCCCTCCTTCCACAAGAATTCCCTCATTTGCCTGATCAACATTGAGCGTATTTCAAAGGCCTCTTTTACCTCTTTATTTAAAAACAGGTCAAGGTAGCGCTTGCGGAACCTCTCTTCTACATCCTTGAGGCCAAACCAGCTATCCGGCAAGGGATTGAGGCTCTTTACCAGTACATCTATCTTGCTGGCCTTGATGCTTCGCTCCCCTCTTTTGGTCTTGAAAAGTGTTCCTCTCACTCCAATGAAATCCCCTGGATCCAAAGTCTCCTTCCAAAGTCCAAACTGCTTAACTTCCTTTTTGTTCACAAAAGCTTGGATAGAGGCAGAGCCATCATCAATATCAATAAAGAGAAGTCCCCCTTGATCCCGGAGCGACGTAATGCGCCCGGCCAGGTACACCCCCTTCCCTGAAAGCATCAACTTATTAAAATCCCTCAAAGCGGCCGCTATTTCCGTACGTTTTGGAACATTCGCCGGATACGGATTCACACCAGCTTCTTTGAGCTTTTTGAGCTTCTTTAACCTATCTTGTCTGATTTCGTTAAGCATCTGTGCTTAACCTTTAGAATATCATATTCTTGCCCTCCCACAATTATCTACGGGCCGTAGAAGACCTAACTAATAGACTTGATCTGGTACTTGGTTTTCCCAGAAGGAGTCTTTACCTCCACGCTCTCCCCCACTTTTTTCCCGATAAGCACTCTTCCCAAAGGAGATTCATTTGAAATATATCCACCAACCGGATCCGCTTCACTACTGCCAACTATAAAAAACTTTACCGTGTCTCCGTTGCGTGAAACCTCCACGGTTGCACCCACCTCAACGGCATCACGTTTCTTGGGCCTTTTGGTAATAATCTCGGCTTCCTTGAGCATTTGCTCGATTTCCGAGATACGCCTTTCAACGCGCTGTTGTTCATCGCGTGCTTCAATATATTGGGAGTTCTCGGAAAGATCTCCCAACTCTTTGGCAATCTTCAAGCTTTCGGTAACCTCTTTGCGCCCTTCGGTCTTTAGCCTTTCAAGCTCAAGCTCCAATTCCTCAAATTTTTCCTTAGTTAGATATTCCATACAAAAGACAACTAGGGGTGAATTCTATACACATTTCTCCGAGGAGTAAAGGAGACTAGTTACTCCCCAAGTTATAGGCCTTGCGCCAGAGCCACCAGCGCACTTTCACGGTCTCAAAAAGAACCTGAAAATATGCCAAGGGTTTCACCCTTGAATCGGCATCATTGACCCAATAAGCGGGGATTTCTTTGATTTTGTATCCCATACGTTTTCCTAGGGCCAAGGCTTCGATATCAAAGCCCCAGCGCCTAATTCTCTGGAGTGCGAAGATCCTCAAGGCCGCCTCTTCACTAAATACCTTGAACCCGCACTGGGTGTCTCGAATCCCAGGCAGAAGTACTACTTGAATGAAAAGGTTCCCCATATTCCCCAACATGCGCTTCAAAAGAGATTGGGGTGGGTGCATCTGCGATCCCTTAACGTCTCTCGAGCAGATCACGATATCATATCCTTCCTTCAGTACTGGGATCATCTTGTCGAAATGATCAATGGAGGTTGAGTTGTCTGCATCTGTGAAGAGCCTGTATTTCCCTTTGGCTTCAAGCATGCCCATCTTTACCGCATTTCCCTTCCCCTGATTATCTTTGTATCCAATAACTCGAAGGTTTGGGATCAGTTTCATAAACTTTTTAGCCACCTCTTGCGTGCCATCGGAAGAACCGTCATCAACTGCGATGATTTCATACGTGTATGTTTTTGTGGATAAATGTCTATCTATATCCACCAAAGTTAGGGGTAACCTGTCAGCCTCGTTATACGCCGGAACAATTACTGAAAGATAAGGTTTGACTCCCTCCATTACTATCTATGGTAGCGGAGCCTCACAAAAATAGCCAAGGCTAATCCCCCAAAAAGATCGGAGAGCAGATCCCCTAAGGTATCCATCAACCCGAACTGCAAAGTTTTCAAAGGTAGGCTATAAGTTGCTATCCCCAAATCATAGAGAAATTCAGCAAACTCCCATAAGACTCCCGTTAGGGCCGTCCACCCCAAAACCAAAAAGAGTGTCACCCAAAAACTGCGGGCAGTATCAAAATAGCTGGGATTTTTGTAGAAAAACCAGTAAAAGATAGCGGCGGCCATTACGCCTCCCAAAAAGTGGGCTGGAATATCTATCCACGCCAGAGACCTATACCAGTCATTTGAGGTAGCTATCAGGTGAACGGCAAAAAACGAGCAAACAGAAAGAATAAGGTTGTGTTTAGCTTTGGTACGTGTCATCTAACGCTTCTTCCACTGAGGAGCGCGACGTGCCTTCTTGAGTCCAGGCTTCTTACGCTCTACCTGACGCGGGTCGCGAGTTAGATACCCAGCAGCGCGCAGTCGCTCCTTCAACTCTCCATCAAATTTTACCAAAGCTCTGGCTAAACCAACAGTCACAGCCTCGGCTTGGGACATGATACCCCCTCCCTTTATTCGCACCGACACTTCTGCATCTTTCTTTACTCCGGAGTCGAGGATGGTCATAGGGGAAAAGGCGCTCGCCCTATACCTTTCGGTTACAAAATACTCTTTGTGTCCTTTGCCGTTAACCATAAAGGTTCCGCCTTTGCCGGCGGGGTAAAATCTAACCCTAGCTATAGCGCTCTTGCGCCTACCCAAGCCTTCAAAATATTTCTTTTCTGATTCCTTAGCCATTGTCTTTGTTTTCTATAATCAATCTCTTAAGCCTCGGAGTGCGTAATTTGTTTTTGGGAAGCATTCCCCTTACAGCATTGATAAGTACTTTCTCTGGAGTTTTCTCAAATACGTAAGCAAACTTCTGTATCTTCAAGTTGCCCGGCCTATCGCTATGACGTTTGTATACTTTCTGGCTAGCTTTCTTCCCGGTCACCTTAAGAAGATGAACATTTTTCACCACCACCTTATTGCCTCCTTCTTTATGGGGAGCGTAGCTTGGAAGATTCTTATCCTGCAGCAAGCTCGCTATCTGCGTAGCTAATCTTCCTAAAGGTTTATTCTTAGCGTCTATTGTGTGATCTGCCATGGCTTTATACGAACTCAATGATTGCTTGTTTCACCCCGTCCCTTTTCCTGGTTACCGCAGTTTTTCGAATTCTCAAATATCCTCCTTTCTTTGTTTTGTAACGAGGAGCGATTTCATGAAAAAGTTTATATGCGGAGTCTTTCGGCATACGTTTCGCTAAAAGCCTCAAGGCAGCAAGGTCTCCCTTTTTGGCTAAAGTAACGAGTTTCTCTACTCTAGGTCTGATCTCCTTGGCCTTCGCCTCCGTAGTCTGGATTTTGCCCTTCATCACAAGATTATGAGAGAGAATGCGCAAGAAAGCCCGCCTTTTGCCGGTAAGCATGCCGAATTTACGTCCTTTCTTAGCGTGTCTCATCTTCGTCTATTTTTCTTTAACCTCCTCTTTGGGCTCTTCTGCCTTCTTTTCTTTCTTGGAAGCCTTCTCTTCTTTGGCCTGGACTACCTCCACATCCACTACTTTCTTGAGGTGGTCTATTAAAATGTTAGCCGCCTTGTGAAGAGCGCTTGAAGGAGAAACGGTACCATCCGTCTCAATCTCTACCCGTACGCGGTTGTAGTCGGTACGATCCCCTACGCGCATATTCTCTACGGTGTAGTTAACATTCACAACCGGTGAAAAAACGGCATCTAGGGCTATCGTCCCCACAGGCAACCTCTCCGTTTTCTGAGCTTCAACCGGCACGTATCCTAAACCTTTCTCTACGGTCAAAACTATATCCAACTCCGCTCCCTTAGTGGAAAGAGTGGCGATGTGTAGATCTGGGTTCATTACTCTCACTTGAGCACTGTCGGTGATATCTTTCGCTTTTACATCTCCCTCGCCTTTGAATCTCAAAAAAAGTTCCTGAGGTCCTTCGGCATAGAAGGCAAATTTCACCTGCTTAAGATTGAGCCCTAGTTCCACCACATCCTCCACCATGCCGGGAATAGTGGTAAATTCGTGCCCCGCTCCCTTCACGGTGAAACGGGTAATTGCTGCTCCTGGAAGCGAGGAAAGCAACACCCTGCGCAAGGCATTTCCTATGGTCAAACCGTATCCTCGGAAAAGACCTTCTATCTCGAAGACGCCGTTGCGCTCATCCTCGGATACCTTCTTTATTTTTACTGTTTCGCTTAAGTATGTGTAATCCATAATTATTTTATTTCTTAGAGTAGAAGTCGACTACTAAACTTACATTGAACGGGACCTCTGTATCTTGGGGCTGGCTTACCACTTCCCCCACAATCAGACCCTTATCGAGCTTGAGCCACACTGGGGGCTCAAACTTCTTCAATCTCTCCGGAAGTTCCTGAAAGTATGTCATACCCTTGGATTCCGGCCTCACGGAGATCTTATCACCGACCTTGACCTTATAGGAAGGGATTTTCACCTTCCTGTCATTCACTCTGAAGTGCCCGTGAGAAACCATCTGGCGAGCCAAGTTGCGCCCTTCGGTAATCCCGAGGCGCATAATGACGTTATCCAAACGGCGCTCCAGAGAGCTCACCACCGCCTCCGCCGCCGAGATGTGTTCTTGCTTGCTTTTTCTCTCAACCTCTTTAAAAAGCCTCAAAAGCTGACGCTCGGTCACTCCGTAGCTGAATTTGATCTTCTGTTTCTCTTGAAGCTGTTGGCCGTATTCGCTTACCTTGCTCTTAAACCTTTTACCATGCTGCCCCGGACGGTACGGCTTGCGGATCAATGCGGCTTTGGGAGAACTCGAACGCTCACCCTTCCTGGAGAGCTTAACGCCCAAACTTCTTTCCTTTTTTTCTGTGGTTCCAATCATTTTTTCTACATCCTGCGTTGTTTGCGAGGCCTTGGACCGTTGTGGGCGATCGGGTTGATATCTTTGATCGAAAGAATATCTATATCCTGAGTAGCCAGCGTTCTAATTGCTGAATCTCTCCCCGAACCAACTCCAGATACATATACGTCAACCTTGCGAGGACCGTTTTTACTGATCTTCTCCATGATGCTGGCTATCACCTTAGAGGCAGCAAAAGGAGTAGCCTTCTTGGGCCCGGAGAAACCGGTACCGCCGGCGCTTGCCCAAGTTACCACATCCCCCTTCTCATCGGTGACGGTAATAAAGGTGTTGTTGTATGAAGCCCTAATATAGATTCTGCCCTGCTCAAGGGTTTTCGTTCCTTTCTTCTTGGCATTCTTAGCTGGAGCCTTCTCTGCGGGCTTTGTCTGATCACTTGTTTTTTCTATGACTTTTTTCTTACCCATATTATTTCAGTGTTAGCTTCCTGCGACCGCTACCCATGGTGTGACGCACGTTACCGCGAACGGTACGCGAGTTACGCTTGGTATTCTGTCCCCTTACCGGCAGATGTTTCATGTGCCTGACGCCACGGTAGCTTTTGATATTTTTCAAACGGGTGATGTTGGAACGCACCTCTTGGCGCAATTCACCTTCCACCTTGTACGTCTGCTCTATAATCTGCTTAATTCGGTTAAGCTCGTCTTGGCTTAGGTCTTTAGTACGCCTGGTCGTATCGATCTTGGCCTCTGCTACAATCTTGTCTGCGCGGGTTGGACCAATACCGTACACTCTGGTTAAGGCTACGGCCACCCGTTTTTCATCCGGTATGTTTATTCCAAAAAGTCTCATTATCCCTGTCTTTGTTTATGTTTAGGACTAGTCTTACAAATGACGTAAACCCGCCCTTTGCGGCGGATTATTTGACACTTATTACAGATCTTTTTAACTGATGCTCTGACTTTCATAAACTCATACGCTACATCCGCCAAGTAATCCTGCCTCTGGCAGAGTTCTCATCTGGGAGCTCCAGCTTCACCTTATCGCCCGGTAAAATGCGGATATGCCTGATGCGCATCTTCCCCGCGACATAGGCTAGAATTTCTCGATCGTTATCCAACTTGACCCTAAAGGCAGCTCCCGGTAGGGTTTCCATGATTATTCCTTCAACGGTCATCTAGCGCGGCTTGGATATTAACACAAGGACTATTTAGCGTCAACGCTGATGCGACTGAGATCCTTAGGCACCCTATTCACCCAAAATGGCCACATTTTAACCTCTCCAGAGCGCACTCCTGGGGTTGAAAGAATCTCGGTTTTTAGCTCAATCCCCTTCATACCCACTATCTTTTTGGCAAATTCGGCTGCATCAAAGGGTCTCGTCCAGTTTGACCCGAATTTCACGGCGCTACCCAATTCTTCCTTGGTAAAATCAATGCTGACCTCGCCGTAGTCGACGGTATAGTCGTATATTTGCAACGTAAGTTTGTCATCGGCTTCAAACTTCTTACGCAAGGTATCCACCAACTCGGCCTCGTCGAAACCGATTAATTTGATCTGTCCGTACAGCGTCAGAGAGAATTTGCCATCCTTGTCCACTACATCGTTCACCTGCTCCCTTGTGATCTCTATATCGTAAGCTCCCTCAAGAACTTTGATGTTCGAAGGCAACCCCACAAAGAACTCTGTCTTCAACGCGTCCTCCAATCTTCCTTGCAGATCCGCCTTGGCGCTTTTCAAATCCTCATCTGTAGGCACCTTGGTCTCGCCGAAAGACCCTCCGCTCATTGTACCCTTAGATTCGGCGTAGAAACCTTCGTACTTTGAAGAACCCTGGAATCCTGGAATACGGAACTTAGGAACGGAACCAATATTATATTCTTCTCCCGGTTGGTCTGCCGTCACCGTCGCTTCAACATGTGAGGCTACTAGCTTGTCTCCGTCTTTTTTTGCTCCCGGAACCGTTACATTACTGTCTAACCTATATATTTTCCCATCCGGGGTCACAAAGCGCGTGGTGGCAACCAACGACTGCGCATCGGTCCCAAAGTTGTTGTATATGGTAATGGTCCCTCGAGCTTTCCTACCAACCGAATCGGTTCCGTTAGCGGCGTACTTGTCGGTAATATTCTTCTCGGAAGAAAAGACCACTCCTCTTAAGTTAAGGGTGTTTTCACTAACTGTACTTTCTTCAAACGCAGGAGAGACTTTGAGGCTTCCAATATATCCGTGTTCCGTCTTATCGAGCGCGATAGTCACCGTTACTCTAGGCAAAAAGATCGCTGCTCCCACAACTAAAGCTACGCCTAGTAGCCCAGAACCAAGCCAAATTAACCTTTTCTTGCCCTTGCTCATTCCCTCCCGAGGAGCTTTGTATGTCCCCATCTCCGTTTCCTCTCCAGTATCATCCGTTAATCCCAATCCCACTACCGAACGCCCCCTCTTTGCCCTGCCAGGCTTAGAAGCCTTTCGAGGAGCGCTTACCCTTACGGGAATCCTCCCTCTTTGAACCACGATATCAGAAACCGTTTTCTTGCCCCTTCCCAAAAATGGATTAGTAGCATCGATGCCTAGGGAAAGGACTTTTTCAATAGTGTCATCGTCTACCGACTCCACCTTGAAGGTTTTACCAGCCGCTTCTACCTCTCTTTGGAGCAGTTGTAGGTCCTTTTTGCTCTCCGCAACCTCCGCTTCCCGCGGAATGTATAAAATGACCTCATCGTCATCGGCCTTAAGTATTTTATCTATAGCGGAAGCTGTAGAATCAGATTTATTTAGGTATATCTTTTTACTCACTAGTCAAACGATAACATTATACGACCTAAGCCCCTTTATTGGAACCACCTGAGGGCGTAGCCCATTTAATGCGCCTCTTAGCAAGCTCGTTCAAATCCTCGTATATCCCATGGATGCCATCTTCCAAAAATCCCTCTATGTCCAACTTATCTGACATTTTTTTCAAACTCACACTTTTCTTCCCTAGAGAATAACGTTTGTGAAAGACCTGCTCCGGCAAGGTAAAACTAGCTCTTATATATACCGGTGGTATCTCTTTCAACTTTAACGCCCCCTCGTTTCTGATGTTCATCAAAAGAGCGTTTATAAACTCGCCGAAGCTTCCCCAAAATGCCTTTCCCAAAAACCGGTCCATTTTTTCCGAAACCCTGCCATTGGCATATTGGGCATATATGAGATACGCGGTCTCGCTATCCAAATCCAATTTTTCTCTGGTTGCCCTATCAATATTCTTCCTGCCCCAGGGGAAGCTATTGAGATGCGCTATCCTCTCGTCATTTATGGAAAAGATATGACTTTGGTTTTCGTCTATCTCAATGTAGTAACCGTTCTTTATATCCTCACCGCTCGCTAACATATGCGCCCTGATACTGCCCCCCTCAACCGGTACGCCCTCACCTGTCTTTTCTCCCGCCATGCTAATGCAAAGCTTCACCTCTAGTTCACGCCCCGTGAACCCACTGGGGTTAATGACCTGATGCCCATCGATCTTCACCCCCACGACCCTCGCGTCCGTCATGATCAGATCCATCTCGCTTTTCCCTAATCTTTCAGCCGCTTCACTCCGACAATCGTTATAGAATTTCCAAACCGCTTGAGAAATATGGTTTTCTAGATCCACCGGAGTTAACGCCTGCGTGGGATGTTCCCGCGTTATCTTAACGGTTGAGAATATGGTAACTGCCTTATCTGGCCCCAGATCAGTAACTTTCATGACTTATCCATCAATGGTTGCCCTTAAACGACGTACGCCCTCAGCCACCGCCTCTTGCTTGCCGATCTTGAATTTTCCCACTTCTCCAGTATGGGTAACGTGGGGTCCTCCGCAAAGTTCTTTGGAAAAAGCGCTTTTCAAGGAATCGCCGGAGTAATAGACCTTCACCTTGGGCGGATACTTGCCCTTGAAGAAATAGAGCGCTCCACTTTTCTTGGCCTCATCGAGAGGCATCTCCTCATACTGAAAGGGTAGATCCTTTGCGATGGCTTCGTTCACCAGATCCTCTACCTGGGCAACTTCTGCATCGGTCAACTTCCGGTCAAAGGTAAAGTCAAAACGAGTACGCTCCACCGTTATATCCGAACCTCTTTGAGAGATACTCTCTCCCAGCACTTTTCGCAGAGCCGCCTGCATCAAATGGGTTGCCGTATGCAATCTGGTAACTTTCTGCAGTTCCGTCGCGTCCGTGGCCTTGAGCTCTCCGGTATCAAGCAACATCCCGTGACCCCCAAACTTTCTCTCTTTCCCCGCTCTTGAAGCCTCCTGGTGCTTCTCAAACTCTTTGTCGAAATCCTCTTTTTTAATGTCAGCAGTTATACCCTTAGGAGCCATTTCTATAATCAACTCAAAGGGCAAACCATAGGTTTCATAGAGGTGAAAGGCTTCCCGAACATTTATTTCCTTATATCCAGCAAGCTCGTTCAACCCGCGGCTCAAGGCAGCTTTGAACTTGGATTTCTCAATTTTTAGAACCTCGATTATCTGGTCTAAGTCAAGGTTGGAATATACTTTCTTGAATTTCTCCACAATAACTCTAGGTATCTCAGCTAAGAGATCGGGGTGAACATCATGCCGAATTTCATAGGCGATTACCCTCCTTATTAACCTTCTCAAAATGTATCCCGCATCTTTATTAGAAGGCCTTACGCCATCCGCTATCAGGAACGATGCTCCTCGCAGGTGATCGGCGAAAACTCTCTTTACGGATATATCCAACTTTGGGTTAACCTGATCTATCTTTTCGATGATTTCTTTGAAAATGTCTGTTTGAAAGACATCTGGATTATCAATGGAGGCGGCTGTAATACGTTCCAAGCCACCACCGAAGTCTACGTTTCGCTGGGAGAGCTTTTCAAATCTTCCCGCCTCATTCTTCTGATATTCCATAAAAACCGAATTCCCTATCTCTAGGAAGCGGCCACAGTCGCAGTTGGGATGACAGTATTTACCAAATTTAGGATTGTGGGGAGTGCCAAAATCGAAAAAAACCTCAGAGTCAGGACCGCCAAGTTCTCCTGATGGCATCTCTTCAGGTTTACCCTTCCGACTCCACCAATTCTTGCTCGCGTCGTAGTAAAAAATACGCCCGCCGTCCATGCCAGTTTGATGGCCAATTGATGCGCGTCCAATTGGCACAACCTTGTGATCTATCCCCTTTCTCTCGAACAACCCCTGCCAGATATCCGCAGATTCATCGTCACGTGGAATGTTGTTTTTCTGATCTCCTATGAAAACCGTTACATAAAGCCTATTGGCTGCAAGTCCAACAACATCTGTAAGAAACTCGAAAAACCAAGTTAGCTGCTCCTCTTTAAAATAATCACCTAGGGACCAGTTGCCAAGCATTTCAAAGAAAGTTGTGTGCCTGTTATCGCCAGTTTCCTCTATATCCTCTGCTCGGAAACATCTCTGAAAATTGACCAAACGCCTCCCTGCGGGATGTTCTTTGCCAAAAAGATAAGGAATCAACGGCTGCATGCCAGAGCCGGTGAAAAGAGTGGTGGAATCAGCTTCGGGGACTAAGGAGGCTGACGGGATTTCTTTGTGGCCCCTCTTCTCAAAAAACTTTATGAACTTATTTCTAACCTCCTCTGATTGCATTAGTAATCTACTAAACGTTTGGCTTGTTCGTGCAGCCTTATTTTCTCCAAAGCCTTGGCCTCGATCTGACGAATACGCTCTCTCGTGACGCTGAAGACCTTTCCCACCTCTTCTAGGGTATGGGTTACCCCATCATCCAAACCGAAACGCATCTCTAAGATCTTGCGTTCTCTCTCCGTTAAATCCTGGATAATATCCCTAATTTGATCCTTCAGAAGTTCTTGGGAGGTCAATTGAGTCGGCGTAAGGCTCTTCTCGTCCTGGATGAAATCAGCAAGAGTGGATTTGTCATCATCATCCCCTATTGGAGATTCAAGTGATACCACCTCCTGCGAGATCTTCTGAATGTTCCTTACCTTTTCCACCGGCAAATCCATCTCCAACGCTATTTCCTCCACCATCGGCTCTCTCCCCAACTGTTGCGCTAACTTTCTTTTAGCCTGAGTAAACTTGGAGATGGTTTCCACCATGTGCACCGGAATTCTGATAGTGCGAGACTGGTCTGCGAGGGCACGGGTAATAGCTTGGCGGATCCACCAAGTGGCATAGGTTGAGAATTTGAATCCCTTGGTGTAATCAAACTTCTCAACTGCCTTGAAGAGCCCGATATTCCCCTCTTGGATCAAATCTGAGATAGAAAGCGCGCTACGGTTCACATATCTCTTAGCGATCGAAACTACCAACCTTAGGTTGGCCTTGATGAGTTGCTGCCTCGCAGCCTCATCTTTCTTTCAGCTCTTTTTCGGTAACTTCACCCGTCCCTTCTCCCAAAAGAGTTTCCACCTCGATTACCTTGAGGCTGTTTTGTTCAAGCTCTTCGTATATCTTATCCAGAAAATCGGTGTCATCCTCGATGTTTGGAAAATACTCAAGGATTTCTAGGTCTGTTACAAACCCCTTTTCCTGGCCCCGGGTGATTAGAGCAGCGAGTTGTTCTTCATTCTTCAAAGACCCCCTTCTAGGCACGCTCTTGACTGCGGTCTTCCGCGCTTTAGAAGAAAGCTTTTTTCTTGAGAGTTTCTTAGTGGCCCTCTTTTTAACTACCTTTTTTACTCTCTTAAAACTCTTTTTTACTGGCCGAGTTTTCTTGACGCGCTTTTTTGAAACAACTTTCTTTGTTTTCTTTGGACTTTTCCTCTTCAGAGATTTCTTTACCTTTTTCTTACGAGTTGCTTTTGGCATGTTTTATATGTTGCATTTTGCGACTGATATCGTCAAACTCCTTTAATTTCCCATCAAGGACTTTTTGCTCCCCCGCCCTTTCCGCAACCAAGATCTCTCCTTTGAGTTTTTTGGTGATAAGGTCCAGGTGCTCAAGTTCAAGTTCTTGGAAAAGCCTCTCTAACTCCTTGGCTTCCAGATCCCCAACGCCCCTCATTTCCACTCCGGGATGAAGGCTCAAAAATTCAAGCATCTCTTTTACTTCTCCCATCGGCTCCGCTTTTCCCTGGAGTGCGGCAAAAACATCTCTGTACAACTCCGGCATCAAATTGGTGTGTGATTCGATTTTCTCTCGTAAATCTTCTCTGGAGCTCGCGATATATATTATCTCCTCGCAGATCACATCCTGACGAGTGAGTTTGCGATGCTCCGCGGGAGTGCTTGAGGCGGTCTCCTGTATCTCCACTCCGGATTGCAAAGCCTCCATCTCGGATACCAGATCCTTTTCCGGGGTGGCCACTCTGTAGCTCAACTCCCTCAACCAATGTGAACGCTCTACCCCGCTCGGGAGCACGGCAATTTTCCCTAAGACACTCCTTACCGCCATCTTTTTGTCTTTGGCAGAGGTAACAGTAGCGGGGAGGTAATAGGCTAGATAATGTTCCATGGCTGGACGCGCCTCTGCTATCGCCTTTTTCACAAACTCTGGATCCGCCTCAGCCGCATCCGCTGGGTCCTTGTAATCCCCAAGATCCATCACCAGCACGCTAAAGTCTTCCGCTCCCGCCATATCGATCGCTCTTTCTGCCGCTTTGAGTCCCGCTTCGTCTTTGTCGAAAGCCACCACCACTTCCTCCGCCACTCTCCCCAGGGCGCGTAAATGGTCTCTGGTTAGAGCCGTACCGGAAGTAGCCACTACATTAGTAATGCCATTTTGCCAAAGCTGGAGAAAATCCATCTGTCCTTCAACTAAAAGAGCCTTCTTGGCTTCTCTCACCGGTTTCTTGCTCTTCCAAAGGCCGTAGAGCACCCTTGATTTGTTAAAAAGCGGCGTCTCCGGCGTATTCACATACTTCCCAAACCTGTCATCCGCCCCCGGGAGCACCCTACCGGTGAACCCTACCGGCTTCCCAAAATGATTGTGGATCGGGAACATGATCCTCCCCCTAAATCGATCAAGGTACTTCCCCTTTTCGGTTTTGATAGTAAGCCCGGCGCGCACAATATCCTCTATGCGAAACCCCTTGTTCATCAGCCCTACCGTCACCGCATCAGGCAAGTCCGGAGAAAACCCCAACTCAAACTCCTTAGCAGTTTGACCCGTAAGGTGGCGCTCCTTCAAGTATGCGATGGCCTCTTTGGAACCTTTCAAATGTTCTTGGAAAAGATCTTTAGCGGTTGCGATCAACTCATACAAGTTATTGAGCTGTCTTTGGTCTGCCGAGGAGGTACGTTTCAGATCCACCCCTGCCTTTTCCGCCAAAACCCGGAGAGCCTCATAGAACTCAAGGTTCTCGTACCGCATGACAAACTTGAAAATGTCTCCTCCCTCACCGCACCCGAAACAACGCCACATCTGCCGTTCTGGAGAGACCATAAAGGAAGGTGTTTTCTCCTTATGGAATGGACAAAGAGCCCTCTGATTTTTTCCAGCAGGTTTGAGCTCCAAATACCCCTTGAGGAACTCAACCAAGTTCAATTTGTCCTTTATTTGTTCTACCGGAGTCATCTACGCGCGCTGGCAGCATGTTTGATAAAAGCTGCTTCTATGATGCGATCGAAAAGCTCTTCTAGAGTTATCCCGTGAGCGAGGGCCGCTTGGGGCACCAAACTGTTTTCTGTCATTCCCGGAATGGTGTTCAATTCAAGAACGTACAAATCCCCATCTTCTCCCAAAATCATATCTGTTTTAGAAACGCCAGATGCCCCAACTAGTTCGTGTGCCCGTAGCGCTACGGCCTGAGCCAAGCCAGTCTCCCTCTCCAATATTCTCGCTGGAGTTACCTTATCCGTTGCCCCCTTAGTGTATTTGGCGTTGTAGTCAAAGAATCCGGATTTAGGAATGATTTCCGTAACAGGCAATGGGAAAGCATGCCCCATACCGTCATCCACAACTCCACAAGCTAACTCCCTCCCCTGAATATATTCCTCTATGAGCGCTCTTTTGCTGTATGAAAATGCTCTCTCAAGAGCTAGCTTCACCTCATCTATGGTTCTTGCAATCCCCACCCCCAAAGAAGATCCCCTATTAAACGGTTTTACCACCGCAGGTAGCGAAATATCACTCCAGTCTCTTTCCGCCGATTCATGGCTGTTAAATACCACCGAATGGGGAACATTCATGCCGTGAGCCTTAAAGAGTCTTCGAGAGAGAATTTTGTTCATAGCCAAGGCGCTTGCCATATGATCACTCCCGGTATATGGGATTTCCAAATCTCTCAAAAGCTCCTGCACCGTACCGTCCTCACCGTACTCCCCATGCATGGCCACAAAGACCACATCAGCCATATCTTTCAGGTGTTTTGGCTCTACGGGCCATTCCCCCTTACGATTCACCAAAACGGGGATAATGTCATATCTGTCTTTATCCAAACTAGCATGCACTAATCGCCCACTGGCTAGGGAAACATCGTGTTCTGAAGAGGGACCACCCACCAAAAGAGCTACCCTTACTTTATGGGGTTTCATACCCCTTAATATACCTGGGATTAGCCCCCTTATTCAACTACCACCTTTCCGAAGAATTTAGCGTCAAGATGGTTGTGGTACCCCCACTCACCTACTTCGTTGAAAGTGAATTCGTAGCTCCCGCCCGGAGCTATGCCATCACAGGCGTCAAAGATACTTTCCCGCTCGGCGGTATCACACTTTTCAATGCCAGAGCCGGGATATACTGTGTGAGTTGGATGCATCGCTGAGGCTGGCCAGAAGTTACCATCTGAACTATTTACGAATTTAACTGTCTCCCCTGCCTTTACGGTCAAGATGCCTGGAGAAAATCCTGTTCCGGTAAAGGTTATTACATTCCCACCATCGGTTGCCTCTTCTACCGTCCCATTTCCCCCCACGTTCTCTGTCTCATTTACTGCTGGAGCTTGAGATTGGCTCGTGAAGTACCATATTCCCAAAGCCGCTACTACTATCAACGCTACTACTAAAAATGTTTTATTCATTTGCCTTTAAATTCTCATTACGACCTTTTACATCCTAATCAAAAATACTCACCAAATATTCATCTATCTGTCGTTGATCTAGATCATAGAAATTTTTATCTTCCCTGTGAAGCTTTATGGCTAGATCTTTTCCTACGAATCTCCAATGCCATGGTTCAAAGACATAGTACCCGTTACCCTTGGGATATGAGAGCACAAACCCATATTTATATGCATTTTCCTGAAGCCAGGTGTATGCTTCGGTATTCTCAAATCCGGTAAGGTTTGCCCCCACCCCCACCACCGTCAAGTCAACCGCCGTTCCCAGTTGATGTTCTGAATATCCCTGGTCTGCGGAAAATTGATTCGCCCCCGAGCCGTATAGAACTTTATACCCCGACTTGAGAGCCGATTGAGTGCCGAAGGATCTATACGCTGATACTACATATATGTTAATTTCGTCATCCACCGCATCCGAGAGCATATCCTGGAAGTACGACCGCACCGAAGAGTGGATTTGTATATCATTCTCTTCATTCCATCTATATTCGGTTTTGATGGATGAGAGCCCCTGAGGGATATAGTGCTCATTCAAAAAGAATACTTTTGAATACTTCTGCAGCAGCTCTGGGTCAATCTTACTTAGCTTATCCAGCACCCCAACGGTTTCCGCGATCTCCCCGACCTGCTCGCTAAACTCCTCAACTTTCTGCTTCTCCCCCATCAGTTCTCCCTCCAGGGTCGCCTTTTCACTCTCTACCTGGGAAAGATTTTCCTCCTTCACCCCCAAAGTCTTCTCTAAAGAGGCCTTTTCTTCTTTTAGTGAGTCGTATTGGGTTTGTAGATTCCAGTATGCATACCCGAGAGACGCTGAAATCAAGAAGAAGACCATAACCAGGCCTACGGGTACACTCATAGAGAAAATTTTAGTCAGATCCTTCAAGTTCACCTAATTATACAAACCCGCAAAACCAAAATACATAAGGGTAGTATAGTATCATGAGTATATATGAAGAGGTTAACTCTTTGGTATAGGCAATACGTCCTGCCCACCGTGCTGGTTGGCTCTTTAACCGTAGGAGCTGGAATGTTTGCCCTGCCCTACGTTTTTTCAAAAAGCGGTTTCCTCGTAGGATCAATATACCTAATCCTCTTTACCTTGATCTTCATCAAAATCAACAACGACTATGCGGTAATCATCAGCGAACATTCCGGCAAACACCGTTTTGCCAGTTATGCCGGTGAGCACTTAGGCAAAGGTGGATTCTGGCTATCTATCATCGCGGTTGTGGTCGGCCTCCTGCTCACCCTAACCATTTACGTAATCCTTTCCGCCAGTTTCTGGAGCCTAATAAGCTCCTCCGGTCCGAATATCTCCAACTATCTTTTCTGGGCAGTCAGCTCCCTAGCCATCGCACTGTCCATAAAGAAGCTCCTTAACCTGGACACCTTCCTCTCGGCGGCCATGCTTGCGATAATACTGTTCGTATTCTTCTTGGGGTTAGGCCAGGAAACGCCAGCCATCACTCCGGATACATCCCTATCTGGATTACTTTTCCCGTACGGAGCGGTTCTCTTTGCCCTTTATGGACGAGCCGCTATTGGCCCCCTCGAAGATTACTACGAATCGGCAAAGCTTGACTGGAAGAAAGCTAAGGTACCAATCGCCCTCGGCACCGCCATTCCAGCCGTTCTTTTCCTCCTTTTTGCTATAGGTGTTATCGGCCTATCCCCTTCGGGTGTCACTACAGACGCGGTTTCCGGCATTGTAGGCGGAACCCTCCTACCCTTGCCTATTCTCGGAATCCTCGGACTTTTAACAATATGGACATCGTACATAGTGATCGGAACCGAGATCAAAGATATTCTATCCAACGATCTTAAATTACATGATGTTCTGGCGTTGTTAATAGTGGCCTTGGTACCCGTCCTACTCTTTACTGTGGGTATAGGGAGCTTTATTACCCTGGTTAGCATAGTGGGAGCGATATTCCTTGCCATTGAATGTATCTTAGTCATCCTGATGCGCGGAAAACTTAAGGGAAAACTATCTTTTTTGGATAAGTTAATTATTGGTTTGTTAGTGGCAGGTGCACTTCATACCCTTATTGTGACAATTTAACAAATACAGAGTAGCGGAAATATTGATACTTGTTTTAAAACCATAATCTAGGGGCCTCTTTGGGTACCCTATAAAAAGTGACAAAAGTCACACTTTTATATAGACGCTAGAAACTCATATTCTTGCCAATAAGAGACAAAAATATGTACTATATCACATGATATGAAATTACCTCATGTTACCTATAAGTACGATTTAGAAAGAGACATTGACGATATAGAGATTGGACTCAATACCATTAGAAACGGCAGAAAACCAGATAATGAACTTGCGCTTTTAATAGGACAATACGGTGAAAATCCTTTTCGTGAGGATATTAAAAAGTATCTGAAAGTTCGTTGGGAAAACAATGAATCTATTAAGGAGGTTGTTATAAAACAACTCCAGGAGTACTGGGATTCAAT
>Ga0075970_102_pt1 | contig 43556 bp, 48 predicted proteins | sample RifGroA2_FD_67996 | JGI IMG/M metagenome (GOLD analysis project Ga0075970, IMG submission 67996) | Parcubacteria bacterium GW2011_GWA2_46_10
CCAGCCAACCTTAAAGAGGGCGCGGGCGTCATAGATTTCGGTTACTACTACTTCGAAGACGGGAAACTCTCCGGAGATTTGGACATGACCTCTCCGGATATAGATAAACTTTCCTTCTACACTCCGACCCCGGGAGGAACAGGGCCTATTCTAGTAGCAAAACTTTTAGAAAACTTTTATAAGCTAAATAGCAGTAATGTCTAAACGTACCACCTTCGCCTTTTTGGGATTGATACTGCTCTCCGGCATAGCTTTTGCCGCAAAGGGCTTTTTGGGGAACGAGAAGGTGTCGGTAGTTAATAAAGACGGAGGAGCATTTGATAACCAAAGTGGGGATTTATCGATTCTTGTGCTGGGACAGGTGGGACCCGGACAGGGAGGCAGGTGGCACGCCGCGCCCAACCTTACGGACGCCATTGTTTTGCTCCACTACCACCAAGCAAGCAACACCGCGAACCTAATTTCTCTCCCCAGGGATCTCTATGGAAAATTCGGAGAAGAGTACTTCAGGTTAAATAGGCTATACGAGGAGGGGAAGATAGATGACCTTCTTGGGGGGGTCAACGCCATCACGGGTATAGAGGTGAATAAATATATAGTTGTTGATTTGGGGATAGTGAGTAGAGCCATAGACAGTTTGGGAGGAGTAGATATTGATTTGCCCTCCCCAGTTACCGATCCGGTAAGTGGCTTTACTCTAAAGGCTGGACCTCAAAAGTTAAACGGAGAAGATGCTATATGGCTCATTAGAAACCGTTTTGCTCCGGAGGGAGACTTTTTCAGAGAGAAAAACCAGCATTTGGTAATAGAATCTGCCTTTAATAAGTTCAGCAGTCTATCCTCATGGCGCAAAACGGCTGTGATGTTTAATCTTCTGCCAGAGATCAATAAAAGTCAGTCCAACTTCAGCATGGGAGATGTTTTCTATAAATTAGGGAGGATAGACGACATTAAATTCAATAGTATAGTGTTGGATTTTAGCACGGGACTTTTAGTAAGCAGTAAAGTCCTGGGGGATGATGGAGAAGAGGCGTACATTTTAATCCCCAGCGAGGGAATCAATGAATACGGGAAGATTAAAGAATTTATTGATCAAAAAATCTCCTAAGATTCTTTGGGTTCAGATGCCTTCATCACAGCCTTCTCCATTTCTCCCAAAAGTTTTTTATCATCCTTAAGGGTTTGGCGGGCCGCCTCGATACCTACTCCTAATTTTGTTTCTCCGAAACTGTAGCTGGCGCCAGCTTTCCTCACTAACCCAGATTCTAAAGCCAACCCCAAAACATCTCCCTCATAGGAAATACCTTCTCCATAGAGGATATCGAATTCAGCGACCCTGAAGGGAGCAGCTACTTTGTTTTTTACCACCTTCGCCTTGGTGCGAGAGCCAATCACTTCCTCGCCCTTCTTGAGCTGTGCCTTGCGTCGTATATCCACACGTACCGAGGAATAGAATTTGAGAGCTCTTCCACCTGGCGTTGTCTCTGGGTTGCCGAACATGATGCCGATCTTCTCGCGCAACTGATTGATGAAGATAATGATCGTGCCGCTTTGGGCAGCGATGGCCGTAATTTTGCGCAAGGCCTGAGACATCATGCGCGCTTGCAAGCCAATGAATTTAGATTCCATATCCCCATCAATTTCTGCCTTAGGAGTCAGAGCGGCTACGGAGTCTATCACCACAATATCAATCATTCCTGATCGGATGAGGCTCTCGAGGATATTGAGAGCCTCCTCGCCGCTATTGGGTTGAGAAATTAAAAGTTCGTTTGTTTTCACCCCGATTTTCTTTGCGTAATCTGGGTCCAACCCGTGCTCGGCGTCTATAAAAGCTGCCCTACCCCCCTTGGCTTGAGCGCGCGCAATGGTGGAGAGAGCCAAGGTAGTCTTGCCGGAAGACTCTGGCCCGAATATTTCAATAATCCTTCCTTTGGGAAACCCCCCTACTCCCAAAGCCATATCGAGCGATAGGGAACCGGTAGAGATAACGTCTACATTTACCTTCCTCGCGTCTCCCAGTTTCATAATGGCCTCCTCGCCGTACTTGGTACGGAGAGTTTCCAGAAGACTATCCAAGTCTTTTACTGTCTCTTCTCTAGTTTTCTTCTTGGCCGGTGTCATTTGTTGTTTCGATGGTGGGTGGTTGATAGAATACTTGTTTCACTAATTTGGTTTCCCTTCCGAGATAACGTTTTGCTCTGAAATCTAAAGTGTTGAGCCCAAGCTCTAGTTGAACCTGCTTCTCGAAAACCCCGATATCATTAGTATAGATTATTTCTCCGTTTAGGGTTAGTCGGTCATCTGGATTAATCGTCCCCGTTACTGTTATAACCGACTCCTCGGTTGTATCTGGGACAGTCACTTCTATATCGGGTTTCCCCAAAATACGGTTGAAGTTCAAGCTGATCAGCAAAAACACCACTATTCCCGAAAGAATCCAGATCATAGTTGATTTGCTCATCTTCTGTAAGGCGAAGCGGTTTGAAGGAAGGCGATCTTTTTCTCCGGAAGAGAGGGCTTCTACAGAAGATCTAAATACTTGCCATAGATAGTCGTTTTCTGCCCCCAACGTAACCGATATCTTAAAAAGATATCCCCTGATGTATGGTTGAGAGGGGAGTTGATCGAAGTTGCCTTCGAGGAGTGCGTCTATGAAACGACTGGGAACATCCGTGAGGCTGGCTAGCTTTGCGGCTCCCACCCCTTTGGACTTCATTAGTTTCTTTAAAACCTCTACTATATCTTCTACCTCATCCATAGTATTCGTTATTTTCTTCCTCTGCTTCACCTTCGTCATATGACTCATCGACGGCTGCCTTGGGAATGTCTATTAAAATATCTCTAGGCTTTGACCCGTCCGCCGGCCCTATCACCCCCTTTGATTCCATGATATCGAGGAGTCTGGCGGCTCTCGCGTATCCAACCCTTAGTCTTCTCTGTAGCAAGGACGCAGAGGCTTTTTTGGCTCGTATTACTACATCCAACGCTTCGTCATACAAATCGTCGTCGCCTTCGCCATCCATATTGTATAGGTTGGGCTTACTGAGACTTTCTCCCATTTCCTCACTTAGGGTGTCGCTGGTAGCCCCCCTGTTTTCTGCGTTAATAAACTCGACTACCCTGGAGACTTCATCTTCTTCTATGAGGCTCCCCTGGATACGCTTGGGCTTCGAGTATTCGGATGAAATGAAGAGCATATCTCCTCCGCCTAAGAGTTTTTCTGCACCGGCGTGATCTAAAATGGTGCGAGAATCTACCTGGCTTGCCACCTGCAAAGCTATACGAGAGGTGATATTAGCTTTGATAAGGCCGGTTATAACTTCAACGGAGGGGCGTTGGGTAGAGACAATTAAGTGTATACCCGTAGCGCGTGCCATTTGGGCCAAGCGCACAACGGCGCTTTCCATTTCTCTCCCGAAAGTACTCATCAAGTCGGCGAGCTCGTCAATGATGATTACCATGTACGGCAAGATGTCATCATTTCTGTCTTTGTTATACCCCACAATATCTCTCTTACCCGCATCAAGAAGCAGTTCATAACGACGCTCCATTTCCTGGATGGCGAATTTGAGGGCCGCAATTGCTCTTTTGCCGTCGGTGATTACGGGGGAGAGAAGGTGGGGAATTCCATCGTAGACAGACAGCTCTACCTTTTTGGGATCGATCATAATAAATCTCAAGGTGGCGGGTGAGTTCTTGTAGAGAAGAGAGACAATTAAGGAATGAATGGCTACGGATTTGCCGCTTCCCGTTGATCCCGCAATCAACATGTGAGGCATCTTGGCAATGCTAGTGAATATGGGTTCTCCTGAAACATCCCTTCCAAGAGGGATACTAAGATTGCTGCTCTTACTAAACTCCGGATAGTGGAGGAGTAGCCCTAAGCGCACAATACTCGCTACCTTGTTTGGAACTTCTATACCCACCAAGGATTTTCCGGGGATGGGCGCTTCGATGCGGATGGGGTGAGCGGCCAGAGCAAGGCTTAGGTCCTGGTTTAGGGCTTCGATTCTGGAGAGCTTTACCCCCTCGGCTGGTTTGAGGGTGTACCTGGTTACTTTTGGTCCAATGGTAATCTCGCCCATCTCTACGGGAATACCGAAGCTTTCCAACGTACGTTTGATAATGTTGGCGTTGGCTCTCAAATCTCCAACCATCGGTTTGTCAGAACTGGTTTTGAGAAGTTTTAAAGGAGGAAATTTGTAATCCTTAAGGGCTGCCTTGAGTCCGCTGTCACTAAAGAGTCCAAACCCATCTGTCTTGGGAGCGGGTTTAGCCTCCTCTTTATGCTCACCCGAAACTTCTTCGGTTGGATGATCGTCAATGTCCTGGAGCATGATAACGCGGGGCTCCTCCTCCTTGGATCTTTCCTTAGATTTGAATTTGATATTCAAAGGTATGTTCAAGGTGGCTAGCATGGAGGCAGCGAGGATAGTTAGATTGATTATCAAAGAGGCGCCTTTTCCAAAAAATGATTCAAGACTGCCGAGCACCGTCCCGGCTAAACCGCCTGTGCCCTCCGAGATGATATCGAGTATTCCCAATCCAGAGAGGACAAAGAAGATGGCGCCGACAATGGTGGGGGTAGCCAGAAACTGGTCATTTTTAGTGAGGGCGTTAATGCCCATTAAAACCAAAACGGCGGGGATTAAATAGTAGCCCCATCCGAGTAACGTCTCTAGTCCTAGGTATATATATTGCCCAATGGGGCCAGCCCAGCCTAATCCGGAGAGAAAAAAGATAACTGCTAAGCCAAGAAAGACAACGGCTAAAATACTAGCCTTGGTTTCTGGGCGGAGTCCGCGCTTCTTTTCCTCCTCCTCTTTTCGCTCTCTTTTCTTAGCTTTACTCTTCTTGCCCATGCTCCATCATTTAACAACAAAAAGGATGGCAGGGAAAGGCGTGATTGTGATACGATCACTATTAAATGACCATGGATTTGACCTCCAGGAGGGCGGCTTTCAAGAAATACGATATACGGGGGGTATACCCGGAAATGATAGACGAGGACCTAGTTGCCGTCGTGGCTAGGAGTTTGGCGGCTAAGGTGTTCAAAAAAGGAACGGTTATTTTGGGGAGGGATGCTCGCAACAGCTCTCCTTCGTTATATGAATCTGCCAAACTGGCTCTTGGTGAGTTCAAGGATATCAAGGTAGAGAACGTTGGCCTTATGACCACCCCCATGCTTGTTTTCCTGATCCATCATCTAGGAGCTGTGGGAGGAATCATGATCACGGCTTCCCATAATCCCAAGGAAGACAACGGTGTTAAGGCGGCGGACACTAAAGGACCCATCGGCGGGGAAGAGATGTGGAAGCTAATTCAATGAATTACGTTAAAGAGTACGCCAACTTTCTAAGGCAGTTTATAAACACACCGAACAAGGTGAGAGTTCTCTTTGACTCATCTAATGGTTCAACGGGCATGGTTCTAAAAGAGCTCTACTTAAACCACTCCCAGGTGGAAGCGGTTTTTGTAAACGACAATCCTGATGGAGAGTTTCCGGCTCACGGAGCAAATCCTCTGACCAAAGGTGCAATAGATGATGTGGGGCAGGCTGTATTGAAAACCCAAGTTGATATAGGTGCGGTTTTTGATGGAGATGGAGACAGGGTGTTCTTCTTTGACGAGAAAGGTAGTGTTTTAAGCTCGTACGAAAGCTTTCGATGTATAAAAGGTGGGTTTAACCCTCCATATGTATTGGACTCTAGGGCTTTGGCTGAATTCACTATGCCTAACGAACAGGTAGTGCAAACAAAAGTAGGATATTACTTCATCAGAAAAGCTATGGAAGAACACAACGCGGAGTTGGGAGCAGAATACACCGGCCACTTCTACTTCAAAAACTTCTTCTACGCAGATTCGGGGATTCTAGCGGCTGTGTACATGATTAATTACCTATCTTCACTAAAGGGGGGCGGTAAAGCGTTAAGCGAAGTTGGAGACACAGAAGATTTCATTAGATTACCGGAGGTGAATTTCAAAGTGAGCTCTCCTGAGGGAGCAATAGATAAACTCAAGGCCTATTTTGTACAAGATAAACAAGTTCGGATAAGTGAGTTGGACGGACTTACGGTGTACGCACAGAAATTTGCGCTCAATATCAGAGCCTCTGCTACTGAACCCTTGCTTAGGTTTACCTTGGTCGCAAAAGACCAGAAAGTACTAAAAACTATTGCAGGTAAAGTAGAGGGACTCTTGGGCAAGGATGAATAGGAAGAAACCTATATACCTGGACTACGCCGCCTCTACCCCAGTTGCCCCGGAGGTTATGGCGTATATGAAGCCGTACTTTTCAAAAAAGTTTGGGAACTCCGGCTCATTGCACTCATTTGGCCAAGAGGCACAGGCTGTATTGGATAAAGCTCGTATCATCATAGCCGATGAGATAAATGCCGACTTTGACGAGGTTATTTTTACATCCTCCGCGAGTGAAGCTAATGACCTTGTAATAGACGGCATCTTTGAGGGATCTAAGATAGATAGCCCTAAGATTATTATTTCCGAGATAGAACATGAATCTGTGAGTCAAACCGTAGAGGCTCTCGCAGAAAGAGGGGCGGAGGTGATTAAGTTGCCGGTTTCAAAGGATGGTTTTGTGGATCCGGAAGAGTTAAGAAAAGCTTTAGATGAAAGAACTATATTAGTTTCCATTATTTTTGCCTCCAATGAGATAGGGACTATCCAGCCGATAGAAAAGATAGCCCAATTTATTAAATCTTTTAAAGAAGAACATAATTCAATGTACCCAGTATTCCATACCGATGCCGTACAGGCCGTATCCTCTATAGAAATTGATGTAAGGGCGTTGGGAATAGATTCCCTGACCCTCTCTTCCCAAAAGGTATATGGCCCTAAGGGTGCAGGTGCCCTTTATATCCGGAAAACATTCCTGCCGCACCTTAAACCCCAATTAATAGGAGGCGGTCATGAATTTGGCTTGAGGGCATCAACTCCTAATACGCCTGCGATAGCGGGATTTGGAAAGGCACTGGAACTTTTGATCAAAGAAAGAAGCACAAAGAGCAGAGAATTAATGGTTTTGCGCAATCGGCTTTTAGATGGGTTGAGGAAAGTAGTTCCCGGAATAGAAGTAAACGGCAGTATGGAAAACCGTTTGCCAGGGAATCTCAATGTATATTTCCCAGGCAGGGGAAACGATAACTTGGTAGTTAGGTTTGATTTGTCCGGAGTGGCAGTTTCCGCCGGATCAGCTTGTTCTGTTAGGTCTAACAAAGTTTCTAAAGCAATTCTAGCTTTGGGTTACTCCGTAGAAAGAGCAGGATCAAGCATTCGCTTTACCCTGGGAAACCTCACAACGAGCAAGGAAATAGACGAAACAGTTATGAGGACAGAGGGAGTTCTAGTCCAATAGGGCATCCAGAGTTATGGGTGCGTTTAATAGGGGGGAGCAAGCTATGTGGACAGCACAAGACCACTTTCATTTTCGTTGTATAATATATAGAGGTATGAAAATGCTCCTCGAGTTTGACCACAAAAAGGCTACCCAAGTGGCAAATTACCTTACCAAGAAGGAAGGTGACCAAATAGATAAGTTAAAACTTATCAAATTGATCTATCTTGCGGATAGGTTTCATTTGAGGCGATATGGTCGCCCCATAACTAACGACACATATCTTGCTATGCCCCTCGGCCCAGTTGGGTCATCCGTAAAAGACATTATTGAGTTCTCTGACTTTCTTGATGAAGCAGAGCGGAAATATGCCGCAACCTATCTGGGACTTGGAGGTATTGAAAATACTATAGTTTCCAGAGCAGACGTTGATGCAGACGTATTCTCAAAAAGCGAGCTCGAGGCACTCGACTTTGCATATAATAAATTCGGAGATAATTCCGCGTCTAATTTGGTCGACGTCACCCATCGCTATCCAGAGTGGAATAAGTTTAAGTTGGCACTCGAATCAAAGGGAACGACTCGAGAATCGATGTCATACTCAGACTTCTTTAAAAATCCGAGTGGCATCACGGACGATCAATTTACATTGTCCGCAGACATCCTTTGTGCGTCGCAAGAGCTTTTCGAGGAGGATTATAAGGTTGCTGAGTACTGGAGATAACCGATACGCTAAAACTCGATGGGAAATTCGTCCTATTCTCTTATCTCAGAAACAATTGAGACTGGCTCAGTCTACTACTATGAGGAGAAAGAGCTCTCTTCAAGTGAGCCCCACTACTTCATTGTTTTGAACATAAATCCTCGTAGTGAGGGAACTCTAATACTTGCCTGTGTTTCTTCGAAAGTTAAGAAAAGAAAGCGGATTGCCAAATCTCTTGGATTTCCAGGAAGAACTTTGGTTGTGGTATCGCCATCGGAGTATCCGATATTCGATACGGAAAGCGTGATAGATTGCAACAGGACTTTTGAGAGAACTATTCAATCATTAGCAGACAAGTTGGAAAAGAAACAGCTTAAGATATGTAAAATTTTGATGCCGAAAGAAATTGTCCAAAAGCTCATAAGCGGGACGCTGGCGAGCAACCAGACATCCGAGGGGGTTAGAAAAATACTTCTGGGGATTTAGGCAATCCACAGATGAGGAGCGGTCAAGCCCAGATTGCCCAATTCTCGTGATATTTCTACCTAATCCAGAGTTCTGAACTCGTCCAATAGAGGGAGCAGGCTTGTTTTTATTGTAAGTCTCTCCCCATCTCTAGGTAGGCCTCTTTACATATTTTAGACAGCTGTATTCTGAATGCCAGATATCCCCCCTGTGCCCCTCGATTAATTTTAAGAACTTTGGAGACTTGTTCCCACAAGATCTCGCTTTCACCCACATTGCTATGTTCTAACCGTTTAATTTTTTCTTCTAGCCCTTGCTTTGGGGTATTCAAAATTTCGGCGAGCGTCGCTTTACTTTCTTGTCTATCTAACCCGCCCAAATTACCAAGGTCTATCCAGAACCAAATAATCAGTGTTATTAATAATTCATCGGCATCCCTACGCTCATAGTTCTTAACTACTTTTATAAGATTTCCCTGCTCTGGTTTAAAAAAATAATCGATGACCCTGTTCGCCATAAGGCTCAGAAAACCAGCGAAGACTATGCTTAGATGCGGGTCTTTTATATTCTCTATTCTTTTTGCAATATCGTTTTGGGCTGGTACAAAAACCTTATTAAAATGTGAGATGTTCCCACTTAAAGCATCAACCAAGCCCATACATCAGATTATACTCCCAAGTAGGTTCTAACATTGTTCACTAGGGGGTCACGTTTCTAGAGTTAAAGCCCTGAAATAGGTTCTAACGTCGTCTATTAGGGGGAGCATTGTCTTGACTAATAGCATTATGTGTGGTTCCCTTACCCTACGTACCTAAGGAGGGTGATACCGCATGATGTCCTCAGAGAGCAGGACGTGTAACGAGTGTGACTATCCAGTGACCTATCACTGGATCTGGGATGCTCACGATCCCGCGCCCGTGACGCAGTTCACCGCGAAGATCATCGTTGGCAAGTCGCGGGGACTCTATGGGGTCATGGACCGCTGTCCGCAATGCGAAGCCGTGCTGACGCTTGACAGTACGACGAAGGTTGGAAACGACTGATACCACACGCCGCCGATGACTGGGAGGGCCGTCTCAACAGACGACGCTCTCACGAGGCGGCTTTTCCCATTTTTAGGTTTATAGATACCAATACTTTCTCCAAACCCTTTTCATACTCACTCAATCCACAGCTTTGAGCGTACTTAATAGGAAGTGCCACACACTTGATACTTTGGTACAATTTGAGTATTGTATAAGCCAAAATGAACTCTTTTAATCGTTTTACCGTCAAGGCTCAAGAAGCGCTTCAGAAAGCTCAGGACCTGGCTAGCGCCCAAAACCATGGGGAATTTAGGGTACTCCACCTTTTGGCTGCTTTGATAGCTGACCACGATTCGTTAGTGAGGCCCATCCTGGAAAAATCGGGGGCGGAGCTTGAATCTTTAAGTATGCAAATTGACGAGGAGCTACGCAGGCTTCCTAAGATATTCTCCACCGCCTCTATCGGCCAGATATATCTTTCAAGAGAGATTTTGAAGATCATAGACCGGGCTGCAAGGAGCGCTATGGCCAACAAAGATGAATTCATTTCCTGCGAACATCTTCTTTTGGGAGTCTTGGAGGTAGACTCCGGCGCCAAAGAGCTTTTAGAGAACTTGGGAGTAAAGAGAGAAAGCGCTTTGCGTATGATGTCGAAGCTGCGTGGTAGCGCCAAGGTTACCAACGAAAGCCCCGAGGCCACTTTCCAGGTCTTGGACAAATATGCCATCAACATGACGGATATGGCGAAGGAGGGAAAGCTGGATCCGGTCGTGGGGAGAGAAGAGGAATTGCGCAGAGTAGTTCAAATCCTTTCTCGCCGCACCAAGAACAACCCGGTTTTGATCGGAGAACCGGGAGTGGGGAAAACCGCCATTGTAGAGGGATTGGCTCAGAGGATAGTATCGGGAGATATTCCAGAAACCCTCAAAGGGAAACAGCTAATTGCCTTGGATATAGGATCCTTGATCGCGGGCACAAAGTTCAGAGGTGAGTTCGAGGACAGGCTCAAGGCCTTTATCAAAGAGATCAAGAACGCCCAAGGAGAAATTATTCTCTTTATTGATGAAATCCACATGATCGTAGGGGCAGGAGCGGCCGAAGGCGCCGTGGACGCCTCTAACCTTTTGAAACCGGCTCTCGCCCGGGGAGATCTCCACGCCATAGGGGCAACCACAACTAAGGAATACCAGAGATATATGGAGAAAGATCCTGCCCTGGAGCGCAGGTTCCAACCGGTATTTGTAGAGGAACCGAACATCGAAGACAGCGTTACGATTCTAAGGGGACTCAAGGAAAAGTATGAACTGCATCACGGCTTGCGCATTAGCGACGATGCCCTGGTGGCGGCAGTAGGTCTTTCCGCAAGGTATATAAGTGACCGGTTCTTGCCGGACAAGGCGGTGGATGTAGTTGATGAGGCAGCTGCTTCAAGGCGTTTAGAGTCAGAGAGCATGCCTTCAAGTATCAATAAGCTACGCAAACAAATTACTGCCCTGGAGGTGGAACGAGCGGCTCTGGAGAAAGAAAAAACTTCGACAAAGCGCGCAGGCAGACTTACTGATATAGAAAAAGAACTTGATACGTTGAAAGATGAAAACGAAGGGCTCTCCGCCAGTTGGGATGCCGAGAAGATGGTTTTCGAGAAGCTAAATGCTCTACGTGAGCAGGTAGATGTTTTGAGGCGCGCAAGAGAGGTGGCCGAAAGAGACGGAGATCTTACTAGGGTAGCCGAGATAACCTACGGAGAGCTTCCCAAAGCAGAAAAAGAATATGAAACCTACGAGAAGAAATACTTTACCTCATCCAAGAAGCGGGACAAGGAGGGGTTCCTCAAACAGGAGGTGGACAAGGAAGACATTGCAGAGGTTATTTCAAAATGGACCGGTATTCCTTTGCAAAACATTATGGAGACCGAGGCGGATAAGTTAGTAAGGATAGAAGAAGTTTTGGGAGGAAGGGTTGTGGGACAAGAAGAAGCGATTAGCGCGGTTTCAAGCGCCCTAAGAAGAGCGCGGGCAGGGCTCGCGCCCATAGATCGTCCCATGGGCTCATTTATGTTCCTGGGGCCAACCGGGGTAGGCAAGACCGAGCTCGCTAAAGCCCTGGCCCAATTTATGTTCAACGACGATAAAGCGTTAATTAGGATAGACATGTCCGAGTACATGGAGCGCCACGATACCGCTAAGCTTATAGGCTCTCCTCCTGGATATGTTGGGTTTGATGAAGGTGGACAGCTGACGGAGATAGTGCGCCACCGACCATACAGCTTAATTCTTTTCGATGAGATAGAGAAAGCTCACCCGGAGGTATTCAATATTCTCTTGCAGGTGCTAGATGCCGGGAGGTTGAAGGATGGTAAAGGGAGAACCGTTAACTTCAAAAATACCATCATTATCATGACGTCCAATGTGGGAAGCCATCTCTCAAGAGAGATGTCTCGGGTGGGATTTACCGCCGGCACCAAGGCTGAGGTCAAAAAGAAAGAAGACGAATACCGAAAATCCATCAAAGAGGAGTTGAGAGAGCGCTTTAAGCCAGAGTTTCTCAACCGCGTGGATGAAGTCATTATCTTCAACTCTCTCAATAGGCCCTCCATTGAGAAGATCGTGGAAATCCAGTTGCAAGAGTTGATAGAACGTCTCCAGGAAAGAGGAATTAAAGTTATTATAGATGCATCTGCCAAAAAATATATTGCTAAAAATGGATTTGACCCTGAATACGGAGCTCGTCCGGTCAAAAGATTGATCCAAAAGATGATTTTAGACCAACTGGCTGATAAGATAATAGGAGGGAAGATTAAAGATGGTGGGAAAGTTAAAATTAGCTCTGAAGAGTCCGGTATCACCGTTAGCACTTAGGGCAACGTTTTTAGCCATAGCTATCTTCTGGCTACGCACAGGAGACTTTAGCTTCTTCAAGTTTTTGTTTTTCGGTACGTTATTCATCTTTTTGTATTTAAAGCCAGCCTTAGGAGCGACTAAGTTCATAGTCTCGGCCATAGTGCTTGGCGTAGTCATTGTTTTTGCTCCCCAGGTAAGCGAATTAGTAGGGTTTTACGTTAACCTCGCCCTCAGCGCTCTAGGCTTCCTTTTGCTTGGCATAAAGAATTTGATCTTTGTGAGGAGGCAAAATCTCTATTACCTCATGCACCTAGTCTTAATGACCGGGTTGGCAAGTCTCTTCTCCCTTCATTTGATCGCGTCAATACCCTTTTTTGTACTGGTGTTTTTCCTTTTTAGGGAGTTTTTTACGGTAATGACCCCGGAGAAACCGGAGCTTTTGAGTTTAGTGGCAGCTCTGGAGGGAATGCTCGTGATGCAAGTCGCTTGGGTAACCTCCTTTTTCCCAACCAGCTTCCTTATCAGTTCAGCGGTATTGGTACTGTTTACGTTCGTTTTCCACGATGCCCTCATCCATCATTTTAAGGGTACTTTCTCTAAAGACGTGGCTCTTAGATCCATAGCTATATTCGCGGTGTTGGCGCTCCTGATATTAATTTTGCCGGTTTGGGGGTTTAAGTAGGATCTGAACAATAAATGCCGGGTAAGGGCTATTGGATATACACGTTTTGGTTAACCTCCATAATAATTGTTGGAATAGGAGGATTTTTTGTGGGCGGCGCAGAGACTCCTCCTAAATTTTTAGCATCAACAGAAGAGGCTCTATCCAATATGTTTGGTAATAGCAGCGAGGATTTTGTGGAGGTATTGGATGTGAAGGATTATCCCCAAGAGGCAAAGCAGGAGAATATAAGAACCATAGATGCAGTTGAGGAAGGAGAGGTAGTTTTGGTCGACCAGCCGATAACTCGGGCAAAAGAGTGCAATCTGGATTCGGATATAGATCCTAAGGTAGGAGCGATCATTATTAACGAGGTAGCCTGGATGGGAGGATTAGAGTCCCAGGATCTAAACTACAGCGATGAGTGGATAGAGCTTAGAAATACATCGTCCGGGAGTGTGGATATAAGTGGGTGGCAAATTAAAGATGCCAATGGAGATATAGAGATAGTTTTTCCCGATGGAACAACAATACCTCCCGGAGGATTTTTTGTGCTGGAAAGAAGCGATGACAACTCGGTTCCGGGGATAATAGCAGATTTAATATATTCCGGCACCATAGCCAATGAAGATGAATCCCTTAAATTTCTTAACTCTAATTGTGAGCTGGTAGACAAGGTGAACGCTGACCCTAGTTGGCCATCCGGGGACAGTACCAACAGACGCACTATGGAAAGATCGGATGACTTGGGGTGGCATACATTTAGTGAGGCCGTGGAAGAGGGTGTGTTGGGTACCCCCAAAGCCCCAAACAGCAAAGAGGTCAGTGAGGAAGATCCGGAGGTAAAAGAAGAGAATGCGAGCGAGGGTGATTTTAGTCGGTGCGTGGATACTAATGCTAGTCCAACCAAAGAGATACTTATTAACGAAGTGGCTTGGGCGGGTAGGGCTGATAACACATCCGAGGAATGGATTGAGCTATATAACCCCGGCGGAGATAAATCATTGGACGGTTGGCAACTTTTGGATGGAGATCAGTCGATTGCAATTATCTTTACTGAAGAAGATAAAATGGACGACTACTACCTTCTTCGCCGTATCCTTGCATCGGAAAATCCTGATGGGAATTGGGAGATAGGCGGCGTATCGGCGGATAAAACATATACGGGAGTAATTCAAAACAGCGATGAAAAGCTTCAGCTATTCAATAAGAACTGCGTGCTAGTAGATGAGGTGGAGAACGTAGGAACCAATTGGCGAAACATTGGGGGCAGCGCTTCTCCCGAATATAGAACTGCGGAGAGGACGGACAGTAACGAATGGCACACATACAGCGGTGCAGGAAGTTCGGGAATAATGGGTACTCCAAGAAAGCAAAACAGTGCTCCTCAAGAAAAAACTGAACAGACCAACTTTTCTAGCGGGGGAGGATCTGGCGGTCAAAGTAGTGAACCGGGAGAAGAGGCATGTTCGCAAGACGATCTCAATGAGCCCACCCGCACGGTTTTGATCAATGAAGTGGCCTGGGGAGGAAACGCGTCCTCTACTTCAGATGAATGGATAGAGCTGTCTACGGATATAGACAGAGGGCTACGCCTATCTGGCTGGCAGCTACTGGACAAAGACAAGGAAATAGAGATCTTTTTGAGCGGAAGGATAGAGGATTATCTTCTCCTGAAACGTATTTTAGTTTCTGAAAGTCAGGATGGCGTGTATATGGTTGGCACAATCCCAGCGGACATTACGTTCACAGGAACTATCAATAACAGCGAAGAGACCCTAAGACTTTTTGATGCTTCATGTAACTTAGTGGATGAAGTGGTGGATGTGGGCGTAAATTGGGAAAACATTGGAGGCAGCGCTTCGCCAGACTATAGAAGCGCAGAGAGAGTAGATGTGAATAGCTGGGGCACCTACGAAGGAGAAGATAATGTTATGGGTACTCCCAGAGAGAAGAATTCGGTAGTGGTGGAGTCTGGAGAGGAGGATAGCGGCAATGAAGAAGAGAGTCCTCCGAATGATGATGGGGGTGAAAGCGGGGATGGAGGAGGTGGTGAAGAAGAACCCGTACCAGAAGAACCTGAGGCAACAATAGAGTTGGACATAACTAGCGTAATCTACGATGCAGAGGGTGCGGATGAAGGACGGGAAAGGATTGTAATTCAAAACAACAGTACCTCAACAGCAGATATTAGCGGCTTCTCCGTCCAGTATCTGAAAACCGGGGCGGAGTATACCTCCATATCAAAAAAGAACTTTGAAATGGGGCATCAGATTGATGGTGGTGGGGAATTTGTAGTGGGTGCCAACTGTACCGGGGTAGTACCCTGCGAGGGGGTCAATATGTCATGGAGCCAAGCTCTAGGAAACGATAGCGGGACGGTATATCTAGTTTCTAATCAAGAGAACATAGAGAGTGCCGATGACCCCGATATAGTAGATTTCTTGAGCTATTAATGCCCTTGCCATTGAAAATAAAGGTAGTTTTGATACTTTGTAAGCGCATCCTATTAATTTGATTAGGGCAAGGGCCTCCGTAGTGAAATGGATATCACGTCAGGCTTCGAACCTGAAAATGGGGGTTCGAATCCCTCCGGAGGTACAGGTTGACCAAAAGCCGACAGGTCCACTACCTAATTATTAGGGTTCAAGAAGTGCGGGTATCGTATACTGGTATTACCTCAGCTTTCCAAGCTGATGAAAGGGGTTCGATTCCCCTTACCCGCTCAAAAAGAGTAAATACCTTTAACCTAAAGACGGGGGTTCGAATCCCGTCGCTCACCCACCTATTTTATCCCCTTGAACACTAGCTCTTAAGGGGTGCCCCTTAACGGGAATCGAACCCATGATAGTATTTAAGGGATGAAAACAGCACTACTTATTCACGGCTGCTGTGATGCAGATGAATACTTTAGCGATAAATATCCATCTTCAACCAACTCCCACTGGTTTCCTTGGCTGCAGAAGCAACTTCTTATAGAGGGCATCTTTACCCAGACACCAGAAATGCCAGCCCCCCCACAAACCAGTTTATGAGAACTGGAGGAGGGAATTCGAGCGCTTTGATGTTAACGAAGAAACTATCCTAGTCGGACACAGTTGTGGTGCGGGATTTCTGCTGCGTTGGCTAAGTGAGAACGACATTAAGGTAGATAAGTTGATATTAGTTGCCCCGTATATGTACGCCACAAAACCAGAGCGTGATACTTTATTAGGTTTTGAAATATCTCCGGATATCCAGGAAAGAGTAAGCCATATACACGTTTTCCTGGCAGACAACGAAGATACAGATGGTGTTGAGAGGACTGTCGATACGGTCATGCAAACTCTGCCGTCCGCAAAGTTGCACAAGATAACAGGTATGGGGCACTTCACCATGGGAGATATGGGCACCGAAAAATTCCCTGAGCTCAAAGAAGCTGCTTTATCCAGCAGCTAGTTTTACCTGTTTTCCCAACCAATTCATATAATTCCCATCTCTAAGAATAGTTATAATACCTTTGTATAACTGACCCACCTATTTAACCTCCATAAACACTAACTATTTCAGCATACCCTCAACGGGAATCGAACTTGTGATAGGATTTATGGGATGAAGACAGATATACTGCAGGAGGCCATAGAGTCTTTTGACGCTGCGGTACTAAGATTTCCTCAAGACAAAAGAAGGATTAAACTTTTCGGCGAATGGAACCTGCAAGATATTATTGCTCATGTAAGTGGATGGAATATAGCGAGGATTGAGGAGATAAACCGCCTAATCGATGGTAAAGAGATTACCTTTATAAATGACTACGATGAGTTCAATCGTCAGAGTATTCTCACTAGGCGTTCATACGATTGGGACTATATCTATAAAGAGTTTCTTCAGACGTCCCACGACCTTATAAACGCTTACCCTAAAATACCAGATAACCTTCTTAACAAAAGAATCTGGTCAGACAAGGAGTTTACGCCGTCAAAGTGGATTGGGATTGATACCGATCATATAAAAGAGCACTTGGTAGAGATAGAAAAGTTTGTAGACAAGCCCTAACATTTTCTAACCCCTAGCCCTGGCGATTTTGGCTCGAACTTTGGTATGCTTTGGATATGAAACTATATCGATTTAGCCCCATTGATGATGAGACAGAGCTTAAAAAAGCTATAGAGCATATCCATTTTTCCTGCTACCAACTATGTAAGCAGTCTTTTGGTAAATATCTTCCTAATGCCGGAAATATCGGTGTGTTCTGTCATTACGAAGACGAATATAAAACTCTGACTAAAATACGAGAGAAACTTACAGAACCCTCAGATAATTTTAATCAAAAATACTTTCGTCTTCACAAATCAATCATTATCCCGGCCAAAGATGATATCCTAGAGACAACCTACACACATCTCTATGTCCGTAAGCCCGACCCATATAGACATCACGTCGGAGACCTAGACTTTTATTTAGAATCTGAAGAGTATGTTGAGCTAAAACGGTCTTTACTGGATGGTAAAGAAATCAAAGGAGCACGAGTGTTTGAAAGACCAGACCTTGATATGATTGAACTATACGATCCCGATATTGACGCACTTGGTTATGTAAGCACGAAAAAGATGACTGAGACTGTCAGGACAAAGCAGCAGACATTAGCCTCTAAACAGTAAATTAGGCACCCAAACCCCAGCATTCTCCATAATCCTGGTTCTAACGTCCTTCACGATGCCACCCACCTATTTTAGCCCCTTCAACACTGGTTTTTGAAAGATGCCCCTAACGGGAATCGAACTCGTGATAGTATTTAAGGAATGAAGTATTCACTAAAAGACGCCAATGAAATAGGTTGGGAAGGATTTAAGGCTTGGGTTTACAACACGAGCGAAGACTTTCCTAATTTAAGTGGGCTATACATAGAGTTAAGCAACAGACACGGCAAGGTTAAATCCACTAAATCAGACAGAGCCTATTTAGTGCTCGAAGGCAAGGGGCTATTTACTATAGATGGTAAGGATATTCCCGTAGAAGAAATGGACCTAGTAATAGTTCCCAAAGATACTCCCTACGATTACAAAACTGAAGGTGGAACAGTAAAAATGTTTCTAATACATTCTCCTGCTTACGATAGAGATGCTGAAGTTAAGCTTGATGAATAATCAAACCCAACCCCTCCCTCAACATATTCATATAATTCCCATCTCTCAGAATAGTTATAATACCTTTGTATAACCGACCCTAACAAGCGGGTTGTATGGTGTGGTACAGTCTTAATGTGGAAGAGTCAAAAGAAATTCGGATAAAAGAAGCTAGCATTGCCGAGTTTAGTTCCGTAGCTACAAGGAGTGAGTTTGAAGAAATTGCAGAGAGGGGATTTTGGGAAAGCGAAAAGATATTAATTGAAAAGTATTTTAAGCCAAACACATCCATATTAGATCTTGGTTGTGGCTCGGGGAGAACAACCATACCGCTTTATCGGGCTGGATACAGAATTATTGGAGTTGATATAACTCCTGAGATGATTGAAGCGGCCCTAAGTGTCTCTAAGGCAAAAAATCTTAAGATAGACTACCGTATCGGTGATGCTACGCAACTTGATTTCGGTGATAACATTTTTGATGGAGCAATTTTTGCAAACAACGGATGGGCTCAAATCCCAGGAAAAGACAATCGTCAGAAAGCCCTAAATGAAACATATAGGGTCTTAAAGTCAGGCGGCATCTTTATCTTTACCTCGCACGAGAGATATATATCACGAAAAACCTTTATGTTCTGGCTAAGGGAGTTCATACATATGGCGGGGGCAGGTGAAGTTAAAGAACAAGTTGGAAGAGCAGGCTTTACGCTTGTCCTGGAGCAGAAAATGGGAGATATAGCTAAATCAGACGCACAAGCAATGAGGGGGTCGTTAAATAAGTCATTTGATTCACACAAGTCACCCGTTTTTTATGTTTGTAAAAAACCTTAGATAGTTAGTTCCGGCACCCAAACCCCAGTATCCCTCATAACCTCAGTCCGAACGTCCTTCACGATACCACCCATAGTAAGCAACTTAGTATCTAGAAATATGGAACCCCCGACGCCGATGCGAAGGGGGTTCCTTCTCCGACGAACGGGGCCTATTGGCGTGCCCTCCTTAACCATATCCCGTTACCGGGCCACAGGGCCAGAACGCCAGTAGCGGCTAATAGGGCCACAAGGACGACAGATGCGATGATGTTCATCACCGCACTAGCCAAACAGTTGGGGACTGCCCCCCATATGGGCTTCGGACGGATTGGGTCCTTCATCCTCAGGTGCACGGCTGGGACAAGCTCGTACAAAAGCCCAGTGAAGATGAGGGCCGCGCTGGTGGATTGCCAATCCTTCAGAATTGGCCAGGCAATCACCAGGCCCGCCCAGAATGCGAGGGAACCGAAAATGATCAGGACGCTTCGCCAAATCGGACGAGTCTCAGTGGTTGTACTGTCTAGGCTCAAAACGACCTCCTTTTGGTCACTATCTGTATATCATAGAAGTTCCTAACATCCTCCAGTCCCTGACCCTACTATTTCTCTATAACAATATATTCGCCCTCCTTTAGTGCGTGGATGGGAAGTGAGGTGTCTCCGTAGCCTTCCAACTCTTTATATGCTGCTTCCCAATCTATTAGACCCCTTGGGTCATCTATACCCCAGTCAGATTTGTAGTGAGGAATAAACTTTATTGGGAGTATTCCCAAACCATCCATTAGTTGTCTCCAATCACACGTCCAGAAGTGTTTAGACAATATATCGGAGCTAGCGGAGTTTGTAGCCACTACCTTGCCATCCCAAGCTCTAGGAATATCAAATTGCTTTAGCCAATACAGTAATAGGTGGTCATCTCCACCAGACATATATACAACATCAGTGTTTTCCATTTGTTCTTCAAACTTATCAGGTAAGGCCATTTCAAAAACAGGGTTAATCCCCGACATTAATGTTTTAGAATTCTCCACCACATCAGCAAATTTTGTTTCCCAATCCTCCCGTGGTTGAGCAAAGAAACACAAAAGAATTTTTGGAGTCTCTCCCAGATCTTTAGTTACTTCAGAAAAGAACTTCTTTGCTGCTTCGGGGTTATTTCTCAGGCCACCTGAGTTAAGGACATACTTTGTCATAGGATAAGCCTATCACATAGGCTCTAACATCCTCCAGTCTCTGATTCCAAGGTTGACACACACACGATAACATTGTTATCTTCTCGTTGACACCCAAGGAGGTCATATGGTCATTATGGTGACGCGCGTTTTGAAGGAGACGTCAGAGTATGAGCGGTTGAGGATTCTCGAGAAGTATTTCTTGGGCGTCCTGGTGCAGGATGGTCAAGATGGAACCGTCTTCGACAACGACGTTCTCGACGCCATCAGGGGTCTCAAGGAGAAGTACAAGAAGGAGGTTAAGCAGTGAAGTACTTTGCAGTCAGGGCGACTACGTGGATGGTTTGGGGGGAAACCGAGAGTTTCTTCAAGAAGGTCTCTCGGGACGAAATGCGAGACCTTGGAAGTCCAAAGGCTCTGGGCCCTAGGCACCTGATAGCTCTTGGGTTCACCCCAGAGCGGTATCAGGTCGTCCTGGTGCTGGAGAGCGTCGACAACTCCCGGTCGTTCACCACCGTTGCTCAATGGAGAGCCGGCAAGTCACGCTGGCCGTGGGGTAAGAGGCTCCTTTTTCGGCCGATACGTACGACTAAACGGTTCACCGTCGGCGGGGGTCGTAGCAAGCCAGCCTGACAACATCATCGCCGCCCGAGTGGAGACGTTCCGCTCATCCAGGGCGGCGTTTCCACATCTACATATTCAAACCAACCTAGGCACCCAAACCTCAGTATTCTTCATAATCTCAGTCCGAACGTCCTTCACGATATCACCCTGGCTTAGGTTCTATCTCGTAGAAGAGGATTCAACTATATGCTTTTTCAGCATGTCATGGATGTTGATTATCGTTTTCTCGCGAGAGGTTCTCTTGCTTTTGGCCACACCGACAGCAAAGTTATACAAGTCCTCATTACTCATACTGAGCCACTTGTTGTTTTTATATAGGAAGTGGAGCAGGGTCATAATAGCTATACGTTTATTGCCGTTTTGGAAAGGGTGATTTTTTATCATTAAGTAAAACAGAGTGCTAGCCTTCCCCACTAGGCCCCGGTGCAAATCCTTTTTGCTAAAAGAGATGAATGGTTGAGCTAGGCAGCTTTCAAGAATATTTGGGAAGCGCGAACCGAACTCAGGTATCGGTTCATCCCAGGTCATAAACCTCTCCGCTAGGCGAAATGCTATATACTCTACCTCTGCGACAGATACTCGTTTTGGTCTCATTCCCTACCTAGCAACCTAAAAGTCTTCTCATATTCTTTTAACGCCTTGTCGATAGCTTTCTCAATAGCAACCTTCCCGTCTTTTCCAACAGTCTTACCCAACATTCTCAAAACACTGGCATGAGGAATCACGTAATTACGACCTACCTTTGTCGCATCTATCTTGCCATCCCTCGCCCATTGGAAAATTGTCTTACGACTCACCCCAATAATATTGGCCGTCTCCATGGTTGAATAAAACTCCTTTGCCATATCTGTATGGTAACATATGTTACCATACGATTAAACCTAGAGAATTAGGGCGAAACAGTTTATAGTTTCCTCCAGCCTTGACCCTGCTAAGTAACTTAGGAGTGTGATAGGATTTCTTCTATGTTTAAGGCGGTCATTTTTGATATAGATGGGACCCTCACCAAGAAATCTACTTTCTGGAAGGAGCTTACTGAAAAGCTTGGAGGTTCGGTTGATAAACATATGCAACTATTTGAAGAGTTGCTTGAGGGAAAAATCAGTATAGATAAAGCATGTGAGGGCCTAGTGGAGGTTTGGAATTCTACAGGAAGAGCGGTAAAGCCAGAGTTTGAGAAAATATTTGATGCTATTCCGCTCCGTGATGACGCAAGGGATGTAGTCGGTTACCTGAAGTCAAAAAATTATAAGCTTTGTATTATTACTGGCTCACTGGATATTTTCGCAGAATTGATAGCGAAAAAGGTTGGTATCAATACGTGGTATGCAAATGGAAACATGAAATGGGATAAAGACGGAAAATTGATTAACTTCAGTTTTAATCCCGAACAGGCGGAGCAAAAAGTTACCCAGTTTAAGGATTACCTTAAAAAGAACAAACTGGAATCCAACGAGTGTGTGGTAGTTGGAGACAGCGGAAATGACATTGGCCTGTTTAAGCTTACTGGTAATGGCGTAGTTGTGCGCACAGAATTCTGGGAAGACGAATTTGGAGAAATAGCCTGGAGGGTCATAGGTGGGCTATCTGAACTCAAAAAGATTCTCTAGAACAGGTTCTAATATCCTCCAATCCCTTACTTAAAAAGTCACATATATCCTTGCGCTTAACCCCCCCAAAGGTGTACTTTCTATAGGCATATGACTCCTAAAAAAGACAATTTGAAGCCCCGTCCGCCAGTAGTGGCGGTTGTGGGGCACGTAGATCATGGTAAAACAGCCTTGCTGGACTATGTCCGCAAAACTAATGTTGTAGCCAAAGAAGCCGGTGGTATTACCCAATCTATCGGTGCCTATGAGGTAAAGCACTCTGGCAAGAAGATAACGTTTATTGATACCCCCGGACACGAGGCCTTTACGCATATGCGCTCCCACGGAGCTTCGGCAGCTGATATAGCAATTTTGGTAATAGCGGCGGACGAGGGCATTAAACAACAAACCAAAGAAGCGTTGGAAATTTTGAGGGCAACAAAGACACCCTTCATTGTCGCTATCACGAAAGTGGACAAAGAGAATGCAAATGTTGAAAAAGTTAAATCAGATTTACTAAACGAACAAGTTTTTCTAGAAGGATTGGGGGGCGATGTTAGCTATCAGGGGGTCTCACCCAAGACGGGGGAGGGCATAAAGGAACTTCTGGATCTCATTTTGTTAATGGGAGAGGTGTTGGATCTTCACTATGATCCAGAAAGTCCGGCAAAAGGTTTTGTTATAGAGTCACAGAAAGAGCCGAAGCGCGGTATTATCGCACATCTAATTTTAAGAGACGGCATCCTAAGACAAGGAGACAATATTAAGACTCTAACGGCCTCGGGGAAAATAAAGATCCTGGAAGATTTTCTGGGGCAATCAGTTAAAGTTCTTGAACCCTCTGCTCCAGCCTCAATAATTGGATTTGAAGATATTCCAAGCTCGGGGGAGGAGTTTATAACCGGAGATACCGAGCTCGATGCGGAATACGAAGACATCCTTGTTAAAAAGGACGTTGCGACGAACGAAGGAGAACAACCCAAAGCTATCCTGAAAGCAAGCTCAAAGGGATCTCTGGACGCTTTGATCAATCTTTTACGGGGCGAGGTGGAGATGGTGGAGTCTTCCGTTGGAGAGATTACGGACAACGACGTTAAATTGGCTAAATCTACAGGTAGTTTGATCGTTGGTTTCGAGGTCAAAGCTGGAAAGGCCACAATTCAACTGGCGGAAGCTCAAGGGGTGGCCATATATACTTCAAAGGTAATCTATGAACTCCTGGATGCCATCAAAGAGCGCAAGAACAAGGATAAACAAGATTTTGAGGGAGGCGAATTAGAGGTTCTCGCTAAGTTCAATGCGACAGCTAGCAAGCAAACCGTTGGGGGGAGAGTTATCAAGGGGAAAATGAAGATAAATACTCCGATGGTGATAGAGCGCGCCGGAGAGGTTTTGGGAAAAGGCAGAATCAAGAATATACAGCTCAGCAAGCAAGACGTGAGTGAAGTCGGCCCAGACAATGAGTGTGGGTTAGTTGTAGAAACACAAATTACTATAGAGCTAGGAGATCTACTGAAAATCTCTTTATAAATCACTTCCAAAGCGATACAATAGCCCCGAAAGAAGGCCTGGTAGCCAAGTGGTAAGGCAAGGGACTGCAAATCCCTTATACGGGGGTTCAATTCCCCCCCAGGCCTCACCCGATGGGCGGGTGGTGAAATTGGCAAACACGCTTGATTTAAGCTCAAGTGCCGCAAGGCTTGAGGGTTCGAGTCCCTCCTCGCCCACAAATGAAAGTTAGTCTTTGGACAGATAAAAAGTTGATTAAAGGCGCGGAGCCTGTTTTTCTGAAGGGCCATAAAAAAACCGGGATTTTGCTGTTCCACGGCTGGTCATCGTCTCCTCAAGAACTCAATCCGGACTATGTTCCATCCACGGCAAAATATCTCAACTCTCTGGGATATACAGTATACATACCCCTGCGCATTGGGCAGGGCACCAGAGCCGAGGATCTAGACGGCCTTCATTGGGAAGATTGGGTTGATGATGCCAGAAAGCACTTCGATCTTTTTTTGAAAGAGGTGGATAGGGTAATTGTCGGAGGAATGTCTATGGGAGGGCAACTTGCCCTTAAAATATCGGTGGAGAGGCCGGTGGTTGGGGTAATAGCGATGGGTACCCCGGTATTTATGAATATGGACCCACTCTTTCGAGTGTGGGCTTGGTTAAATAGGAAGAACAGAAAGATGATGCATAAAAGATATCTTCCTCAAGATAGAGAAATAGCTATGAAGAAAATTCATTACATTGAATATCCGGCGTACCAACTATACGAAAATGCTAAGGCTAGCTGGGAGATCAGAAAAATACTGCCAGAGGTGAAGGCGCCGATTTTAGTAGTACACTCAGCGAATGATAATGTAGTGGATCCAATGAGCGCTAAGTATCTTTTGAAGAAAGTAGGATCCAAAGACAAGCAGCTTTTTTGGGTAAAGAACTCATATCATTCTTTTACTACAGACCGTAATTCCGGCGTGGCCAGCAAAGTCATGGGCGATTTCGTTAATAGAATTAGTAGATAATGCGCATCGGGATATTCACCAACAACTACAAACCCATAGCGAGCGGAGTAACCGTTTCCATAGACGATTTCCGTGAAGGTTTGAAAAAGCTAGGGCACAACACTTTTGTCTTTGCCCCTAACTTCCCCGGGTATCGCGATCAAGACAAGGATAACTTTCGTTACCCATCGGCCTCCATCACTCGCAAGACAAAATATCCTATTCCTCTCCCGTCCAAAAGAGCCCAAGACTTTTTTGAAGAAAAACATATTGAGCTAGTGCACTCCCAGCATCCGTGGGGGGTCGGAAGATATGGTCTCAAGCTCGCCAGGCGTTTTGGAGTGCCCGTTATCTTCACGAATCATACAATGTACCCCCTATACATAGATTACCTTCCTAAAATACTACCGAGGAAGATCCTAATGGAGCTCGTAGAGAGAAGCGCCATTCGGTATGCCAACAAGACGGATGCGGTTATAGCCCCCACCGAAAGTATCAAAGAGTATTTGGTAGGAAAGGGAGTCAAAGTTCCTATATCCGTGGTCTCCTCCGGTGTGGATAAAGAAGTTTTAGACAAAGCGCCAGCGGCGAACCTTAGAAAGAGATTTAGTATCCCCAGAGACCACACTCTTTTGTTAAATTTATCCCGTGTCGGTCCAGAGAAGAACCTACCCACGATTTTAGAAGCATACGAGAGGGTACTTAAAAAGTTTCCAAAGACCAGTTTGGTTTTCGCCGGAGGAGGAGCCTTCCTGGAAGCGCTCAAGGAGATAGCAAGTAGTATGGGATTGGGGAAAAAAGTATTTTTCACAGATGTTGTTCAAGTTGAAGAAAGGGGAGGATACTTCAGAGAAGGAGATATCTTCGTTCACTCTTCTTTGAGTGAGACTCAGGGATTGGTAATAGTTGATTCCATAATGGTGGGGGTTCCGGTGGTAGCCATCAGGGCCAACGGAGTGAAAGATGTTATAGAAGATGGCGTAAGCGGCCTCCTTACAGAAAACAGTGCGGAGGCCCTGGCTGCGGGCGTTATCAAGTTGATGAAAGATAAAAAGCTAAGAGCGAAGCTCGCAAAGGGAGCCAGGGAAAGAGCAAAGAAATACACAATAGAGGTCACCAGCAAGAAACTGGAGGAAGTGTACAAAAAAGTACTTAAGGGGGTTAACTCTTCTTAACCGAAATCTTACGAGCCCTATCTTTATTTATTTTCGGGAGGTGAACAGTAAGCACCCCGTTCTTCAGACTTGAGTATGCTTTGTCCGGGTCCACTTCTTGGGGCAGAATGACAGATCTTGAAAATCTCCCCCAGAAACATTCTTGATAAAAGTAATCCGCTTCCGTTACGTCCATGCTCTTTTGGCGTTCTCCGCGAATGGTTACGGAATCACTCGTAGCGTCTATTTCTATGTCATCAGGCTCAACTCCGGCGATGGTGGATTCAACAATAATCTCCTCTTCCGTCTGATACACGTCTATTGTAAGTTGTCCTTCAATATCGCTCCCTAAAACGGGCAAAGAAGACTCTTCTTCGTATTCTTCATACTTTTTTCTGCGCATCACTTTCATTATACCAGAATTGTTGACTTCATATGTAGGAGAACCATACTGAGGGCGTAAGACCTGCTCCTTGAGAATCATGGTCGGAAAGGAAGGTGATTTGTATGACCGCCAATGAGGGGGCGATCGCACGTCGTCTTGCGAAGAGGACGGTGCGTCTTCTTCGCGGGAGCGGCTTCGTTGTCTCGGACAACGCGGCCAAGGATTTCTTCAAAGGGTTCCCCTTAGGAAGAGGTCCGGCGTTCCACAAGTCGCTGATGACCCTGGTCTCGCTGGCGGTGAAGTTCCGCAAGGTGCGGATCACCAACAGGTCCGGGGCTCAAGAGGTGGCAGACCAGCTCTACGTGCAGAGGCAGCAGCTCGAGAAGGATAAAGTCTTGAGGGAGACGCTCAACGATCTGATTGGAAAGATCGTTGAAGTAACTCCCAAAGACTCCTTCAGAGAATCGCAGAAAGAAGACCGACCCGATGAGTAAGACGAATGGTGTGCAGGCGGTGGAGTGTACCCTCACAAAACCGCCTACGCACGTACATTTCCAACGAGGTGCTCCCTCGGTTTTTTTATGATCTCGAAATCCCTAAAGAGGAAAAAGGCGGCTACTACCAGTATTAAAATTACATATATCTTTGCGTCTCCCTCAATGCGCAAGATCAAATAGTTGAATGAGGCGTGCAACAGCGTGGCGTTGAATAATCCGATGAAGGGCTTCCCCTTCATCCAATAAAAGGCAAATAAACCAGAGGCTACAGCGTGAAGAAGCGTAGCGCCTATTCCTCTCACCACCGTTGCCTGGAGTACTTCATGAAATTCAAGAACGTTAAAGAGATTGAAAATATTCTCTATGGCAGCAAAGCCTAGGGCGGCGGTAATCATGTAGATCATCGCATCCACCTTCTCATCAAAATATTTGCTGTACTTGATGATCAGATACACCACGGTGAATTTTGCAAACTCCTCTATGAAGGCAAAGGGTACCAGCAGGCTTGACTGATGCGCTAGCCCTGTTTGGGGAAATTCTGCCGTTAGGTATATCTCCGGGCTCAAAGACAAAAGAGCAGAGAACGCTCCTGCGATAAAGATCAGAAAGATCATGAATTTAGGCTCCGGGTGTTCTCGATCTTCCATCAGGAAAAACCCTAGCCAGAAAAACGGCGCTATCAACCCCAAGATTATGGACATCTCTGGCCCTAACATTTTTCAACCATCAGCATATCAGATTCGCCCTTTTCTCTAGGAAGTTTGCCCCAAATGCTTTCTGTGATGTAGGGCATAAATGGGTGAAGCATCTTCAGGGATTCTTTGAGGATTTTCATTAGCACATCTTGGGCGGCGGCCCTGTCTGCTTCTTTCCCCGAACGCAACCTGTCTTTGGATTGTTCAATTACTTTATCGGCGAAAGTATGCCAGAAATATTGATAAATGAGTTCCGCTGCCCGGTGGAATTTGAAGTCTTCAATATAACCCGCGACCCTTTTCTTGGTATCCTCCAGTTTTTTGAGGTTGCGTTTGTCGGCGGCGGTGTATGCCGGCTTTGTTTTGAGGGATGCATCGTAGCTCATGAGTACGAAGCGGGAGGCGTTCCAGATTTTCGTGGTGAAGTTGCGGTACCCGCGAATCTTATCCTCGGAAGTTTTGCTGTCGCTCCCGGGAGCGGCTCCTATGATTAAAGATATGCGCACAGCATCCGCCCCGTAGAGTTCAATCATATCTACGGGGTCTATGCTATTTCCCAGAGATTTGCTCATCTTCTTTCCCTGTTCATCCCTTACTAACCCATGAAGATATACCGTACGGAAAGGTATCTCTCCAAGAAGATAGGTACTCATAAGGATCATTCTGGCTACCCAGAAAAAAAGGATTTCATATGCGGTCTCCAGAACGTCCGTAGGGTGGTATTCCTTGAGGTCTTTTGTCTGTTTTGGCCACCCTAGTGTAGAAAAAGTCCATAAAGACGAAGAAAACCAAGTATCCAGGGTGTCTGGATCCTGTTCCCAACCCTTTTCTTTGGGAGCGTCCATGTCCACATGCATTTTATTTTCTTTGTACCAAACAGGAATACGGTGGCCGAACCAAATCTGGCGGGATATGCACCAGGGTCTTAAGCTATCAATCCAGCGGAAATACTCTTTTTCAAAACGTTTGGGCAGGATCTTGATCTGGCCGTTTTTGACAACGGTGCGCATCAATTCTTTGAGCGTTACATCAGATTCGCTCTTAATGCCTCTTATGGAGGATTTGGGGATTTTGAATTTCTTCTCCACATCCACAAACCACTGAAGCTTGGGAAGGGGTTCTACTACCCCCCCCGTGCGTTCCGCGGTGGAAATGTTTTGGGTGATCTCTTCGGTTTTCTCTAGGAGATTCTCTTTTCTAAGCCACTCCAAGATTACCTCTCTTGCTTCAATAGTTTTTTTATCCTTGATATCCTCGCCCCCCACGGTCATGCGGGCTCTTTCATCTATTACTTGCTTAAGAGGGAGGTTGTGCCTCAATGACATTTCGTAGTCAACCATGCTGTGAGCGGGCGTTACTCCGAGAGCTCCCGTTCCAAACTCTGGATCGATATCTTTGTCTGCAATTATCTTGATTTGCAGTTTTTCTCCGGCAAAGTTCACATCGTAAACTTTTCCTACATACTTCTTATATCTCTTATCCGATGGATGGACTGCTACCGCAGTATCTCCAAGTTTTGTTTCGGGACGGGTGGTCGCTATGGCTATCGGAAAATCTTTGCTGTATTTAAAAGTGTAAAGAAGAGCCTTCCTTTCTGTGTGCACCACCTCATCGTCTGATATGGTGGTCTGTGCCTTGGGATCCCAGTTGACCACCCTGTCTTTGCGAAAGATCAACCCGTCATCATACATTCTCTTGAAGGCGGTTCTCACAGCGAAGTTTCTTTGATCATCCAGCGTGTATGCTTCTCTTGACCAGTCGAGTGATGCTCCCATTCTTCGGGTTTGATTCACTATCGTCTTATGGGAATCCGCAGCGAATTTTTCAACCAACTTCAAGAACTCCTCTCTTCCCAGATCGTGGCGGGATTGTCCCTTTTCTTTGTATAGGATCTTTTCCACCTTAGCTTGAGTGGCAATAGCGGCGTGATCGGATCCAGGGAGCCAAAGGGTTTTCTTGCCCTGCATTCTCGCGAATCGGGTCATAATGTCTTCTATAGTAAGGACGATGGCGTGCCCCATGTGCAGCACCCCCGTTACATTAGGTGGGGGAAGGACCATAGAGAATCTACCAGCACTCTTTTTGGCTATACCCTTTTTGACTAAGTTGTCTGGGTTGAAAAACCCTGATTTCTCCCAAGCCTTGTATATCTCAGGCTCAAGCTTCTGGTGGTCAAAGCGGGAATCCATATCGAGCTTCATAATTTTCATTATACCTAGGTCTCCCGCCATATCCATCAGTAGAGTAGAAATTGTTGCGTATCTGATTATTGAAAAGATAAGGAGCCTATTATACTTTATAGACGCCTTGCAAAAGGTTTTTGGCCCCATCGTCTAGTGGCCTAGGACATCAGGTTTTCATCCTGGAAACGGGGGTTCGATTCCCCCTGGGGTCACATAATGAGGATCTTATCCATCGAAACATCTTGCGATGAGACAGCCGTGGCGCTTGTTGAAGCCAAGGGAGGGCTCAAAAAGCCTCGTTTCAAGGTTTTGAAAAATGAAGTTGCCTCCCAGATAGAAGTGCATCGCCCGTACGGTGGAGTAGAGCCAGGCTTGGCGAGAAGGGAACACATCAAAAATCTTCCTGCCGTTTGTGGGTCGGTGGTTAGAGAAAAGGATTGGAAAGATATCGATGCGGTGGCCGTAACGGTTGGCCCGGGATTGGAGATAGCTTTGTGGGCGGGGATAGATTTTGCTAGGGAGCTAGCCAAGAAACATAAAAAACCACTTTTGGGAGCCAATCACCTGGAGGGGCATCTATATAGCCCCCTTCTTTCATTGAAAGAGAGTGAGAAAAATCCTAAATTACCCGCGATCGGATTGGTGGTAAGCGGAGGACATACAATTCTTCTAGCTCTAGAGAGTATTGATCGATGGAAAAAGATTGGAGAAACAAGAGATGATGCGGTAGGAGAAGCTTTTGATAAAGTGGCACGTTTGTTAGGGCTCCCATATCCTGGGGGACCGGAAATCCAAAAAGTAGCAGAGAAGGGAAATGCGGAGAGTATCGATTTTCCAAGGCCGATGATCCACCAGAGAAACTTTGATTTCAGCTTCTCCGGGTTGAAAACCTCCGTTTTGTACTACCTTCGAGACAAGAAACTTACTTCCAAGTTGAGGGCGGATGTGGCGGCGTCTTTCCAAAGGGCAGCTATTGAAACTCTTGTGTGGAAAACTATCAAAGCCGCCTGGGCACACAAGGCCAAATCAGTTTTCCTGGCAGGAGGGGTGGCAGCTAACAAGCTTCTTAGGGAAACTTTATCCAAAAGAGCCAAGGAGGAAGGATTGGAATTCTACATGCCTGAGTTCAAGTACTCTACGGACAATGCTGCTATGATTGCGGTAGCCGCGTATATGAATCACGAGAAAGGCAAGAAATACAGAATTAAAGCCCAAGCCAATTTGAATTTGTAATGTATAGATTTTTTGAAATACTGCCGGGGGCACTAGTGTGGGTTACTTTGATAGGCATGGTTCTAGCCTCAGCCTACGCTCCCGCATCTGCGGCCATCTTCATTATTCTTTTCGATACATATTGGCTCTTGCGCACAGCCACCTTGTCTTTGTATCTGACCTTTACATTCCGCAGGATGCGAGAGAACACGAAAGTTAACTGGCTTGATAAGGTCAAAGAGATTAAAGGGTGGGAAAGGGTATATCACTTAATGCTTTTACCTATGTACAAAGAACCCTACGAGGTAGTACGGGAAACGTTTGATAGTTTAGTAAAGGAGAACTATCCCAAAGAGAAGATGATAGTGGTGTTGGGGCCAGAGGCGAGGGCTGGGGAAGAAGCTCTGGGAATAGCGGAACGGATAAAGAAAGAGTACGGGAGTAAGTTCCGCAACTTTCTAGTGACGCAGCATCCATTCGGTTTGGAAGGAGAAATTCCCGGCAAGGGGTCTAACCAGGCTTGGATGGCCAAGGCGGCTAAGAGGGAGGTCATAGACAAGGATAAGCTGGATTACGAGAATATCTTGGTATCGGTTTTTGACGTTGATACTCAAGTCTACCCTGAATACTTCGGGCGGTTGACTCACGCTTTTCTGACGACGGAGGATAACCAGCACACAAGCTACCAGCCCATTCCGCTTTTCAACAACAATATCTTTGAAGCTCCCGTGTTCGCGCGCGTTGTATCGTTATCCGCTACCTTCTATCAAATGATGCAACAGGCCCGTCCGGAAAACCTTGCTACCTTTTCATCTCATTCGATGCCCTTCAAGGCTCTGGTTGAAATTGGGTTTTGGCACAAAAACGTTGTTTCGGAGGATTCCCGCATTTTCTGGCAGTGCTATATCCACTACAACTCCAATTGGAAGGTGGAACCCCTGGCTTACCCGGTATCTATGGATGCCAATGCCGCTCCGAGTTTCTGGCAGACTATGAAAAACGTCTACAAACAGCAGCGCCGCTGGGCCTGGGGATCAGAGAACATTGCCTATGTCATTACCAATTTCATCGGGAACAAGAAAATTAAATTAAGAAAGAAACTTTACTGGACTTTCTACAAACTAGACTCTTTCTACTCCTGGGCTACCGCTTCTGTCTTAATCTTCGCTCTGGGCTGGCTGCCGTTGATCTTAGGGGGGAGCGAGTTCAACCAGACGGTTCTCTCATACAGCCTTCCCCAGATCACTCAAAATATTATGGGGATAGCGAGTTTGGGAATTCTCCTCTCCGCGATCTTGGGAGTTATCCTTTTGCCTCCTAAGCCGGAGTGGTTCCGTCCCCGCCACTATATTCTCTACCTTCTCCAATGGATCCTTTTGCCCGCTACCATGATTCTTCTGGGGAGTGTGCCCGCAATTGAAGCTCAAACCAGATTGATGCTTGGGGGAAAGTTCAGATTGGGCTACTGGGTTACCCCCAAAACAAGGAGCAGATAGCGAAAACTTAAAGGTTATTTGGTATAATTGGTATAATAAGAGGAATGGAACAAACACAGCAAAAAGTTCCCATGATTGGAGGGGACGACGAAAAGATTATCTGGAGTACCGTTGTTGCTACAACGTTTTTTGTGGTCGTTGGTTTTTTATACTTCAATGGATCTTTAAGCAGAACGGGGTTCAATGAAGGTGTCACTCCAGGAGCTTTTTTCTCCGGGAAACAACTGGAAATCACCTGCAATGAAGTTGGCAACTTAACTGCCCAAGAACGGGCGGATCGCGATCGTAGCCTGAAGGAAATATCGAAGATGAGTATCCTAACTCAAAATAAGCTTAAAGCATTACTCCCTCAGGACTGTTATACCAGTTTGGAAGGAAGCTCAATTGTTTTGCTAGGGAAACAGTTAGAAATTACCTGTAACGATCCTGGCAACTTAACTGCGCAGGAGCAAGTGGACCACGACCGTAACCTGAAAGAAATATTGGCAACAGGCAAGCTAACTCGTGAGGAGCTTGAAGCATTACTTCCCCAGGGTTGCTACGCAAGCTTGGACGGGGAATTAATTGGCGTTATTGAGCAAGATCTGGGAACTTGTTCTTACCCGAGTAACCTGTCCGCGCAGGAACTGGCAAATCTTCAAAATCGTATAGAGGAAATATTCGCTATGGAGGGACTAACCCAAGAGGAACTAAAATCTTTACTTTCTGAGGTTTGCCCACCAAACCAGTAGTTTTTAACTGGGTGCTTTGTTTTTGGGATAAGGGTTCGCAAGATATTCAAATAACCACTCCACAACGAGATTGACTTTTTGTCAACTTGGTGCTACCCTGCAGGGGCAAGATTCGCTTGCCGCATCTATGCGGCTCCTTGAGAAGTGAATACCACCGTAAGAAAGAGGTTACAAGATGCGTCTCATGCGCAACCTCGTGGTGCTGGTGGCGTTCGCTCTCGTTGCCGCTGCGTGCGGTGAGGAGGGCAGTCTGGTCGTAAACACGACCACCACGACTACCACAACCACGACTATCACGACTACAACGACAACAACCGTTCCCACGACCACCACGACTGAGCCGCCCACGACCACCACGACGCTCGGGGACTTCGCTCTGGCCGTCGATATGACCTTTGCCTACCGCGTTGAGGCGGACGGAACCTGCGTAACAACCTCCTATGAGGGAGTGAATTACGACGGGTTGCTCACCGAAGGGGCGGAGGTAGTGATTGAAGACCTCGCGACCGGTGAGATCGTCGGCTCCTATCCCCTCGGGGAAGGAACTGAGCAACCGTCTCGGTATGGACCCAATGTTTGCCGGTTTGAGACGACTGCGTCTCTGCCAGTGGATGGGTCGTACCGTTACTACCTTGCCGATGCGGCGGGGTTCGACGGGACGTACATGAGCGAAAACAGCGGCGACTTCGGTGGCCATCTCTTCTACCCCCTCGGGGTAGAGGTTGGCCAAGGGATCTACTTGGTCCCGCCGGAGGTATATGCGACGGCTGTGCCGATCTGGCACTCTGATATGTCGAGGGCTCTAAGGGGTTTCAATCCGAGGGCAGATGACTTACTGAATGGTGTTGGCTTGAAACTGCCAACGGGGACAGTGCTGTCAAACCCAGTCGAGGGTGGCTTCTGGGCTGTGTTGCCAGCTAGCGGTAGCGACACGTGGAATGACATCTACGTCAATGCTGAGAAACCCCAGCTTGGCACTAAGCAGATATATGTCGTCCCCACGCCCTTTGATGACGCAACAGGCGCAGAGGAGAATGATCCTGGAATAAGAGTGATTTCTGCGGAGGGCAACCTCAGTGGGGGTCCTGCTTATCTGGACGATGTAGATACGCCTATTGGATTCGAGCAGACGATTGGCACGGTGACGTCAGCTCACCACGAGTTGCCAGTTCTCGTGGATGAGGTTGAGATCTTGGTCATCATCTGGTCGTTTGACGAAGCTCAGGGTCGTCTCGCAAGCTCGACGGAGGCCGTTCTGCGCTTCTTTCCGTACCTAGAGGTGGAACAGCCGGTGTCGGACTGGAGTCATGGCATTACCGTCGTCATGAGTGACGACTGTGATGTTTGTGACGAGATTCTCGCCGAGCTAGTCACAGCTCCAGATTCTCTCGAAGTTCACGTTGTGGACCTTGAGGATCGGGTTGTGCGCTACTTCGGGATTCGGGAAGCGCCTACGGTGACGATCCGTGGCCCTGGGGAATTCGACCTGGTGACTCGTACTGGGTTGGACGCAGTCGATCAACTCCAAGAGTTGGTTGACAAGGCGTGCACTTGGTTTGATTGCTGACGCTAGGAGGTGATAGAAGTACGTCGCCCACCTCCCTCTTACTTGAGGGGGGGGTGGGCGCGTTCATTTATATCTCTTCTAAGTGGGCCTTGGGAGACCAATGTGAATTTTCCACAAATATTTAGAGCGTATCATCCACTTATGTTATACTCTAAGTTAGAGATGCAGATGAACAACAGAATACTAGCTCAAGTTGGTATTAGTGCTTTGCTCGTGGTTCTGGTTTTGGCGGCCGTCTATGTGCTATTTGACGTCAAGCAGTTGCAGTTTGCTGATAATTTGAATAAATATCCGGGTTTGGAAAGATACAGTGTTGTTCTATCTGGCACAGTCTCTGAGTTAAACAATAGATTTATTGAGATTTCAGAAGGTGATGCAAGAGTAGATTTAACTACCAATGATACCACTCAGTATGCAGCCACGGAGCATAACTGGGACGTTTTGTCTCCGGTAGCGTATGATTCTAGCAAGATATCTGTGGGGGAAAAAATTAGAGCTATCGGATTTATAGAAAAGGGAAAGATAGTGGTTGATATAGTGATTCACCTAGATACCCAGTAATATGGTAAGAATATTTAGCCCAAGTAGGAGTATTACCACCGTCGTTGTCGGTTCTTGCATTGTACTCGTTGTGTGGATAGCTTTCTTTGTGTTGCCGAGCAAAGTTTTTGCCGTTGCCCCATCTACATGGTGTTGTGCTACCTATGGGCAACCGGATGCTCTGTCCACTATAGATAAGACAGGACTTGTGAGTGGTTCACATCCTACTGGTACAGCCTGTGGCAATGGTGGTGGTGTCCTTCCGGGCGAGGATCAAGGAACGGCGTGTACCCCTGTTGTGGACTATTTCGACTGCACCCAGGGTACTTGCGGTGGCGGTGGGTCTACGGGTACATCTCCACCAACAGAAAATCCCACGCCTACCTGCGGAAAGTGTCAGAAGAAAACCAATCAATATGGCAACTCCTGCCAGGGGGCTGGCTGGGGTACACCCGATTGCGATGTGTGTACTCTATCTGCACCCACCTGTAGAAGTGGATGTAAAGTCAAAAAGAATTGCGCTGGTTCATGTTCTGGGTCTGGTGTAGGGACACCACAGTGCAGTGGGACCACTACTCCTCCAGTGCCGGTTTGTAAAAACTTTACCATACAAGGACCATGCTCTGCCTCTTGTGGCGGAGGGACCAAAACAGTTACTAGGTTCAACACTTGCGGTGGAGAGGTTTCAAGTGATGTACCGTGTAACACTCAACCGTGTTCGGGTGTTAATGTAGATTTCTCGGCCTCACCTCCAACTATTAACCAAGGAGATTCTTCAAATTTGATATGGGCCGTTAGTGGTGGGGCAACTTCCTGTACAGCCTCGGGGGGATGGAGCGGTTCTAAAAGTGTGAGTGGAGGGAGCCAATCCGTAACACCTCCATCAACAACAGGATATGATCTTGCGTGCTCTGGCCCAAGTGGTTCTGGAAGTGATTCGGCCACCGTGTTTGTGGTACCCCCTATCGCTCCTCCTAATGAACCACCAGCCGTTGATCTTTCATCCAGTGGTGGCAAGAAGGACAATGGTTGCTACGACATAGATTGGAACGCTAACGGCGTGGATGCAGAATTTTGTTCACCTAGCTCTTCACCTATATCCTCACAGTGGCAGACAGCTACTTTCCCGACCCCAGGGGGTAGTGGATCCGGAGATAACATTGAAGTATGTCCAGAGACAGCAACCACTCTTACTCTAACTTGTGGAAGCTACAACGGCTCATTATCCCTCATAGAACCCTTCCTAAGGGAAATTAACCCAGGACAGACGCCATTTAACCTCTTTAACTTCCTAAGAGACCTTTTTCCGGGGTTTGTAAAATCAAGCTACGCTAGTAACTAGAGTTTAACCAAGTCGTTCTAGCACGAGAAGCGTAGGGGTCTCGGGCACTCGAAGAGCGTTCGAGGTTTTGTAATGCATATATAAAAAGTATTTGGAAGACGAATATATAAATTGACGCGAATCTACTATTTGACAGAACTGCAAAATAATCCTATTAGGACTATATAAAGACGCGAAACGTCTTTAGTAGAGAATGTACCCGAATAACTGAATATGAAGGGGGATCAAAGTGTATAAAACCCTAAATGCGCCGTTGGCGGCCCATGTGGAAGTCAACACGTTTTGCAACCAGCGTTGTCGACACTGTTACAACTTTTGGAGAGCGTCAGACCCCGGTCTCGACATCAAGCTTTCCCCAGAGCTCACAGTACGCATCGCAGACCAGCTTGCTCAACACGGGGTCTTCCATGTCATCCTGAACGGTGGAGAACCGCTCATGAACGTGGACGGCCTACTGTCGTTGATGGGAGAGCTGCGTGCCAGAGGCATCACCTTCAGCCTCAACTCAACCTTGGCGCTGATCAAGCCGGAGACGGCTCGACAGCTGAAGGAGGCTGGGTTGAATACGGTTTTGGCCTCACTACTTTCCTATAATCCTGATACCCACAACTACCTGACGAGTCACCCTGGTTCATTCCAGAAGGTGACCAGGGGAGTGGGGATCGCGATCGAAGCCGGCTTACGAGTCGCGCTCAACATGGTGGTGAGCAGGAGAAACCTGGGTCATATCGAGAAGACTGGATTGCTAGCCAAGGAGCTTGGAGCTTCCTTCTTCTCTGCGACCAGGGTTATTCCTCCTCGACTTGCGTACCTGGAGCCTGATTCCGAACTCATTCTCAGACCGGACGAGATCCGCGCCATCGTTGAGTCCCTAGTGAGATTGCAGGAAACTGGTCTCGTTTTGGACTCCCTCATCCCGTACCCAGGTTGCTTCTTCGATACAAGCGAAGAGGTCGATCTGTTGGGGATGAGATCATGCTCTGCGGGCAAAACGTCCGTCGCCATTGGCGCTGATGGACTCGTGCGAGCCTGCCCACACCACGAAAAGACCTACGGGTCGATCATGGATAAGGATTTGGCAAGCATTTGGCAACGAATGCACGAATGGCGAGACGGCTCGATCCTTCCGGAAGCCTGCCTGTCATGCCGATTCATCGCTCAGTGTGGTGGTGGTTGTAGGGTAGCGCCTACGGACGGCTCACTGTGTGGTGAAGATCCGATCATGAAGAAGAGCGAAGTTAGGAAACTCCCCACCCTTGTTCGACATCATGATGCGGTACTGATCGAAGGCTCCACGCTGATGAAGATCAGGAAGGGCTGTCGGTTCAGACAGGACGATGAGGTGGGCATAATCAACACAGGCGGTATCAAGAATGCCATCGTCGAGAGGGAAACTCTTGAACTGCTGAAGTCCTTGCATGCAGAAGGCGTTGAGTTCACTCCAGGTGGTTTACGCGATCAACACGGCATCCAGATGTCCGACGAGGAATACTATTCCTTCATGTCAGAGCTGGTAACGCGTGAGGTTGCTCAGATCTCGACTGGCTAGATGAGCCGGCGAGGGTAAAAGAAATTCTCTATCTTGGAAGGGATAGGGAACCAAGCCTACACTTCCAGAAAGGAGAAACCCCCATGCGACTCGCATTTGCGCCGCTGATCATTCGGGCGGACCCGATGATCCTTGCGGCGTGCGACAACGCATCTGGTGGCTGTGACGCCGGCGGCGGCTGCGACAGCTGCCAATCAGGCTGCGAAGGCGGCGCTGATGGCTGTGACGGATCCTTCGGTTAGGAGGTCCGACAGCGAAACGACGAGTCCCCCTGGGTGGAGTGATGTCACTTCACCCAGGGAGGACTTTCTGTTTTATGAGTATTAATATATTCGCACGCCTTGGTCAGAGTTGTTTTAAAATCTTTTATCTCGAGAAACCATTCTTTAATATTCTTTCTAAATTGAGCGTGCTCTGGATATCCCATATCGATGTCAACAATTTGGTATTTAAACCAAAGATTAAGTAATACCGTTACGGCCTCTTTAATATCCCATATATTTTTATCTTCGACCCCTTGATCCTTACAAAATTGCCACCATTGCTTGTGGAAAAAGATATGCATCATTTCATGCATAGCAGTAAGACTATTCCCTAATGTGCCCTTGTGAGCGCTGACAGCGAACCAATTCTCTTCATGTTTGTATCCGGAACCATGTCGCGTACTAAGGTAACCAGTTAATTCTTCAATATTGTAATAGCTTTCTAACTGCATACGATCTGCTAGGTGTTTAAAATATATTTCTTCAATTGAATCCCAGTACTCCTGGAGTTGTTTTATAACATACCGTTTCTAATGGTATCGAGCCCAATCTCTATATCATCAATGTCTCTTTCCAGATCGTATTTATAGGTAACATGAGGTGGTTTCATATCATTCGATATAGTACATATTTTTACTGCCTATTAGCAAGGATACTAGTCCCTCTATATCTTCATAGCACCATGGCATTCGTCGCATTTTACCTCTGACCGGAGAGCCTATTTCAGATATACTAAAGAAGTCCAAATAACCTTGTCTGGGTCTCACCGTATATAATACTGAACTGGGGAAAGTCAGACATCCACAGTACTCCCCAGAAGAAAAAACTCGTTTTTGCTATAATTAATGGCAGGTAATAAGGAAAGGTCGGTTTAAATTGACTGAAACGCTAAACAAATGACATTTCAGGATGTGGTTGACGTATTAGTATTATCATTCCAGCAACTTTGGGCTGACTTCGTGGGATTCGTTCCCACCTTCACCTCTGCTGTGGTGGTATTCATCGTCGGCCTCATAGTGGCTGCAGCGCTTGGTTCATTGATCGAAAGGATTGTAACTGCTCTTAGATTGGATTCCCTTTTGGCCAGTGCCGGCGTAGACGCCCATTTTAGGAAAGCTGGATTGAAGCTTAATGTCGGTAGGTTCTTCGGAAGACTTATATACTGGTTTGTACTAGTAGCCTTCTTCCTAGCAGCCTCCGATATCTTGGGCTTCTTCACCTTCTCAAGTTTCCTCCAGGCAGTATTGCTTTACATCCCACAGGTTGTGGTAGCAGTACTAATCATGTTGGCTACGGTTATCCTTGCCAACTTCCTTAGAGGATTGGTAGGAGCTTCGGCAAGGAGTGGAGGACTCGAGTCCGCCAACTTCCTAGGAGCTATTACTTGGTGGGCTATCATAGTCTTCGGTGTATCAGGTGCGCTATTGCAACTTGGTATTGCTACTGCCTTAGTACAGGCATTCATCACGGCGGTATTCGCCATGTTTGCCCTAGCTGGTGGTATTGCCTTCGGTATGGGAGGCAAGGAGTACGCAGCACACTTACTTAAGAAGTTTAGAGATCAAGTAGAACATCGGTAGTTTCCTTGGTACCAAGGAGCCAATAACCGCCCTTTTCGGGCGGTTTTTGGTATTATAATAACAGCATGATAAGAAGAGCGTTCACTAACTCCGTAAAGAGGATTGGAGACAGGAGAGCTACCAAAGTTATATTTGTAGTGATCGGGGCGTTAAGCGTCATTTCTGGTGCTGTCGTGTACATTGATACTGCGAACGCCGCCGGAACATTCACCTGTAAATGGGCTGACTCGGCGTGTGTTGTTGATGCGGATACCATCGCCTGCGAAGCTGAGTTTACCGTGCGTGATCAACAATGTGCTGACCTCAACCAAAACGATTGTGAAGGTGGAGAGTTTTCTTGTAGATCTAGTGTCGGAATATCTAAGGCCCACCTCGGCCTCGCCGAGAAGGTGAGTAACACATACACTTGGGCTCTAGGCATCGGAGGCATGGTAGCCTTGGGCATCATCATCTTTGGGGGAGTCCTCTACAGCGCCTCCGGAGGCAACCCAGGCAGAGTGGAGGGTCCTACCTTGGAGAGATTGCCTGGGGCGGGAGGTTTAGTAGGAGGCATAGAAGAGCTTCTAATGCCACCAAATATAGGTAGTCCAATGGTTGATGGATACTATCAAATGCCCCCACCGGCTACTCCCGGGCTTTATGTTCTAAACACTAACGAGTGTGGTGGAGATAGAGAGTTAGCGAGCGCTTGCGGTAATATAGAAACCATTCAAGTTCTCTACACAGTAGCTACTGCTTGGCGGGAAAATTATCCAAGTGAAGCGCCGCTCTATATAAGAGACATCAATGGTGATTACCTTGAGAACGCATGTACAACGAGCAGACACGAAACGCATGAACTTGGGACAGATGCAGATGTATTGATTGGTAACTATAGTGTGGATGACAGAATAGCGCTCGCCAAGCTGTTTATAGATACTGGTTATGTAACAGGTATTCTGCACTCTCCTGGCACATTGGGTAGTCAACCCAGCTCAGAGGCGTACAGATACATCAATGAGGTAAACGCCTACTTTGAACAAACTCAAGGCGATCGCCTTACTCCTTGGAATGGACAATTTGCGAGGCTTGACCTAGATGCGGGAGGTAGAATCAAGGGGCACTATGCACATTTTCATGTTCACGTGGGTGATTGTTTTGGTGGTGCCGCGGGAACGGGAATCGGATGTGGGATAGACTGTAATACAAATTGCTATGTGCAGACTGGATGTAATCCATAAAAATAGGAGTGAATCAATATGAAAAAGATAATCATAGTTAGCAGCATAATAGTGGTAATTATAGTAGCCACCATTGTTCTGCTAGTGACTTTTAGAAGCCATGATGAGCAGGGGGCAGAGGCTGATGTTAGGGAGAAAGGTGACGAGATAAATATTAAATATCCTAGTGGAGTTTCAATATCTATACCCAAAGATTGGGAAATCCGTGGAGGAGAAAAAATAGAAGATGGGTTGTATGCAAGCAAACAAATGGACAACACCCGCTCTCAAATTTGGCTGACTTCTAAGTTAGCCGATGTTTTTCCTACCGTAGACGAAGTCAAAAAAGCATATCCGCTCTACTCTCTGTTTGTTGATACAAGTGGAGGAGCCATTGAATACTATGGCAGATCGTCCAATGGAAAGTTTACTTATACAAGTAGTGGAGAGGCTGGAGAAATTACGCCGGAACTCTCAAACAAAAATAACGACTACATAGAAGGGAAAATTGTTTTCAGCAACGGTAATCTCATTGAGGTGGGCTGTTATGTAGTAGGCCCACAATACGGAGAACATATAAGTTTGTGCTCTTCGATTGTGGATAGTCTGACTTATTAAAAATGATGTTCAAAAAAATTATCCTAGCAACCGCTACATTTATAATTATCTTTCTAGTTCACCCAGTTTCCGCAGCCACAACCATCACCTCAACTGAACCCATTCCCCTCGGCCTCGCCCAACGTGTGAGCAACACATACACCTGGGCCCTAGGCATCGGAGGCATGGTGGCTTTGGGGATCATCATCTTTGGAGGAGTCCTCTACAGCGCCTCTGGAGGGAACCCAGGCAGAATAGAGGAAGCCAAGAAGTGGATCCAACACGCTCTCTTTGGCCTGGCCCTCCTTCTCTCCTCCTACCTTCTCCTCAACTTCATCAACCCCGACCTTACTAGCCTGGAAGAGGTTTTCCTTGACCCAAACCCTCGAGTGGAGGGTCCTACCTTGGAGAGATTGCCTGGGGCGGGTTGGAGATCCACGGTGCGAGTATGCTAGTGCAATTTCAGGTGATTCTACTGGAGGCACCCAAGGACGTACTGCGTTCGTTGGTATGCTAAGAAATGTAGTGAGATCGGAAGTTGAGAGAATAGGTTATTGTGATGCTAACGTAGATTACGTAACTACAGTAATGGTGGATCAGGTGGCCGGTTGTGAGACAAATTGGAGTTACAACTCCAACTCGTACAATCCGAGATCCACGTCAGGACTTGGAGCTTATGGTCTTTTTCAAATGAACCCTAGTTCAGCTAACAGACCATATGACCAAGGGGATGTACCGTGGCGGGAGCAAGTTGCCAATGCAATAAAAAGGTATGATCAATATAGCCCATCTTACTGGGCATGTTGGAACAGGCTAAACATTTCCAAGCTTGTTGAGTGTTAATGAAGTAGAACAAACAAAGCAAGATATGAATAAAAAGATAATCATTATTTTAACCACCGTAGTGATCCTTACTATCCTTGGGCTGGGAATAAAAATGTTTTTGGACAGACCAAGCGAAGAAGGAAAAATGATTCAAGAAATATACCAAGCTCAGGAAACAGCCAGCTTGTCTCCGGGGGGAGAAGCACTAAAGGCCGAACTTATTAAATTTCTCGGCGGGAAAGCTGGAGCGATAATTAATAACTCTGATTTTGAGATAGGCTATCTCCCCGCACCCTTGGAGCGTTTGATGATTTTTGTAAATTTCAATAACTGGCAGGAGAAGGAGAATACGGCTATCTCCTGGCTCAAAAGCCGAGGGTTCTCAGACGCTGATATCTGCGGTTTTCCCACAGTTATTTCAGTTGTAACAGATACCCCCGAATCTAGTATGGAGCTGCCTGGAAGCCATGTTCCCAGCTTCTGTAGCGAGGATATATAGGGGTGTTGACACCCATTACTTAGTGGAAGTATAATTTTCTCAAGAATGATATTGATGCAAGGACATAAAAACGGCTCGTAGCAACGTATTTTCTGTTTGTAGAAAGAGCCGCTACCGAGCGGTTTTTTTGTCCTCTGGGAGTCACGAATGAAGTTTGAAATAAGAATACCCACTAATAAACTTTGCATCCTACATGCGGTTGGTGTGCAAGGACGTCCCTAAAATAATGTAAAAAGCGTTTTAGGGTTACGATTTTGGACGCTTAAGCGGCCAATTTCTCCAAAGCCTCTTTTAAAAGAGGCCCATAAGGGCGCACGGTGAATGCCTAGGCATGAAACAGCGATGAAGGACGTAGCGTAGCGACGATACGCCTCGGGGAGGTGCGTAGCAACC
>Ga0075970_104_pt1 | contig 34809 bp, 42 predicted proteins | sample RifGroA2_FD_67996 | JGI IMG/M metagenome (GOLD analysis project Ga0075970, IMG submission 67996) | Parcubacteria bacterium GW2011_GWA2_46_10
CCATTGCTTCCGGAGAAACTCCGGCGCACAGATTATATGAGGATGAAAAAACCCTTGCCTTTCTAGAGATTGACCCTTCGAGCCCCGGACATACTATGGTCATTCCCCAAAAGCACGTTGAGGACTTCATGGACTTGGATGGGAACTTGATGAGTGCGGTGATGGAAACCGTGCAAAAGGTGGCGGGGATGATAGAAAAAGGGCTAGGAGCGGACAATTTTACAATCGGGGTCAATAGCGGTAAGATTGTCGGTCGTCACGTAGAGCATGTACACGTGCACATTATCCCGAGGTTCCCGGATGACGGGGGACACTACATCCAAGGGGTGGTGAAAAGACCTGTGCAGGATACGCTCGAGGAGATAAGGGAGAAAATAACGAAACATGGCAATTAATATCAATCTAAGAAAAAAAGAAGGCGAGTCTAATAGCTCCCTTGTTTATCGTTTCACCAAAAAGGTGATGCAAAGCGGAGTTGTGAGACAGGCTAAGAGCAAGCGTTACCATGACCGTGCCGTCAATCGCGGTAAGCGTCGAGTTTCAGCGCTGCACCGCGGAGCGAAAAGAGAGGAGATCAAACGCGCCAAGCGCATGGGGACTTTCAAGACCTAATATGGGACTTTTGGCAAAACTGCAAGAAGATCTGAAAATAGCTCTCAAAGGGGGTAATTCCGAGGTTGCCGGCACTATTCGTATGCTCCAGGCTGCTATTCATAACGAACACATTGCCAAAGGAAAGGAGAAAGAGTTTACCGACGAGGATATCATGGCGGTACTGCGCAAGGAGGCAAAAAAGCGCCGTGAATCGGCGGATATATTTGCGAGCGCCGGAAGGGCAGAGTTAGCTAGTAAAGAAGAAGGGGAGCTAACTCTTATTAAAGGATATCTGCCGCCGGAACTCTCCGATGCTGAAGTGGATGCCCTAGTGGCGGAGGTAATAGCTGCAGGAGGGAGCGAATTTGGGAAGGTAATGGGAGCGGTGATGGCCAAGGTGGCTGGCAGGGCTGAGTCGGGCAGAGTGAGCGCCGCCGTCAAAAAAGCTTTGGGAGAATAGGGATGGTGGTGAGGAGTCTAGATAGACGCCTTGCGCGATACGAGAAACCCTTAAGGAGAACAGCCGAAGGGTTTTTTAAATTCCACCATATGTCCAAGGAAATTGAGATCTATTTAGTTAACTCATCTCAAATGAGAAGATTGAATTTTAAATACAGAGGAGTAGATAAACCGACAGATGTTCTAGCCGTTGAGAGTCTAAAGTTTCCAGGAGAAGAAGATTTTTTGGGAGAGGTGTACCTAAATCCAAGTTTCTTGAAATCGAAACCATACGATATTCACTACATCCTAGTACACGGGCTGCTCCATCTTCTAGGTTTCACGCACCAAAAGAAAGGTGATAATATGAAAATGGAAAAAAGAGAAAAAGAAGTACTCAAATGGCTAGAACACAGATACTAGGCTTAGATGTCGGATCCACAAGCGTGAAGGCGGTTATCGCCGAGCCTACGAACGACGGAAAGGTAGCTTTGATCAAAGGGTTCGCGCGTCCTTCCAGAGGCGTGCGCCGGGGGGCGGTAGTTGACATGGATGGTGTAGTTGGGGCTATTGGAGATATTTTTGATGACGTTGCGGAAGTCTCCAAAGGCGCCCTCAAAAACATCTATTTTAATGTGAACAGTGCCGATGCTACGGTGCGCATATCCCACGGGAACACGGCGGTTTCCAGGGCTAGTTCAGAAATTCATGGAGACGATATGGAAAGGGCTATTGAGGCGTCGGTGGTTCCCCGTCCGCGCTCCAACAAGATGAACCTGCATGTTTTAAATAGAGAATTTATCGTAGATGGAGTGGGGGATATCCAGGATCCAAGAGGCATGGTGGGCGCCAAGTTAGAGGTGGTCAATTTGATCGTTGAGGCTTTTGAACCGAGCGTGCGCAATTTGCAAAAGTGTATTCAAATGGCCGGAGGTACGGCGGGAGGAATGGTTTTCTCTCCCCTGGCGTCGGCCAAATCCGTTTTAACAGACAACCAGTTGGAGCTGGGAGTAGTTTTGATAGATATAGGAGGAAGCACTACGGGTATTGCTGTATATGAAGAGGGAAAACTTTTGCACACTAAAGTATTTAAGGTAGGTGCTAGCTATATCACTAACGACCTAGCTTTGGCCCTAGAGATTCCGCCAGAGTTAGCAGAGAAAATAAAAATTACCCACGGATACGCACTTGCGAAGGAAGTAGCAAGCAGGGAGAACATTGATTTAAAGAAATTTGATTCCGATATTAGCAGATCACCCTCAAAACGCTTCGTAGCGGAGGTGATAGAGGCCCGTTTGTCAGAGATTTGCGAAGTTGTCAATGATGAACTAAAATTAATCGGCAAAGAAAGAAGCCTGCCCGGAGGGGTGGTGGTTGTCGGGGGAGGGGCTAAGATGCCCGGAGTGGCTGATTTGGTACAAAGGGAACTAAGGATGGCGACCCAGATAGGGGCAGCCAACGGAGCTCTGTTTGTATCCAAGGACGCGGCTAGCAGAGAGTTAATTGAATCTCCCGAATATACATGCGCTCTGGGATTGCCTTTGCACAGCGATGAGGCAAAATCGAGGGCCAGAACGATGACCCCCGTAGCAATACCCGGCTTCCTTGGTAAAATTTGGGAATCTTTGCGCCCGTAAACTGGTATGGCTAAGAAAAAAACTAGAATAAGAAGAAAACAGACCACCATAAAAGCGGCGGTTAGGAGAAAAACCTCAAGAAGAGAAAAGAGGGTATTTAAGAAAACAACCCGCAAGTTGACGGGAGTCCAATCTAGGGGCAGAAGGAGAATTATCGGGAGAAGGGCTAAGAAAGTGGCTTTGCACGCCGTGCGCAGGAGTGTTTCTAAAAAACCGGTGGTCAAGATCAAGGTATTGGGTATTGGAGGAGGGGGTGGCAACGCCGTTACCCGTATGAGCAGAGATCCCATTAGGGGGGTGGAGTTAGTAGCGGTCAATACCGACGTCCAAGATCTCGAAAGTTGTGAGGCAAGGCGCAAGATTCATATTGGCAAGGCCATAACTAGAGGCATGGGCGCTGGCATGAACCCTGAATTGGGACAGCAATCCGCTGAGGAAAGCAGAGAAGAGATAGAGGCGGTTTTGAAAGATACGGATATGATCTTCTTGACTGCTGGTATGGGAGGAGGAACCGGTACCGGAGCTACTCCCGTTATTGCGGATATTGCGAGGGACATGGGCATTTTGACGGTCGCGGTAGTGACAAAGCCTTTCTCCTTTGAGGGTTCTGCGCGTATGCGTATCGCGGAAGAGGGTCTTACCAAACTGCGCGATAGAGTAGATACGTTGCTCATAATTCCCAACGACAGAATCTTCAACATCATTGACGCGAGCACCCCGGTGTTCAAAGCTTTCGACAAGATCGATGAAATTTTGAAAAATTCAGTGAGGGGGATCGCCGATATGATTACCGCTTCCGGTTTAGTGAATGTTGATTTCGCGGATATCACGGCGGTGATGAAGGATGCCGGTACGGCTGTCGTGGGTGTGGGAATGGCTAAGGGAAAAGATAGAGCGGCTAAGGCGGTGGACGAAGCGGTTAACTCACCTTTGCTTGATAGCTCAATGGACGGAGCGAGGGGAGTACTCTTTTCAGTATCCGGAGGGCGGGATCTTAAGATGTCGGAGATTAATGAAGCCGCGCAGATCATAACCGAGAATGTAGATTCGGGAGCGAAGATAATTTTTGGAGCGTATCAAGATAGAAGACTGGCCAAGGGCACTATCAAAATTATTTTAATTGCCACAGGGTTTAACAGCTCGCATCAGTTGAAAGATCCGGACCGATTTGGACTTTTTAGCATGGGGAGCAATGAGCCCCTGGAGGAAAGAGAAGTTGAGGAAGATGTAGAGGAAAAGGGAGAGAGTGAAGAAATGGGCGAGGAGATGTCAGAGAAACCCCGCAGAATAGGAAAAAGGGGAGCCGAGGAGGAGAGAAAGACCGAAAGCGAGGATATTTGGGAGATTCCGGCCTTTTTGAGACGCAGGAAGAGACGTTAAAGGGAAAAGTTTGGGGAAAAGGAGAACTCCACAGGGAGTTTTCTTTTATTATCCACAGGCAGAGCATTTTGAGAAAGAGAGTAGGGCAGGTAAGATGAGTCTACGATAAAGACAATTCCCCACCTGACCGTGAACAAGCAACTGAAAGACAAAATCAACAAGTCATATTCGGAGAATGCTCTGAAGATGATGAACAAGCGTTACCTTTGGGAAGATGCAAAAGGGAAAAAAGAAACTCCAGCCGATATGCTCGATCGCGTATCGAGAGATTTAGCGGCAGTAGAAACTAAGTACGGAAAAAAAGTTAACGAAGTCAAGAAAATAGAAAAAGATTTCTTGGAGGTGATGATGAACAAGGAGTTTACTCCCGCAGGGAGAACCATCACGAACTCCGGGGCAGGTACCAAGGTGGTTGCCAACTGCATTGTGTTGCCGATTCCAGATTCAATGGAGGGCATCTTCCAAACTTTGAAAGACGCAGCACTTTCGCAACAAGCCGGATCGGGTTTGGGGTTCGCGCTCGATGAGTTGCGCCCCACCTTCTCTCCAACTAAAACATCTAGGGGATTTTCGTCTGGCTCCGTGTCATTCCTTAAGGTATACGACGCCGCTTTTGGCACTATCAAGCAACAAGGAAGACATGGTGCCAATATGGCAATGATCAGCGTTGAACATCCGGACTTCCACGACTTTCTTATTTCCAAAGCGAGAGAGGGAGACATCCGTAATTTCAATATCTCCGTAAAGTTAACGGACCGTTTTATGAAGCAAGTACTAGAACATCCGGATAAACAGTGGTACTGCGTATGGAAAGGCAAGAAAGTGAGGCCGCACAAGGTGCTGCGCAATCCAAATGGGAGCGTGAGCGGGGTGGAACCGATGGATATTACTGTAGGGCAGATATTTGATGAGATTGCCCACTACGCTTGGAATAACGGTGAACCGGGGGTGGTTTTCATCGATGAGGTAAACCGCAAGAATCCTTTACCTGATCTAGGGCCTATATATACCTCCAATCCTTGCGGGGAGCAGTTTTTACACGCCTACGACAACTGTAACTTGGGATCCATTAACCTGGCGGTCCTCGTGGAAAACGGTAAATTGGATGAAAAGAGGCTGAGGGAAGTAACGCGCGTGGCGGTGCGCATGTTGGATAACGTTATTGATAAATTTGACTTCCCCGTGGCCAAGGTGAGTGAAATGGCCATAAAGAACCGTCGGGTGGGACTAGGGATCATGGGATTTGCCGATCTCCTGTATCAATTGGGTATTAAGTATAACTCGAAGGAAGGATATGCAATGGCAGAGAGGGCTATGGGTATTATCCAAGAGGAAGCTCACAAGGCCTCTCGCGACCTGGTTAGGGAAAAAGGGGAGTTTCCAAACTGGAAGAAGTCTGTGTTTGCCAAGGGTAAGAAAAAAGTGAAGATGCGCAATGCCGCGTTGACTACCGTTGCCCCCACCGGATCAATCGCTATGATGTTTGATTGTTCATCCGGATTGGAGCCGAATTTCGCGCTCGCTTTCATCAAACAAGACAAGGACGGTGAGTTTTACCAATATCTCAACAGACACTTTGAAACGGAGTTAAATAGGAGGGGATTTTCCAAGGAAGAAAAAGAAGCCATTAAGGAGGAAGTGGTAGCGAAAGGCACTATCCAACATCTGGTAGAGCTTCCCCAAGATTTGCGAGACGCATTTGTGGTGGCGATGGATATCTCGGGTCCGGAGCATATCGCTATGCAATCGGTTTTCCAAAAGCACGTGGACAATTCAATTTCCAAGACAATTAATCTTCCAAATCATGCGACCGTGGAAGACGTGAAGCAGACATACATAGACGCTTGGAAAATGAAGTGCAAGAGTTGCACGGTGTATCGGGACGGTAGCCGCGCTATTCAAATCCTAAATGTGGGGAAGAATGAAGGCGATATTGTTAAAACCACAGAGGATCCAAACAATTTAAAATCCCAAGTTGTGGAGAGGGGAGAAGTGGTTTTGGAGGTGACGAGGAGTGCGGATACGACTTTGCAAGAGAGGGAACGTCCAGAGGTCCTAAACGGCAAAACATACAGAGTGCGTACCGGATACGGGAAGCTCTTCATTACTATCAATTCTGACGAGAAAGGTAGGCCGTTTGAGGTTTTTGCCACTCTCGGAAAAAGCGGAGGGTACTTCCAGGAGCAAACAGAGGCTATCTGCAGGCTGATTTCCTTGGCGCTACGCTCCAATATCAATGCCAGGTATATTGTAGATCACTTGAAGGGCATTAGGGGGCCGATGGTAACGATGACCGCTAAAGGAACCATCCTTTCCTTGCCAGATGCGATAGCGAAGATTTTGGAGGAACACATTAATGGCGGTGAGGGCGTAGATTTTGATGGAGAGGTGGTGATGGCTACGGTTGAGGATGAAGCGCAGATGTTATCTCAAGGTGGGACGAATGCCGCAAGAAGCGTGGCAGATTACGGCTACATGCCCGAGTGTCCGGAGTGCGGTGGGCAGATCGTGATGTCCGAAGGATGTATTGAGTGCAAGAGTTGCGGGTTTAGCAGGTGCGGATAGTGAAGCGCCCCATCTGGGGCGTTTGCTTATATATTACTCTGTCGTACAAAAATCGCTCTGAAGAGAGCGACTTTCGTAAAAGGAGATGAAAACTATTTTTTCTCCATCATGCCCTTTTCGCAGTTCTTACAAAGTCCCTTATGGACGACAAGCTCATATATAGCTGCGAGTCCAACCAGGATGTAGACAATTTTTGCGGCTATAGAGCTCATGCCTCCCAAAAATATACTGATATCTAATCCCATGAGTCCCACTGCGAGCCAGTTGAGACCACCGATGATGAGAAGCAGGAAAGACAAGGAATGCAACTTCATTTCTTTTAGAAAACGTTAACTCGACCTTTACCTCCATTTTACCACGATAGAGAGTTGGGTTAGCATGTTAAGTGCACATGGAGGATAACAAACATATTTTGTGGTTTGCTCTTTTGGTGGTAGTCGCTCTTTCGAGCTACGGCTTGTATTCTGAGACACGGAAGGAGTTGGATACCGCCAAGGAACAGATAGCCCGCTTGAGCGGGGAGAGCGAGGAAACCATCGTTTCCCAGCAAGAAGCCATTGATTCAAAAGAAGAAGAGCTCGAGAAGACAAAAGAGAGTGAGCGGCTCCTGCAAGAGGCCCTAGATAGCTTCCAGGGCTCGGTGAGCGCCTCAGATACGTCTGCGGCAGGGAATATCATCAATCGGTACGCCCCTTCGGTGGTAAGGCTCGTTTGTGTGGAAAACACTCAAACCGAGGATCTGCAGCAGGGATCGGGTATGCTTTTCGAGGGCGATGTCTTTGGGGATGGCAGTCCTTACTACGTCCAGACCAATTTGCACGTTATTGAAACGAATGAGGAGGGTTTTTCGCAGTGCGTCATAGCGGTCTATCCGGACCCGGACAACTCCGAGGACTATATCGTGTACAAGAGCAAAGGACATGCTTTATTCCGCAAGGGAGTGGATCTTGCGTATCTCAAACCCCTAGAGGTTGATGGCAACAAAAAAGCAGGATTGCTATCTGACCTTTCGTTGTATGCTCTGAAAGATTCCACTGTTCCGATCTGCAGTTCGGTAAGTATCGGAAATCATATTTCTGTTTTGGGATATCCGGGGATCGGAGGAGAAAGTTTGACCGTGACCGACGGGATTGTTTCTGGTTTCGAATTTCGTTCCGGTGAGCGTTACGTGAAAACTTCTGCGAAGATCGATCAAGGAAATTCTGGAGGAATAGCGATCATGGATTCTGGTTGTATTGTTGGAATTCCAACGTATGTGAAGACACAAATAGAAAGTTTGGGAAGAATTTTGGATCTAAAGAATCTTTAAAAACAATTTTGTAAGTTATGCACATATACTTTTATGTTTCTTTCTGCGTAAAATTATATTAAGGCTGACGAATGTGAGTGGTCGTCACTTCGTATCAGTTGTAGGATAAGTTTAAATACAATGCCTGCTAAGAGAAAAAAGGCAACGCGCAAGAAAGCCGCACGTAAAGCTCCTGCACGCAGAAAAGCTGCTCGTAGGAAAGCTCCTGCCAAAAAGCGCACAGTAAAGCGCACGGCTAAGAGGCGCACAGCCAAGAGACGTCGATAGGGTGACGTCCGTGATTGAAAAATTAGTAAGGGGAAGCGAGTTTGTGGGCGAGGTTAAGTTAGATGACGTCTACTACGATACGCCAGACTTTGTGCTAATGAAGCAAGATAAGTATTTACGCAGACGCAATGGGCAGTTCGAGTTCAAAGTGTCCACGGAACTGGTAATTAACGCGCCTATTGCTCACTACAGGGAACTAACAAGTGATGGTGAAATACGGGAAGAGCTGGGTTTGGGAAGAGGCGATTTTGAACAGACGGTCAAGAAGGCTGGTTATAAGCCTATGGTTCCCATCAAAACCCTGCGGAAGAAATACAAAGAGGGAGATTTTAATATAGACATAGACAGCGCAGACTTTGGTCACGATGTGGCTGAGGTAGAGTTAATGGTTGAGAAAGAGGAAGAGGTGCAAGAGGCAGTTGGAAGGATCAAGCAGTTTGCTTTTAGCAAAGGTTTCGGGGGCAAGTCTGAAGAGGGGATTAGGGGCAAGGTGATAGAGTATTTATATAGGAAGAATCACGCAGTATATGAGGAGATTGTGGAGTCGTGGAAAAGGTTGGAAGCAGCGCATTTACGGAGTAATTAAAATCTGCTAACTTACTAACGATATTCCGGGGTAGCTCAACGGTAGAGCAGCACGCTGTTAACGTGTTGGTTGTCGGTTCGAATCCGACCCCCGGAGCAAGGTAGAACTCTTTTCGTATTCACCCCTAATTTGGGCAGTGCCCACCCTGTTTTCCAGAGGTTCGAACATTTCACTTATTCTTCTAACCTCAAGGGCTGCCTCCTCCACAAAAATTAGTGGTTTCTCTAGTCGCACACATAGCTTTCGGTCTTTAAGCGTTAGGTTCGAACCAAGTGACAACAAGATCCCTCTTTTGTCTTCTGGTGTACCTGTCTGGAATCTCTCAACGGCGTGCTCTGCGAAACTGAACACTCTTTCAGCTTTTTCAATCCAATCATCTATGCCGTTGTCATTATCGTTTATGAGCCTCTGTAGTCGCTCCTTTTCTCCGACAAGCCCTAGCTTCTTTACTGAGAACTCATCCTCAGTAATCTCTCCATTTGCCCTCATATCTATTAATCCATCGATTCTTTTAACACAGGCATCATATTGTTTTTGTAAATTTATGAGCATTCCTCTCCTCTTTCCGAATTCTTCTCTATTTTGCTTTCTGAGCACATCCATCGCCCACTCGTAAAAGTCGTGTGGTATATCAATCCTGTTTAGGAGCGCCACTATCTGTTTCTCTAGTTGTTTTTCCTCTATACTCCCTTGGCTACATTTTCCTCTTCTCTTAGTACAATGATAATAGATATAGTGACGAACTTTTCCATTTTTTTGCTTCTTATATTTATGTTCTGCTGTGACCATAGCTCCACATTCCTCACAGAATAATGGTCCTCTGAATGCGAAGTTATATTTTTTGCTTCGAGGGTTGCCCTTCCTGCCGAGCATTATTTGGACCGTATCATACTCATTCTCAGTAATCATTGCTTCGTGTCCACCTTCGTACCAATTACCACTACCCTCCGGATATTCAAAGGTGCCGTAATAAAATGGGTTCGAAAAAATCTTATAAATACCACTGCGAGAGAGTGGTTGTCCGCCGAGCTTTTTGCGTCTTAAGGTGCGATATCCCCACTCTTTATTTGCGATTTCAAGAATTCGTGGGGGAGTATAATCACCAGTTAACATTAAATCCCACATTTTTCGTATCAGATTAAACCTTTCTGGGTCGTTAGTAGTGGTTTTATATCCCTTTTCTCTGTCGGGCGTATTGAGATAACCAGGGGGTACAATGCCAGGTCGATACCCTATTTCCGCCTTCCTTCTTAAGCCCCTCTTTACATCCTCGCCCTTATTATCGTTTTCAAGCTTTGCTTGGCTGCAGAATAGACTTAGAAGGAACTTATCGTTTGGTGTGTTGCAGAATACCTGACTTGGCGTCCTTACCTCCAGAAGTATCCCTTTATCAAAAAGATATATTATCCTTCCTGTATCGACAGAGTTTCTAGAAAGCCTATTTGGGCTCCATGCAAGAATCCCATTTGCTTCACCGTCCTCGATTCTCCGAATCATTTCATCAAAGACTGGGCGACCAGGGCTCTTAGCAGAGTGGGACTCGGGAAGAATATCAACAATTTGGAGTTTCTCCCTTTTGACAATTTCTCCTAATTCTTTCGTTTGTGAGTCGATAGAAAGTACCTGTCTATCTTCCTGCTCAGAGGATTTTCTAGAATATAAGAAATATTTTGTTTTTTCATCGGCCATAGTCATAAAACTTAAGGGGACGGTCTGATTGCCCTAACCCGCTTGCTCTAAATAGTACCTTACTCATATCTTTTCCTATCCTCATCGAAGTCAATTTTGAGCGCAAGAACATCATTATCCCGCTTGTTATGCGCCCCAAGAACCTTATGAATTTCCGCGATGGCTCTTATATCGCCCCTTTTGGCCTGTTTTACCAGCACTGGGCCGATTTCAGGGAGGGACTGGGCTAGTTCTTGCTCGTATTCTTTCAGCCACCTCTTTAGAGCCTTTTTGATGAATTTCTGCTCGGTTGTGTCTGGAGGCCTCCCGGTTGGATTGTTTCTAGCGCCGGGCAACAGCCGTCCTCTGTTATCACGAAGAATCGAGTTCCCACTAGCTTTTACTTGTTCTTCGTTTACGTAGTCCATAGGTATTACTAAAAACCTTGATTTCTTTTATATGATTTCGTTATATGACTTCGTGTATCACCGGTGATACTGTTGGAAGAATCTTTTTGATACTGTTGGCCATTGGATTTTGATACTGTTTTCCTGCTCTTTATAACCGTATCAATATCGATACTGTTTATTGGCTTCCAGACATCGGGCCTCAAGAGGGTATAGGAATTAGAAATTCGTCCCTTGGAGTGTTCGACTAGCACGATGTTAAAAGCTTCAAGTATTTTGATAGCGTTATTTATGGAGTTCCTATTTCTTATACCAGTAAATTTCATAAGAGTTTCGATTGATGGAAAGCACGTTTGGTAGCGGTGATTGGCGTGCATAGCCAGCGCGGCGTAGACCATTGTGGCGCACTTAGAGAATTTCGAGGCGTATCCTTTTTTGAAATATTCGTTATCAAGATAGAGCCTCGTTTTCTTGTGTGGTTCGCGGATGGGTAAGTCGGCGGGCTCCAATCCTCTTCGCCTGAGTAGCTTCTCATATTTGCCTACGTTTATGTTCTGCATTTTCATATTCTAGTTCGTATATCGCCTTGACCAGCCTGATCACGGCGAAACCTTTTTCTAGGGCCTCTTTACTAGAAATCTTCTCACCAAAGTGCTCCTCGTAAATGCGCTGGAACTCTACTATCTGCCTATCCTCGACTTTCATAATATTTAGCCTGACACGATAAATAGGCTTGGAAAATGCCGAAAACGTACCAATAAGAATCAAAAAGCCCGCCATTTTAGCGGGGTCCGTTGAGTTATCCACTTTCCAAGCGTTTCCAAGTTCTTGTTTTATCAAGATTGTTTATTTCTACGTGTTACGAATGTCTTTTGGGTAATGATTTTAAGGTCTATAGCGGGGACCAAGTAAGCATCCTTAACCCTCAGAATCCGTGTTGGTAGATACGGTCGTTTAGAGTATAGGGCACACTGCTTACTAAAGTTCAAATAATCCTTAAAACCCTTATTGTCACTTGCATCAGGGAACATCCCGTCAGCAACTTGGTATAGACATCGCCAACATTCACCATTGACCCAAAGGGCATTATTGTAGTCATCATTAATCACGATTTGATATCTATCTTGCTTACTTACGCCTTGCTCGACAATAAGTGCCAAGCTTCTTATTAATTCCTCATGTCCGATATCGGCCTGTGCGTTGTTGGGCTTGTTAAGTTCCTTGATCAAGTGATCACAAACTATCTTTGCAGATTCCTTCAGTGTCGAAACAAATCGTTCCGCACCCTCCTTGCCATACGTCAGTTCTAAAGATCTATAATGGCCCCAAACGTTTCCGCCCGATATTGCCAACCAGCTATGTAATAGATCTCGCTCTGGGCTCCCCCAACTATCGCTATCCTCTGTGCCTTCATCGATATCAAGGATTAGTTCTCGCGTTACGAGGTTACTTCTGACAAAATTAACGAAGTTATCAAGCCTACTCATAAACGCCGGCGTTTTTACATCTGGATCTGAGAGTGCTCTGCAATACACCTTGAGTATCCTCCTGGGATCACCCGCAGCCACTCTATGTAAGTCATTATTCCCTGTTTTCATCTTGCTATAACTTATCCCCGTGAGCTGATTTTCTCAACCCCAAGGCTGTATTTTGTGATATATACGAAAGGAAAGTAGAATATGAGCATGGACAACCAGCCTGAGCCGCTAGATTATCACTATAAAACTAACCTCAAGCTAGACTATTTTATACTAGGAGCTGACATCGCCATACTTGGTTGGACATTAGTAAATCTAGATTGGCTACCCAAGGAACGGCTATACGTGTATCTAATAGGAGCCTTTTGGTCGTTAGTAGCGCTTTCTGTTATAAGTGGCGTCTTACGCCAGATATACAACGCCATGCTTTTTGGCATAAATCATCAGTCAGTCTACGCTGCTGAGATTGCTAACCAGATAGAGAGGGCGTCTATGGGGGGAGGTAGTTTTATCAATCAACAGACGGGAAAGATGATGCTTTCGGAAGAATTCAAAAAGCTCGCAAATCCTCACCGGGAGAAGGAAAAGTTGGGGAAGGAAAAGTACGAAAAGTATTCTAGGTGTTCACAGTTTTATAGTAACGCATCTATTTGTTTACTAGCGATTGCCTTATTCTTGCTAATAATCACAAGAATACTATCTTTGTAAATAGAAGATTATAAAGTTAAATGACTAAGGATAATCCGTTGAAATTGAGTCTTGAATTTGGTGATGATAAGGAAGAACTTACTAGGAAGAAGTCCAGAGATGAAATAAGAGAGCGTAAGAAAAACCCAAAATACGATCCAAGAAACAAACTTAACGACCTGAACGGAGCAGAGTGGCAATACTCAACCAAGACAGTAATAAATAAAATATATCCATCAAATTTGCAGCATAAATTAAGATCCCAGCATGGTGGTCAAAAACCCCCAGAATTGTGTGGGGATTTAATAAAGATTTTCACAAAAAAAGATCAAATGGTTCTAGACCCCCTTGCTGGAGTTGGCGGGACCTTGTTGGGTGCGGCAATAGCGGGTCGCAATGCTATGGGCATTGAGCTTAACAAAAAATGGACAGATATATATTCTGAGGTGTGTAGACTTGAAAACATAAAAGAGTTCCCTGTGATTATTGGTGATTGTAATGAAAAGATGAAAGAAATTGAGGCGGGAAGCGTAGATTTTGTATTAACAGATGTACCATATTGGATTATGGATCAAGTGGCAAAGACTCGTTCTTCCGCTGCTAGCCGTGTATCAAAATTATCAAAGTTTAATGATAAGAGCTTACAGACCAAAGAAGACTGGTTAAAAGAAATGAAGTCAATCTTCGAAAATGCTGCACCTACACTAAAAAATAATGGGTATATGGCAGTATTTATAGGTGATATGTATCGTGGGAAAGAATTTCACTTCTTGTCTGCGGAGCTTGCAAAAACTATATCTGCAATAAATGATTTTACGCTAAAGTCAGATATTATTTGGCACGACGACTCAAAGATGCTGCATATATACGGGTATCCTTTTGCCTACATTCCCTCAATGATACATCAACACATCTTAATATTTAGGAAAGAACTTTAGAGATGCAGTCCCTACTCGTCAATCCGCAGATTAAGGGTAAAATTATAACCATTTCTGAGTACGATAGTCTTAGTAATAAAAAGGAGTTTCTACTGTATTCAGATAATATTCTAGAGGGCATAGCTATATTGAATTATCTGACAAAAAGTAGTGAGCTACTAGATTTCAAGGGTATTGTATATGAACCCATAGACCAACCAATTTACATTTTCATTGATAATGACAACAACCATTATGGGATTAAGATTTGTGGATCGTTTGATAGATGGGAGCTGCCAGACGATGTTAATGCAATCAAATCGTTCATTGATCTACCCGAATATATTTTTTATTCCATCAATAGTAAAAAGGCTATTTTGGCTGGCGAAAACACCGAAACTGCTTCCGTCGGTAACTCGCAGTGGCAACGTGAAGGTCGAAAGGTAGCTGCGGCTAGAATAGGTGTTCCATTTATATACCAAACTTTTTATAGCGGCAAAGATGAATCACAAAACACAATTCGTGAGCCAAATTCGCTCCAGGTTTTTAACCAATTACTATACTCAGCAAGATATAAAACCCCTTCATTGGTGGCTTATTTTGAAAATAACTTTGATGGATCAAAAACTAGGCAAAGAGAGCCCATAGATAGCCAAGTTTTATTCTCAAACTACATTAAGTCAGTTCTTCTAACGGATACTGACTCAAAACATCTACACAAGAAAATTGAGCTTGAAAAACAGTTTTTTGCACACATGATTGCTTATTTGAAAGAAGGTAAACATAAAAGTGCTAGCGGTGGAATTGTGGAGCCATCTGCACGAATTATAAAAGATTTACCTACAATAACAGCAGAAACTATTAATGGTCTATTAAATAATAGCAATGTATTTATTGATGATTTGATAGACTGGATATACTCAAAAAATAATAATTTCGAAGCTAACTATTTGATGGCGGATATAGACTATGCAAAGTTAGTTATCTGGAATCCTTCATTAAAGTCGATTAACAAAAGCCTAATGCAGCCACTGTTAGATTACTTCAGCAGCATAGGTCCTGCGAGAAGTTTTTTGCCTAATGGTAAGGCTGGCATTATCAACACAGCTAAGCTTAAAGAATATCTAGACTCCAAGTACCCCAATTACAAAAATGTATTTGATGAAGTATTAACACTTGAAGAAACCGTCGTATTTCCTACTCGTGTTTGGAAATACAGCAATGCCAAATTAACTCTTTCGCCAGACCCAGAGAGCGGTGAGATAGTCGCATTTTGTGAATTATTGGCATATGACTTGTATGGAAATAAAAAACGAAATGTTTTCGGCAATCACATTGTAGCTATACCCCCAGACAAGACGTTTTCTAGTGTAGAGGGTAAGGATGGTAATAATAAGATAAATAAAGCCATAGCCACCTATTTCGATTTGCTTATTTTGAGCAATGGTCAAGTTGTATCGAAGTTTAAGTTGCCTACTTTGATAGCGACCTCGTATTCGCCAGTAGATATTAAGACTGTTTTGCCACATACATCGACAGAAGAGGTTGCGGTGGTTTCAACCTACTTAAACCAGTCCACTATTAAATCTAGCTGGGAGTTATGCTTCATACATACGCATCACTCTTCTTGGCAGCAGATATCAATAAACGGAATTCAGCAAAAAATAAATCGTGTTTCTACAAAGCTCGATTTAGTAATGCAACAGAAAAACAAATTTATGCTTGCAGAGGGCAAGGATAAATATCAATCAATTTTGAGCGACCGTAAAATTAAGCAAGCCATAAAAGATGTTAGTGAGATTATTGATAAAACGTATCGCAAGAATAACGTAAAATTCGATGCATTTTTATACAATCTAGGGACTACACCCACAAAAGATCCAGACTACTACGTCGACAGCGAGGCCTCCACTGTTCAGGGTGGCATCAAAATGGGTCACTTCAACGATATTGCAAATAGTGAAAGCTATGTAGTTATTATTGTATATACAGACAAATTCAATAGAACAAAATTTAGACTAGTTTTTTCTGAAAGTTTCGATGCAGATCTAAAAAATCAACTGATGAAAGAATTTATATGAAATATATAGGCAATAAAACACGCCTTCTAGAATTTATATATGATGCTGTGTTAGATTCGGGTCTTCCCAAAAATGGGACATTTGTCGACTTATTTAGTGGTACAGGATCGGTGGGAAGATACTTCAAAGGAAAAGGGTATAAAGTTATATCAAATGACTTTATGACCTATTCGTATGTGGCTCAGTATGTGCTTATAAAGTTAAATAAAATACCTTCATTTTCGAAAATCTCGGATAATGGTGTGATGAGTGTTCTTGACTCTCTAAATAAGATTGACCCGATAAAGGGTTACGTATTTGATAACTTTGCACCAAGCGGTTCGGCTGAAAGGCAATACTTTTCTGACGCAAACGCCATGAAAGTCGATGCCATAAGGGATCACATCGAAAACTGGAAGGATAAAAGGCTTCTTACAAACGATGAGTACCAGGTGCTTGTATATAGCTTAATTGATGCAGCAGATTTCGTAGCAAACATTTCAGGCACTTATGGGGCATATCTAAAAATCTGGCGATCGATGGCATTGAAGGATATAAAATTGCTGCCCCCAAAAATATCTGATAACGGATTGATTAATGAGGTTTACCAAAAAGATGCGAACGAATTAGTACGAGAGATAAAAGGAGATATAGTCTACCTTGACCCACCATATAACCAACGTCAATACGCACCAAACTTCCACATATTAGAGACGTTGGCTGTATGGGATAAGCAAATTTTATCTGGTAAGACTGGCCAAAGAGATTATTCTTCGAAAAAGTCTGCCTATTCACAAAAAACAAATGCCACCCAGGTCTTTGAAGATTTAATTAATAACATAAATGCCAAATATATAATACTAAGTTACAACAACGAGGGGATAATACCTAGAGAAGAAATACTGAGAATCCTTAATAAAACGGGGCATGTCAAAGAATATACTACGGGCTACAGAAGGTTTAGAACTGAAAGGGATCATAAAAAAAGACAATACAAACCAGTTAATGATAGGGTGCTCGAGCACTTGTTCGTGGTTAAGAAAATTTACCGATAAGTCATAAATTAGTATAATAACTATACAACTGAATATTGGATTTATCAGGAGTGGCAGATAGGGGATTGGCCCAATAACCTGCCCAGCAACCCTTGGAGATGACGACCCAAGATAGGTGCTACAACCAATCAGATAAAAAGGTCGTTTTTTGCTTTGTCTAAACTAAATAAATAATAAAAATGTTCAACCAAGCTTGGATAAAAATGTACAAAGAGAACAGGGACAAAAAGGCAATGACTTATGAGTTTGTGTCTCCTATGCATCCGGATAAGATTTGTGATCAAATAGCAGACGCCATCTTAGATGATTACCTGTCCAGCGATCCAGATGCTCGTGTGGCAATAGAAGTAATGGGAGGGCACGGAAAAATTAAGATAACAGGTGAGATATCAACCAAATGGGATTCTAATCTTTCCGCCCAGTCTATTGAGGAAATTGTGCGTGAAATAGCAGGCTATGCTTACGAAGTGGAGATTTTCACCAGCAAGCAAAGCAGGGAGATAGCCAGGGGAGTAGATAGTGGTGGTGCAGGCGATCAAGGCATTATGATCGGCTACGCTTGTTCCGACACAGACACCCATATGCCAAGGGGATACGAGATAGCTCGGCAATTATGTAGAGACATCTATGAGCATTATCCCCACGACGGCAAAGTCCAGGTAACTATAAGTGGCGATAGTGTTTTGGCAGTCGTTGCAAGCTTCCAACACACCAGAACCGAAGATCTTGATGGGATGGTTAGGCAATTAATTTCCGCTAACAACTATTTTATCAATCCAGCTGGTGAGTGGATCACAGGTGGTTTTGACGCAGACTCAGGTCTTTCAGGAAGGAAAATCGTGATAGACAACTATGGTCCAGAAGTGCCAGTTGGTGGAGGTAGTTTTTCTGGTAAAGACCTAACAAAAGTAGATAGAAGCGGAGCCTATATGGCACGTAAGATAGCCGTAGATCTCCTCAAGCAGAAAGAAGCTAGTGAGGTCTTGGTTAAACTGGGTTATGTAATCGGAGTCACTGAGCCAGTAATGGCAGTAGCCAAAATAGATGGCGTACTTGAGACTGTTTCTGGTTATGATCTCACTCCTAAAGGAATTATTAAGACCTTGAATATTGGAAGACCCCTTTTCTATGAAACTGCCAAGTGGGGACACTTTGGTAGGGGATTTCGGTGGGACAAGTAATTTTACGCACCCACCGATTTTACCCCCATAAACAGTAGTTAATTTTGATACCCCTAACGGGAAGGTAGAACTTTTGGTATTGTTTAGGAGATGGATGACTATCCAGCCAATACGTGGACAGATGAGGATGTAGAGAAAATGCGAAGCAATTTTGCTTACCGCAAGCCGTCTAAGTGCCCGATTTGTGGAATAGGGGTAAAAATTAAAAGAGAAGAAGGTCCAGCCTACGTTAAAAAGAAGTATGTTAAAACCCACTACTTTGTTGCGTTCAACTGTCCCGGCTGTAACAGGCACGATGTTAGAACATATAAGAAGTAATTAGTCCAATATGGGAAACGAGAAAATCCAGTCGGGGAGCATTCATAAGAAAGAGAACGGTAAAAACGGTTGGTTCTTCGGAGATCTTGATAGCCACACACTCCCATACCCCTGGCGATACGAGGGTATGCAAATGAAGTGGTATTATGCTCACCCAGGGGAATGTAAGAGCGAAGCAAAAGCTGATCCAAAGAATAGCACGATAACAATCCTGATTGAGGGCAGTCACGAAGTATTATTCCCAGACGATAAGGATAAGGATTATAGAATGAAGTGCCAGGGAGATTTTGTTTTCTTTGAACCAAATATCAGACACACTTGGAAGGCTGGCAACCAAGGAAGTCTAACTATTACACTTAGGTTTCCCCACGAGGACTTAGGGTAGGCACCCAAACCCCAGTATTCCTCATAATCTCAGTCCGAACGTCCTTCACGATACCTACTCACCCTTTAAGTTCTCGGATTTCTTCCTCAAGACTCTCGATCTCCTTTTTCATTGCCTCCCCCTTTTCCTCCGCCTCTTCCTCAAGAGCCTTAACCTCTTCTATTAATTCTTGCATTCGTTCATCTCTAATATCTATTTCCATCTCAAGTGGCGTTGATACATTACTTTTGCCCATACTATAGGCGGCTGCACCTACCACAGCGGCGATAAGTAACACTTCAAAGTTACTCATGTATGCACCCGTATTTGTCAGCATCATCAGAAAATAAAACGCCCAAATGACAAAGAGGGTCCGAAGGAGTATTTTTAGCCAATACTTCTTGATAAGCTTCACTTTCAAGATCAAATTAGGTCTCACCATTTTCTGCCCTTAATCTAGGAAGGAGTGTCTCATAAATATGCATGTTGCGCTCGCAATTTTCGTCAAAGTTGCGTTGGATTTCCGCGGGACCATAATCTTCTTCTGGCGCCTCAAATTGTATATGGGCACTTAGTGCGTAGATGGCTAGCTGCCAGTCAATATCTTTTGTCTGTGGACACTCAATTGAATACGGGCCATTCTCCTCTTCGTAGGGGTATGAATAGAAATACAGAGGCAGAATTTCCCTCAAAGAATCTTGCCCATCCTTGGTTGTTATAGTCGTATGGGCATTCGATGCTAAGGTAAGCAAAAGAACAAGCACTACAACTACGGAAAGAATTATCAATGTCGCCTTAAACCAATTTTCTTTTAGCAAGTTCATTCTTTGCCAATAATTATACTGCTAAACAGGTTCTAACATCGTCCACCAGGATAGTCAAATTTATATGTTGTGATAGCATTAGATTATGAAGAGGATACTTATTCTAGTTAGTCTACTCCTTGTCCTAGGGCTTTCTGCATATATCTGGTACAAGGCATCTTGGTGGGAGAATATGGTTACTTCGGACACTGAGGGTTGGTATAAGTACCCAGAGTTATCACGCACCGATATAAGGGATACTTACGATTTGGCCTTTAAGAAAATACTACTGTTGAATGGAGTTTTCTTTGCATCAGTCTTCTTGTTATTGAAGTTAGGCAATCACAAGCGTAAATAAGTTCGAACATCGTCCACTAGAGATTCACGCTTCAAGCATCAAAGCCCTGAAATAGGTTCGAACTTCGTACATGGTGCGGAGCCAACAATCAGCTTGTATGGTGTGGTAAGATTTCACTATGGGAACGGTATATATAATTCACGGGTGCCCCTCCAGTGCTGAAAAGGGCATGGATGCACAGACAAGGACCTATGACAAACATTGGATGCCTTGGTTAAAGAAGGAATTGATGTCAAAAGGTATAAATGTGGAGATTCCACTTATGCCAGCTCCTTGGGAACCAAACTACGAAGCATACAAAAAAGAGTTTGAGAAATATAAAGTATCAGAGGAAGACACTCTTATAGGGCACAGTTGCGGCTGTGCATTTCTAGTTCGTTGGCTAGGAGATTCTGGCCAGAAAGTTAAAAGGTTAATACTTGTGGCCCCCTGGAAAATAGCACCACAAAACGATGCTCTAAAAAGAGCTTTCTATGAATACCCCATAGATGAATCAGTGAAATCACAAGTGAGCGAAGTAATAATCTTTACCGCAGACAATGAGGCGGCAGATGGCAAGAAAAGCGTAAAATTATTCCACAATGCATTGGGTGGCAAAGTAATAGAGTTAGAAGGTAGGGGGCATTACATATTAAGACATATGGGAACTGAAGAATTTCCAGAGTTGAGAGATGTAGTGCTAAGTTAAATTTTGAACACTCTCCATTTGTAATCTTTAAGCACAACTAACTCTAAATCGTGGGGATACTCCTCTAGCTGTTCAAGGGGATTTCCTCTTCCCTCAAGTTCTTTACTGCCATAATGGCATGCTATGCGTATAGGAAGGATGCCTAGTCCCTCAAACACTTTATTGCGAGTGCCAGAGTGATAGTATCGAGAAAATAAATATGCTCCAGCAGAAGAGCCAGCGACAACTTTGTCTTTAACCGCTTCCATAAATTCAGGATGTCGCTTAAAGACTTCCATTAGTTTGGCAGTATCACCACCTCTTATGACTACAGCGTCAGACCCTTTTACTTGTTTCATAAATTCATCCTCCGAGGCCTGGACTATATTTAGGTGTTTATTAGTACTCTGAGTGAGTTTGTTTATTTCATCTTTCATCAAGTCTGGATACTCATCTACTTCACGAGCGAAGAGGACAACAAGAACAGTAGAGCCTTCTCCCAGGTCTTTGGTGATTTCACGATAGTAAGACCTATTTGATTCGTTATCATCACGAGTAAATCCACCATGCAGAATAATTTTGGTCATGGCCAAAGTTTACCAAACAGGTTCTAACGTCGTCCACTAGGGGGTAGCATTTCTAGGTTTAATCCAACGAAATAGGTTCTAACGTCGTCTATCAGGGGGAGCTCGTTAATAGGTTTCTGATATAGTTATGGGTATGAAACCAGGTATCGATTATGTAGGGATAACAACTCCTTTTTATTGTCACGATGGAAAGGGAAACTTTCTTTTGCATAAAAGAAGTAAGCAGTGCCGTGATGAGCAGGGGAGGTGGGATGCTGGTTCTGGCCAGCTCGAATTTGGTATGACTGTAGAGGAGAATGTCTTGAAAGAAGTTATGGAAGAATACGGTTGTAGCGGTGAGATACAGGAACAGCTCCCAGCTCATCCGATATTAAGAGAACAAAATGGGAAGAAGACCCACTGGATTGCTATTTCTTCCTTCATCCTGGTTGACCCCAAGGATGTTAAAAACAACGAACCGCATAAGATAGATGAGATTGGGTGGTTTAAATTAAGTGATTTCCCTGAACCGCTCCACACAGGATTTCAACACTCACTGAATACTTATAGGAATTTTTTCGATAAATACAGTAGTTAAACAGGTTCTAACGTCGTCTACTAGGGGGAGCTGCAATACAGTTTGATATATAATTTGGGTATGAAGATATATAGAGCATTATTAATAATAATCATTGGTTTGCTAGCAGGCATAGTTGTAAGTTTTGTCCTGACTAATTATGGAATTCCTGCAGCTTCCATAATTTACCTATTAGTAGGTTTAGCCATAGGAGTTTTAGTCAAGGAAAAGCATAAAGCGTATCAATTAGCTATCGTTTTCCCCATATTTCTTTTTCTCGGAGCTTTTTATTCTTTTATCCAGTTAATTGATTTAGGCTCAGCGGGACTAGTTTTAATAGTTTTTATCCCCCTCTTAGCCCTAGGAGGGCCCGTTGTTTCTTTCGTAGGGGCATTTCTTGCTAGGTTGTTCAAGCTAAACAGGTTCTAACGTCGTCCACTATCCGTCTACGTTTCAAGCATCAAAGCCCTAAAATAGGTCCTAACGTCGTCTACTAGGGGGAGCAGTCTTCAGGCAACATTACTAGTCCAGATTACGAAGCAAACCGAGTAAGTTGTATAATGAGAATCAATGAGTAGTAGTAATCTTTTGAGAAAATCTATATTGACGATATTCCTGTCCTTTGTGACGGGGTTCGCATACACATTTTTATTGGAGGCACTTAGTAAGGTCCCCTCATGGCTTGGTTCTTTATCTGGAATTGTATTATTCGTACTGGCCATTCTTGTCTGCATCATTACAAGTAAGTCGATGGGAAAACTAATGCTGGCTTGGGTATGGTCTGCTTTTCTTGTTATAGGAATGATAGTAGGTGATATTACTGCCGTTGGATTAGGCGTAGGTATCGATGACGTATCAGGATTATTCATAACTTTAACGGTAGTATATATGTTCGTTTTTTCCACTGGTGCATTTTTAGTAACACATCTTTTCACAAAGATACCCCAGAAGGCGATTGAACCCCCAAGTAATATTGAGCCTTCTCATAATAAGACACCATCTTCGGGAGAGGCTTTCCTTCTCCTGCTCGTTTTCGTAGTCCTATTCCTCTTCATATTCGTATATGTTAGATATCCATGGGTTGGTGTAATTCCACTTGCTCTCGGCTTTTCTTTAACTAAGATTGACCAGAAAAAACTTGCAAATGGAGCAGCAATAGCAGTTTTTATATTCGCTTTTATCCCAGTCTTGACTGGTGGGCTCTGGTCGTTCAATTCAGTAATCAACGAATTGTTTTTCCCATTAACTTATCCACTACTAATAGCCCTAGGTAGCTATGCTGGTGGACTCAAGCCAAGGCTTACCAAAACAGGTTCTAACATCATCCACTAGAGGTTCACGTTTCTAGCATCAAGGCCCTAGAACAGGTTCTAGCGTCGTCTATTAGGGGGAGCATGTAAATAAGCAGTAAGAATGTGGTAAGATTCTGATTATGGCAAAAAGAGATAAAGGAATTGTAAATTATAAGAAATCACATTCACATAAAACCAAGAAAAGACTAGAAATAAAACGGCTTATGCTTGAAGCCAAAGCAAAGAAAAGAAGACACAGATAATTTTTTTTATAACATTTTTTAAGTTTTTATTGAGTTTTTTGGCATACATAGATCTAGAATTCTAAGCCTATCCAATAGGGGAGCCGATATCTAGTGCAGATACTTTTTCCCCTTAAGCTTCTCTGGTAGTAAGTCGTCTTTTGTGTATTTTTCATAACCCTCGCCGTAGCCCAGATCTTTCATGAGTTTTGTTGGGGCGTTTCTTATTTTTAGTGGAACTGGCAAGTTCCCAAACTCCTTTACATCCTTCATTGCGCTCATATATGCGTTGTAGGCATTTCTATTCTTTTTCGCGGTCGCAAGGTATGCAACGCCATGCGCGAGGTTTATCCCGCACTCCGGCAACCCTATTATCTCAACAGCCCGAAATACTTCATTCGCGACCACGAGCGCTGTCGGCTGAGCCATTCCTATATCCTCGCTTGCAAATACAACCATCCTTCGTGCTATAAACTTTGGATCCTCGCCAGCGTCAATCATTCTCGCCATATAGTAAAGCGCTGCGTCGGGCTGGCTCGCGCGCATGCTTTTTATGAAAGCGCTGATCGTATTGTAGTGTTCCTCTCCCTTTTTATCGTAACGGAGCGTTTTCGACTGAAGCGTGTTTTTAAGAGTTTCCAACGTAATTTTTCCGTAGAGTTTACTCGTATTTTCTATCATCGTAATAGCCTGCCGCGCGTCACCGTTTGCCATAGCGACAAGCCAATCACGCGGTGTATCGTCAATTTTAAAGCCGGTTTGATCAACGATTTTTTTCATTTCATCGTCTGATAGTTCATATAAGACAAAAACTCTGCAACGAGAGAGTAAAGGCGCAATTACCTCAAAGCTTGGATTCTCCGTAGTTGCTCCGATAAGCGTTAGATCGCCGCGCTCGACAAACGGGAGGAGGTAATCCTGTTGAACTTTATTGAATCTATGGATCTCGTCGAGAAATAGAGCCTTAGGGCGAAGTGTCGCTTGGCTGCGCTTCTCGTCGACAATTTTACGAATATCGTCTTTTCCCGCGGAGACGGCGGACAGTTCATAGAGCTCGGCGTCTAGGGCCTTTGCGTATATACGCGCGAGCGTTGTTTTCCCAGACCCAGGAGGACCCCACAGAATGAATGAAAAAAGATGTTTTTCTCTTATCGCAACGGCGAGCGGTTTACCACTGCCGACAAGATGTTTTTGGCCCACAAATTCCTTTAAGCTTTTCGGTCTAATACGGCTCGCTAAAGGCTCCATCACCGGCAGTATACCATAAGTATATTTGGCGGTTCATCACCTCTTTTGATTCTTAACTTCAACCCAATCCAGAGTTCTGAACGTATCCAGTAGGGAAAGCTGGTAAGCAACTCATCAGGAGTGATAAGATTTGGGAGTGAAAATCCATGTTTTTATAGATGCCTCCAATTTATGGGCAGCCCAGAAAGTTAAAGGTTATTTTTTTGACTACGAGAAACTTAAAAAATATGTAAAGGATAAATTCAAAACCACCTCAGTGGAGATTTCTTATTACACTGCCTACCCAGCAGACAGAACTCGCGAGTACAGCCTAGAGGGAAGACATAGATTCTATACGTTTCTGAAGAAGGGGTTAGGAATCAATGTTGTGAAGAAAAAACTAAAACGGATAAGGACGGTAACGGAGGAGGGCGAGACCATAGAGGAAAAGGGCAACATGGATGTGGAAATAACGATAGACGCTCTACATAATATGAAAAAGTACGATACTGCGATCTTATTTACCGGTGACTCTGATTTCCTAGCGTTGGCAAGCTATTTAATGGGGAGGGGGAAGCAGGTATATATATTTTCATCAAGGAATAATGTCTCTGAGGAACTAAGGACTGGTAGCAACGGCTATACGGATGTGCTTGATATTGAGACGGACATCTGGGGGAAGGAGATAGAGTACAGGAAAAAGAGGTTAAAGGGAGAGATAAATCATTAGGAGGGTGAACGAAACCACCCTCCTCGCGGAGGGTGGTCCTTAGATGTGATACCCTTTCAGTCCATGCCAGGACTGGAAGATACTGAAATCATACAGGCAGCTACATAGAAGTGCAATAGTTAGTAAGACCCCCTAACAGGTTATAGCATCGTCCAGTAGGGGGAACCAGATTTACAAAACCTCTTTCACTCGCCCAATAATACCGCTCTCAAGGCGAACTTTAATCCCGCGGGGATGATTTGGGGAGTTTGTAAGGATATCTTTGACGATTCCTTCAGTTGTTCTCTCAGATTGTTGGTCTTGTTTTTGAACTACTCTAACCAAAGCTCCTCGTTTCACATTGATTCTCTCTGTGCCGTCCATACCTCAATTATATTGCAGATTAAGGGCTGATAGATAACCTATGCGCATTACTGGCTCCGGAATCTCTAAAAGTATATAATTAGCGGAAGTTTAGAATATGGAATTGGATAACGCACAAAGCCAACAGAAGCTAAGCCCGAAGTTTTTCTTTGTTTCCTTGTTTATCCTTGTTTGGCTCATTACGACCGTTACCTCGCTCCTGAACTTAATTTTTGGGCTATTAGACAAAAAGTTTCCGGACATTTTAAACGCGACTTATTCGTATGGGTACAATACGTATGAATTTACGGCGATAAGGGGCGCTCTGGCGACACTCATCGTCATTTTTCCGATATTTCTAATAGTTTCCTACTTTTGGACAAAATTGGTGGCTGGGCAGCTGGGGCGCATAGATCTTACCATCAAGAAGTGGATGCTCTACCTTATCGTTTTTCTTGCAAGCATTGCTATCACCATAGATCTCATAACCTTAGTGCGTTATTTCGTAGAGGGGGAGATAACTACGCGTTTCATATTAAAAGTTGTGACCACCCTTGTGGTTGCCTTATTAGTAGGGCTTTATTACCTCTCGGAACTTAGGGGCGAGAAGGGTAAGAGATTTGTTCAGATTGCCTCTTTAGTTACAGCAAGCCTTATCGTGGTAGCCGCCATAGTAGCCGGATTTATGACCATCGGCTCTCCGGCAAAACAGAGATTGCTGCGCTTTGACGAGAGGCGTATTCAAGATTTGCAATCCATCCAGGGGCAAATAGTTACGTACTGGCAGCAGAAAGAAGTGCTTCCAAAGAGCTTAGACGATCTCAAGGATCCTCTGGTGGGTTATTCGATTCCGCCTGATCCTGAGTTCGAAAGCGGGAAGCAATACGAATATTCCGTGAAGGGCGATCTTACATTTGAGCTTTGCGCCACCTTTGCCTTGCCTATGCCCAAGGGTTGGCTTGAATACTCTAAAGGAGGGATTGAGCCCATGCCCCTAGATTATTACGAAGGGCGTGATGGGGTAGTGTCTTCATATCCATATCCGGGACCGTTTGGCACAAACGAATCTTGGGATCACGATACCGGGCGCGCCTGCTTTGAGAGAACAATTGACACGGATATCTTCCAGCCGTTTTCTAAGACGCAGTAGCGTGAGCTTCTATAGGGTTATTTAATAACCTCTCTGATGGCCCTGGCTATTGTGGGTACGATCCTTGGATCTTTCAGAGGAGGAAGAATTTTTTGACGGGTGGGGTTTTTAACTAACCCAGCAAGTGCTTTGGCCACAGACACTTTCATTGTTGGTGTGATGCGGGAAGCTCTTGCGTCCAGAGCGCCACGGAATATCCCGGGGAATACCAGGGCGTTGTTAACTTGATTGGGAAAATCGCTTCTGCCGGTGGCTACGATGAATGCACCGACTCTTTTGGCCTTATCGGGCATGACTTCGGGTATGGGGTTAGCCATGGCAAAGATGATAGGTTTTACGTTCATTGTTTTAATCATTTCTGTGGTGAGAATGTTAGGTTTAGAGACACCTATAAAGACATCCGCTCCCACTAATGCGTCGGAAAGAGATCCTTTGACGCCTCTGGAGTTAGTTATTTTAGCGAGTCCCTTCTTGTATTTATTAAGATCAGTACGTTTTTTATTGATGATCCCCTTTGAGTCACAGATAATCACTTCGTTGGGGAATCTTAAGAGCTTAGCTATGGCCGTGCCGGCATCGTGGAAAACGGGGATCCCTATATCCTGGAGAGCCTCTTCAATTTCAAAACATCTAGGGGCGGAGATGTCTTCTAGGTTAATGGCTCCAAAGGTGGGGGAGAGTATCTTTACGGTGCGTATTATCTCTTTTGCATCTTGGGTTGCAAGACAGATGGGGAAAGCGTCTATCCCGGCGAATTCTTTAAATATCACTGCCTTTCCCTCCATTACGGGAAGCGCTGCCTCGGGACCCACATTGCCAAGACCGAGGACTGCGCTACCGTCCGTTATCACGGCGACAGAGTTTCCCTTGATGGTGTACTTATAAACGGCGTTGATGTCCTTTGCGATCGCCTTGACTGGCTCCGCCACACCTGGGGTGTACGCCAGAGATAGATTCTTTTTGTTCTTGAGATTTACCTTGGAAACAACTTTCAGTTTCCCGCGAAGGTTTCTGTGAAAATCGAGAGATTCTTTTGAGATATTCACAAGGGGATTATAACATCTTCATTTTTAAGATAACAAAAGCACCCGATTCAGGGGTGCCTTTGTATTGACGGATGCCTAGCGTCTGAAGTCCTGGCGTCTCTGGCGGTGACAATCCCGACAAAGAAGCTGGTCCAGTCGGCTAGGGTCTGGCTCAAAAGGAAGCTCCTTGATCTCGGCACCGCACTTCCCACAAGTCCAGTTGCCTTGAACCATCTTCCTCTCAAAGCTGTCTCCGCGTCTTTCGTCTGCCACTTTGCTCAAAGTATTTATCGAACCTTTTTCGAGCGAAGCGGCCTTGTGTTTGCCATCTTTAACTCGAACGAGAAAAGTATAGCGCACGGAGTTGAGAGTTGTCTATATGGTATAATTAACCCTAATGAATAAAACTATGTACGGCAAAATAGTGGCCATAGTGGCATTGTCCCTCATGGTCGCGGTACCTGTGTTGCCAGCCGTGGCTCAAGATGACGCAGGTACAGCAACGGATACGGTCGAAGTGGTTGAGGAGGGGAATGATACAGGAATTTTGCCCACCAACCCCTTTTATTTTATCAAAGAGTGGGGAAGGGGTTTTAGGCGCATCTTTATTGTTAACCCGGTAAAGAGGGCAGAGTTTGAGCTGCGTATTACGGACGAAAAAGCCCAAGAGCTTGAAAAGGTAAGTGAAGTCGATGGTGAAAATGAAGACGGGATAGACCGTGCCGCTCGCAACTACGAAGAGGCGGTGGCAAGGTTGAAAACACGTTTGGAGAAGGTAGGGGAGAGCTCCGAAAATCCCAATGTGCAAGAACTGTTGAATAAATTGGCCGAGAGGGCGGCGGAGCATCAAGATTTGATGGCTCGTTTGAGAACTCGCTATGAGCAATTTGAGGAATTGCGTTCACGCCTTGAGCAAGCTGGTCAGAGCGTTGGGGACGCAGTAGATTCGGTGAGAGAAGGAGTGGGGGTGGTCCAAGAGTTGCGAGAGCGCGTTCAAATGGGTGATACGGAGTTAAGGACCGAACTCAAAGAGAAGTTAGAAGAGTTCAGAGATGGAGTTACGAGAGGACGGCTTGAGATAAAAGAGAAAATCAATGGCGAAGAAATGCGTTTTCGTTTTGAGAACAGATTGCGCATGGGAGATGACGAAGATGAGGTAGAAGATGCCGGCGACGAAAACAAAGACGAGATAGAAGATGCTGACGATGAAGAGGACTTAGATGAAGATGAGAACGAAGATGAAGATGTAGAGGATAAGGATAACGATGATGGCAGTGGAGATGACGATAATAATGACAGTGAGGATAGAAGCGGGAGCAGCGACGAAGATTAATGAAGTTTCTTAGTCTAAAGAAGGTATACGCGCATTGTGATATCCCCTGCGGGATATACGATCCGCACTCCGCCCAGGTGGCAGCCCTGACCGTTTTGCGGATGTTGGAGTTGCTGGGCGAGAGTGAGAATACTCATGATGTATCCAGGTATACGGCTGTTAAGGAAGAGCATGCGGAAAGGTGCAAAAGGGAAGTCAGCATTATCTGGGGAGATTTTTTCAAGGAGGAAGATTTAAGCGGTGAGCTTAACGCCCTGGTTCACAGGATCATGGAGTTGGCTTCGAAGGCTAAACAGGGGAAAGTCGTCAAACAAGGAGAAGAGTTAGTAGAGGCGGTCAATCAATTTGCGGAGGTTTTCTGGAGAAAGAAGGGGGTGAAGACTAGGCGAGTAGCAACGCCGTATAAAGTTGAGGCTCAAGTTGTGATTCCGGAACTTTAATGTTCTACAAAGTGGTAGGGAAGAGTATGGAGCCCGCATACAAAGACGGATCAGTTCTTTGGGTGAGTAAGAGTGCGGTTAAGTTCGGGTTGCGGAGTGGGGATGCGGTTGTGGCTCTTGACCCTAGAGATAGGAGGTTGATTTTGAAACGTGTTACGAAGGTATCCAAAGAAGGGATTTTCTTGGAAGGAGATAACTCCACTCAAAGCACAGACAGTAGAACGTTTGGTTTAGTGCCGAAAGGCAATATAATAGGGAAAGCGATGGTTAAATTTCCTCAATGGAAAGGATGGCCAGACAAAGCGGTGCCAGCATTGGCTCTTTTGGGGTTGATTGACGCAAGTTATCTAACCTTCAAACATTTTGAGGGTGGAGAGGTGGCGTGCGGGATCATACCTGGAGTTGATTGCGATGTTGTTTTGGGGAGTATGTATTCGGAAATATTCGGTATTCCGCTGTCGCTTTTAGGAGCCCTGTACTACTTGACGGTATTGGTTCTGGGGATAGCTTACTTAAAGAGAAGAAAAAATGTGCTTTTGCAGCTTCTCTTCGGAGTTACCGCTATAGGTTTTCTTACGTCCTTGTATCTAATATATATTCAGGCATTTGTATTGAATGCTTACTGCCCCTTTTGTATGATATCCGCCCTTACTTCAACCATACTTTTTGTGTCTTTGTGGGTTATGACAATCTCAAGAGGAAAGGTTATAATTGACGAGTCAAAGAAGAATGAGTGATATAGAGAAAAAATGGTTGGCGTTTGCTCGTATCGCCATGGGGTGGTTAATGTTCTACGCGGGCATTACGAAGATTATGGATCCAGCTTGGAGCGCTGAAGGGTATGCGAGGAGTGCCAAAACTTTACCTGGCTTGTATACATTTTTTGCTTCTGCGGGGCAGATTGATTGGGTCAATTTTGTAAATAAATGGGGGGTGACGCTGATCGGGGTGTCGTTGATCTTGGGGATTGGCGTGAGATTGAGTTCAAGTCTGGGGGCAGTTTTAATGGTTTTTTACTACTTGCCGGTATTGGATTTCCCCTACGCTGGAGAACATAGCTATATAGTGGACGAGCATATAATTTACGCCCTGGTAATGGTTTATTTTGCGATTGTCCGCGCGGGCCGGTTCTTCGGCCTGGAAGAATGGTTTAGTCAGACATTTTTGAAAAAGCTACCGAGGTTGCAAAAATACTGGGGTTAACCTGGTTTGGGATGACGCCTCCTAACCCAAGCGGTCGTTTTTCATGAACATTATAAGGCCTGCGTACCAGATCTTGAGAGCCCGCTTGGGGGGCATAATGGAGGTAAGGTAGTTCAGCTCTATCAGTCCCTTGAGGATCCAGCCTAGGATTCCCGATATTACCAAGGGTCCTAGTTTCACTATGGCGTACTTGCCCCCAACCGGAACTATGTACGGATAATCCATGGGCTTAAAGTCCTTCTTAGTTTTTCCGGCGATGCTTTTGATGATGTTGGATGCGGCGATTGACCCCTCTGATATCGCAGGTCTAGCGAGCTGAGGTACGGATCCTCGGGTGCGGTTATCTTTGAAGATCGCCGAGTCTCCGATAACGTACACCTCACCCTTTAGCTTGGTACGCTTATTGAGCAACTTGGCTTTCAAGGTCTTGTCGACCTCTACACCACTATTGGTTTTCCTGAAGGGTAGGGTTTGAGTAAGGGGGTTGGCCTCTACGCCTCCTGTCCAGATCAAGATGTCGTATCGGATACGAATATCCCCCTTGAGGGTTATCTTGTCTCCGGCAACTTTTTCAACGAGAGAATTGGTGAGAATATTCACACCTAACTTCTTCAGTCTTTTCTCGGCTTTGCGGATTACCTTCCCATCGAGCCTTGCGAGAATTTTGGGGGAAGCGTCTATGAGGGTGGTTTTGATATTACATTTTCCTCTCTCTTTCTTGAGTTCCGCGAACCATTCTTGGAGTTCCGCGGTCAACTCTACACCCGTAGAGCCCGCTCCGCAGATAACGACATTGAGGTCCCGGTCGTATTTTGTCGTATCTATCCTATCCAAAATGGCATCCCTGATGGCGAGGGCGTCGGTGAGGGTCTTTAGGGTGAAACACCTCTCCTCCATGCCTTTAATGCCGAAATAGTTGATCTTGGCTCCAAGGGCAAAGATGAGTTGGGAGTACGGTAGGGTACCTTCGCGCTCGAGCTCGATCTGTCCTTTGCGAACGTCAATGTTTTTGACCGTGTCCTGACGGAACTGAATATTGTACCCCTTCAAAAGTTCGGCTATGGGGTATGTGGTTACTCTTTTGAGGTCTAGGTAGTTGGCTGTTTCCTTTGAAGTGGTGGCCACCTCATAAAGGGTGGGGGTGTATGTGTGGTATGGGTTTTTGTCGATGAGGATCACTTGGTAGCCGCGCTTGGTGAGCCACTTGGTTTTCCTTCCCAACTTCATGGCGGCTCTCAATCCTCCAAATCCTGCTCCCAAGATGACTATGTTTTCCATGTACTCCCATTATACCCATTTAGATACGCGGTTGTTATAATGAGGCCAATGACATTTGTGGATGTACTCATATTGGTAGGGATAACGGTTTTAATCCTCCTTTTGTTGGCGAGGGAAAGATACTCCAAAGGGGATGATCGATCGGCTTTGCTTTTGCAAAATCAAATGAATGAGATCAACCGTACCGTGCAAAAGCAACATGAAGAAAGCATGAGAATTGTGAAGGATGCGGTAAGGGGGCTTACTAAAATGGAAGAGAGTCAAAAACTGGTTGTGGATGTGGGGAAGCAGATAGATGATTTCCAAAATATCTTACGCAATCCCAAACAAAGAGGAATTTTGGGCGAGTATGCCTTGGAGATGGTATTGGAGAAAGGCATGACTCCTAAAAGCTACAAAATGCAGTACAAGTTCCAGAATGGAGATATCGTGGATGCGGCTCTTTTTATTAGAGACAAAATAATACCGGTTGATTCCAAGTTCTCGCTTGAAAACTATAACCGCATTGTTGAGGAGCTGGATCCCAACGAACGGGAAAAGTTGGAGAAAGTGTTCAAACAGGATTTAAAAAACCGCATTGATGAAACGGCTAAGTATATCCGCCCGGAAGAGGGAACAACGGAATACGCTTTTATGTTCATCCCCGCGGAGGGTATCTTTTACGATCTCCTGAACAATGAAGTGGGAGCGATAAAATCGGCTACTCGGGACCTGGTTGATTACGCTATTAGTGACAAAAAGGTCTACATTGTCTCTCCAACCACCTTCTACGCCGTTTTGCAGTCTCTCCTCAGAGCTGAGAAAGATTATCAAATGCAGGAAAACACGCAGGAAATTTTGAAGAATGTATCTATGCTCGGAAAACATATCGGGGCGTACCAGGAGTACCACAGCAAAGTGGGAGCGCATCTTGGAACCGTGGTTAACGCTTTCAACAAGTCATCTAAAGAGTTGGGGAAGATAGACAAGGATGTAATGAAACTGACGGGGGATACCACCAACTCAGGAGTAGAACTTATAGACCAACCCCAGGTAGATGAAGAGTGATCTCTATGCCCGTAAGTGGGAGAAATTCTTGAAAAGGGTGCGTCCTTTCAGGTTCGTACCCTTTGTGGAATTTGTTTTGGCCGCAGGCTCTCTGGCTACGGGAAAAGTTCACGAAGGCTCCGATTTTGACGTGATGGTCGGGGTGCGCCGGGGGAGGATTTTCACGGCGCGGTTCTTTGCTGTAGTTACTTTTGAGATTTTTGGGTATCGTCGCAGGGGCGCAGATCACAAGGGAAATGTTGCTGATAAGATCTGTTTGAATCATTTCGTAACAGAGAAGGGATATAAACTAAAGCCTCCATATACAGGCACGTGGATGGAATTGTATCAATCATTAGTTCTCGTAATGGGAGACGAGGAGAAGATAAAACAATTTTTTGCCGCTAATGACTGGATGAATCCTAGGCGTGTATATAAAAAAGACGGGAGATATATTGAAGGGAACAAGTCTTTTATTGGGAGATTTTTGGAATGGGTCTTTGGTGGAAGAATGGGTGACGCCCTCGAGGGGTCTCTGAAACACATGCAGGTGTCTCGGATAGAGGAAGGGTTGGACAAGGCTTTGGGATACAAGGGCAGAGTTTTCTGGAGCGACGACGAGCTGGAGTTCCACCCAGACAGGAGTAAGTTTGAGAAATAGGGGTACTTGACACCCGGCGGTAGATAGGGTTATAAAGCTATCGCTATGGAGTTAAAACCTTTGGGTTCAAGAGTTGTTATTGAGCCCGTAGAAGAAGAAAAGACCACGGAGTCCGGAATCGTTATCCCGGAAACTGCCGAGAAAGAAAAGCCCATAAAGGGTAAGGTTTTGGCGGTTGGACCAGGAAAGGTAACCGATGAAGGGAAGAGGATTCCTGTTCCTGTGAAGGAGGGAGACGTGGTTTTGTTCAAGAAGTATGGTCCAGATGAGATCGAGATAGAAGGAAAGAAATATATAGTCGCGGATGAGGAGGACATATTGGCGGTAATAAAGTAAAAATGGCAAAAGACATTTTATTTGACGAGAAGGCTCGTCAGGCAGTTAAAAAGGGGATAGATAAGCTCGCGGAAGCGGTGAGGATGACTTTGGGTCCTCGCGGTAGGGCAGCCGTTATTGAAAAATCATACGGGGCTCCCCAGGTAACCTTTGACGGGGTATCGGTTGCGAGAGAGATCCAGCTCAAAGACAGATATGAGAATTTAGGGGCAGAGTTGATAAAACAAAGTGCGGATAAGACGAGCGATGCGGTAGGGGATGGTACCAGCACTTCCGTAGTGCTTGCTCAAGCGATGATCGACGAGGGAGAAAAACTTATCCAAGAGAAGGGTTTTAACGTGATCCAGTTAGCCGAGAAGTTGAGAGAGGTGAGCGATGATGTGATCAAAAGGCTTGCGGAGCAGGGAGAACCTATCGATGACATAAAGAAGATAGAAGAGGTGGCCTCGCTATCAGCTAAGGATAAGGAAGTCGGTAAGTTAATTGCCGAGGTGATGGATAAAGTTGGAAAGGACGGCGTCGTTACCGTTGATGACTCCAACAGTATCGGAAGCTCATATGAGATAGTTGAAGGGACGCAATTTGATAGGGGATATATTTCCCAATACATGATTACCGACGCCGAGAAAATGCAATCCGTGA
>Ga0075970_109_pt1 | contig 30703 bp, 36 predicted proteins | sample RifGroA2_FD_67996 | JGI IMG/M metagenome (GOLD analysis project Ga0075970, IMG submission 67996) | Parcubacteria bacterium GW2011_GWA2_46_10
ACCCGTAGGTGTACGGACCGTATCTCAGTTCCGTCGTTGGGGGTCAGGCTCTCACCTCCCCTACCGGTCGTAGCCTTGGTGAGCTATTACCTCACCAACAAGCTGATCGGGCCTAGGCCCCTCCTGTACCGCCGGAGCTTTACTCTTGCGAGACTATCGGGCATTAGACCATCTTTCGATGGCTTATTCCCGTGTACAGGGTAGGTTCCAAGGTGTTACTAACTCGTTTGCCGCTCCCGACTTTCGGCGACCTTACCAAATTGGCTTGGTCAATGAAAGTCAGGCGCTCGACTTGCATGCCTAATCCACGCCGCCAGCGTTCATCCTGGACCAGGATCAAATCCTCCTGAAAATCCAATTCTCTTGTAAAAGAGAAATAGACGCTTGGGACAACTAAAAAGCACTCAAACAGTACGCACCTGGCGCACTGTCTCTTACCTTAGTTCTATGAGAGATTCCGCTTTGTTAGACACCGGACCGGAAGCTAACAGAGCGAAACCTCTATTTCTCAACGTTCCTTCTCATATCTGTCGCAGTTATTCATTAACTAATCGACTCGGCATCATCATATCAACAAGAAAGACCCCGTCAAGGGGTCTTTCTTGTTGTGCAACTGGGCACTCACTCTACACTAAGACGTTAGTCCTCTTGTCCTTGGCGGCGAGCATGTAGCGCACCGCAAAGGTTACCAGAAGAACGAAGAGGATGATCCACAAAAGTGGATTGGTGAAAAGCCCCCTGAAGGCATCTATCATCGCAGCGGTGAATCCGCCGGCGGTAGATAGCTCTCCAAAAGTACTCTCATCAATTACCTCAACGATCTTCCTAACTCTTGAGTTGTCGTTGTATCCAACATTGGCTACAAATCTAATCTCATCGTTGGCATCCACTCCGTTAGCTAACTCGGTTTCTATCAAGAATGAATCTTGTTCACCAGGCCTTACCGTCCCAATGTTGAACACCAGTTCACCATCGCGGTTGAGGCTCTCTCTAGGATCCGAACTTATAAAGTCCAGTTCGCTAGGCATCGGTACCGTCAAAACAACATCGGTCAAAGTCAATCCGGTACGGTTGTCGTAGGAAACGGTGTAATCGATTTCCCTGCGATCAACATCCCTAGTGTTGGCATTCAACGTTATGATCAATGCCTCCACTTCCGGTTCCGGTGCTACTTCAACTGTACGGAATACATCCACGAAACGAGTAACTACGTTAACGATTGGGGAGGTAGTGCGGAAGCTTAAGATACTCCCCTGATCTTCCCCCTCGCCATTCTCCGCCATTGCGCGGAAGTAATAGGTGGTATCAGCGCTAAGCCCCGAGATGTTGGCGCTGAAGGAAACATCTCTGCTTCCATCACCCATATCCTGACTAGAGGTTGTCCTGTTAAGGTTAGTTCTACTGGTACCCCATTCAAACCAAGCATCGGTGTCATCTCCGTTAGGATCAACTTCACCGCGCAAAGTGGCTGAAGTATTGCTTACTCCAGTAGCTGGGAGAGTGACTACGTCAGGCTCATTAGCGTTGCTGTCGCTTCCACCGTCTTCATCGGTAGTGAAACTCTTGATGGAACCAGTGTCTTCATTCCCATCATCATCTTCGGCAAGACAACGGAAGTAATACTTGGTGTCTTCGTCCAAGCCGGTAATGGTTTTCTCAACCGTATCGTTATCGTTGGCGTCAACGTTCACCTTACTTGTGTCCTCATCAAGGTCATCGTTGTCCTCGCCCCACTCAAACCACACGTCGGTATCCGCATCGCCCGCCTCAACATCGCAGACCAGCATCGCACTGTTGTCGTCGATATCTTCGGCGTTTCTGGTAGTGACCTGAGGGTCATCTCCATTGTTGTCATCATCGTTTCCATCGCCAACAATTTCAATTCTAACAACCACTATTCTGGAGTTATCTCGGCCAGGCAAAATATTACCCAAACCAATACCAGAGGAAGTCATCACACTGTCCTCGCTACCGGAAAACGATTTGGTGTCGCCAAAGTTGTCACGTACTGAGGTAGATACGTGGTCAACTGAATCCACGTTACCACCGCTTACGTTCACGGTAACTGTATCGCTGATAGGATCAGCATTGCTAGCCCAAATCTCAACAGTAAAGTCTACAGACTCACCATCTGATGCAACATCAGACTCTATCGAAACCTTGGTGCTATTAGCAGTTTCGCTAGAAGTATTATTCACGAACACTCCCAGAGAAACTACGTCGTCCACGTCTGCACTGACACTGTTGTTATCCCAACAGGTACTGCAGCCTGGATTGGCGGTGTAGTTTGAAACTCTAAGCGTAGAATAAGGCTGGCTACCCTCATTAAAATCCGCGGCTAAAGCTGGGGAAATAAAGCCAGGTAACACATAGCTTGACACTACAACTAGAGCCAAGAAGCTAAACGTAACTTTTCTATTAAATTTTCTCATTGTTGTATTATTTTTGTTTATTTTTTGTTCAACCTTTTTGGAGCTATAAAAGCCCACTATTTAAACCCTCGACTCTTGATCAAGAGCTTAAGAGTAGACGTTTACTGAATGGTTGGGCATGGGGAGCATCCTTGCGGATGCTCCCCATGCAAGTGAATCGGACTTACTCGTTCTCAGTTGTTACCGTAGACGTACACCTTCACTGTGATGGGTGCTGAGGGACTCCATGCCCCCTCGTTGTCCTTGACCCTCAGGGTCCAGGAGTAGTACCCCCCATCATGAACGGTGAAACACGGCGCCGAGCTCGACGCATTGCCGAGGCCCCCCTGAGTGGAAGTCCACTCAAAGGAGACGAGCGCTCCTCCATCTGGGTCGTAACTTGCGCTTGACCCAAGACAGAAGTTGACACCCGCTTCTGGATCGGTGAGTTCTACCTCACCCGGTCCTGAAGGGATCGCTACCGGCGCGTTGTTCGCCGTCGTCGTGGTCGTAACCGGCACCGTGGTCGTGGTAGTCGCTGGCGGTTGAGTCGTGGGGGTCGTGGCTGCCGCCGTCGTGGTTGTGGTGGCGGCGGCTTGGGTAGTCGCAGTCGTACCCAACGTGGTGGTCGTGGCTGCCGCCGTTGTGGTGGTCGAAACACTCCCCACGTTGTTGTCTCCTGCAACCACTCCGTGATGGCCTCGAAGGTGATTCCCTGCTCGGTGAGCAGGTTGACCACCTTCACCAGCTCATCCCGGGTGATGCCTATCTGTGCCATGAGTCGATCCTGGTTGGCCAGAATCTGGTTAATGCCATTGGCCAGATCTTCCTGGTTGCCCATGATTTCCTCCTGGTTCCCCAGAATCGCGGACTGAGCCGCGACGACCTCCTGGGTCGGCACCGATGATTCATTCCCACCGAGCCACTTGTACCCCAGAATGCCGAAGGTGAGCAGCCCCGAAACGACGATGACCGCGATGACCCAACCGGGGACTGAGCGACGCTCGTGCACCGCTTTCGTTCCCAAGTTGGCCACAGCTGCAGCCAGGATCTCCTGGCGTGTCTTCGTGGCCTCGGCCGAATCATGCACAGCCTTAGCTGTGCGATCCCCCTGCTGGGCGATGACGCTGGAGAGAGCCTCCTGACCCTCTCCGAGCTTCTTGAAACCCTTACGGGTCTCTTTCCGCCCCTTCTTGGCTTCTTCGATCATTCCCTGGATTGCCGCAACGACCAAGTCGTTGCTTCCGCCGGTGTCACCGGCGGGATTGGTGGAATCCACCATGGGTCCATCTCCTCCGCCGTCATCATCGACGGCATCGTTGGTGAGAGAACTCGCAACCGCGACGGTTGTCTCGTTCTCATCCTGCTTCAGCTTTTCCTGGACCGGCACCCATCCGGAAGGATGGGGCTCGGACCGGAAAAAGATTGTCCACGAGAGGCCCTTCAACTCCGGAGCGGTTTCCCACCCCTCGAGCACGGCACGCTTCTCGAGATCCTGTGGAGGTTCGAACCCCCTTCCCTGATTCTCCACCATCTTCCAGGTGGTTCCCTCTGGGAAATAGACCTCTATCCGTTGCTCCCTAAAGCGGACTCTCTGGGCTCCTGGAGGAATCCCCTCCTGGTACCCAACACGAATCCGGAACCGTTCACCCTCTTTGAGCGGTTCTCCATGGTTGAACGGGGGGCTCTTCTGGAACCAAAAGTTCAGGTTCTTTGGACCGCCAGAAAACGGCTTGATGAACCACCATCCTTCACCCCTCTTTTCCCCAATGAATCCGTCGGGATCCTCAGGAATCGGGAAGGACTCCACCGTGACCTCGGGCCGTTTGTACAGAACCGAGTCGGCAAAATCCCCTCCGGTGTCGACAGGCTCAAACCCCTCTGGGGGCTCATCCCCCTTCTTGCGGAAGGTGATAGCCCACCAGGGAGCCGGACGTCTGAATTCCCTTACCAGACCGCTATTCGCGGCAACGTTCCGGAGAGCAGTCATGCTCTCACCTCCTTGCCGCTTCGCGGCCTCGTTTTTTAGGTCAGATTCGTACCGAACAAGGTGCCTGCTAAGTAAATTAACAGACACTTCGTTCGGTACGACACGTATTGAAGTAAGTCCTTATATGCAAATAAAGGAACACTCGCGAAACAGTCTATGTCAGACTTTTCCACGAAACAACTCATTGGTACCACAATTTGACTGAAAAGTCAATATAGTGAGGATCTATGCCAACCCCTCCTCCAAATGCCCAATATTTAAGCCAATTCTTGACTATATAACACCAATCAAGGATAATAGGCCAGGTAATAAGTTATGAAACAAGATATCCATCCTCAATACTTCCCCAAAGCGCAGATCATCTGTTCTTGCGGAAAAACCCACGAGATCGGCTCCACTAAAGAGAAGATGGAAGTAGAGATATGTTCGAATTGTCATCCTTTCTTTACGGGTCAAGAGAAACTTATCGACACCGCCGGCAGGGTTGAGAAATTCAAAGCCCGTCAAGCTAAAGCCGCAGGCACTACCAAGACCAAGGCCAAACCTAAGAAGAAGTAGATGGATAAAGCCATCATTGAGATACGCGCTGGCGCTGGCGGCGATGAAGCCGCCATTTTCGCTAGCGACCTTGCCCGCATGCATCAAAGGTATGCGGAAATCAAAGGCTGGAAAATAACCGTTTTGGATTTTAGCCAAAGTTCTCTCGAAGGATACAAAACTTTCATTGCCCAAATTGCGGGAGACGGAGTATATGACTCTTTGAAATATGAATCTGGCGTACACCGTGTTCAAAGAATTCCCAAAACGGAAAAGGCAGGGCGTATTCATACATCAACCGCATCCGTCGCCATCATGCCGGTGGTAGAAGCGAAGGAGGTTACGATCAACCCAAGTGATATTGAAGTTTCATTTTTCCGCTCCAGCGGTCCGGGAGGACAAAACGTTAATAAGGTGGAAACTGCCGTACGCCTGTTACACAAACCGAGTGGACTGGTAGTAACTTCCCAGGCAGGCAGAGGTCAGCAAAGCAACCGCGAAGCCGCAATGGAAATTCTGCGTTCAAAACTTTACGAAATACAGATTAAAAAGGAACATGGGGAACTGGGAGAGATGAGACGCTCTCAGATAGGATCCGGTGACAGGTCAGAAAAAATCCGTACCTACAACTTTCCGCAGGATAGGATCACCGACCACCGTATAGGCAAAAAGTGGCACAACCTTGAAAAAATTCTTGGAGGAGATATAGATCCCATAGTCAAAGCTTTCAAAAAAGCCGAAGAGGAAAAAGCGCAGGAGACCTAACGCTCCAAGACATCAATATCTTTTTGGATCTGCGCGGCTCTGTTGATAACGGCTGCGCCGTAGACGTTCATACACACGCTCCTTTGCCAATTGCCTCCGCAATAGTATCTGGCTGCAGCGGCCAACTCATTAGTTGCCCCACCCGAATCTTTCAAATACAAACCTGACGCTACGAACGCATCTAAGTTTCTCCAAGGACTCGCCGGGCGCGAACCCGTAACTGCCTCTATTCGAGATTCATACGTTACCCAGGTAGTTGGAATAAACTGCGCTGGTCCCATGGCGCCACCGTAGGCTCCATCAGCCACTATCGGACACGATACTAAAGTAGCCTCGGGATCCAAACCCAGTTTCTTGGTAATAGCCAAGAATGGGGTTACGTCGTCTCTCGTTGAGTTAGGAGGACCTGGAGCCATAGCGGTATGGTATGTACACTGTCCCACATTTCTTCCCAGGGCTGATTCCCTATCCAATACCGCCAGAATTAACGCCGCTCTCACTCCGGTACGCTGTTCCGCGAACTTAGCGAACTTATACGCCTCTTCAAAGGTCATCTGGCCACCGCCCAGCAGGCGGAAGATGCGCGCTCTGATTTGAGATGCGGTTGCCTCGGTCTGCGCCAAAAGGGTTTGATAGCTGGCTTCTTGTCCTTTGGTTACCGCCAACAGATGATCCTGTTCTGCTTTTGTCCCCTCAACCTCTTCTTTTTGCCTTACCTGATAAAGACGCAGTACTTCCACATCTGATCGCTCCAACGCTAGGAGTTCTTTTTGAGTGATCAGATCATCTTTCAAAACATCCAGGTCATCTAGGGTCTCTTTGAGATTTTCTTGAAGCAAAACTAAATCGTTAACATTCACAAAGAAATCAGAGAGACTCTGGTTTTCAAATAAAATCTCTACCAAACCCTTCTCATCGTCTTTACTCACTCTCCGGATAATCCCCGCTAGAGCATCCCGGCTGCGTTCGATTTTGCCTTGGGTGTCACTTATCTTTGAGGCCGTAGTTTGGATCTGACCGCTTAAGGTATTAAGGGTTTTGGTAATCTTGCTGATCTGGCCATTGATAGAAGATATCTTTGATTTCAACCTATCCACCTCGGCCTGAAGAGTACTCCCTTTTTGTTGATATATAGTAACGGTTTTTTGAAGTTCCTCTATTTGTTGTTCGTATTCCTTGAGTTGTTCTTTCAACTGTTGTGTTTCCTGATCAACTGTCAAAGCCCTTACCCCTCCACCACTTGGGGCAAAGACAGAAACATCCAAAGATATCGCCCCGATGCTGATTATGAGCAAAAGCAAAAGGGGCCTCGCGATACGGCTGGTTTTCTGGGGAATGCGTTGGTTGAGATTTACTCTCTCTTTATGGAAAGAATACACATCCGTTCCCTCCTTCCTAATATCGATTAACAGTCGAGGTTTTAATCTCATCTACTATTTAATTATACGCTATTCTCCCCCTTCAGGTTTCTCGCTAGGAACTTCCTCTTCGGATTCCTTCTTACCTTTGGCCTCCACTTCAATATCCTCAATGCTTACCTCTGGAGTCGGTTCTTCTTCCTCTACTCTAGGCTCCGAAATACTGGCCACACCCGCCGCTGGATCAGTTTTAATTTCAAAGTCTCCCTCAATTTTCAAATCAGCTACGGTAATGCTCTTGGTAAAGTCATCTAATACTGAGATGTCAACTTGAATGGAGTGCGGGATATGCATAGGCAATGCCTCCACCTCTACTTCATCAAGAGCCCTAATAAGCGTTCCTCCCAGCTCCTTAATCGCATTGGATTCTCCCACAAACTCAAGCGGAACATTGGTCACAATTTTCTCGCTGAGGTTTACTTGATACAAATCAACCGCCAAAACTTTTTGAGTTACCGGATCCAACTGCACTTCGTGGATCAAAGCTGGCCTCAATTCATTATCAAACTTGACGTTAACGATGGTGTTCTCTCCTGCTTCCTTGTATATCTTGCCGAATTCCACCTCATTCAATTCCAGGTGGACGTTATCTACCTTGCTGCCGTAGAGCTCAGCGGGCACAAAACCGGCCTCCCTAAGGCTCCCTACCGCTTTGCCCAAAACTGTGCGCTTCTTGGCGCCTATCTCTAATGTCTGCATAAAGCAAGGGCAATTATAGCAATCCGCCGAACAATTTCAATCTTCGGCTCACCGCCTTATACACAGCCTCTTCTGCTCCCGGAAATACTTTATATGGAGCAATCTGCTCTTTGTCTTTCAAAGCTTTCTCCACACCCTCTCTCCAGGCAACTCTGATTTCCGTGTTTATATGCACGATGGAAATACCTGCGGCAATGGCTACTTTGAAGTCCTCGTCACTTATTCCAGAGCCTCCGTGCAAAACCAACGGCACCGTAACGCTTTTTGCGATATCTCCTATCAACCCCATATCCAACTTGGGATTCCCACCCTTTAGCATCCCGTGAACATTCCCTACCGCCGGAGCAACCAAATCCACTCCCGTTTCATTTACAAACCTTTGGACATCCTCCACCTTACAAACTCCAACTCCATCGGGAAGTTTATCCAACATCTTAGAGGACTCCCCTATATACCCAACCTCTCCCTCCACCAGCACATCTTGTCGGATACTTTTTATCATCTCCACTGCTTCTTTTGTTTTTTGGATATTCTCCTCAAGCGAGAGCTTGGCCGCATCGAAGATCACGCTGTCATACCCAGCGCGCACCGCTTCTTCTATCTTCTCCAAGGAGTGAAAGTGATCTGCGTTCAAAAAAATGTCCTGATTTGTTTCCTCGCGCATATCCTTCACCATCGCCACGGCCACTTCAATATCAATAAACTCAGCCTCTCCTTCGGAGGTTCCGATAATGACCGGTACGCCCAAATCCCCGGCAGCTCGGACGATAGCGCGTAAGGCAGCAATATCTGAAATATTGAAATGCCCTATGGCTTTTTTTTCCCCACGCGCTTTTATTAGAGCCTCTTTGAGTGTCATATCTTTTTGGGTCTATACCACTTAGGAGCTTTATTGAGCATTTTTGCTAAGGTATGTCTTGGTAACAATCCCTCACGCGCACCTACATACTGCACTACGGACATAGAGTTGATTGGTCCCCACATCAGCGCCTCCTTAGGACTTTTCCCCAAAGCTAAGGCTGCGGTGAAAGTAGATGAAAAAGCGTCCCCTGCACCCGTGCGTTCAACCGGGTGTTTTATATCCGGATACATCGGCATGTGCCAATATTGCCTACCATCGCGCATATATGCACCCTTGCGCCCATCGGTGATCACGGCCATCTTGGGCCCCCAAGCACACAAACCATCAAGTAGCTTTTTTACGTCTTGCTGTTTGCTTCCAAGAATTCTCTGGGCTTCCTCTTTATTCACAAAAACAATCTCTGCTCTCTTGTATGTGCCGGATAGTTTTTTGCCCAAGTTGATCTGATATGTGCCGGGCTGGAAGGCTAACTTTATATGCGCGTGCCCTGCAAGATACCGTTCAATCTCCTTATGGAACTTAAGCAACCCGCTCTCCCCGGCGGAGGACAGATAAAGCCAGGTAGGGTTCCCTATCGAAGGTAAACTATACGGGAACTTTTCGTGTTTGATCAAAATGGTACGCTCTCCTTTATATGAAAGTACGTAGTGGTAGTTAGTTCTTGCTCTTTTATTGACCTTGATGAACTTCGTGCTCACCTTCTCTCCCCTTAAAACCCTAAGGGCATCTTTCCCATTTTGATCTCCTCCAACATGTGACACCAAGGCGCTTTTGAGCCCCAACCTAGAGGCCGCAACCGCAGCGTTGGTACTGTTGCCAACCGCTGGTACCACCGTCACATCCTTGTACGGGATTTTGTCTCCAAAACGCATAGAGAGCATGCAGTTCTCCCCCTGTGCATCACAGCGCACCTGCGCATCTTCTAATTTGATAAAAGCATCTGTGACCAAATCCCCCACGGCTATGAAATCATATCTTTTCCCTATCATCTTTTACGCCTTATGGCTTTTTTGACGGCTGATTTAATATCCTTTACACCCATCCCGTATTTTACAACCAAGGCTTCCGGAGCGCCTGACTCCCCAAAAACTCCCTGCATGCCTACAAACTCTTGGATCGTGGGAAACTCTTTGACCAAAAACTCGGCAACCGCAGAGCCCATACCCCCTTCTACTTGATGCTCTTCGGCCGTGACGATCGCTCCGCATCTTTTAGCGACAGACAAGATAGTAGCCCCATCCAACGGTTTAACCGTATGGTTGTTAACCACCAGCGTTTCAATTTTTTCCGTCTCCAGCTCTTTGGCAGCTACCATCGCCGTGTGCACCAACGATCCGCAGGCGATGATGGCACATTGAGGTCTATCCGATTCCCAAACAACCTGTGCCTCTCCAGGATTAAAGGGACTCTCTTCACTAGTGATGACCGGAGTCGCCTCGCGCCCAAATCTCAAATACACCGGTCCCGCAATCTGGGCAGCAGCTATGGTCGCCTTTCTCGCTTCGTGCACATCACAGGGAACGATCACTTTCATATTGGCCATCACGCGCATGGTGGCAATGTCCTCCACGGCTTGATGGGTAGCCCCATCCGGGCCAACCGATATCCCTGCGTGGTGTCCGGCGATTTTCACGTTGGAGTTGTTGTATGAAATGGTAGTTCTGATCTGTTCCCAATCACGCCCAGGACAAAAGGTGGCGTATGAGGCCATATAGGGGATCTTGCCAGAAACCCCTAAGCCCGCTGCGACCAGCGCCATGTTCTGCTCCGCCACCCCCATTTCTATATATCTTTCTGGGAATTTTTTGGCGAAGGCCTCGGTGCGGGTTGACTCAATAAGATCCGCGCAAAGCGCTACCACGTTTTTGTTCTCCGTCCCTAGCATTACTAATCCCTCACCGTACCCATTGCGAGTGGGTACCTTCTCCACGTTCTTCTGGAACATCTTCTTATTCAATTTTTGACCTCTAGCTAACATCTATTCGTGTTCTGATTGTATTTTTCCTCCCAATGTCCTCAATTCCGCCAAGGCCACCTGCGCCTGCTCCTTAGTGGGGGGTTTGCCGTGCCATTCATACTTTCCTTCCATGAAGCTTACCCCTTTGCCGGGAATAGTATGGGCAATGATCATGGTGGGCTGGTAGGTTATGGCTTTCGCCTCGTTAACCGCACTTATAATCTGTTCAAAGTTGTGCCCATCAACTTCTAACACGTGCCAGCCAAAGGCTTCATACTTTTCTTTTAGGGGCTCAAGAGGCATCACGTTTTCCGTATATCCATCAATTTGAATATTATTGCGGTCAATAATGCCCGTGAGGTTCGAAAGTTTTTCCTTGCCTATGAACATGGCAGCTTCCCAAGTCGCTCCCTCTTGATGCTCCCCGTCTGAAAGCAAACAATATATTCTGTGTTTTTTCCGATCCATCCGCGCAGCCAAGGCCATACCAGCCGCTTGCCCCAAACCGTTGCCCAAAGGACCACCGGTAACCTCAATTCCCGGAAGGCTCCCCCGATGCGGGTGGCCCTGCAAACGAGAGCTGATCTGCCTTAACGTCTTGAGTTCGCTTAGTGGGAAATATCCAGCATACGCCATCGCTACGTACTGTACCGGCACAATGTGGCCGTTTGATAAAACTACCCTATCCCTATCCGCCCAATGAGGATCTCTGGGGTTGTGTTTTAAAATGCGAAAATAGAGCGCGGTGAAAATATCCGCCATGCCCAAAGGCCCAGCCGAATGGCCGCTCCCGGCATGCTCGAGGGTTTCTATGATCTTCTTGCGGATCTTATTCGCCTGATCCTCTAATATTTTTCTTTCTTTGTCGTTAAGATACATGGGGTTTTAAATTATTGAGCTTTAAAAAGTTTTCTTTAGGATCAGCACTTTCGAATATGTAGTGTCCGGAAATCAAGATATCGGCCCCCGCCTCCAGCGCACGAGTTCCCGTATCGAGGTCAACGGCTCCATCAAACTCAATTTTAACACCCGGCATAGTCTCCCGCAAAAATTTAACTCTCTCGAAAGAACCCTCCACTACATTTTGCCCACTTCCACCGGGGTGAACCGCCAGAATCCCTATACAATCCGCCCACTTATGTTGTCCGGCACCATCAATTGGAACACTCGAATCAAATGAGGGTATCAGTCGCGCACCGTGCGCAGCAGCCAACGCCCGCAACGCATTCATATTTACCACTCTCTGCACCGGTACGATTAACCGCCTCGCACCTGCCTCCAACCAGGACAAAGCAACGCCCTCCGGGTTTTCCACCATCAAATGCGCCTCTATATTCAACTTCGTGTGTAGATTTTTCAGTTCCTCTGGGCTGTTCCAAGACTTCCAGGAAGTGAACTTCCCATCCGCAATATCTAAATGCAGCCAACCTCCGGAGGGTACAAATTCCTCCGCCTTACGCACATCTTTCTGTGCTTTCTCAAAGGAGGTTCTGTTAATTGAGGGAATTATCAATTTGGCGTATTTTTTCCAACCTTCTTTTATATCTTTCTTCTTCCGAGAAAGGAGTCTCCAACCACACGCTCACCATCTTCTTGGCAGTTTCTGTATCTATGAAATCTGCTCCAAGGGAGAGCACGTTAGTGTCATCATCTTCCCTGCTCGTTACAACATGGTCCGGAGAGATCCCCAAAACAGAGCGTACCTGGTTAAACTTGTTAGCTACAACGTCCACCCCCACCCCGTTAGCGCAAACCAAAATTCCCCTGCTCCCCGTGGGGTCCGCCGATATTTTCTCCCCAACGGCTTTGGCGTAATCGACGTAATCGTCATCCGGAGTCAACTCTCCAGCCCCAACGTCGCGTACGCTCCAACCGCTTCCCAAAAGGAAAGCTTTAATTTGTTCTTTAAGTCGAAAACCGCGGTGATCTCCGCCGATGTAGATAACCATCGTTTATATTATAAGCTATTCCCCCTAAGGCGTGTTAGATTCCCTGAAACTCGCTTGAAAATCCGGGGATATTCGTACCGGCACGAGGGTTGCGTTGGCAATGTTTCCTCCTTCTAACTCCACCCTCAGGGCCGCTCCCCGCATAGTCTCATCGGAAAAGCTCTGATCGAAAACAAAATTACCCAAGCTGTACGCTATCCAACCCTCGCCATATTGTTCTAACTCCTGAATCACATGGGGATGATGCCCAACCACCAAATCCGCACCCGCATCGATTAGTCCTCTGGCAATATCTTTTTGTACACCATTCGCCGAAGTTTCATATTCATCTCCCCAGTGCATAGAAACGACCACCAGATCACCCTGACTAACAAGGCTACTAACAAGTTCTTTAATTGCCGTTAAATCAAAATCGCTCAATCCAGGAGTCTCTTGAACAGCCTGCATATTTTTGGGCAAGAGATTGGTATATGCCAATATCGCTACCTTGGTTTTCCCTACTTCAAACAACGCTGGCATATTAGCCTTTTCGTAGTTTTCCCCCGCGCCAATGGGGGTAATGCCCGTTCTTTCAAGAATAGATACGGTATCTAAGAGCGCATCCGTTCCCCAATCCCATATATGGTTGTTAGCCAGAGACAACACATCAAAGCCTGCGTATGATAATCCCTCAATCACCCGTGGATCTGCGCGGAAGGAATAAATGCTTCCCTGGTTGCGACCCTGGTCGGAGATGGGACCCTCTAAATTTCCGAAGGCCAAATCGGCACTTCTTAGAATATCTGCTATTTCCAGGAATGGATACCTGTAATCTCCCACGGCTTCCATCTTTGCACCCACAGATCTTGAGAGCATAATATCCCCCACAAAAAGCAGTACTGCCCTTGAGGGCTTGTCTGGAAGCATAGCTAGGCGCTCTTCCGCTTCACCAATAACACTCGTAGACCGGTCAATCTGGGCCTTAATAACAAGAAGCTTACCTATAAACAAAAGCATAAACCCGAGAAGAAAAGTTGATACCACCAAGAGCACCCATAAGAGCGCTCGTTTTGCTGGAATACTCATCTAGAAGGTTACTTTAGATACTTCCCTGCCCGGTTCACGTGCTTAACTAAAGTTGAGGCATAACCGTATTCGTTATCGTACCAAGAGAGAACCTTAACGAGGTTTCCCCCCACAACCCTAGTTAAGGGAAGATCTACTATTGCTCCATAGGGCTGTCCTACAATATCGCTTGAGACCACAGGATCTTCCGTCACAGCCATAATCCCTTTCCAACGGGAACTCCCCGCAGCCTTTTTCAAAATGGTATTAACCTCCTTTACGCTTGTGTTTCTTTTTGAAACTAGAGTTATGTCCGCGATAGATCCGGCAATTACCGGCACTCTGAAGGCGATCCCGTCAAACTTACCGGCAAGCCCCGGCAGGGCTCTTTCTACCGCCTCCGCGGCGCCTGTCGTGGATGGTACAATATTGTACGCCGCAGCTCTTCCTCTCCTTAGGTCGTGTCCTCTAACTGGTCCGTCTACTAAGGCTTGGCTCGCCGTGTACCCATGTACCGTTGAAAGCATTGCTTTCTCTATGCCCAATTTCTCGGAAAGAATCGCAATTACCGGAGAGGCGGCATTGGTAGTGCAAGAGGCATTAGATGAAAGCTTTATGGACTTTAACTTTCCATCGTTGACTCCCATTAGAACCGTTGCTCCGTCTTTTCCGTCTGCGTCGTCCGTCGGTGCGGTGATAACCACTCTTTTTGCTCCCGCCTTCAAATGATCCTTGGACATGGCAAATGAATCAAAAACTCCCGTGGCCTCAACCACAATATCCACCCCCATTTTCTTCCAAGGAAGTTTTCTTGGTTCTTTTACCCGGAGGCACTCTATTTTTTTACCCCCCACAACCAGATTTTTCCCTTGAACCTTGACCGATTTTTCAAAAGTACCGTAGACACTGTCGTGCTTTAATAAATAGGCGAGATTTTCAACGCTCCCCAGATCGTTGACCGCCACTATATTAATATTTTTCTCCCCAAACGCTTGGCGGAAAAAAAGTCTCCCGATCCTGCCAAAGCCATTTATCGCTACTTTCACCATGCCTTTATTATATCTCAATCTTTGAAGTTAACGGCTACTCCATCCCCAACTGCGATCCCCGCTCTTTTCACCGTCCCGGCAGAAACCTCAAGCACCCTATCTACCCCCTCGGGAGATTTGTACCGGGAGATCTCCGTTAGGGATTCGCCCTTGTAAGGCGTTGCGTTCTCCGCGAACCCCACTACCCTGTCTCCCGCAATCCAAATGATATCTATTCTGGAGGCTAGGGTATCCGCCACATCTACTTGGAAACGTTCTCCGCGAATGGCAACGATAGCTTGTTTGTGCTTGAAGCTCCCCAGATCAAACAATCCACTTTTGTATACGAAAACAAAAATGACTATGAGGGATATGATTAAAAGTAGGTATATAAATTTCATTTATTTATACTTGAGGGCGTAGGCAACGATCCCGAACGCAACCGCTACATTCAAAGATTCTTTCCTGCCTTCCATGGGTATCTCTAAAATCTTATCCGATTTCTTGAGAATTGCATCGGATAGCCCCGCCACCTCGCTACCCAAGACTAACGCCATCTTCTCTTTCTTAGATTTGAATTTGTAATAGGGAGTGGAATTTTTTGCCTGCTCTATGGATAAAATCTGATATCCCTCTTTTCTAAGAACGTCTATGGCTTTTAACGTAGAACCCTTCTTCTCGTATGGAATATTCTTCTCGGACCCTAGTGATACTTTTATAAATTGTGTTCTGCTATGTCCCAATCTATCCAATGGCCCGGGGGTGATACCGCAAAGATATATTCTCTCTACCCCTACCCCATCGGCAGTTCGAAAGATTGAAGCCACGTTTTGAACGCTGCGAATATTGTGAAGCAATACAACCATGACCTTTATCATAACAAAAATAAATACGACGCCTTGTGGGGCGTCGTCAGAAAGCTGTTGAGTCTGTAGGGATGAAACCCTTGCAGACCCAACACAATCCTGTTCGGAGCAGTTACCCGGATCCGTACTCACTGGCCATAGTAGCCAGTACGGCTTCGAACTCGGTGACCTCTTCTTCGCTGGGTTCCACGTCTTCGACGTCGTCAGCGGCGAAGAACCCGGCCCTTTCCGCCCATCTCCTTGCCTGGTGTACCAAGCCGGCGATGCTCGAGCACGTCCGCTCAATTGGGCCTTCTGTGATGTAGAAACGCCTGGACCCACTGGGGGTCCTGGTGATCACCGACACATTCTCGGTGTCCCTCAAAGCCTCCCGAGAAGCTCCATGCCGGACGATTACCGCCACCTGCTCGATCCTTTCCCCCATCACGGTAGGGAGGACCCCCTCAAGTTCAAAACACACCCGAGCTGTCACAGTTGGGATCACGGGGCCACACAGTTTGGGAATGATCCCTCCTGGCTTGGCCTCCTGAACAGCCCTGGCCCCAGCAGCCATGATCATCTGGCCGCGCGAGTTGGGAACGGCTCCGTCGTACCTGTTCATGAGTGGCTTCATGTCTTCCCGAGACACGACAACCCTCTCAAGCAGCACTTCTCTTGTCGAGGAACTCACCAGGTCCTCCCATCTCTGGTGCAATTACGGCATTTCCGTAAGTCTCTTTTCATAACACGAATTCTTTTGTTTGTAAATAGAAGGCAGCCGTCCTGTCTATCTTCTCTCTGAGGTGAAGATACACAGCACGGCTGCAGTTTGGGGCCACGGTTAACCTGCCCCATGCGGTTTCCGAACCATCAGGTCATCCAATGGCTTCCGGAGTTGCCTCTTACGAAGCGCCTCCATCGCCTCTCGCTGCTTGTCGTAGCTTTCCACGAGCCACCCGGCAATCAGCACGACGATTGCGACGACCAACATGAGAGCAGTGAAGCCCACGGTTACCCCGAGGAACATGTCTACCTCCCTTCGGGGATCTTGATATCCATCTCGACACACGCCCGAATCTCCAGCTCACTGAGATGAGAGATTGGAACGTTCTCGACACGGACGATGGCGGATTCGCAGTACTCGATCGCAGATGCCTTGTTGAGAGCCCTCAAGTACCCAACGGCACCGAGCGCCAACAAGACAGCGATGAACATTGCGACTGTTCCCTTAGCGAACGACTTCCAGTTCATTTCTGTCCCTTCGTCATCCGCCCGCACGCCCATGAGAGACGCGCCTCAAGTTACATAGAGACTCTAGCGCAAGAGTCCCACCTTCAGACCGAAGTCTTAGGATACGCGCAGAGTACCACAAAAACGTATGGAAGTCAATTGTGGACCTAGGGAGAATCGAACTCCCGTTTGTGCAATGCGAATGCACTGTTCTACCACTAAACTATAGGCCCCATAATCAATATAATACTTTATCTGTCGGACCGCTGGGATTCGAACCCAGACTACAGGCACCCGAAGCCTGCGTGCTACCGTTAACACTACGATCCGCCTTCTACTTCACGAAATATTTTTCTTTTATAGCATCATCCAGGCGTTTCTGCTCCTCCTTCGCTGCCTCTCTGGCTCTTTTGGAGAAGACATCCAACTGCACATCCGAAAGGGCATTTAACTCCTTAGCCCTATCCATCAAATATTTCTTGGTATTCCTCTTTGGGTCATCTATTACCTCCTCTAGAAGAATTACGAGAATTTCTCCCATACGCGGACCCGGTTCCATCTTAAGCTCCTTGATTAGAAGATTCCCATCTACCTTCAGCTGCCCCACACCCACCGGCTCCTTCTTAGCTTTCTCTATCATGGCCTGCAGATGTCTCAATCTATACGGTTGGGCTTTGGGCACACCCGAACCAATACGGTCTGCCTCCCGTACCTTAATGAGAGCATCCACATTCTCCTCGCCCACCCTCCTAACCAACCTGCGCACCCCTTTTTCTGTTACCATCTCCGGGTCATACACAAACATATGTTCTCTAATTAACAGCGCCACTCTTTTAATCACCTCTTTTGGGTATCGCAAACGGTTCAAAATATCTCTTGAAAGCTTTTCCCCTAGATATTGGTGCTGGTAAAAGGTCCAATCACCCTTTTTGCCGCCCTTCATTTTTTCTCCTCTTGGATTATTGCGCCACTCTCGCGTGCCAACCTTACCTACGTCGTGAAGCAAGGAGGCCAACCTCAAATCCAACGGAAAGTTCTTCCCTACCGCATATTCCAAAGAATGAACATTGTGTTCGAAAACATCGTATATGTGGTGTTTATTTTGCTCCACGCCTATCCCTTCAGACAACTCAGGGATGATTTGATCTAAAAGCCCAGTTTTCTGAAGCACCCTTACCCCATCCATTGCTCCATCGGACATCAAAAGCTTGGAGAATTCATCTCGCACCCTTTCAAGCGCTATATTCCCGATAGATTTTACCTCCTTCTTAATAGCTTCCAAGGTTCTCTCCTCAATTTGGAACCCAAGCTGGGCCGAGAGCCTTACCGCCCTCATTAACCTCAACGCATCTTCTCCAAAGCGCTCTTTAGGATTTCCAACCGCCTTAATTATCTTTTTTGATAAGTCATCTCTCCCTCCAAAGGGATCTATGGGCTCTTCGCTCTCTACAAGATCTATCGCTATGGCGTTGATCGTAAAGTCCCTACGAGAAAGGTCGTCCTCGATGGTTTTTGCAAAAACTACCTCGTCTGGATGACGTTTGTCTGTATACCTTCCCTCCTTACGGAAGGTGGTAACCTCAACCACCTTCAAGGTTGGATCTTCGGATCCGCTTTTGACCCCTACCGTTCCAAATTCATTTTCATAAAAAGCATCTTTGAACAGGCCCTGTATTTCCTCCGGCTTGGCGTCAGTTGCAATATCCCAATCGTTGGGTGCTTTCCCTAAAAGTAGGTCCCTAGTGCATCCCCCGACAAGATATGCCTTATACCCAGCATCGGCCAATTTCTGGCTGATATTTTGGATTTCTTTAGGAATATCCATATGTTTTATTATACAAGTAAGTTGAAGGTGTCCGCCCACCAGGGCTCGAACCTGGATTTACGGATTAAGAGTCCGCTACTCTACCATTGAGTTATGGGCGGGTACTAACGACTTTCCGGCTTGATTGTATGTTTGAGATGGAGGGTTGTAAAGATAAATCCGTGGCTATAGGAGTGTCTTAGTCTCCAAAAGTTCTCTAAGATACTTATCCAACCCATCCAGAGCTTTAAGCTCTTCTAACCCCAGCCATTGATATTCGCTGTGCTCATCTCCCACTATTTGGACTTGTCCCTTTGCCTCAGCCGCGTAGGTCAATCGGATAACGTGTCTCCCCTCTATTCTCAGTATGTCCTGAGCTGCCAAAAGTTTCGGCTCACCTGCTAACTCCAACGAGGTTTCTTCTTTGATCTCCCTGGATAGGTTCTCCAGAAGGGGTATTCCCGGATCAATGCGTCCACCCGGAATATCCCATAGATCCTCTATCTCCGGATACTTTTCCGGATTTCTCTTCAAAACTAGATACTTACCCTCAAGGTTTTTAATGAGGGCTTTCACTCCTACTTGTAGTTTTGTCTCCATACTAAAGTTCTATTGGAGAGTTTTCAGCTTCATACAAAAATCCTACCACACCACGCTAGTTAACCCAGTATGTCTAACTCAAAACTTTTTCCATCTCCCCTCTCTCTTCTGGTGTAAGCTCAGCAAACATTTCTGCTTCTTTGTACTCTATTTTCGTATATAGTTCATCTTCAAAATCTCTTGGCATTATATGGTAATGAACGTGATCTACTTTGACTCTACCTTGTTTAAGGAAAGGCCTATAATTCTGGCGAACGTCGCAACCTACAGAGAGTTTCTCTGATACCTTCTTTTGGACAAAAAACACCAAACTAAATATGGCTTTTACTTCTCTATCTATAAGTTCCCAAGGTTTTTCTACGTGTCTTTTGGGTACTACTAAAAAGTGTCCCTTCATCTTGCGGGGGTTGCTTAGAATAACGAAAGCTAGGTCGTTCTCTTTTATCTTCCTTTCGTCTGCGTGGCAGAACGGACATTCTTCAATAGCGGACATTCAATAATTATATACAAAGTTGTACAACCCTTGCACTCATTAATAGATAACGTTCGAACCTCCGCTAGTTGTTTATGTGCTTGATCCCAACTTCTGGGAAAAGGGTGTCTTTGTCTGCTGAGAGAATAAACTCCACCGTTCTTGCCACCTCCTCAAGCTCCAGACCATTGTCCATTTCCTTCTTAATACCCATCTTCTGGAACATCTGGGTTCTTAACTTGCCTGGGTAAAGGCCAGTAACCTTGATTCCGTATTTGGCTAGTGCATCAGCGAGAGATTTTGTTAGGCCCGCGATGGCGAACTTAGAGGTAGTGTACACTCCCCTCTCTGCCTTCCCATAAATTCCTGCCTGGGAAACTACGTTGATGATTAAGCCATTTTTCTCTTTCTTCATATGGGGTATGACTTCTCTAGATAGAAGCACCACCCCTAGAGTGTTAACCTCTAGAACTCTTTTGATGTTGTCTGGGTCGTTAGAGTCCAGCTCTCCCTGAATCCATAGCCCTGCGTTATTTACCAGGCAATCTATCTTGCCGTGTTTTTCAACAATGTTGTTTACCATAGTTTTGACATCACCCTTATCGGAGACATCACAAACCTCGAAGTCGCAGTTTAATTCTTTTGCAGCTTTCTCTAATTTCTCTTTGGTGGGAGAACAGATAGTAACTTTGTTCCTTGGCAAAAGCCGTTTGGCTATTGCATAGCCCAAGCCGTCACTACCTCCTGAAATGAGAATTACTTTCGCCACGTTCTATTTATATCTCAACTTCAATACAAGAATCGGGAAGTTTATGATAAATGCTACTACATTTGCTGCGATTATGGGCACATCTTTTACGGCGAAACCGTACATTAGCCACAGGATGATTCCAGATACTAAGGTGACGAACATACCCAGCGACACGTCTGTAGTAGATTTAGTCTTGAGGCTCTTCATAAATTGCGGAAACCCAGCGAGGCTCGTGAGCGCCGCTGCAACTAGCCCCAGAATTAATAACTAATCCATTCCTTTTAGTATATATCAATTCCCTTGTACGCCCGGCAGGACTCGAACCTGCGACCTTCAGCTCCGCAAGCTGACGTTCTATCCATCTGAACTACGGGCGCATGTCTATTTCATTAACATATTTACTTTATAACGTTAAGCTTCGATAAAGAAATCAAAGGCCTGTTAAAAAAGAGGACGCAAAGAATAGGTCAACGAAAAAACCGATAAGTCCTATAACCAACAGAAGAATCACAAACCCCTTAGGCAGTCTCTTGCCTTTCAATAGGGTGTGAGAAAAGAAAATTATGTATATAAAGGTCAAAACGCCGAATATATCAAAAAACTCCGGCCCCAAACCCCTCATTATTTCTACTAGCATATACGGTGCGACTCGGTTGTGAACCAAGCACTATCAAGCAGTGTAAGGGTTTTTGAGGGGTCTTTTCAATGCTCAAAATAGGTGTCTCAGTTGCCCCACTCGGCTTGTCCTCCCCTTGATAGATGACGTTAGAACCTATTTTGTTAGATTAACACTAGAAACGTGACCCCCTAATGGACGATGTTAGAACCTGTTTATTCAAGTATGTATAATTAAATTGTATGAAAAATTTGGCTTTCGTAGACGGTCAGAATCTTTACCTAGGAACGATGCAAAATAACTGGAAGGCTGACCATTCTAAGCTAAGGGTCTATCTGAAAGACAAATATAATGCTATTGAAGCATATTATTTCCTTGGCTACGTTTCAGAGGATCAGCAAACTCTATATAACAGCCTCCAGAAGGCGGGCTTTATAGTCTCGTTCAAGGAGCATAACAAGGAACTCCTAGCTAAGAAGAAGGGTAACGTTGATACGGATATAGTTTTTGAGGCAATGAAAACCTTAATTGAAAATAAAGATTTTGACAGGATTGTTTTAGTATCCGGTGATGGAGATTATAAGAAACTAGTTGATTACCTAATTAGCAAGGACAAGTTTGAGAAAATATTGTTCCCAAATAAAGAATTTGCCTCCTCTCTCTATAAGTCGCTTGGCTCTGAATACTACGACTACCTAGATAATGTCAAAACGCATATTGAACACAAATAAAAAAGAAAAGGGCTCCTAAGGCACTAGCACCAGTCGGATCCCTCTTCGTCTTAATACGCTGTTATTATACGAAACTCCTTGATCGTGTCAACCAACGGCTTCCTTCCCAACATACAATTTGGCTCCGGGGGATCGGATTCGAACCATCTCGGTCTCTCGATAAAAAATGTTGTCTGCGGTGAGGGAGGGATTCGAACCCTCGTGCCGGCGCGAACCGACCTAACGGTTTAGCAAACCGTCCCCTTCAGCCTCTTGGGTACCTCACCCTATCGTGGATTTTATACTAATAAGACACCTTTTCAATCCAAAAGTCGCGGAATAGATATTCCCCTAGGGTAAATAGGGGCATAAAATAGAAGAAGATGACTCATCTTAGAGACCCAATAGATAACGTCCTCTCTGGAGTTGGCAAACGTTTCCTTGGCCAGCTTAAAAAACTCGACATAAAGACAGCAAAGGACCTCCTCTGGCATTTTCCCACCCGCTACGATGACCGCAGTGAGTTTCTCAAGGTATCCGAACTCAAAAAAGGGGGGGAGGCAACCCTTAGGGGCACTGTTCAAAAAACCACCACCAGGCGTATCCCCTATCGCCACCTTGTCATCACAGAAGTTTCCGTCGTGGACGAAGAAGGTTCCCCGTTAACCGTCACCTTTTTCAACCAACCATATATTGAAAACACCCTTAAGGAAGGGAGGGTAGCGAACTTCTCTGGAAAAGTAGGAACATACAAAGGGAAACTCACTCTCCAATCCCCTATATATGAACTCACGGAAATCAGAGGAAGAGAAAAAGAGACCCAACATACCGGCAGGCTCGTTCCCATATACAAAGAAACTAAGGGGATAACCTCGAGAGGTTTAAGGTTTATCATCAAACCCATTTTGGAAAACCTAGAGGTCCTTCCTGAATACATTCCTCAAGAAACCCTGAAGTCTTTGAATTTGCCGGATGTAAATGAAGCTTTACAAAATATTCATTTCCCCAAGAAAGAAGCGGATGCCCTGCGCGCTATTAAAAGTTTCTCTTTTAGGGATCTTTTACTGTTGCAACTGCGTAACCTTCAAGAAAGAGCTAAGCTTCAAAAGTTAGAAGCATATCCAATTGCGTATGACCAAAAAGAGTTGAAAAAACTTTTTAGTTTCTTGCCTTTCGAGCTCACCGCCTCTCAGAAGAAAAGCTTGGACGAAATTTTAAATGACCTTGAGCGCCACCACCCGATGAATCGCCTTCTCCAGGGAGATGTTGGGTCCGGGAAAACAATTGTCGCTGGTATCGCCGCCCTCGTTGCGGTGAACGACAAGCACCAAGCAGCCTTTATGGCTCCCACGGAAATCCTCGCCTGCCAGCATTACAAAACCCTCACTAAATTCTTTGAAGAATACGATGGGGGCATCGCTCTTCTAACCGGAAAAGAATCGAAAGTATTCTACGGAGAAAATCTCGAAGCGGAGCTCAAGAAATCTGAGCTCATCAAAAAGATCGCCTCCGGAGATATCGGCATTACTGTCGGCACCCACGCCCTTATTCAAAAGCAAATTACCTTCAAAAAATTGGGTTTGGTGGTGATAGACGAACAGCACCGTTTTGGCGTAAGACAAAGGGCAGAGATCACCAAAACCACCTCCATAACCCCCCATTTCCTCTCGATGAGCGCCACCCCCATCCCCCGCACTCTCACCATGACCATCTTTGGTAACCTGGATCTTTCCTTAATAGACGAACTCCCCAAGGGCAGGAAGCCGATCATCACCAAACTAGTAGATCCCACCAACAGAGACAAAGCGTATCAGTTCATCAAAGAACGGATCAAGTCTGACAGACAAGCATTCGTAATTTGTCCGCGCATTGAAGAGTCTGAAAACAAAGATCAGGTCTTCACCTCCAAACAAAAAGCGGCTTGGGAGGTAAGAGCGGTCAAAGTGGAATACGAGAAACTCTCTAAAGAAGTTTTTCCAGACCTCAAGGTCTCCATGCTCCATGGGAAAATGAAGATCGCAGAGAAAACAGCCGTAATGAAAGCCTTCGTGGAGGGAAAATGCGATATCGTTGTCTCCACTTCTGTAGTTGAAGTAGGGGTGGACGTGCCCAACGCGACCATCATGCTAATTGAAGGCGCAGATCGTTTCGGCTTAGCCCAACTTTACCAATTCCGAGGACGCGTAGGACGAGGAGAGCATCAATCATATTGTTTGCTCTTCACCGATTCCAAAACTGAAAACACAAAGGCGCGCCTCGAATCTTTGATTCAAGCTAAAAATGGTTTTGAACTCGCTGAAATGGATCTGCACCTTAGGGGCCCAGGAGAATTTTTGGGAGACACCCAAACAGGCACGCCCGATTTGACCCTTAAGGCTTTGCAAAACCCGGAACTTCTAAAAACCGCAAAGGAAAAGGCGGAAGAACTTTTACAAAACTCTCCAACTCTTGAGGCGTATCCGCTACTCTCCAAACGACTCAACCAATTCAGAGAAGAGGTTCACTTAGAATAGTTGTTCATATCTAACTTGAAGACGTCACCCAATCTGATAGGGTATAATTCTATAGCCAATGAAGTTATCTACTTCCATAACCGTTGTTGTGTTGACCTTAGGCGTAGCCTTCTTCGCCTATTTAAACCGCGATCAAATCCCCCCCGAACCTCTCCAGGCCAATATTGTGGAATCGCTGCCAGATAAGCCTGAAATCCAAAAATCCTCCCCCAGCGTGGAACCAGCGCCCCAGGTGAAAATAATCTTTACAGAGGGCCTAAATGAAGAGTGGAACTCAATTGCGGAGGGAAATGCAAAAAATAACAGTGATTTTGACCACCTAGGACCCGAAAAAACGGCTACCGGAGCCGGTAACTAAGCCACCAGGTATTTCGTTTTAAATGATGGAGGGTGAGAAAAACCTCGTAGAAAAAGCTAGAAAGGGAAATTCCGAAGCATTCGGGATTCTTTACGACTATTATTTGCCCAAGATCTACCGCTTCGTGCTCTTTAAGGTGAGCCACAAGCAACAGGCGGAAGATATCACCCAGCATGCTTTTATGAAGGCTTGGGAGAATATGGGGGGCTACAAGCCCCAGGGACACCCCTTTGGCAGCTGGCTCTACCGGATAGCTCGCAACAGCGTCATAGATTATTACCGTAAGAACGAGTTCTCCGTGGACATCGAGGCAGTCTCTCCGGAGGCACTAGGTATTGATAATTCGCTCATTGCCAAGCTTGAAGTCAAGCTAGAGTGGGAGAAGATCTTGAACGCAATTGGCGGACTTACCGAAGTGGAACAGGACGTGCTCATTATGCGCTTCGTGGAGGATCTGCCTCACGGAGAAGTGGCAAGAGCGGTTGATAAGAGCGAGAATGCGGTCAAAGTGATCCAACACCGCGCTCTCAAGAAACTAAAAGTTACTTTATCTAAAAAATGAAAGAGGAACACATAATTAAACAGTTATCTACCCTAAAGAGCATTGAACCCGATGCTGGTTTTGCAAGAAGTGCCCGCACCACTATTTTATACAGAAGTGAACCCATGCCGGCTCGTTTCTTTGGCTTAACCCAAAGCCTAAGCACTACCCTATCCATTGGACTCGTAGTTATGCTCTTTGTCTTCATCGCTCTCGGAGGAGTGGCCACCATGTTGCGCACGCCTCTTTCCCCCACCTTCCAAGGAGTAGATGAACAGAGCCTCGCAAGTGAAGCCGGTTCCATCAATCAAACTATCGATGCTCGTCTTAGTGAAGTGGCTTACATATCTGGAGAGAGGGAAAATAAACTCGTTATGGCTACTACTCCTAGCGATGGGGATTCCAATGCCGATAAAGAGATCGATCTATTGTTAACTCAAGCTAAAGGCTACTAAAGATGAGAAGTTTTATTAAATACCTTTCCATAACTACCCTGTTTTCTTTGTCTCTCTTCATAGGCCCGGTGGTTAGGGCTCAAAGCATGGATTTTGCGCAACTCATCGTAGCCGACGATGTTGCCCCGGAAGAGCGTTTGGCCAAAAAGATAGAGCTCACTACCGATGCCCTCAAGAAAGCCGATGAAAGGGTGGTTGAAATGCGCACCAAGCTCGAGGCCATAAAGTTTGAGGATGAGACTCCCGAACTTGAGCTGCGCAACAAGCTTATAGAGCGCGCCAACGAATACAGCGCTTTTTACAACGACAAACTCACGGCACTCGCCGCAGTTCAAACCCTAGAAGAGGTGGATCTTCTAATCGATGAGATTATCGCCTACCGCGAGGGAGCCTACACTATAGGCGCCAAGGAAATCCTTGAATTCACCCTTGTGTATTCATACACCCCATCGGTCCTCACGCTCGCAGATGAAAGATTAGAAAACATCTTAAAGGATGTAGAGAGGCTGGAGGGGTTGAAACTGATCGAACCCAGCACTTTCGTTTCAAAAACGGATGAATCCAAGGCTACTTTGCAAAAAGCCCATGATCTGCAAACCCAAGCCGCTACGCTCATTATGGAAAACTACGCAACTTCCCTTCTCGTTGTCCCGGTTGTTCCAGAAGTCCAACCGTTAGAGGCAGTAGTCACCACGACCGAAGCTCTTCCCGCTCTTCTTGAAGTAACGCCTCGATCTCTCGCCGAGCAAAGTCTTACGGAAGTGAAGAAACTCTACGAACTGTTTATAGAAACCGGAGAGAAGGTTGGCGAGACTCTGGGGATCAACTAAAGAAATCGACATAAATAAAAGCCCCATTGCTGGGGCTTTTACTTTTAGTTACCGAAACGTTTAGGCAACTGCGTCTTTTAGTCCCTTACCGGCACTAAACTTAGGCACAGTCTTTGCGGCGATTTGAATCTTCTCACCTGTCCTTGGGTTAATACCTTGACGAGCCGCACGCTTTGAAACCTTGAAGGTTCCAAAACCAGGCATGGCTACCTCCTCGCCGCGGCTCATAGCCTTGGCAATGGTATCAAACACCGCATCTACCGCAGCTTCAGCGTCACGCTTGGTTGCAAGCCCTGCCGCTGACTGCACTTGTTCTATTAATTCTGGTTTTTTCATTTACAAACGAATTTTTTCCCGACCTTTCTTTTACTGAAGTTTAGCTTAATGATTATACCAAATAATCGCTTAAACACTAACCTTTTTACTCAAAGGAGGCAAATCCCCCTATCTGGCGTACTCAACCGCCCTGGTTTCCCTGATTACATTCACCTTGATCTCACCGGGGTAATTCAAGTCTGATTTGATCTTGCCGGCTATATCCCTCGCAAGCTGCAATGCCCCAAAATCGTCTATTTTCTCGGGAATTACGAAGATCCTAAGCTCCCTCCCGGCCGATACGGCGTAGGCTTGCTGCACCCCATCAAAGCTGCTTGCAACCTTCTCCAGGTCGTCTAAACGCTTGATATAGTGTTCTAGAGTGCCTCTCCTGGCGCCTGGCCTTGCGGCTGAAAGGGCGTCCACCGCCGCCACAATGAATGACTCTGAGGTGGAGAAAGGATAGTCGTCATGGTGGGACTCCATCGCCTTGACCACGGCTTCGGATACCCCGTATTTGCTAAGGATCTTTCTCCCTAACTCCACATGGGTTCCTTCAACCTCGTGGTCAATGGCCTTTCCGATATCGTGAAGGAGCGCTCCTCTTTTAGCCACCTCGACATCTGCCCCCAGTTCTGCCGCTATCATCCCTGCCAGGTGAGCCATTTCTATGGAGTGGGTCAGAACGTTTTGTCCAAAGCTAGTACGGAAGTTCAATCTTCCAAGGAGATGAATGATTTCCTTCGGCAAATCGAAGATCCCTGTCTCGAATGCAGCCTCTTCCCCAATTTCGTACATTCTCTTCTCGATCTCAGCTTTTGCTTCCTCTACCCTCTCTTCAATCTTCGCCGGCTGAATACGTCCATCTTTTACAAGCTTAGCTAAAGCTAACCGCGCAATTTCTCTGCGCATCGGATCAAAAGATGAAATAATGATAGTCTCGGGGGTTTCATCAATAATAAGCTCCGTACCGGTCAATCTTTCTATGGCCCTAATGTTCCTTCCTTCTCTTCCGATAATCTTCCCTTTCAGATCTTCCGACGGGAGAGTAAAGATCGATGTCGTAACGTCGGAAACGTGAGAACGGGCATAGCGCTGCATAGCCGCCGTCATAATTTCCATACTTTTTTTCTCAACCTCTTCTTTACGATCGTGGGATAGCTCGTGCAAGACTTGCACAAGATCTTCCCTGTACTGATCTTTTACCTCATCAATTAACTTTTTCTTTGCCTCTTCCGGCTTCATCCCAGAAATTTTGGCGAGATCTTCCTGAATACGCGCTCTGGTGCCTTCAAAATCTTTACGTAGGTTTTCTAGGTCCCCTTCCTTGCTAGTTAGACCCTTCTTCACTTCCTCTATCTCCTTTTCTTTAGTACTTAATGCTCCCTCTTTTTCTATGAGGCGTTCCTCCAATTTGGTAATGGATAACTTACGTTCTTTCTCTTCCTGGCGAGCTTCATCAATCAAAGAAGCCGCCTTGTCTTTGGCTTCCAAAATGATCTCCTGCGCTTGAGTTCTGGCCTTTTGGGCCTCTTCCTCTAGTTTCTCTCCCTGTTTACCCTTAAGCCTCGAGGCAACTTGTTGCCTTGTAAAATACCCTACCGCAACTCGCTGGCAGTATCGTGAAGGATGTTCGGACTGAGATTATTGAGATTATGAGGAATACTGGGGTTTGGGTGCCAGAGTTGGCTATGAGAGCTAAATTCTAACTTCTTTTAGTAGAGTAGTTAGATCCACCTCTTCCGCCTTGAACTCAGGCTCCTTGCTTTTGGGAGCAGCACGATTTGCAGCAGTAGCACGGAACATGTCTCTTACGGGGTTATTCAAATTTACGAAGTATATCTCCTTTTTGTCCCTTTTTCTAACAAGATCCTCTTTTACAGACAATAGCTCGTGTGCTGCCGAACGTGAAATGAAATCTACGTCCTTAAAATCCAAACTGACCACCTGTGTATCGGTGACATTGATCTCAGTTCTCAACGTGCCCATCACATCACGTGAACTTATAACTGGAGCTATCAACCGAGCAATGTTAATTTTCGTATTTTTCTCCTTGTCCATTGTTTCTATATCTATCATACCCAAAGCATACCAAAGTTAGAACCAAAACCACTAGGGTAGCTCATGAGATCGGAACTATTTTATATCCATGCGTTCCAATATCTTAAATCCATCCGTAACGGCATCGCAGAGAAAGTCTTCCAACTGACTTTGCTCATCTTTGGTTTGAGCTTTGTAGAGGTATGTATAGTACAGCCGTTTCTGTTCCTGGCGGATAATCGCTGGAGCAAGATTTTTTTTAAGAAGCATGGCGCTCATAAGTAAGCGACCTATGCGGCCATTGCCATCAGAAAAAGGATGAATCTGCTCAAATCGGCTATGGATGTCCGCCGACAGGCCGATAATGTCTTTCGTGGTTCTCCCTGCATCCGTTAAAACTTTCGGCATAAGATCGGGTACCCGAATGTAGTTGGCCGTCGGCAAGTTAACGCCGGTAATACGTACGGCGTGGCGACGATAAAGCCCGGCATCTGACCTGACACCATTCATGAGTATGCTATGAAGTTTCAGTACCAAATCTTCATTGATTCTCTGTTCTCTGGAAACATAATCAAATAGATAATTCAAGGCTGTCTGGTGGTTTTTTGCCTCCAACTGTTCTGTCAGACTTTTATTAGGGAGAGCCACGTTATCAAAAAGTACGGCAGCAGTATCGGGCTCAGTCAATGTGCTTCCTTCAATGCTATTACTATGGTAAGTAAGCTTCAAAATGAATTGGTCGCGAATATCGGGGTTATCCAGAATCTCCGAAACAACACTTTTGTACTTAGGTGATTTCTGGGCTAATGCGTCTTTCTTTGCCAACAGTTGATCCGCTGGAATCACTTTTTGCCCAGTTACTTGCAAAAACAGCTCGTCAATGGCGGCCTGCATTTTGGGTCTGGGTATTGATTTACCAGTCCACCAGCTATTGAAAGCAACAAAAGACACGCTTAATTTTTCAGCGAGTTTCGTTTGGGTTAATCCAAGCGTCGCTTTGATGATTTCAAGCTTTTGGCGAATAGTCATCATATTATTATGATACATAACTTTATAAAGTTAGTCAAAACAGAGATAACTTTATAAAGTTATTGGATGGGTATTCCTATAAGCTTTCACCTATATCCCCAGATGCTTGGCTAAATCTTCTATTGAAGAAAAACTCCCGGATACATTTCTCCCCGCCTTGTAATCTGCAGATGCCCTCTTTAGTTGCTTCAATACTTTCGGCTTCAGCTGGGGTTCTGAAGAAATGTCCTTATTCACTTTTACGCTAATAACTCTTTTAGCCATGTGATTGTGGTATGTGCGACAGTTGAGTATTAACTACTTTACTTCCCTGTTCTGACCAGTAATGCGGTCGTAGATGTTAAGTACCGCTTTGATAGCGTCTCCTGCCGATATATTGTTTTGGTTGTACAAAACATCTGTTACATCTCCCGCTGCCCAAATACCCGGATCACTTGTGAGTTGGGTTTTGTGATCCACCACGATTTCTCCCCTACTGTTCAACTTAACTAGATCTGCCACGATGTCGCTGTTGGGAACAATGCCGATCTCCACGAACACTCCCTGCACTGCAAGCGTTTTTTCTTCTCCTGTCTTGTTGTCTCTGTATCGCAACCCCGTAACAAACTTGTCACCCATGATCTCTTGCGTATCGGCGTTGTATATAATCTCCACCTTTTTCATGCCCTTGATCTTTTCTTGGCTAACCGGGTCCCCCTTAAGCTCATCTCTGCGATGCAAAAGATATATCTTTGAGGCGTAGGGTTCCAAATCGATTACCGACTCCAATCCCGCATTTCCTCCTCCAACAACCGCCACATCTTTGTCTTGATAGAGAGGCGCATCGCACGTGGCGCAATACGCGACACCTTTTCCATCAAACTCTTTCCCACCGGGAACCTCTAGTCTTTTTCTGTGACTCCCCGAAGTTACCAAAACCTTTTTAGCCTCATAT
>Ga0075970_115_pt1 | contig 21666 bp, 18 predicted proteins | sample RifGroA2_FD_67996 | JGI IMG/M metagenome (GOLD analysis project Ga0075970, IMG submission 67996) | Parcubacteria bacterium GW2011_GWA2_46_10
GTGCGAAAGCAGAACTTAGCGACCCGACAGCCCTTCGTAGAACGGCTGGAGACATCGGATAAAAGCTACCCCGGGGATAACAGGCTAGTCTTGCCCGAGCGTCCACAGCGACGGCAAGGTTCGGCACCTTAACTTAATTGTTGCTCGCAACAGTTTAATCGGGGTGCCTACAGGAGTAATCCTGTACAAAAATAAATTGGCTATAACGGTGAAACCCACATACTAGCGCTACCATGGATGGTAGAATATATGTGTGGGCAATACCGTGGGAAGTCTAACCCAATTCCAACAGTCTGTACTTAAAGGATCACTGCTTGGTGACGGCTATCTACGCCGAATATCCGGCAGGAAAAATGCCTTTCTAGAGATTAACCACTCATTTAAGCAACGTGCTTACGTGGATTGGAAGTACTCTATATTAGAGAATATCTCAGGAAGTAGACCCAAGGCACGTAAGAGCAACGGTAAAAGAGTTGCCTACCGCTTCTATACTCGGCAGATGCCGGAGATGACAGAATTAGTTCATCATTGGTATGGAGATAGAGGCAAGTGTGTGCCAAAAGATCTTAAGTTAGATCCAGTAACGTTGGCAATTTGGTTCATGGACGATGGTAGTTTGTGCGGCAATGCTGATGTATACCTAAATACACAGCAGTTTGACTCGATGAGTCAAGAAATACTTCTTAACTCGTTGTTGGAGTTAGGATTACACGCACGGCTCAACCGCGATAAGCAGTATCATCGCATTAGGTTTCTAAAGCAGTCTTTACCAAGATTAGCAGAGATGATAGGACCCTATGTGATTCCATCCATGAAGTACAAATTGGGTTATGACCCCGTAGAGACTACACGCCGATCCCCTGTGTTTATACAGACCGCAGGGTGAAGATATAGTCCGATCCTGCCAGTAATGGCAGCAAAATCGACAGCGATGTCGGCTCATCGCATCCTGGGGGTGAAGAAGCTCCCAAGGGTTTGGCTGTTCGCCAATTAAAGCGGTACGCGAGCTGGGTTTAGACCGTCGTGAGACAGGTTGGTCTTTATCTACTACAGGCGTGGAGAACTTGAGGGAATTTGACCCTAGTAAGTAATTGCTACTTCGTAGAGCGATCTACGATGACAATGTGGCTTATAACGGTGAAGCCTTCATACGATTATGGTTCGAGAACTATACCCGCTGTCGGTTCCAGCAGGGCGTGGTTCGCTTGAGAACCATAATCCTCTTTAAGGTAATACCGTGGGAAGTCGATCTAAATAGACTTTTAGGTTTGACCCCGTAACGACTCATCTGCTAGTTGCAGATGGACTTATAGGACATTCGAACTGTATATGCAGCGATTCCTGTAGGTAACATGCCACCACCTCCATGGGGAGGTGAAGATATAGTCTACGCTCCTAGAAATAGGGGGATACGTGACGAGAGGACCGGGTTGAGCGAACCTCTGGTCTACCAGCTTTGGTACCAACTGAAGCGCTGGGTAGCTAAGTTTGTGTTGGATAAGCGCTGAAGGCATCTAAGCGCGAAGCCGCGCCCAAGATTAGGTTTGATAGGCTCTAGGTGTAAGTGCCGCAAGGTATTCAGCCAAGGAGTACTAATAGACCGTTGCCTCTTTTTATAAAAAAGAGGGGTTAAGGAGAAATTGGCCACTTAAGCGTCTGATAAGTTTCAGGGGCTTCTATTTGCTGGTGATTTAACCGGACATGTACCACCCGATACCATTCCGAACTCGGAAGTGAAAGTATCCGGTGCCGATGATAGTTTATGCGAAAGTAGGCTTCGCCGGCATATAGAAGTTTCTGATAGCAAATGCCCGCTCTAGCGGGCTTTTGGTTTTTGTATACAATAGAAAAAGTGAAGAGAATGCCTAAAAAATTGCTCTACGGGTTACTCTATTTTGTAATCCTAGCTGCCGCAGCATCCCCATTTGTGTACCCAATGATCTTCCCAGCTCCGACTTGTACTGACGGTATCCAAAATCAGAACGAGACGGAGGTTGATTGTGGCGGTCCCTGTGCGGATTGTGAACTTAAAGATTTGCGCCTCAAGATTGGAGGGGTGGAGATATTAGGGGTGGGGGACAGATCCAGCTTGTTAGTGAAGGTGGAAAACCCAAGCAAAAACTTTGGAGTTCTGGGGGCTCCCTACAAATTCCAGGTTACAGGCGTGCTGGGGGAATTGATTGAGGTAGTAGAGGGCAAGCTAAACATTGCACCTGGCGAGGAGAAATATATAGCGGCAGTAGGGTTGGATGTAAAGGAAAACAATATCGGGGAGGCAACCTTTAGTCTAGGCGATTTTGAATTTGTCCCCAAGGTAGATCTCCTAAGTTATAATCTTAGGATTAAGAGTCTGGAAACTACTTTTCCAGAAGAAATGATTCAAGTAGGGGGACTGATAGTCAACGATTCTGGAGTTGAGCTTTCGCAAGTAGTATTGACGGCGCTTTTCCTTACCAAAGAAAGAGACCTGGCTAATGTGGGGACAACGTTGATAAGCAACCTAAAAGCCTTTGAAGAAAGAGACTTTTCCATCTCAGTTCCTCGCAATGATCTTTTTGTGGATCCAGAACAAACGGAAATTTCCTGGAGGACTATCTAATGTATGGGTGGCGTTATTGGAACTAAACTTGATTTAAAACTGCTTCTCCCCGCCGGAGCGCTTATTGTGATGGGCCTTCTCGTTCTGGCTTCCTCGGGAGGAGATTTAGTGGTGAAACAGTTAGTCTGGTTGATACCAGCAATCTTTTTACTTGTGGGATTGCCACTTTTCAACATCAAAGCACTACTTAGCTACAGGTGGGTGTTCTCAAGCTTCTACTTTTTAGTTCTTCTTCTACTAGTGGTCACGTATTTTGTGGCGCCGGTCATTGGAGGAGCGAGGAGTTGGATTACATTGGGCACTTTCCAGATTCAGCCTTCCGAGTTTATGAAGGCAGCGCTGATTATTCTCCTCTCGAGTTTCTTTGCGGTGAGACACATAGCTATCGGCAGGGTACGCGTGATCCTCTCTTCTTTCATTTATGCGTTGGTTCCATTCCTTCTTATCCTACTCCAGCCAGACCTAGGAACGGCTTTGGTAATTTTTGGGATTTGGTTTGGCTTTCTTTTGGTCTCCGGAATTAGGCGCAAACACCTCCTCATTGCTTTGTTGATTTTAATAATTGTGAGCTTTATTGGATGGAACTTTATGCTGGAGGGATATCAGAAGGCGCGTATCAAAGCCCTTTTTTCTCCAGAGGTGGATCCTTTAGGAATAAGCTACAGCACTATTCAATCGAAGATTGCTATAGGATCTGGCGGCATCTGGGGTAAGGGGTTTGGACAAGGCACTCAAGCCCACTTGGGATTTCTCCCGGCGGCACACACGGATTTTATCTTCTCTGCTTTTGTTGAAGAGTGGGGTTTGTTTGGAGGGATATTATTACTTTTGGCTTTTGCGCTCCTGATCTACCGCATCCTTGTCCTCGGGATGGAATGCGGGAACAATTTCGGAAAATTCATTTCCCTTGGGACATCATTGATGTTACTCATCCATTTTGTGATTAACATTGGTTCCGCGATAGGGATGCTCCCCGTCGTTGGCGTGGGGTTATCCTTGGTAAGCTACGGAGGCAGCAACCTTCTTACAACCACCTTACTTTTGGGTATAATTCAGGGGGTAAGCGACAGAAAAGTTAGAGAATAGTGCATAGAAATATAGCCATAATCGGAGCTCTCTTCTTGTTGGTGGGCACACTCGGCGCTTGGCGCTTGATTGAACGGGTTACTCCTCCAGAGAACCCCAGAGATATAGTGACTATTCCTGAGGGTTGGAGTGTAACGGAAATCAATAAATTCCTTGGAGAAGAAGGAGTCTTGGTTGATGGTGAATTACCTCAAGACCTTGAGGGATACCTGTTCCCGGACACTTACGAATTTTTCTTGGACTCGACAGTTGAAGTAGTAAAAGAGAAATTTTTGGGCAACCTCAAAGCCCAACTGGAAACCTTAGAAATATCTATGGAAGATCCTAAGTTAGAGGAGGTCCTCATCTTAGCTTCGTTGATCCAGGAAGAGATCAAGGATCCCTATGAAATGAGGGTAGTGGCTGGAATCTTGAAAAAACGTCTAGAAATGGGGATACCTTTGCAAATAGACGCTACTCTTTGTTACATCAAGGAAAAGAACGGGGATGGGTGTCTACCCGTAACCAAGGAAGACAAAGCCCTAGATTCCCTGTATAACACTTACCTACATCAGGGATTGCCCCCGTCTCCTATTAGCAATCCGGGTCTTGATGCCATAAAAGCAGCCCTCAACCCGGCCAATTCCCCATATCTTTACTACGTCTCTGATCCAGAAACGGGAAAGACGATATTCGGCAAGACCCTTGACGAACATAACCAGAATGTTATTAAATACCTAAGCGAATAAGATTTGCCATAAACAAAGCCGGAGAGATGAACGGCCTGTTTGTTTTGACGCACACCTAATAAGGGAAGTCGATATCTATGCCGAAAAATAAAATTTCAAAGCAAGTCATACCGATAAAATTATTTTCTTCTCACCCAGGCGCTCTCACCGAGCAGCCCGACTTGCAGTTTATTCAAACCGATTCGTACAGGTGGTTTATTGAAAAGGGGTTAAGAGAACTCTTTGATGAGGTCTCTCCGATAACCGACTATTCCGGCAAGGAGTTAGAATTGCATTTTCTCGACTATCATCTAGACGAGCCAAAACACTCCGAGCAAGAGGCGCGCTTCAAGGGCGTCAACTATGAAGCCCCCCTGAGGGTGAAGGTACGCTTGACTGACAAATCAACCGGTAAGAAAAAAGAACAGGAAATATATCTTGGGGATATGCCGGTTATGACAGAGAAGGGCACCTTTGTTATTAGTGGGCATGAAAGAGTTGTTATCTCCCAGCTGGTACGCTCCCCAGGAATTTATTTCAAAGACAACTTATATAGAGGAAGAAAACTCTTCGGCGCCAAGGTTATTCCGAATCGGGGTACCTGGTTAGAAATTGAAACCGATCCCGATTACTCAATTGGCGTAAAAATTGACCGTCACCGCAAGGTTCCCATAACCACCCTCCTTAGAATATTCGGTTTTACCCAAGAGGAAATCAAAAAAACTTTTGGAGAAAAGATTGAGCCTACCCTCAAGAAAGATAGCGCGGAAGACTTAGAAAATTCGTATTTGGAGATATATAGACGTATTCGTCCCGGAGATTTGGCTACTCCAGAAGACGCGAAGAAGTTAATTGACTCAATGCTTTTTCAAGAAGAAAGGTATGACCTCTCGGATGTGGGAAGGTTCAAAGTCAATAAGCGTTTGAAGATTGAAAGCAAGGGGCCGTTGCTCACTAAGGGCGATATGGCAGCAGTGGTAAGTGAGATCTTCCGTCTTAACGATGCGCTTGATGCAGAGTCTGACGATATAGATCACCTTCAAAATCGTCGAGTAAGACCAATGGGAGAGTTTTTGAAAGATAGAATGCGCGTGGGGTTTGCGAGAATTAGGCGTATTGCGCAAGATCGTATGTCCACGATGGATCTCACGGAGGCGACTCCTACCTCCTTAGTTAACCCAAGGCCCCTAGTGGCTGTGGTCAAGGAGTTTTTTGCCTCTTCTCAGATGTCTCAATTTATGAGCCAGGTGAACCCGTTGGATGCGGTTGAGCACAAACGTATTTTAACTACCCTTGGTCCTGGAGGTTTAACTCGTGAGCGCGCCGGTATTGAAGTGCGCGATGTACACAGCTCATACTACGGGCGCATTTGTCCCATTCAAACTCCGGAGGGAGCCAATATCGGTTTGGTAAACCGCCTTGCAAACTACGCAAAACTCAACGAGTTTGGGTTTCTCATAACTCCCTACGCAAAAGTGGATGGGAGCAAACTTACTCAAAAAATTGTATGGCTCGATGCCGGGGAAGAAAATCAGTACAAAATTGCTTCAGCGAACACCCACTTTGATGAAAAGGGGATGATTATGGAAGATGTTGTAGAGGCTCGTATTGGAGGAGAACCTGGAACATGCAAAGCCAAGGACGTCGATTTTGTGGAGGTGGCCCCCGAGCAACTAGTGAGCGCCGCTACCGCCTTAGTGCCCTTCTTGGAACACGACGATGCTAACCGCGCCCTGATGGCATCAAACATGCAGCGTCAGGCGGTGCCATCCATCAGACCGGATGCTCCGTATGTGGGAACGGGCATGGAAGAGAAGGTAGCCATGGACTCGGGGTACTTGGTAATTTCAAAAACTGCCGGAGAGGTAGTGGAGATTGACGCTGAAAAAATCGTAGTTAAGGACAGCGAAGGCAAAAAGCACATATATCCTCTAGAGAAATTCAAGATGAGCAACCAGAACATGGCTCAATCTCACATACCCCTGGTAAAAAAGGGCCAAAAGGTGAAGAAAAGAGAAGTTCTTGCCGATGGGCAATCAACGGACAATGGTACTTTGGCCCTAGGTCAGAACCTTGTGGTTGCTTTTGTATCTTGGGAGGGAGCAAACTTCGAGGACGCCATTATTCTCTCAGAAAGAGTCCAGAGGGACGGTCTTTATAGCTCTATCCATATAGAGGATTTTTATACGGATGTAAGGGACACAAAGCTCGGGCCGGAGTTAACTACTTGTGACATTCCTAATATCCCCGATGCCCAACTCGGAAACCTCGATGAAGAGGGTATCATCCGTATCGGCGCCCAAGTTGAGGGGGGAGATATATTAGTAGGGAAAATTTCTCCAAAAGGTGAAAGCGAGCTTACTCCCGAGGAAAGATTGCTACGCGCAATCTTCGGAGAGAAAGCCAGGGATGTAAAAGATTCATCTTTGGATCTGCCTCACGGGAAGAAGGGCAGGGTGGTTGGTATAAAGATCTTCTCAAGAGACAAGGGAGACAAACTTGACCCGGGAGTGATTTCACGCATCCACGTACAGGTAGCAACTATCAAGAACATTCAGGCTGGAGATAAGATGGCAGGGCGTCACGGGAACAAAGGGGTGGTTTCTCAAATTAGGCCCGTAGAAGACATGCCCTATCTTGAAGATGGTACGCCCGTGGATATTATCTTGAATCCTTTAGGCGTGGCATCGCGTATGAATATCGGACAAATTTTTGAGACCCACCTTGGGTGGGCAGCCATGAAACAAGGATACAGAGCAGTTACTCCGGTATTTTCCGGCGCAACCGAAGAAGAGATCAAAAACGAGTTGAAGGCAGCCGGCCTTCCTGATGACGGACAGGTTGTTTTGTACGATGGTCGTACTGGCAGGCCATTTGATCGCAAAGTAACGGTGGGAGTGATGTATATGATGAAGTTAAATCACTTGGTAACAGATAAAATCCACATGCGCTCCATCGGTCCGTACTCGTTGATCACCCAGCAACCCCTAGGAGGAAAAGCTCAACAGGGAGGTCAGAGATTTGGAGAGATGGAGGTTTGGGCGCTGGAGGGATACGGAGCTACCCACACTCTACAAGAGATGTCTACGGTGAAATCGGATGACGTTGTGGGGAGATCTTCTGTTTACGAATCAATTATCAGAGGAGAGAAAATTAAGAAACCGAACATTCCGGCTGCCTTTAACGTGATGATTAATGAACTCAAGGCGTTGGGATTGTCAGTCGAGAAAACAAGAGGGAAAGAAAATGCAAACTAGCAGACACGAATTTGGAGCTTTGCGCATTAAAGTTGCCTCCCCGGAGGATATTCTTGCTTGGAGCTATGGTGAGGTTACCAAGCCCGAGACCATTAACTATCGTACCCAACGCCCAGAAAAAGAAGGACTTTTCTCTGAGCGTATTTTCGGGCCCACTAAGGATTGGGAATGTTACTGCGGCAAGTATAGAAAAATACGATATAAAGGCGTGGTTTGTGATAAGTGTGGCGTTGAGGTAACCCGCTCCATTGTGCGCCGTGAACGTATGGGACATATCGCCCTGGCCGCTCCCGTTATGCACACTTGGTTTTTGCGCAGCACTCCTTCACGCATAGGACTGCTTTTGGATGAATCGGTTCAGAGAATCGAGAAAGTAGTCTACTACGCTGCCTACATTGTCACGAAAGTAGATGACGAAAAGCGCAAGGTAGCCATGGAGGATGTTAACAAAGAGTTCCAGAGCAAGGAAAGTGGGGTTGACGTAAAGCGATCGGAACTCAAGACCGCCGTAAACGAGGCTAGGGACTTCTTAGCCTCTCTTCGCCCAGGGCGCGTTCTGGGAGAACAGGAGTTTATTAAATTTGGTAGACGCTTTAGCCACGTTTTCAGCGTAGGCGCAGGAGGTGAAGGCGTGAGAAAAGTCTTAGAAGGCATAGATTTAGTTAAAGAAGCCAAGATTATTGATAAAGAGTTGATTGATACAAAAGATGCGACGCGTACGAGGAAACTTCTAAGGAGATTGAAGTTGGTGCGTTCCATGAACATCAACAGTATTCGTCCAGAGTGGATGGTCTTAACTGTTTTACCAATAATTCCTCCAGATTTAAGGCCTATGGTAGCGCTTGATGGTGGAAGATATGCCACCTCTGATCTCAACGACCTATATAGAAGGGTTATTAACCGCAACAACCGTTTGAAGAAACTACTTGAGCTCGGAGCGCCGGATGTCATTATGATTAATGAAAAGCGCATGCTTCAAGAGGCGGTAGATGCATTGATTGATAACACCCGTGCTTCTGCAAGACAAAGTACCGGCGCCAAGAGACCACTTAGATCCTTATCAGACATGTTGAAGGGAAAGCAGGGAAGGTTTAGACAAAATCTTCTAGGCAAACGCGTGGATTACTCTGGCCGTAGCGTGATTGTGGTAGGTCCTCACCTAGCTCTTGATGAGTGTGGCATTCCTAAAATAATGGCCCTGGAACTTTTTCGTCCTTTTGTAATAGCGAAAATCCTTGAGAGGGGTCTCGCTCACAACATTAAGATGTCAAACAGGCTGATCGAACAGGCTCCTCCTGAGATCTGGGAGATCTTAGAAGAGGTTATAGCTAACCGCAAAGTCTTACTGAACCGTGCGCCAACTCTCCACCGTCTTTCTATTCAAGCTTTTAGGCCAATTTTGATTGAGGATCTGGCGATTCAGGTGCCACCTATGGTATGCGCCGCTTTCAACGCTGACTTTGACGGCGACCAAATGGCCGTGCATCTTCCTCTTTCCGACGAGGCTCAAATTGAGTCATCTACTTTGATGCTCTCCACTCTCAATTTATTGAAACCCGCCTCGGGGGACGCTATTACCATCCCCACGCAGGACATTGTTCTTGGATGTTATTACCTCACATTGCCGCTTAAGGGAGCCAAGGGAGAGGGAAAAATCTTTGCCGACGTTCAGGAGGCAAAGTTCGCACACGAAAGCGAAGAATTGGCCGTGAATGCTCTCATCAAAGTTCGTATAGACAAGGAGATTATTGAGACCACCTGCGGAAGAGTGATCTTCAATGAAGCCTTACCCAAAGACTATCCATTTCAAAACGGTATTTTGACGAAAAAAACCCTAGAAAAACTGGTGCGTAAGTTGATTGGGAAATATGGATCTCTCGGCACCGCAGAGATCCTCGACCGCATCAAGGAAGTGGGTTTCAGGTTTGCTACTCGCTCAGGAATCACCTGGGGCATGGGCGACCTTATAGTTCCCAAAGAGAAACCAGCCATTTTGAAGGAGGCCGAAGAAAAGGTTTCTGAAGTGCATCGCCATTTCGCAGAGGGATTGCTCTCCTTGGAGGAACGCAGGATGCGTATCGTTGATATCTGGACAGATGTATTCGTCAAAATTAGGGAGCTGGTGCCAAAATCCTTGCCGGAGCATGGATCGGTAAGGATCATCGTGGATTCAGAGGCGAGGGGCACTTGGACGCCTATTAACCAGATGTCTGGTATTAAAGGTGTAGTGCGCAATCCAAAGGGAGAGGATATAGAGTTACCCATTCGGACTTCGTTGAAGGAAGGGCACAACTCCCTGGAGTATTTCATCTCCACTCACGGTTCAAGAAAAGGACTTGCGGATACTGCCCTTAAAACGGCTGAGGCCGGATATCTAACGAGACGCCTAGTGGACGTAGCGCAGGATGTAGTAATCCGTGAGGAAGATTGCCGTACCACTAAAGGAATAGTGGTCCAAAGGGAAGACGGAGCTGATTTTGAATATAACTTTGGGTATAGGCTGTTCTCTCGCACGGCCCTCCATGACATAAAAGACGGGCATAAAATTCTAGTTAAAGCCGGGGAGATAATCAGCAAAGACCAATCAGAGGCAATAGATACATCAAACATTCAAGAAGCAGAGGTTAGGAACCCAATAACCTGCAATACTCTCTATGGCATCTGCGCTAAATGTTACGGATCGGATCTCGGTACCACGGATCAGGTGAAAATAGGGGAAGCCGCAGGGATCATAGCCGCTCAATCTATCGGTGAGTTAGGCACGCAACTCACGCTTCGAACCTTCCACGCTGGGGGTGTGGCCGGTGAGGATATTACAACCGGTCTACCCAGGGTGGATGAGCTCTTTGAGGCAAGAAGTCCAAAGTGGAAAGCGACGGTCTCAAAAACCGAAGGGACAATTGAAAAATGCGGTCAACCCGGGAGACCCACTTTGTGAGGGTAATTTGGATCCCAAGGAATTGCTCAAATATAAGGATAAAGAAGCCGTTCATCAATACATAGTCAAAGAGGTTCAGAAAATTTACGTCTCCAACGGGTCAACGGTGCACGATAAACACATGGATATCATTGTTAAGCAGATGTTTGGCCGCGTGAAGATCACAGACCCAGGGGATTCGCAGTTTGTGGTAGGGGAAATCATGGATAAATCAAAGTTGAAAGAGTTCAATAAAGAATTTTACGGCACGAAAAATGAAACAGCCAAAGGGGAAGAGCTTGTGCTCGGCATTACCAGAGCTGCTCTTTCAGCTGACGGTTGGCTAGCGCCAGCATCTTTCCAGGAGACAGCAAGGGTACTCATCAAGGCTTCAAGCGAGGGTAGGGAGGACTACCTTAGGGGTCTTAAGGAGAATGTCATCATTGGACGTTTAGTACCAGTAGGTACCGCCATTAGGGGTGATGTAGGTGCGGAAGAAGCAGAAGAGATCGAAGAAATAGGTGGAGAAAAGGCAACGGTCGCCAAGGAGAAGAGCAGTAAGGAGTAGAGTAAGTTGAAAAGTATGGTTTATTACGTATGATGTAAAGCCAGAGATAACCATGGAAACAGAAAAGAGCACATATGAGATTTCCTTCCTAGCGCGTACGGAAGAGGGCGCAGGGACGGTTTTAAGGTACCTAAATCAGGTAGGAGCTGACGTTACCGGTGAACAGCAGATTGAGCAGATCAACCTCGCATACCCCATTAAAAAACATAGCAGCGCCTATCTCGGGTGCATCCATTTCGCTCTGAAGCCGGGGGAAGTAGAAACCCTAAAAGATACTCTGAGATTTGAGGATGGTATCTTGAGGTACACGATAGTTACTCCACCGTTTGTGAAGGAAGCCGATTTTCAACCTAGGGGACCGAGAATAATGGAAAGGACGTCAAGCGAAAGGCCACCTAGTGGAGATGCTGCAGCCTCTAATGAGGATTTAGAAGCAAAGCTGGAAGAAATCAGCGGCTCTCTCGACAGTGAGGCCTAATTTGCATTAATCGGGATAAAGATTTATAAAATCAGTAAGACATGAATTTAAACAAGGTATTTATCATCGGAAGGTTAACCGCTGACCCAGAGTTAAGAACTACTCCATCCGGAGATCACGTGGTTTCGTTTTCTATAGCCACTAACCGCTATTGGCGTACCAAAGAAGGAGAAAAGAAAGAAAGTACGGAATTTCATAACGTGGTAGCTTGGGGACGACAAGCGGAGGTGGTAAATCAATTCTCTAAAAAGGGTAGCATCATCATGATTGAGGGAAGACTGCAAACTCGCGCTTGGGAAGGGAAGGATGGTCAGTCTCGCAGAACCACAGAGATCGTAGCTGAAAGCATCCAACTTGGGCCAAGGGCAGGAGATGTGGGTGCAAGCTTCGTTAAAGATGAAAGTAGCGTTGGAGGAGAAGAACAAAAGCATGTAGAGGACATCCCGGTAATAGATCTAGATGAATCTGGCGCAGCTAGCGAGGGAATCAATCCGGAAGATCTGCCCTTTTAAGTATGAAGAAGCCAGGAAAACAATGCTTCTTTTGTTCCCAGAACGTGGGGGACATAGATTACAAGCAGAAGGATTTGCTGCAGAGATTTGTGTCTGGCCAGTTGAAGATTATAGACCCTATCCATACCGGCACTTGTGCCAAACACCAAAGACGTTTAGCGAAAGCCATTAAGAGAGCCCGCTTCATGGGTATATTACCGTACGTTAGAAGCTAAATGTTGCCCTTAGATAAAGAACTATTCAGTTTTCTATATGGATTGACTGGTCAATCTAGGGTGCTAGATTGGCTCTTTATTTTTTTTGCTAAATATCTTTTTTGGTTCATCATCATTTGGTTCTTCTGGGTCATTTTTACAAAGAAGGACTGGGGGGGTATTTTACCAGTTTGGAAAAATAGGTTTCAATATCTGTCGCTTGCCTTCATATCCTTTGTTGTATCGAGGGGGATAGTTACCAACATTATAGATAATCTTTTGCAAAGTCCCAGGCCCTTTACTGCCCTTGGAGTGGAGGCTTTGATAAATCACACGAATGTCAATTCGTTCCCATCGGGACACATGGCCTCTTTGATCCCGATAGTTTTAACTTTGATGATAGTTAAAAAGCGCTCAGGCATTTGGATGCTTATCGCTACTTTGGCCATAGGTTTGGCGAGAGTTATTACTGGTGTACACTGGCCAAGCGATATTTTGGGAGGAATAGTTGTAGGGGTCCTAAGCTTCAGCGCGGTCTACTTTATCTTCCGTAAGCAAAAACTTATTTAGTAACTACTCCTAACGTAATCTATTAACGTAGTGGCATCCTTAGTTCGATTATCCGAGCCGAGGGCGATTACCACTACCGGTCTTGTTTCCCCAGCTCTCTCTATCTCGAACACAGAAAGAATGGTTTCACCGGCTGCATTGGTTATGCCCACTTTTCCGCCAACAAAATCCTGGTCGTTCACAAAAACATTGAAGTTCTGAAGTCCATAGAGAATGGGTTGTCCGTATACTGATTGAGTTGCCTCGCCCCTGGACATGTCCAAGATAAAGCTACGGTTGTTGTATATGTATTTTGCTAATTGGAAAAGATCGCTTGCTGTTGAAACGTTTTCTGCTCCAGAGCCGTTGGGATCAACAAAGTTAGTGTCGTTCATACCTATGGCTTTGGCCTTTTCGTTCATCAGTCCTACAAAACGGTTCGTACCGAGGATTGCGGCGATTGCAGTACCAGCCTCATTGGAAGATTCCATTAGAAGGGGATAAAGGAGGTTGAAGACAGAGATCCTTTGTCCAGCGTATAGCCGGGGGATGCTGGTTTGGACCAACATGTCTCCGGTGATGGTGATCTCCTTTTCAATATTTATGTACTCACTAGCCACGATTGCAGTCATTAGCTTAGTCAAAGAGGCTATTGGCACCTGCTTGTCGGACTCCCGTTGTGCGAATACAAAGTTATTCCCCAAGTCCGCCGTGAGATAATTTGAGGCGCTGATCTTATTTTCTAAAAGTTTGTACTCAAAAGAATCCTTGATGAAGTCCTTTTCATACACCAAAACAGGCGTATCCACCTCTACTAGGTCAAAGACGGATTTTGCATCTTCGGTGGATAATCTGATACATCCCCCAGAATATCCTGGAGCAACCGGCTCTCCGTTGTTGTAATATGGCCAACCGTGAATAAAGAAGTTTCCTTGGAAAGGCATGCTCCAAGGCATGTGCACTTGCCCGAATGAAGAAAAGTGATCTGCCTCCTTGCCTTCGATTTTGTATAAACCAGCGGGTGTCTCCCACCAAGAGCCTTCATTTCCCTTTGATACTATGGGCACCTCTTTTATCACCTTGCCGTCTTTGTAGACCCTAAGCAACATGGCCGAGAGGTCAGTCTCCACGAAGCTTATTTTCTCATCAATGAATTCCTGCTTTACCTTCTCAAAAAAGGCTGTGTCTTCAAGGGCAGGCCAGCTACCGTAGTTGAAAGAAGCGAGTTCGCCGTTTCCGTCAGACAGAACAATCTCATATTTCTTATTTTGGTAAAAGAACATGGTGGCGACACCGATAGCGGCCACTACCAAGGTTAACAATAAGCTCTTAGGTAAAGATGAGATAAAATGCTTTTTGCTGAGAGACACCCTTTTGGGTTTGAGAGTTATTTCACTTTTTATATCCCTGCGTGCTCCCTGTGGCCAAGCTTCTTCCGAGCCCAGCGCATTATCTATCTCATCCTTATCCCAGCCGGCGTCAAGCAGGGCCTGGCGGATAAAATACTCTTGCACTCCTCGTTCCCTAGACGTTTTTATGTATTCAATTAGAACTTTTTTGCTTTGCATTGGTGGGCGAGGTGGGAGTCGAACCCACATCCCTTGCGGGACACGATTTTGAGTCGTGCGCGTATGCCAATTCCGCCACTCACCCCAAGCATTTAAATTCTCTCAAGCTCCATATAAAATACAAGATAAGGACATATAAATCTATATTCCATGGCTAGAGTAATAGCTGTCTGTAATCAAAAGGGGGGAGTGGGGAAAACTACCACCTCAGTTAACCTAGGCGCCTATTTGGCAGCTCTTGGCAAGCGGGTGCTTTTGGTTGACTTTGATCCACAGGCTAATGCTACTTCAGCCCTTTCTCCGTCAGCCTTTGAGAAGACTATTTATCACGGAATTATGGGCACGGCTTCGCATGAGGAGTTGGTAAAACCCACCCAGATCTTGGGTTATCAATTTGTGCCATCATCCAACGATTTGGCTGGCGCCTTAGTTGAGCTGGTCAACCTCCCAGAGAGAGAATGTTATTTACGTAATTTTATTAACGGCTTGCGTCACCGATACGATTATGTACTCATTGATCTTCCGCCATCCCTTAGCCTTCTTACGATCAACGGTCTTTTAGCGGCAGATGAGATCCTTATCCCGGTGCAGGCTGAATACTACGGTATGGAAGGGCTAGGCCAGTTACTGCGCACGATCAATCTAATAAGGGAGAATCTCAAACATCCCCTTAGGGTAACCGGAGCGCTCATTACTATGTACGACAAAAGAGAGCGTCTTCCTAGACAAGTGGCGAAAGACGTGAGACGTAATTTTCCTCACAAGGTATTCCAGGTGGAGATCCCCAGAGCAATTCAGCTGGCAGAAGCCCCTAGCTTCAACCAACCAATTTTAATCTATAGCCCAAGTTCAGTAGGGGCTTTGGCCTACAGGCGTCTGGCTGAAGAAATCATCGCAGACGAAAACACAGAAACACACTTTTATCCCTATAGTGTATGATAAGCGACATGACTCACGGTGGATTAGAATCGTTGATTCCTAAAAAAGGCAGTGGAGGTGAAGAATCCGAGAATGAGATTGAATTTCGCTTGCCCGATGTAACGGGAGGGATGCCTAAGAGGCAGCCAGTAACCAGCCCCGCAGAGATTTTGACGAAGAGGGTCTAAGGGAGCTGGCCAACTCCATTCGCGAATTTGGCATTCTACAGCCCCTCATTGTCTCAAAAGTCGAAAAGGAATCGGATTTTGGTCAAAGCGTACGCTACGAACTGATTGCTGGGGAAAGAAGACTCAAGGCGGCTCAGATGCTGGGGTTGCCTACGGTACCGGCAATTATCAAAAACACCGTTCCGGACATTGAGAAACTAGAGATGGCCGTTATCGAAAATATCCAGCGTACCGACTTGAACCCCATAGAAGCTGCGAGGGCTATGTCGAGACTTCAAGATGAATTTGGCCTTACTCAAAGAGAAGTTGCGAGCAAGCTTGGGAAGAGCAGGGAGGCGGTATCTAATACGGTGCGTCTGTTGAGTCTCCCCTCCGAGATACAAAATGCGATAGCGGAAGGGAAGATAAATGAGAGCCAAGGCAGAATACTCCTTTCCCTTGAGGACCCCAAGCTCCAGATTTCTATCTTTGCCGAGATATTAAGGGACAATTTGAGCGTGCGTCAGGTAGAATCAAAAATCCGTAAGATAAAAAATAAATTGAGTGGCGCAGAGGACACGAAAGGAGAAGCTTCCTTCGCGGACGTTGAAACAAAAGCCCTTCAAGAACGATTAGAGGAATTTCTAGGGACGAAAGTGCAGGTGATGAGAGATGGGAAAAGCGGCAAGATTATTATCAATTTCTACTCTCAGGAAGAACTAAACGCGGTTTTACAGAAATTCTTTAAACAAAACGGTAATCAACCCTTTTAACTTCCTTTAGGGCTTTGATCTTTATAATCAGTTTAGTGATTTTTGTTTTGTCGTTAGTTTCACAAACTATTTTTACCAGCTGTAATCCCATCCTAGGTTCAGATTGAACTCTGGTAACGTTTACGTGAGATCGAGATATAATACCAGTAATATCGCTTAAAAGATCCACGCGGTTAGTGGCAATTATTTTAAGTTCCACGTGAGCCTTGCGTTCAATGCGTAGGTTGTGACGAGTGCCTTTAAGAGCATTCCTTATCTGGTTGCGGGCATTGCTGGTAATAGCGAAGTTGAGCCAGTCCGGCGATGGCTTCTTTCCCTTTTGGGTTAGGATTTCTACGATATCACTTGATTTGAGTTTGTGATCTAAGGGGACTATATCCCCATTTATCTTGGCGCTTACGCATTGGTTGCCTATTTGCGAGTGGATATGATAGGCGAAATCTATAGGCGTGGCTCCTTGAGGAAGGTCGATGACATCCCCCCTTGGGGTAATGGCAAAAATGCGGTCTTTCAAAAAATCTACCTTCAAAGAGTCAATAAACCCTTCGGAGTTAGTAGTCTCATTTTGCCAAGAGCGCAGTTGTTCTACCCACCTGATTTCTTGAGAAGCAGCTTTAATAGCTTTCTTTCGGGTGTACCCCTTCGTTCCCTTACTTTCTTCATAGGCCCAGTGGGCGGCAATTCCATTCTCGGCCTCCCGGTGCATCTGTTCAGTGCGTATTTGGAATTCCACCAAACGATTTTCTGTACAGATAACAGTTGTATGAAGACTTCGGTAACCGTTGGGCTTAGGAATAGCTATATAGTCCTTGATGCGCCCCGGCATGGGTGTCCATAGGTTGTGAATCACCCCTAACGTTGCATAACAATCCTCAACGTTTTTCACGATAATACGGAAGGCCACTAGGTCATATACTCTATCGATATCCATCTCGTACCTCAGAAGCTTCCGGTATAGGCTGGTGTAGCGTTTGGCTCTGTAGTCCAGGGAGGACACTTCAACGCCCGCATCCTTGAGAGCCTTTTCGACCGTGGGGCGGATGCGGTCAAGATATTTCTCCATAGCTTCATACCGATACTCCAGTTTTTTAATGAGCCAACGGTATTCACTTGGATAAGTGTGAGGGAAAGCGAGATCTTCCAGTTCACCGCTGATTTTTTGCATTCCGAGCCTGTATGCCAAAGGCGCATAGATTTCCATTGTCTCAAGGGCGATGCGTCTACGCTTTGGAGCAGGTAGGGCATCCAGGGTACGCATGTTGTGCAACCTATCAGCGAAAGTTTTCAACCTCGCGCTCATGTCCGCGGTATTTAACGCGGCTGATTTTGGTGACTCCATCAACTAAAAGAGCAATTTCCTCTCCAAATTCTTTCTTGAGTTCCGCATCCGTAACCGGGGTGTCTTCCACTACGTCGTGTAAAAGACCGGCGGCTATTGTGCTCTCATCCAACCCCCACTCAATGAGAGTACGTGCTGTCTCAACACAGTGGTTAATATACAGATCACCATTCTTTCTCTTCTGGCCGGAGTGAGCCTTGTTTGCAAAGGCATACGCCCTCTCAATGAGGGGAGTTGTTTGTCCCAGGGGTGTTGCCCCACGGGTCTTGCCCACACGTTTGCCCTTTGCCATCTTCCCTAGAAGTATCAGTCAAAGAGGGCTTCGCAAGCAATAGCTAGTCTAGGGAGCGGTGGCCGGAGTGCGATTAAGGTCTTTTAATATTTGCTCGTATCCTTCAAGGTCGAACTTCAAGTCCGATTTACTATCTTCCCGGGGGATAAAGGCCTTAAGTAGACTGTTGCTTAAAAAGACTATTGAAGAAACAGCAGCGGCCATCATCAATATAGAAAGAACTATAGAAGCTATTAGAAGCCATCTATCAAAACCCGGTTTTATTTTGCCCTGTGTCTTAATCACGGAAGAATACTAGTCCTTGGATATCAGCCTTAAACAAAGAATTATCTCTTTGCAGTACGACATCAAAGTTATCTACCCTTATTATAAAGCGTCCCTTCTCGAGTTCTTCCAAGAAAACTAAAATATTGGCGTAAGAACCTGTAATTGAAAGGGAAAAAGCGCTATGACCGGCTTCGGTTTCGGTCGGACTCATTTCATCCCCCCTGAAATCGAAACGCTCATCAACACCACTCGCCGTAGCTAGAGTATCTATATATCTAGGAAACGCTACCAGCTCATCTCTCTTAGGAAGTAGCGAGTTTAGCTCGTTGAAGGCCGGTTCGGCCTCTTTGGCCGCGGCACCTAACTCTGCGAGCCGAGAAAGAGCGCTGATATGCGATTCTATCTCCGCTCTTTGATCTTGGATCTGGTCCGCCTTGTCTTTAATTTCCTTCCCCAGAAATGATAAAACCATGGTTATAAAAACCAAAAATCCAAGAAGTATGGATAAATTGACTATCGCCTTAGGAGTGAAATATTTGCCGGCGTCAATTTTCACCATGTATCAATATGATATATTAATAGGCATCTCTATGCCATACAGAACTCTGGATTTTAGAGGGCCTGGATATCCGAAACTTTTAAGTGAGATAACGGATGCGCCCCCTCGGATATATGTAAAAGGAGAGTTGAAACTCGACCAACCTTTGATTGCGGTAGTGGGCACTCGCAAAGCTACTCCTACGGGGATGAAAATGGCCGAGGAATTCGCGTGGGCGTTGTGTGAAAAGGGATTTGGGATAATCAGCGGCTTAGCCTTGGGGATAGACGCTTCCGCTCATAGAGGCGCCCTTGCATCCGGAGGATATACCATTGCCGTCTTAGGGAATGCGATAGATGACGTATACCCCGTGGAGAATAAGGGGCTAGCCGAGAGCATTATCAAATCAGGTGGAGCTATCATCTCAGAGTATGGCCCAGGCGAAGCTACGGAGAAAAACAATTTTCTTCAGCGCAATCGGATCGTGAGCGCCTTGTCCATAGCCGTTTTAGTGATAGAGGCTCCCGTGCACTCGGGCGCCTTGGTCACGGCGCGCATAGGGGGAGAGCAGGGCAAGGATGTTTTCGTGGTACCCGGACCAGCAGGGGATCCTCACTTTGAGGGGTCTCATAAGCTCATTAGGGATGGAGCAATTCTGGTTGACTCCGTAGAGGACATTTTAGAGGACCTCAATTTGACATGATTGGCGATCTCAATAAACTTGAGCCGCGTATAGGTTAATTTTCTAAGATAATGAAATTAGTAATAGTAGAGTCGCCGACCAAAGCCAAAACCCTTAGCGGCTTTTTGGGTAAAGGATACGATATCGAGTCCTCCTACGGACACGTTAGAGATCTCCCTAAGGGTCAATTGGGAGTGGATATAGAAAAAAGGTTTGAGCCTAAATACGTGATCCCTCGCAAAGCCCAGAAAAACTTGAACAGCCTTAAGAAAATTGCGGGTAAGGCTGAAGAGGTGATTCTGGCAACTGATGAGGACAGGGAAGGAGAAGCTATTGCCTGGCACTTGGCCGAGGCGCTCGGCTTGGGACAAAATACTAAGAGAATCGTCTTTCATGAGATCACCCGCTCCGCTATCGAAAAAGCCCTGGAGAAACCGAGAAGCATTAACCAGAATCTAGTTGATGCTCAGCAGGCCCGTAGAGTGATAGATCGACTTGTGGGATACAAGCTCTCACCTTTCCTATGGAAAAAAGTTCGAGGAGGTTTGTCCGCAGGCAGAGTGCAATCTGTTGCCCTGAAACTGATCGTGGATCGAGAAAACGAGATTAGGGAGTTCAAGCCTCAAGAATATTGGTCGGTGATCGGCACCTTTGAAGGAAAGGAAGAGAAATTTGAAGGGGAGTTGATCAAACAGGATGGACGGAAGGTGGATAAGTTTGATATTAAAACCGCGAGAGACGCACAACTTTTTGCGAACGATATAAAAAAGGGGAAAGCATCTATCTTCTTAGCCACCAAGAAGGAACTTACGCGCAGACCGTTGCCTCCATATATCACTAGCACTCTCCAGCAGGATGGATCAAGGAAGTTAGGTTTCAGCTCCAAGAAGACCATGGTTATCGCCCAGAGGCTTTATGAAAGCGGGCACATAACCTACATGCGTACCGACTCAGTTAATCTATCTAAGGAGTCTACGCTTGCAGCCAAGCAGTGGTTAACGGAAACACTCGGAGCAAAATACGCTGCAGTAGCCCCTCGTTTTTACAAAGGCAAATCAAAGCTAGCCCAAGAAGCCCACGAGGCTATCCGGCCCACTAACCCATCTCTCACTCCAGAAGCTCTTAAGGCCGGAGATGAGGGGCGTCTCTATAACCTTATTTGGAGGCGCTTTATGGCTTCCCAGATGCCAGATGCAAAGTTTGAAGCGGTAACGCTGGATGTAAAGGTGGACGGGGTAAAAGACAAATACATACTACGCGCCACCGGGAGCACCATGCTCTTTGATGGATTTTTGAATATCTGGATCTCCAAGATCGAAGAGAAGAATTTGCCAAGTTTGGAGAAAGGCAGTGAGGTAAAAGTACTTGATTGCTTGACTAACCAACATTTCACTGAACCTCCAGCACGGTACAATGAGGCAAGCCTCATTAAAACCCTTGAGGAATATGGTATCGGGAGACCCTCTACGTACGCTCCAACCATCTCCGTTATCCAGGATCGAGGGTACGTGGTGAAGGACCAAAACAAACGCTTTATACCGGAGGAGATAGGAGAGATAGTGAACACTCTTTTGTCCAAGCATTTCCCAGAGATTGTGGACGTGGGCTTTACGGCTGGTATCGAAGAGAAATTTGATGAGATAGCCAATGGCTTAGAAAACTGGCAAGAGATGATAGGGAGTTTTTATGGGCCCTTTGCGGAGAATCTGGATAAGAAGTATGCCGAAGTAAAAAAGGATAAAACTATGTTGGAACAGCCAACTGATGTCGAGTGTGATAAGTGCGGGCGCAAGATGGTTATCAAACACGGTAGGTTCGGTAAGTTTATGGCCTGCCCCGGATTTCCGGAGTGCAAAAATACCAAGAACATTAAACAAGAATTAGAAAAGATTGATATGCAATGTCCCGAGTGCCACGAGGGAGATATTGTAGTGAGACGTACTAAGAAGGGCAGGACTTTTTATGGATGCGGTAGGTATCCGGATTGTAAGTATGCGTCCTGGAAAAATCCCAAAGAGGGTGAGTCCTTGCCCAAATAAACTTGTTTAAGATAAGCTATAGGCACTGTGGGCGTGTAGCTCAGTTGGTTAGAGCGCAGTCCTGATAAGACTGAGGTCCCTGGTTCGAGACCAGGCACGCCCACCTATACAGGGCAATTAGCTCAGTGGTAGAGCGCTGCCTTCACACGGCAGAGGCCGCAGGTTCGAAACCTGCATTGCCCACCATGGGTGATTAGCTCAGTGGTAGAGCGCTTC
>Ga0075970_116_pt1 | contig 19979 bp, 20 predicted proteins | sample RifGroA2_FD_67996 | JGI IMG/M metagenome (GOLD analysis project Ga0075970, IMG submission 67996) | Parcubacteria bacterium GW2011_GWA2_46_10
TGGGCCTTAGCTCTCTTGCGCTTACTGGGCTGATAGGTTCTCTTTGGCATAGCGGCGTTATTATATCCGTAAAGTTGATTTTTGTTAATGTTTCCCTTCATCCACAGTTAATTCACATTAGACGCATCGGAGTCCTGTTTGACGAGTGAGTTTCATTCAATAAGATGGAGTTATGGAAAGTCAGGCTCCTGAGGTAAGTGACCTGGAACAACTGTGGGGCACAGTTCTCTCGGACATAGAACTTAGAATATCTAAGCCCAACTTTTTAACCTGGCTCAAAAATAGCCGCCTCATAGAAAGCACTGAAGGATCGGCCTTGGTTGCTCTTCCCAACAACTTCGCTAAGGAGTGGGTAGAGACGAAATATCATAAACTGATCTTGGGCTCTATGCGTTCCATAAACGGAACAACCAAACACGTTGAATACATAGTTGAAGGAAGTCTTTCCCAAAGAGCTATTAACAGAAGACGTAGAGAAACCAGAGAACACCAAGATGAAAAGCAGTTGGTGTTCCAGGAAATGCGCGTTGATCCAGAAACAAACCTCAACCCCAGACACACCTTGGAAACGTTTGTGGTTGGATCCTTCAACGAATTGGCATTCTCGGCCGCGCAAGCGGTAATCGAGAACGTCGGTACTAAATACAATCCCCTTTTCATATATGGTGGTGTGGGGCTCGGGAAAACCCACCTGATCCAGGGTATCGGCAACGAGATCCGCAGCCGTTCCGATAACAAGGTTGGGGTAAAATACGTTTCCTCGGAAAAGTTTACCAATGATGTGCTGTGGGCCATTAGAAACCGCAGGGCGGAGGATATAAAGAATACATACCGCAACGTAGATGTCCTCATCATTGACGATATCCAATTCTTGGGAGGCAAAGAGAAGACCCAGGAAGAGTTTTTCCACACATTTAACGCCCTCCACCAAAACAATAAGCAAATAATCATCTCTTCCGACCGCCCGCCGGCATCTATTGCCACACTGGAGGAACGTTTGCGCTCCCGTTTCGAAGGCGGCATGATCGCGGATATAAGCGCCCCCGAATTTGAGGCTCGCTTTGCCATCGCTAAGGCCAAGTTGCAAGAGCGAGGAGTCGAGTTGGATGACAAAATTGTTGAGTTGGTGGCTAAAAGGGTACAAAGAAACATCCGTGAGATCGAGGGCATCCTCAATAAGCTTGTTTTCCATCAAATAACATACAAGCGCCCCTTGGATTCCGCCACTACCGAGAAAATTATCGCTGAGGTAACCGACAAGTCGGCCTCCAGGGCTACCCCCAACCAGGTGATTAAGGCCGTATCTGCGTTTTTTGAAATCTCTCCGAACGATCTAATCGGTCGTTCCCGAAATAAGGAGTATGTTGAGCCTCGCCAGATCTCAATGTATCTCCTCCGCGAACTCCTTAGTATGTCTTATCCGGACATAGCGAGTAGAATTGGCAAAAGAGATCACACTACCGCTATCTACGCCTGCAAAAAGGTGGCGGGGAATATAGATAAGAGCCCGGACTTGGGACAAAAGATTGTTTTGATCAAAGAGGATGTTAATAAATTTGGGTAAAAATTGTTAAGTTTTTATGGAGCATCTGTATAAAATAAATAGCCTTGGGGGGATAAGATCAAGTGGGGCGGAAGTTAATCCCGCTCCTGCCCACAGGGTGTTAAATCAAGAAAAGCGAAATTCGGTAGGGGGCATGGGGCGGAACGAAGATCTTCCACATATTAACAGCCCCTACTACTATCTATATAAATCATGAAAGTAATTATCTTAAAGAGTAATCTCAAATCCGGATTAGATGTTGTGGGAAGGGGGGTGGGAACAACCACTAATTTGCCTGTTCTAGGAACAGTGCTTCTTGAGGCTCGCAACAACCAAATCAAACTATCCACCACCAACCTCGAGTTGGCCACAACCAAAATCGTTTTTGGGAAAATCATTGAAGAGGGGGAAATTGCCGTATCTTTTTCCACGCTATCCGGAATAGTCAACAACATATCGAGCGAAAGGGTTAATCTCGAAGTAAAAAATATCAACCTCATAATAAAAACGGACAACTACGACGCTCGCATTCAAGGGCTCGACACAAAGGATTTCCCAATAATTCCAACTATCAAAGATAAGAAAGAGTATCTCGAGATTCAGGGAGAGCTACTAAAGAGCGCACTGCAAAAAACCACCATGGCGGTGGAGGTATCGGACCTGCGTCCGGAGATCGGAGGCCTTCTTTTTGCAGTTGAGCCAACGGGAATCAAGATCGTAGGCACGGATAGTTTCCGTCTCGCCGAGGCCACCCTCTCGGGTAAGCAAATCAAAAATACTTTTTCCAAGGGGCTTATGATTACTATTCCTCTCAGAGCCGCCCAAGAGCTCTCTCGCATCATTGAGGATAAAGAGAGTGTGCAGATATACACGGACGAGACCCAAATCCTTTTCCAAACAGAGAGTTTTTCTATGGTCTCCCGCCTAGTGGAGGGCAAGTTTCCGGACTACAAAGCTATTATTCCGAAAAGTATTGAGAACAGCGTTGTGGTGGACAGAGAAGAGCTTATCAATGGGCTCAAGCTTACAAGCTCCTTCTCGGGAAGAAACAGCGAAGTGACATTACGCATCAAAGACAAAAAAACTTTGGAAATTTTCTCAAGCGACAGCTCCATAGGGGAGAATAAATTCTTACTTCCAGTTAAGGCCGACGGTCAAGACATGGAGATTATCTTCAACTGGCAATTTCTCTTGAGCGGGGTTAGGGGAGGCCAAAGCAAGAATGTCATTTTGGGGTTAAACGGCGAAGAACACCCCGCAATTATTAAATCACCGGAAGAGGCTGGGTATTTCTATATCCTGATGCCCATCAAGCCCTAGAAGAAAACGATTATCTCGCTAGATTGAGAATTGCCGTCCTCATCCTCCGCCTCTATCTTGATGCGACTCTGGAGAGCGCCGCTGCCAACCATACTTTCTTTGATCGTTAGCGATTTTCCAAAATCCCCGGAGTAGTTAGCCTTAGGAGAGTTGTCTAGAAAAACCCTGGCGGCGGTGATGTTGTTCTCACTCGAAACTTTGGCGCGCAAGGTAAAGGCCTGGTTAACTTTATCGCCATTATCGGGCGTCATAAATTCTATGTTTAGCTCTCCACTTACACTTGATTCAACCCCAAGCTTAACTTTTGGAAAACGAGTCGGTTCGGGGTTGGAGGCAAGCCACGCTCTGATACCAGCTTCCCACAAGGGATATTGGGAGTCCCCTTGGCGTCCCAGGTAATACAAAACACTATGATACTCCCCCTCTATCATCTCTCCGTTCAAGATAGGCAAATTCCCAACCACCGGATCGGGGGGATTGAAGTATTCAACCGGTAACGCGGGAAGAGCTCGCGACATAAACGAGTGCCACATAGGGACGGCGGCCAAAAGACTGGTTCCTCCTTGTCCTAACGGTTGACGGTTATTGTTGCCCGCCCACACCCCAGCTACTAGATTGGGGGTGTATCCAAACGTCCAAGCGTCCACGTAGTCGTTAGTGGTACCAGTTTTTAGGGCTACTTGGTATCCGGGCACTTGGGTAAGGGGGAGGCTTGCCGTGAACAGCCCGGAGCGCAACTCTACGCTCGAGAGAATATTGTTGATTAATCTCGGGTATTGGGGGTCTACTACTTGCTTCCCTTCGTCCTTATACTCCTCCAGAACCTTACCCTTAGAATCTTCCACCTTGAGTATGAAAACGGGCTTGTGGTATGTGCCCTCGGTAGCCAATACGCCGTATGCGCCCAAAAGTTCAACCATGCGTACTTCCCCACCCCCCAAAACCAAGGACAAACCGAAGCGATTTGGATCATCAAAGGTAGTTATCCCAAAACGGAGAGCGTTATCCATCGTTCTCTCAAGGCCAGCAAGGTAAAGAGTTTCAACGGAGGGGACGTTGATGGACTGAGAGAGTCCCTCAGCCATAGTTACTGGCCCCCTAAAGCGCAAATCAAAGTTGTGAGGGCTGTAGCAATTGGGCGGGCACGCAACCGAGAACTCTGTTTTTACGTCCCAAAGAATAGTTTTTGGGGTAAATCCATTTTGAAATGCGGTTAGGTAGGCAAAGGGCTTAAATGATGATCCGGGTTGGCGCAATCCCTGGAGCGCGACATTAAAATTACCCTCAAAGGCACAGCTTACACCCTCCGTACATCCTTCTGGTTCTGGGTCTGCAAAATAGTCGCGGGAGCCCACCATCGCTAATATCTGACCGGTCTTTGGGTCCATAGCCAAGAGCGCTCCGTTGTGTCCACCAGCCACTTCCTTGTTATGCTCCACATTGGTTTTTACGGCGTCCTCGGCGATTTGCTGCATCTCCCAGTCAAGGGTCGTTGTTACCTTGAGCCCTCCCGTGCGCAAAGCATCTTCTCCGTATTTATCGCGCAAATATTCTTGGACGGTGATGGCAAAGTGGGGAGCCCTAATACCCATTTCTGACTGGGGTTGGATTTCTGGGAGGTCCTCGGGAACACTCGCGGATTGTTGTTCGTCCACATATCCCAACTCCTTCATGCGGCTCACGATGAAATTTTTGCGGTTTTTTAAATCATCTCTATGAGATCCCCACGGGGAGTAGTAGCTGGGGGCTTTGGGTAGAGCGGCCAGAGTTGCCGCTTCATTTAGATTGATCTCGCTGGCGGGTTTGTTGAAGTAGGCTATGGACGCAGACTCTATTCCGTAAATGGTTGGGCCGTAAGGAACCTGGTTCAAGTAAAAATTTAAAATATCATCTTTGGAGTATCTTTGCTCCAACTTCACCGCTAAAACAGCTTCCCTCAACTTGCGAGTAATCGTTCTCTCTGGAGTAAGAAAGGTATTTTTTGCTAGTTGTTGGGTAATTGTAGATCCCCCCTGGACCACCCTTCCCTTAACAACATCCACCAAAATGGCACGCACCAATCCTCTCCAGTCAAACGCACCGTGATTGTAAAAAGAATCATCTTCCATACTCAAAGTAGCCTGGCGCATAATGTCAGGAATGTTATCAGCCGGGACAACGGTACGCTTCTCATCTTTGTATATCTCATAGAAAAGCACCTCGCCCTTGCGGTCATATAGCTTGGTTGACTCGGGGATATTTAGATTGGTTAGGTCCTCCGCTTCGGGGAGCTCTGTGGAAAAGTAAATGTAGCCTAGATACAAGACGCCCAAAGCAAAAAGGATACTACCAACCTGGAGAACTTTCTTTTTATCCCAATGGCGGAACATATCGTCCTTATATTCTAAAACAAAGCCGCCCTATTGTGGAGCGGCTTTGTTTTGGGCTAGGTTAGACTTCTATATCTACATCGTCTACCTCATCATCATCGTCTGTTTCCTCTTCGTCATCTTTCTTCGGGACAACCTTGTCTGGGTCTAGACCATCGTCTTCGCCACCGCCAAAGTCACTATCTTGAAGAAGAATTTCTTCCTTGAACTCCATATTGTTAAATGGTTGTGAAAACGACCTTTTGAGGACATTGCAGGAAGAAGCAAAGTCCAGACTAGCGAAAGTATATTCGAGAAAAATCTAGACATAACTGCCCTGAGCACGTCCCGCTTGCCAGCTCCTCCATCGCCAGCAACGGCCGACTTTACCTCGCTGGGGCTAAACTCCACAAAATCCACTCCACTTTTTTGAAGCACTAGGAGTATCACTCCCCTTGCCTCGGATACGCTAGAGGCAGTCTTCTTGTTTTTGGAGAAGAATAATCTTTCAAGACAAACAAGGTCTGGTTTGTGAGTATTGATTAACGCCTGAATTCCTTTTTCCAAGTGAGATAAACGATTCTCTTTTCCAACGCCTTCACCGTCGATAAGGCCACAGGCAAGAAGCTTCACTCCCCGATCTTTCTCTATCAACCCATACCCAGTACGGGTAGTGCCTGGATCTATACCCAAAATCTTCATGCTCCTAGGGATGTGTAGACGGCCTTCGCGTCGGGGTGGTTTTCCAGGGATTCGACCACCCTCCTAATTGTTTCAGTAGCGTTAGGAGATACTGGATTGCTGAATTTTGGTGCATACCCACTATCAGTTTTTGTAAAAGCCCACATTAACGCCCCGGGTTCAGCCACCTTAATTTCATGGCTCTTTAAAATAACCCTTATCTCCGCCATGGTGCGGTTACGATTGTCGGTTATGGCCTCAATGATGATCCCGATTCCCTCCGGGCCATACGCCTCTATAAGCAACTCCTCTAAGCTTCCAACCTCAGCGGCCCTATGGATAGCCCTTTCGATGTTGGCCTGGGGCAGGTTGTGTTTGTGCGCCTGCTCAACCGCGCTGCGCAGGGTAGCGTTGAATTTAGGGTCAGGATTTCCTCTAGCCGCTATAGCAATAGCATTAGCCAACTTAGAAAAAAGTTGAGCCCTACCCTGGTCGGTCTTAGCTTTTTTGTCCTTGATCTGCTTCCACTTATTGTGCCCGGACATATCTTCTATATCTTACTCCCCGAGGGACTTTTTACTAACACCCAAAGAGACTATTATTAGAAGAACAATCTAATGCTTAAATTCAGTCAGCAACCGATAGAAGCCAGGCTAGAATCTCTCCAAAAAGATGCAGAAGAAAGAGATGCCGCACGCAGAGCTGCGGCCGAAAACCTTCCCTATCTGGATATAAAACACCAAGTAATTGACCGGGGAGCTTTGGAAGCAGTTCCAGAGGTCCTTGCTCGGGAAACCAGAACAGTTGTTTTTGCAAAGGAGGGAAACAAGGTAAAGGTGGCGGCGCATTCCTCCAAAACCAGCGCCTTCGAGAAACTCAATCTTTTTTTAGATGAACAAAAGCTGAAAAAAGAAGTTTTTATTGTTTCGCTTTCCGGCCTTGAGGAAGCATGGAAACACTACCTTGCCATTCGTCCCGAAAACCAAGCCGAGATCGTCTCGGAAATAGTCCTCTCCGAAGGGATTCTCGAATCAAAGAAAAATGTTAAAACCATAGAAATAGCCTCCGAAGACATCGCTCAAATTGATGTGGACACATCGACCACGGATGCCCTCGTCAAAATACTGGCAGACGCTCTCGCCTTGAAAGTTTCGGATGTTCACCTCGAGCCCGGGAGGGGAAGTACGCAGTTAAGGTACAGAGTGGATGGCATTTTGTACGATATAGCACGCATATCCGAGGAGGTGGGGAGGCGCACCACCGGTCGCCTCAAGCTTTTAGCGAGCCTCAAGCTCAACATAAAAGACGAGCCTCAAGATGGACGCTTCACTATTAAAAGATCTAAGGGAGAAGACGTTGAGGTCAGGTTATCCATCGTCCCTTCTGAATTTGGCGAGGCTGTTGTGATGAGGGTGCTTGATCCGAGCGTGGTGGATTTGAATATGGCAGATTTAGGATTAAGAGAAGACGATTTAAAGATCGTCGAACGCTTTCTCAAAGAAGCCAACGGAATGATTTTGTTGACCGGGCCGACCGGAAGCGGAAAGACAACCACCCTCTACGCATTTTTGAAGCGCAACTCGTCTCCGGAGGTAAAAATTATTACCATCGAAGACCCAATAGAATATCACCTGGATGGTATCCAGCAAACTCAGGTGCGCCCCAAAGAAAATTACACCTTTGCTTCCGGTTTGCGTTCCATCTTGCGCCAAGACCCAGATATGATTTTAGTTGGAGAAATTAGAGATTCGGAAACAGCGACAACGGCAATAGACGCAGCCCTCACCGGGCATTTGGTTTTCTCAACGCTTCACACCAACAACGCTCCAGGAGCCATCCCTCGCTTAGTGGATCTCAAGGTCAAAGTTTCGAGTTTAGCATCAGCCCTAAGATTAGTTGTCGCTCAACGATTAGTCAGAAAACTCTGCGAGAAATGTAAACGGCTAGTCAAGATCGAGGGAGAGCTCAAAGCAAAAATAGAAGCATTTAAAAACCAAGTACCACAAAGAGCGATCAGGCCCTCCCAAGTCAAACTTTACGAGAGTGTTGGGTGTGTATCCTGCAACAAGGGGTTCCAAGGAAGAATTGGCATTTTTGAGCTCCTAACCTTTGATGAGGAAATGGCCGAGATTTTAGGGAAAGAGGTTACCGAAGTGCAGACCCGCAAGGCAGCCAGGGCCAAAGGTATGGTTTATATGCAAGAAGACGGCATTTTGAAAGCTCTCTCTGGGATAACTACAATCGAGGAAGTTGAAAAAGTAACGGGCCCTGTTAATTGGCCCGCCTCGTCTGTAAAATAGGGATAGAGTCAGAGGTCTGCGGGCAGTATGTGGGCTTCCCGAAGGAAAATTATAGAATCTCTCCGAGGATTACCTCAGCCGGAGCCAAGAGTGTCCGTAATATCTAAAAGAGATTCCAAAATGTGCCCGCAGACCCCAAACTCTATCGGGAGTCACTCTAACACAAATAAAAGACATTGTCAACAGCATGAGCGATACCCCTATTCAAGAAAATGGCGATGAGCAGGCGATAGATGTAGTCTTACGTCCTAAGCAGTGGGAGGACTATATAGGCCAAGAACAGGTAAAAAAGAACCTGAGAGTTATTATTGATGCTGCTAAAATGCGCGGGGAAGCCGTTGACCACCTCCTTTTGTACGGGCAGGCGGGTTTGGGGAAAACCACCTTGGCAAGATTAATCGCCAAGGAGTTAGGAGGAACCATCAAAACCACCTCCGGTCCTGCTATAGAGAAAGTGGGAGATCTAGCGGCTATACTTTCAAACCTCGAAGAGGGAGAGATTCTCTTTATCGACGAGGCCCATCGTCTCAACAAAATGATCGAAGAGGTTCTCTACCCCGCCATGGAATCTCGCAAACTCCACATCGTTATCGGAAAAGGTACTGGAGCGAGAACCATCTCTCTGGATCTTCCTCCATTTACCCTCCTTGCTGCCACAACCAGGGTGAACCTCCTATCCGCTCCCCTGCGTTCTCGCTTTGGAGCCACCTTCAAGCTTGAATATTACAGCGAAGAAAACATTAAAGAAATTATCGAAAGATCAGCCAAGATTTTGGGAATGGACGTAACAGAGGAAGGCGCTAGGATTTTAGCTAAAGCTTCTCGCTATACACCAAGAGTAGCCAACAGGATTTTGCGTCGCGCCCGCGACTACATGGAAGTGCATGAAGAAAAGAAAATAGATGAAACCGTTGCCAAAGAAGTATTGGATTTTCTTGATATAGACTCCCTGGGACTAGAATCGCACGATAGGAACCTTCTGAGAGCGATGGTTGAGAAATTCGGAGGAGGACCAGTAGGCATAAAAACCTTAGCAGCCGTACTCAATGAAGACGGCCCAACCCTAGAGGAAGTTTACGAACCATACCTCATGAAGTTAGGGTTCATTAAACGCACTCCCACCGGGCGAGTTATTGGCGAAAGTGCTAGAAAGCACCTAGGGCTTCCGCCGGACAAGTTAGTTTAATGATTTTTATAAAGGAACTTTTACCCAATCCCTCGGGAGACGATACCCAAAATGAGTGGATTAGGCTGATCAACACTGGCGAATCAGACTTTATTCCAAGTGGATTAAGCTTAATTGATGCCGGGGGTAAAACATTCAGCTTGAATAGCATTAGTGCTATATCTCCAGGAGAAACCATAGAACTCAAAAGGACCCTAACAGGCATTGCCCTTAACAACGACGGGGATATAGTATCGTTAAAAAACCAACAAGGAGAAACCTTAGATCAACTAAGCTATGCCTCGGGCGTAGTCGAAGGGGAGATCGTAACGGCAGAGAGCTTTATAGAAGAACCGCCATCCAGAGACTCACTAGGAGCAAGCGCCCTGGGTTTCGGGAGAATAGACTACCAACCAACCCTTATGCCTATATTAGTTGGCATATTGATTGCCATAGTGTCCGGAGCAATAGTGTGGTTTATGGTCAAAAGAGATAACCTATGAAGATAAAAACCAAAAACGCAAAAGAAACCAGGGCCTTCGCTCAAAAGTTAGCTAAGGACTTTGTGGAAAAAAGAGGGCCGCTCATCCTAGCTCTTTCTGGAGATTTGGGAACTGGCAAGACTACCTTCACCCAATCGTTTGCTAAGGCGTTAGGCGTGAAAAAAAGAATTCTGAGTCCAACCTTTTTGATAATGAAGCGTTTTCCGCTCAAGATGAGCAACTTTCAAAACCTATACCACCTAGACGCTTATAGAATAAAAGCCCCCGACCTTAAAAAGTTGAATGTAGAAGATGTGTTCAAAGGTCAGAATATTGTTTTAATCGAATGGGCTGATAGAGTGAAGGAGATTTTGCCAAAGGGTACAATTTGGATAAGGTTTGAGCATGGTAAAGGAGAAAACGAAAGACAGATTACTATTAATTGACGCAAACTCCCTGATCCACAGGGCGTATCACGCACTTCCTCCCCTCACGGGCCCCCAGGGACAACCCACGGGAGCCCTCTATGGGTTAGCCAGCGTTCTTATAAAACTCTTTAAAGAAGAGACTCCTCGCTATGCAGTAGCGGCCTTTGATCGCAAAGAACCCACATTCAGGAAAAAGCAGTACGATGCGTACAAAGGTACTCGCCAACCCACCCCGGATGATCTGATTGCTCAACTCAAGGAAGCCCCCCAACTCCTTAAGTGTTTTGGGGTATATCCGATAGACGCTCTGGGTTATGAGGCAGATGATCTGATGGCTACCCTAGCTACTAAATTTGCCAGTTCGAAAGTTGAGGTGGAAATTATGTCCGGAGACCTGGATATTCTCCAGGTGGTTGAAGATGGCAGGGTCTTTGCCCAAATTCCCCAAAAGGGAATAACCGAGACAGCAATATACAAAGAGAAGGAAGTGAAAGAGCGTTTTGGCATTACCCCATCAGCTCTGGCCGATTACAAAGGCCTAGTTGGAGATACCTCCGACAATATCCCTGGAGTCAACGGGATTGGTCCCAAAAGCGCGGTAGAGCTTCTTGATGAATTTAAGACCGTAGAGGGTGTATATAAGAACCTGGAAAAGATAAAAGCGAGCAAACCTACGTTGGGAGAAAAACTTGAAGCGGGCAAAGAAAGTGCTCTCATGTCCAAAGAGCTTGCCGTGCTTATTAAGGACGTTCCTACTCCGAACGATTTAGGAACTTTTGAAGTTGGCGATCCACTAAAAAGCCCAGCAGTTTGGAAATGTTTGGAAGAATTAGGCTTCAAGACTTTGCTCAAGAGAGTGGAGGATGCCAAACAAGAAGCTAACAGACTCTTTTGACGGTATAATATAACCGATGAGCTTGGGGAAAAAGCCAAACAGACTCTTATATAATTTGCGCATACCGGAGATGCGCCATCTCTATATCGTTCCGTGCGTGATCCTAGTCCTTTCGGGAATGAATTTTCTAGCAATGGGGGTGGGCATTTGGTTTTGGATATCCTCTGGGGTGCTTCTTGTTCTGGGTGGTGTGTGGATGTGGCACGAGTATAAAAACACTCTTCGAGGATACGGAGAAAAAGTTTCGTACGGCCGTCTTGAGAGTATAGTAACCAACCTGGAAGATGCGGTGATCGCCTACAACAACGATTTTAGGGTGCTGATCTTTAACGCCGCGGCAGAAAAAATCTTTGGCTTGTCTAAAGTTCAGATCCTGGGACAAGTGATGGGCCCAGAGAAAGCTAGCGAAAAGGGATATCAAACCCTCATCCAAACCCTCTTTCCTTCTCTGGCGCCCGTGGTGGTAGGGAAAAGCGAACCAAATAAATATCCGCAGGTAGTAGATATATCCTTTGATAATCCAACCAGGGAGTTTAGGGTTTCAACCGATCGTATTCTGGATAAAGATAATCACCTCCTAGGCTTTGTGAAGGTGGTGCAGGACCACACTAGGGAAACGGAGCTTATACGCTCGAAGTCAGACTTTGTGTCCGTAGCAGCTCATCAGTTGCGTACCCCCCTGACAGCTATTAACTGGACTCTAGAGGGGCTTAGCAAAAACCAGGCGCTTACGGAAGAGGATAGGTCCTTAGCAAAAAACGGCCTACAGGCAACCGCCAATCTTCTCAAGACCGTAAATGACCTACTGGACACAGCAGAAATTGAAGGAGGTCGCTTCGGATACAACTACGAGGAAATAGATCTGGTTAAGTTTGCGGAAGAAGTGCTAACGAATGCCCAGATGGTAGCTAAGGAATACGGATTGCAGGTTTTTTTCGATAAGGGGGGATTCAATGAACTCAAGCTGTTGGCAGACAAGAACAAGCTAGGAATGGCCCTTTCTAACCTAGTGGATAACGCCATGAAATATAACTCCAAAGGAGGCTCGGTTACCGTACGTCTCAAGCAGATGCCTCAACAGCCATACGTCCAGGTGAGCGTACAAGACACGGGGATAGGCGTTCTCCCCGCAGACATAGATAGACTCTTCACCAAATTTTATCGCGCCCCTAACGCCCGAAAAGTGAAGGCGGATGGAACAGGATTAGGGCTCTACATTGTGCGCAACATCATTCGTCAGCACGGAGGAGAAGTGGGCGTTGAGTCAACACTAGGGAGAGGCACCACCTTCTTCTTTACTTTGCCTACTGATCCAACCCTTATTCCCAAGGCCGAAGGTTCAGTTGGGACATAAGGGTGCCAGAACTCCCAGAAGTCCAAACTATAGTCTCTGATCTCAACCGTAAAATAAAAGGGCAAAAGATTGTTGGATTTTGGACAGATTGGCCAAAGCTTGTAAAACTCCCAAACCCATCGGATTTCAAGAAAAAAATAAAGGGATTGCGAATAGAAAAGGTGGAGCGCATCGGGAAAAACATAGTATTTTTCTTGAGCAACAATAAGGCATTACTTATCCACCAAAAGATGACCGGGCACCTTATGGTTGGCAAGTGGCGCATTCATAAAGGTAAAGTAGAGACCACGGAGAATGGTCCATTTAAAGAAAGAGTAAATAAATATATCCACGCTCTTTTCTCCCTTGAGAGTGGGAAGATGATAGCGCTCTCCGATATGCGTAAGTTTGCCCGCATTGCCCTCGGAGAACGGGAGAAAATTTTGAAACTCAAAGACATAACCCAACTTGGGCCGGATGCGCTTGATCCCAAACTTACATTCGGTGAGTTCTCAAGGAGAATTAAAGCACGCCATAAATCCATCAAGCTCACCCTAATGGATCCAGGGGTAGTGGCGGGGATAGGTAATATTTATGCGGACGATATTCTTTGGAGCGCTAAGGTCCACCCCCTAAGGAAAGCGAACGCCATCAAAGAAAAAGAGCTGCGAGCGATTTTTAAATACACCAGAATAGTTCTCAAGAAGGCTGTTCGTCTGCGAGGAACCTCAGTTGGAGACTATAGAGACACTGCTGGAGAAAGGGGCATGTACGGGAAAGTTCTTCTTGCCTATAGGCGTACCGGAGAGCCATGTAAGCGGTGCGGGACTCCTATTCGCCGTACCCGGGCGGGACAGCGATCAGCCCATTTTTGCCCCCATTGTCAGAAGTTATAAACACCGTTTTCTTGGGAGTCATTTCTGGGGTACACTGTCCATATAAGTGGCCAATAAAAAGTATATTTTTGTCGTAGGAGGAGTGATGTCGGGAGTCGGCAAAGGTGTGGCCACCGCCTCCATCGGGAAGATTCTCCAGGCAAAAGGTTTTAGGATCACGGCGGTCAAGATCGATCCATACGTGAATGTAGACGCTGGCACTATGAACCCCACCGAACACGGCGAGGTTTTTGTTTTGGATGACGGTTGGGAGTGCGATCAAGACTTGGGAAACTACGAACGCTTTCTAGATAAAAACTTTACTCAAGCCAACTGCCTCACAACCGGTAGGGTATACCTTTCAGTCATTAACAAAGAAAGAGCCCTAAGTTATGGCGGAAAATGTGTAGAGGTGGTTCCCCACATACCGCTGCAGATCATCGAAGACATTGATGCGGCCGCGAAGAAAGACAAAGCAGAAATAGTTTTGGTAGAAATAGGAGGTACCGTTGGGGAGTACCAAAACATTCTCTTTCTTGAAGCCATCCGTTTTTTGAAACTGAAGCACCCCAAAGATGTTGTAACCATTCTTGTGAGCTACCTCCCACTGCGCAACAACGACAATGAGCTCAAAACCAAACCTACCCAATACGCTGTACGCACACTGAATTCAACCGGCATTCAACCGGATATGGTTTTGGCCCGCGCATCAGTTCCGTTGGATCAAAAGCGCAAGCAAAAGATTGCCCTGAACTGCAATTTGGAAGTGGAGGATTGGTCAGCCCTAGTGGGTAGAATAAAGAGGCTCAAAAAGACGGTAAGGATTGGGATAGTGGGAAAGTACTTTGGAACTGGGAGTTTCATCCTCTCAGATTCATACCTTTCGGTCATAGAATCTATAAAACATGCGGCCTATGAAGCAGGATACAAACCTCAAATTGATTGGGTTGATGCTGGCAATCAAGGATCCCTCAGCAAATACCACGGCGTTGTAGTCCCAGGGGGGTTTGGAGGTAGAGATATAGAAGGGAAAATTAAGGCTATCCGCTATGCCAGAGAGAAAAAGATCCCCTTCCTAGGCCTTTGCTACGGCATGCAGCTGGCGACCGTAGAGTTCGCTAGGAACGTAGCCGGGCTAAGGGGTGCCAACAGCACGGAGATAGATAAAAAGACTAAATACCCGGTAATAGACGTGATGCCCGAGCAACTAGAAAAACTCCAAGGAGCCAAATACGGGGGTACCATGAGGCTGGGAGCATATCCAGCTCTTCTTAAGGAAGGCGCTATAGCGCGCAAGGCGTATGGCACAAAAAAGATATCAGAACGCCACAGGCACAGATATGAAGTAAATCCGGAGTATATAGAGCGCCTTGAGGAAAAAGGATTGGTCTTCTCTGGCAAGTCACCAGATGGAGTATTGATGGAAATAGCGGAGCTCCCTAAGAGTAAACATCCGTTTTTCCTAGGAACTCAATTTCACCCGGAGCTCAAATCGCGCCCTCTTTCTCCCCATCCTCTATTTAGAGAATTTATCAAAGCCGCTTTAGCAAAAAAGGGTAGGTGATATAATGCGGGTATGCTAATTACGCTCTACGGTGCTGATTCCTATAGGCGCCTTAGAAAACTTAGGGAGATCGTAGATGCATATACCTCCAAACAAGGAAATCTTTCCAGAGAACGTTTTTCTCTAATAGAAAAAGAGGACCTAGAAAATCTAAAAGGATTTCTTTCCGGGCAATCAATGTTCAGCACCAAGAAGCTGGTTATCTTAGACGAGCCATTTGAATTTGAGGATACTAAAGCCTTGAAAGTAGTCCTCAAGGAGTACGTCGATTCTGTAGATACCACCATCTTGATCAACACAACCAAAAAACACCCAGCTCCGTTCAAGTTTATTGAAGAAAAGCCAAGTAAATTTGAAGAGTTTGCCCTACTTAAAGAAAAAAACTTAGTAGATTTCATTAAAAAGGAGGCGGAAAGATTGAGCATTTCCCTGGATGCCAGGGAAATCTCTTCGATAGTGGGCTCTCTTGGCTCTGACACCTGGAAAATTGTCACGGAGCTGGAACAGATAGCACTCAGGAGAGCTAAAAAGTTGGACGCAAAGCAATTTACCTCTCAGCCGGAATATTTTCCAAGCCTAAACACTCTTAAGGGGGGAAGTAACATTGGAGAAAGGTTAATAGCCCTGGAAAAGTTAATAGGAGAACGAGGCGATGACCCGGCGAGGATTTTTAACGGTCTAGCCTATCAATTAAAAAACGCCGAGGAGGCGCAGATGTATGCAGATTACGATATTGCCGTAAAGGCAGGGAAGCTAGAATACGAAGAAGTACTACTAGCCATAGCGCTAGGGCTTAGGTTTAACCCTCTAGTGTAGGAGTTTTAACCACAAGCCTTTTACTTAGGCGAGACTTTAGCCTGGAAGCCTTCCCTTTCTTGATTAAATTGGTGTGGGCAGCCTTATCTAGCTTTTTGAAAACGTTAACAAGCTTCCCGGCAGCGCCAGCCGTATCTCCAGTCTCGATGGTCTTTTTGTAGTCTTTTATGACGCTCAAAAGCTCGCGTTTCTTGCGTAGATTCAATACCTGTCTCCTCCCGCTCTCCCTAAGGGCCCTCTTGGCTGCATCTGTATTTGGCATTGGTAGCTAAGTATGTGGGTTTTGATATTTTAGGTCAAGTTTGGCGGTTCGATTCTGCCTAATCTCCACACTATTGACTTATTGAATACTTTGTGGTACACAGATACTACGTTCTTTTAAGGCTTTTTCTCGGGAATTTAGCTACTAAAATTTGGTGGTTAAGTTCCCGAGAGGAAGGTAAGTATGTTGTCCACCTATCTGGCGTTGGTAAGCGGAGTCCTGTGTGGCGCCATCGTTGTCGCCATCGTGATAAGCGGTGGTTCGATGTTGCTCGTCTCTTTGGGCTTCATGGTCTTCGTGGTTTCTATCTGCGCCGTCCTGTCTGCTCTGCAAAACATCAACGAGTCCCTACGGGACCTCCGCTCCAATGACGAGAGCGAAGCGTCCCGACAATAGGGGTTCTTCGCTTTTCTAAATGTCTCGATTCTATTCCTCCTATGTGATACAAGAACCCCTAGATATGGGGCTTTGTCGTATCTGGGAGTGCCTGAATGGCCTCCGCTGCTCCAAATATCCACTCAGACAGTTGATTCCGACTTTTACGTATAATACTATGTTATACTGTACAACAGATAAAAAATGCGCCTCGTGCTTGTTGTGAAACATTGTTTACAAAAATGAGCAAAAAAATCTCGTACGAATACATTAGAGGGCTAGTAGAAAGCAAAGGGAGCTTTGCCTTTACTAGTAATAACAGGAAAAGTGCCGCCGGGAACATTATAAACGTTAGAATTCCAACTTTCAGTATAGGAATACACGAGAGAGACCAGGATTTACTATGCTCTATCAGAGATACAATGGGTTTGGAGAATAAGGTCTATAACTATAAATCTAGCAATAAAGATGGATACAATAGAGGAGGAAGGGTACTTCTCATAGTGAGGGAGATAGGGAACCTGAAAAATGTAATAGTACCCTTTTTCTATAACAAATTAGCAGGTTATAGGAGGACTCAGTTTGATAAGTGGCTGGAAGATATTGGCAAAGATCCAAGAGTACCGGAATCCTACAAGATAATTTACCGTCTCCACAAGAACAATTTCTATAAAAATAACCAGAAGTTTGTAGACGATGTTTGTCAACAAACATCCTAAATAGCAAAATGGCTTAACCATGCGGTAACCCGGTTCTTTAGGGTTGACGAAAAGTGTTTCACATGCCGTGTTAAACACATTCTGTCAACAGTTTATGCGGAAATTTTGCATAATTTCTATATGGTAAATGGCAACGGCAATATATGGCAATTACCGAATAACCTGTGGAAACTGTGGATTACTTCGCAACCGTACCTTAGAGACATAATTGCCGTATAGAAATAATCGCTTACTTACCTATTTATCGCCCTCTTCGTTGCTGGTTACCGCCTTTCTAATGACATCCAGCACTTCTTCTATAATTTGAGCACCCTTGTCCTTGGCGTTACCCCCTTGGAAATAAGCTATAATGAGCTCCTTTTCGTAACTATTCATTGTTTTTTACAATCCTTAGAAACGACCTTTATCTCATTTGATTATAGCAATTCTAAGGTACCCAAAAATCCCTATTGGGAGCTAATTGCTTAGAAAAACATGTTTTATTTACTCTTGGAGTATAGTTAGGGCTGTATGCTCCAATATGTTTATTATCACGCCTACATTAGAGGGACTCCCAAAAGGGGCCCTATTGTTATAACGCATGGACAACTATGTAAAGTTAAACCCAGTTTACTGAAAGAACTTAATAAACAAATTAACTTCGTAGATAGGTGGGTTTATTTAAGCACAAAAGCACTCAAGCACATACATGATAGACATATCTTTGATAAGAATAGTCCAGACGATTTCAAGATAATCTTAGATTCCCTGACTCAAATTATTAAATACCCAGACGAAGTTCGTAAAAATCATAAAAGTAAAAGGGGAGACTTTTTGTTTATTAAAAAGATAAATAATTATACTTACTACGTGTCGCTCGAAGTCATCAACGCGTCAAACTTAGATGTGGTATCTGCTTCCGTAACTGGTACGAAATACATAGAGAAGTTACTTCTTTTGTGGAGCTGGGATCCGGCTAACCCCCCATCGTAATATTCCAGACTTCCGAGTTTCCCCAGTTCTAGAACACTCCGCAGTAGAGCCTTTCTGCATTTAGCTCCACAAAAGAAGAAACTTCCCCTGCATCCTTCTCAATGTAAAGACGTACAGTGTAAAGACGTACAGTTATAGTATAACATACACTGTCAAGAGGTATGCACAGGAAACAACATTTAACAACGTCTGTCAATAGTAAGAAATCATATAGTTTTTACTCTATTTTGAAGAAGGTAATAAAACACCGATTAGGTGTAAAAACCGTTCCCTGTCGTTGTGCCGATTGTTATAGTGGAAAACAAACCCGTCCAAGTAAGTCTGCAAGTACTTCTTCGAAATAACCTTGTGAGTGCCTTTGGTGCTTCTTTTAACATGAGACCAAAAAGACTCTAGGGTATTTGTGTAGATATTATCTCACACAAACTCTTTTACATTGTTGGGGGATAAGCGTGGATTACTTGCCGAAACGCCTTTCCGCTTTGGGGAAATAGGAGATTATCGTGTCAAAATCCTTATTAGTGAAAGCGGGCCACATTTTGGGGCTAAAGTGCAAAAGAGCGTCTTTTGTGTCCCACATCATAAATCCGGTACTTATATGGGGGGTTGGAGTATCCTCCCCAGTTCTGATCAGAAGATCTACAGGAGGAAGATCCTTGGTCCAAAGGTGGGATTTAAGAGTTTTGTCGGTAATCTTACTAATCTTCTTTTTGGCCATAGCATTGAGGGCAGAAAGCATCTCCCTATCACCGTTGTACCCTATGAAATAAGTAAGGTGGTGCTTGGAATATCCCTTGGTTTTTGCCTCCACCTCCCGCATAGCCTTCACGGTTTCTTTAGAAAGAAGGCTTGGCCACTCTCCGATGAACCTGACGCGAACCTTGTTTTGGTGGATATTTTTGTCCACTAAGATTCTTTTAGCCCAGAATCTATACATTTTTTCGTCTAGGAATTTAATCTCCTTAGGACTGCGTTTTGTAAGGTTATTGTATGAACCACCCCAGAAGGATATGTACTTTATCCCAAGATCAATGGCGTGTTTGGAAATATCCTCAACCCGCTTTGCGCCGCGAGCATGTCCATCCCAAGGTAAAAGCCCTCGTTTTTTGGCCCAGCGCCTATTCCCATCAATAACTACGACGACGTGATTAGGCAAAAGAGACTTGCTTAGCATCAATTTATACTGCCCAAAAGAAGTTGTATTGGCAAGGTAGCTAATTCGAGCCCGACCCCCAGAAGTGGTGGATTTTTTTGGTATCATATAATAGTTAATCCCAAATCGATCTTTGAAAAAGAGGGGGTTATATGCGAGAACAAGTAATCCAGGGAGGGATGGGGCTCGGTCTCTCTGTTCCCCTCCTTGCTAGAGCAGTCTCTACTAGAACAGGCCCTCCATGGGGACTTGGTACCGTGTCTGGCACGGCTGTCAATGTTGTCATGGCCCGAGTTCTCCAAAACGGAAGTCGCGACAAGGGTTGCGAGGGTTTTCTTCGTGCACTTGAAGAGTTCCCGTTCCCAGACGTAGCGAAGTCCGTGATTGACACTTGGTATGTCTCAAGCGGTATTCCCAAGGGGAAACGCTATCGGACGGTTGAGATGTTCACGCTGGAACCATCGCCCGAGCTCATCAACCTGACGGTGTGTGCTAACTTTGCCATCGTGTGGTTAGCAAAGGAAGGCCATCACAACCGCGTCAGCATCAACTACCTAGAGAAAGTCAATATGCCGCTCATCTACAGCTTTGTGGGTGCTATGTTGGCGGGGGTTGACTACGTCACTATGGGTGCGGGTATTCCCACCCAGGTACCTGGCGTTCTCGACACTATTACTCAAGGGAGGCCAGCGGAGTACCGTATCCCAATCGGTGGCGGGGACGGAAAAAGTCGGTTGATGAATTTCGA
>Ga0075970_105_pt1 | contig 19067 bp, 19 predicted proteins | sample RifGroA2_FD_67996 | JGI IMG/M metagenome (GOLD analysis project Ga0075970, IMG submission 67996) | Parcubacteria bacterium GW2011_GWA2_46_10
AGATGCCGTGCGACCTTGTTTTGCGACCAACCAGAGCGCACCAGCTTCACCGCCTCCATGCGGACACGAGGCAACTGTGGATTATTTGAATATGACATGCATATAGCCTGCAATACCGGAGAAGGTATTCCAAGCTATTGAACCATTACGTACCCTTTGACAAAGTATACAAAATATGGTATGAATAGCCCAAGTTTACTGGGGACGCCTAGGATAGCGCCTTGGTATTCAGATCCTTCCCAATCGCGCCACCAAGGCGCCTACATACTGGAGACAATTATGACCTTGACAGACACCCTACTGAAATCGAAGATCTTGGGCGGCTGGATCGACGAAGCCGTCTGGGATCTCATCAAAGCCATCATGCGGCGACTTGGAGGTCGCATGCACGAGACTGAGGAGAAAGGGCCCGGAGAACCCCAAGTGCGTGTGGTTCAGCAAGCCGAACGACCCGCCAAGGTGGACTACACCGGCAAGCTCGCGTTGGTCATTCCAAAGATGATCGGACAACCTGATGGCAAAGACGCCATCAAGAAGATAAACGAGTTCGTCACGGAGGCGATTCTCGGAACCGATCCCCTGCCCGGGGGAGAAGATCAGCTCTCGCAGGCCATGAGCGCGTTCATCCCCCCACGGGAAGACCACCCGAAAGAGTGGGACTACGAGCAGGGGGCCACGAACCTCATTTTGATCTTCTCCTCCTTTGAGAAGGATGAGGTCTACACGATCTTTCGGATGATTACGAAAGACCACATCGCCGAGAACATCGTGCAGTTCATCAAGATCCTCAACCGACTTGGCGTCGAGTGGTGGCCAATCATCGACGCCTGGGCGGACAAGCAAGGGGCGGCCATCGAGGCCGGAACCGAACTCGACAGGGTCAAGCGGATCATCAGGGGGAAACCCCTGCCGGACAACACCAGGAAGCCCCTTGTTGAGGAGGTACGGCGCCTCCTGGATGAGGGACTCACAACCGCGGAGATAGCCGACCACTTCCGCGCTCGCGGATACGATCAGCTTCTCCTGAGCAGAAGGAGTTCGAGATGAAGCGGCTGTTCAACGCGATCGTTGACAAGCTCCTCGGATTCCACCTGGGGTCCGCGAAGCTTGATCTCAATGACCTTACGGACGTCATCGCCAAGATGGGACAGTGGGTGACCTACATTGTGTTGGTCATCCTCGTTGCCGTCTACGTCCTCGGATCCACGATCATCGATGCGGCCACCCTGACTGCGTGGACTGCAGTCGGATACATCGCAACGGTACTGGTGGTGTGGCTAGGATTCACGAAGGTGATCCTGGTCATCCTGGGCATTGACTACTCAGTGCCCAAGGCTCTCCGCCTCTTCCGCAAGGAAAAGGATGGGGAGACCAAGCCCGCAGACAGCAAGGGTAAGAGTGAGATACTCGCCCTCCTCGGTCGATTCGAACATCGACTCGAGGATGTGGGTGGCGAAGTCGTTTCGGATCTTCGCAAGGGGTTCCGAAATATCGCCGTCGTCTTGCTCGCCCCAACGGGACTTGCGCTCTGGGGATGGGGAGTTCACTTCCAGGAAAACGATGCGCTGCTGCCACTCGTGGTGGCAACCGCAATGCTCGTGCCTGGGTTGATCTCCGCCCCGAAGAGCAAGTGGCGTCGGATCGCGTGGTTTCTGTTCATCCTGATCGTCGGATCTTTCACCGTCTACACGATGGTGAGGGATCCGGAGACCCCGTTCCACCGCTGGTTCGACGCTGCGGCGGAGAACTGGCCATCAACCGGTGGGGAGGAGGGGTCGGCAAACCAGTTGGCCCTCTTCTCGCCGACGACACTCAGGTCGGACTGCGTTGAGCCAGTCCAGATCGAACCCAGATATCCGGGGAATGGTGTCACTGAGTATCTCGTTGGTCCCCTTTCCATGGGGTGTACCACCGAGATATTCAAGCCCGACCGCGGAGGTTGGGACGCCTGGAAAATCGTACCTCAGGACCGGGGGTCTTGGGCGACGATCAAGTTCAGCGCTGGGGGACCACCGTTCACGTTCGTGTGCGAAGGCCCCGAGGTGCTGTTCCCAGACCAGTGGCCCGACTTCAGCGTCGTAGATGGTGCGGGATATCTCATCGTCGTACTGTGGGACTCAGGGTTCACGGAAAACCCCGAGTACCCGTGCGATGAGGGGTAATCATGTTCATTCGACTGAAGCCCGGCTCCCCCGCGTAACTTACGCGGACAAGGAGCCGGGCTTCCTGACTTTTTGAATACTGCGTTTTGTATAAATAAAAACAAAAATCCCGCTTAGTGCGGGACTTTTGTAAAAAGCTTTTGTCTTTACCCTACATGTTCCCTATGAAGTCTTGGATAACCATGTTTATTCCTCCTGCTAGAACAGCTACCACCAATCCCACAACTGCGTAGATCAAGATTGTCTTAGCCGTCTTGATGCGTTCTTCATTTCCCTGGGAGATGATGTACAAAAATGCGGCGTACAAGATAAACACTATGCTCAAGGCCATCAAGATCCCGAACATCCACTGAGCAATTGTGACTATGACGTCAATCAAGCCTTTGAAGTTGGTTGGCGTGTTCTCTGGAAGCGGTGGGGGGGTGCTACCCGGATCAAGTGGATCGAAGCCTTCATCCGCAAAAGCAACTGCTGGAATCAACCCAGATAGCAAGAGCGATGTTTTGACAACGAGTTTTTTCATTTGTGCTTAAAAGATAACTCGACCTTTCTCACTATATTATATCAAATCTTACTCTACTAGAGGATTCCCGCCGCCGCCGCCACTAATAGTAGATTCTGGCGGAGAAACAAAATTTTTGATTAGGACTCCCACTCCTCCAGCGAATACAGCTACGGCCACAGCTATAATCGCATACATTAGGGTGTCTTTGGCCTTTTTGATCTTGTCTTCGCTCCCCGCAGAAAATATATACAGGAAGGCTGAATAGAGAATCATGATTATGCTCAAGGCCATCAAGATCCCGAACATCCAGCGAGAAATGTTCATCAGAACGCCCTCCAGCTCCGAGAAGTTGGTTATGGGGGCATCTACCGCTTCCGCTCCCTCTATGGGCACATCGCTTCTACCTAATATGTTCGCTATTAGCGCCCCTATCCCTCCGGCGACTAGTAGGACTATGAATCCTAATATTGCCCAATAGATAGTCTTCCTACCTTTTTCCACTCTCTCGGGACTCCCACCGGAGGTCATCAGTTGAAGGGCTCCCCAGAGAATAAAGATCACAAGTAGGGCAGTAGATATTTTGATTAAGAATTGACCAACTGTGGCAATTAACACATCTGTGGTCGTCGCCGCTAGGGGGTTTTGCAGTTGGTGTATCCCCGTAACTCCTAGTGGATCTTCCGCTGTGCCACCTACATCGGGTGCATCCCCACTAGGTTGAGCAAGGGCTGTGTGAACAAGAGAAACCGATCCCAATAAAACATATACCCAGATTTTCTTCAAAAACTTCATGTACGTATTATACTCCCAGACTCATTCTTGGGGTGTGGGTACGGGTGGAGATGCGGTAGTATCTTCTGGGGCTGTACACTTTAGTCCCTGGAAGAGATACCATTTGTTCTCACACCTTTCCTTATCCACAAAGGCGTCTAGGACCGTGTTTAGAACCGCCCAGGAAACCAGCACTATCACCAGCCCTATTATGGCGGAGGTAATGTTGCTTTTGGCGGAGGAAATCCTCTCCGGAGCCCCTTGAGAAATGATCATCTTAAAGGCTCCAATAACTAAAAAGAGGGCGGTGATGACAAAGGCAATTTCGATAAGGGTATTTACTATCTTTTCCCCCATAAAAAGTAGTTGATCCATATTGCAATCGGGGACACATAGATCGTCATTGGTACCCGATGGATCGCAAATGGGAACTAGACCACTTGACCTCGGTTCTGGACAATCAGTAGTAGCAGCCACAGCGATTTTTACTAATAAAGTTATCATTCTAATCTAGGCGTTTCTTACAACATTCATCATTTTCCTCTTAGAGCTTCCGTTACAGTTGCCTCCGCTTTTTGAATAGCCCTTTCCGGAGTGAGCTCTTTTGATAATACCAGGGCTATCGCCTCATCAAAAGCGCCTCTCACCACATCTTCACCGGGCTGGAGCCAGCTTCTCGCAGTTAGGGCCTGTTTTGCAAAAACACCAATTTCTGGATTCTCTTGAGTCTCCTGGATCAACGATCTCAAGGCCGGTGGGTTTCCAGTTAGGGCAAGGTAGGTATTGGTTGCATTGGTATTGGTTGTTGCAAACACAACAAAATCCCATGACTCTGACGGGTGGGCGCTTCCGTTAAATACTGCCAGCCCCCAGTAGTCTGCGACATTAACCTCCTCCGATGGGTCCAATTGAGGAAGGGGAGCTACCCCTATATCCAAGAAGGCGTTGCGCGCCTTGAGATCGCTGAGTTCCTTGGAGTAGGTAAAGAATGCCGTCGCGCCTCCTTTAGTAAAGGATTCTTTGGCCTCCTGCATAGAGTCGTTCCAAGAGTAGAAGGCACTGCTTGGATCAGAAAAGCGAGTGTACATCGCAAACATCTTTTTTCCTTCTTCTTTTGCAAAGAGCGCAGAGGTGTGTTTTTCATTTATCATCTCCACTCCACCTTGAAGCAAGAGTGCCTGCACAACATCTACCGCATTTTGAGCACCCTTTGACGTTCCCCCTATAGCATATGCTCCTCTTTCTAGGTTTTTGCCATTGAGCACCCTAAGGGCATCCACCGTATTTCCAACTTCTTCCCAGGTGGTGGGAGGAAAAACAATACCCGCCTTATCAAAAAGATCTCGATTATATGCCAAGGCGAGGGTATCTATATATAGAGGTAGGGCGTAAACTTGCCCACCGGCTACAAAGTCCTGCTCCACGACTTTGGGAAATAAAGACTGTACCATTGCCGGAGACATCTTTTCTGCCGGCGCGGGCGCTAGCTTACCTCCGTGTTTTAAAAGCCAGTTATTCTCAAACATCAAAACATCCGGTTTTTCCCCGGCGGCTAGAGCATTGAGAAGACTCTTCTCGTATGTATTCTCTTCGAACTTTTTGTATGAGATGGCGATTCCCGGGTGAAGCGCTTCAAATTGCTCAATGATATTTTTGAAAACGCGCGTATCTTCCACCCCCCAGACGGTAAGTTCGGTTACGTTCAGATTTTCTCTTCTGCCCGGCAAAACCCCAAAGAGCACCAATAACAAAAGGATGCCGATAAATCCACCTATCGCAATAAAGATTATTTGGCTTCTCGTAAATTGCATCTGGTCCTAGAGGACTACGGTGCCAGCTAATTTATCTCCAGACTTAAGGGTCATAATCCGCACCCCTTGAGCGGCACGACCCGTCTTTCGGATATCTTGGATCTTGGTTCTAATAACCTGTCCTTTTTTGGAGATAGCTAACAGTTCTCCTTCGTTGATTATAACATGCGAGGAGACTACCCCTCCTGTTTTGTTCGTGACTTTGGCGGTGATGATACCGCTCCCTCCGCGGCGCTGAACTTTGTATTGGCTAAGGGGAGTGCGCTTGCCGTACCCGTTTTCCATAACTACCAAGAATTCTACTTTGTCGTCTCCCTTGATAATATCGAATGAGCTCACTATATCTCCCCCCTTAAGGGAAATGCCCTTCACTCCGGCCGCGGAACGCCCCATAGCCCTCGTATCGGATTCCTTGAAACGGATTGATTTCCCTCCCTTCGTTACCATAATCACCTCGTCTCCCTTGCCTGCAAGAGTCACCCACTTAAGGGCGTCTTTCTCCTTGAGATTGATGGCTATGATGCCGGTACGACGAATGTTGGCAAAATCCTTGAGGGTGGTTTTTTTCACAACACCCCTCTCGGTCGCCATGAAAAGACTTTTCTCCTTGTCCGTGCCTTCGTTGGAGTAGTTAATGATGGCACTGATCCTCTCTTCGCTTGGCAGCTCCAAAAAGTTATGGACGGCGCGTCCTTTACTGACACGCGTTCCTTGGGGAATTTCATAAACCTTAGTTTGGAACACTCTTCCTCTGTCCGTGAAGAACAAAATGTCATCGTGGGTATTCGCTCCCAGGAAGTGAGCAAGAATATCTTCTTCTCCAACGGATGAACCGATCAAGCCCTTTCCACCACGGTGTTGCGAGTGGAAAGTTGCCGGCGGAATGCGTTTTATATATCCATCCCCAGACATGGTAATGATGGTTTCTTCTTTGGGGACCAGATCTTCTACAGAAAACTCTTTGAGACCTCCGGATACGATCTTGGTTCGTCTTTCATCGCCGTAGTTTTTCTTGATCTCAACAAGTTCACTTTTTACTACTCCCAATATCTTTTTGGGATTGGCGAGAAGTTCCGTTAACTCCTTGATAAGAACTCTTTTTTCTTTCAGTTCATCTTCGACTTTCTTGCGCTCCAAGGCGGCTAAGGCCTGCAGGCGCATTTCCAAGATAGCTACCGATTGAACCTCGGTAAGTTTAAACTTTTTTATTAAGTTCTCTTTAGCCGCATCTCTATCTGCAGACTTTTTAATGGTATCAATTACCTTATCTATATTGTCCAAAGCCTTGGAGAGGCCCTCCAGAATATGAGCTCTTTCCTTGGCTCGCTCTAAGTCGTATTTGGCTCTGCGGGATACTACCTTTTGTCTGTGTTCTACAAAGTTCACGATCACATCCTTTATAGACATGGTCTCGGGCTTGATGCCGTCAGCTAGGGCCACCATGTTAAGGTGAAAATCCTTTTGAAGCTCAGTGTGCTTCCAAAGCTGATTCATTATTTTTTGAGGAACTGCGCTTTGTTTGAATTCAACTACGACGCGCATCCCGTCCTTGTCGGATTCATCTCGAATATCGCGTATACCTTCGATCCTTTTATCGTTAACCAACTCCGCCATCTTCACCAAAAGATCGGATTTGTTTATCTGATACGGGATTTCGGTTATAACGATATCTTTTTCTCCGACATCTACCTTGGCACGGGCGGTAATGCCACCTCTTCCAGAGACATACGCAGCCACTATGGCCTTACGGTCATAGATAACCCCTCCGGTTGGAAAATCAGGACCCTTAATAAATTCCATGATATCTTCAGAGGTGGTTTTGGGATTTTCGATAAGGTGAATGGTTGCATCAATTACCTCACCGAGGTTGTGTGGAGGAATTTTAGTGGCCATACCTACCGCGATACCATCTGATCCGTTAGCCAAAAGGTTGGGGAATCTGGATGGCATCACTACTGGCTCCTTGCGGCTATCGTCGTAGTTAGGAATGAGGTCGACGGTATCTTTTTCGATGTCTACCAAAAGTTCTTCCGCTATTTTGGAAAGGCGGCATTCCGTATATCTCATTGCGGCGGGCGGATCACCGTCAATATTCCCCCAGTTCCCCTGACCATCTATTAGGGGGTAGCGCAGGGAGTAGTCCTGGGCCATTCTCGCTACTGCATCATAAAGGGCAACGTCTCCGTGGGGGTGGTAGTTACCCATGACTTCACCAACGATATTGGCTGATTTTCTGTATTTAGCAGAGTGCGTTACGCCGGAGTTCCACATGGCCCACAAAATTCTGCGGTGTACGGGCTTCAGACCATCGCGTACGTCCGGAAGAGCACGTCCGACAATAACGGACATGGCATAGTCTAAGTAAGACTCCTTAAGTTCTTTGGTAATCTCTGTCTCGGTTATCTCCTTACCTATTCTTGAAGCCATACTACTTGAATACCGCTAGTTTCTTTGTTGAAATCCTTCGCCTTGATGGTGAACTTCTCCTGCGCAGACACTTTCTGTCCCAATTCCTCCAAAAGCTTCTTGGCGCCCTTCTCACTCACGGGAATCACAATGCTTGGGTCAATCTTTTTTACCAAAGAGGCGGTGTCTTTAATCCCTAAAGTTGATCCCTCAACGTCCGTGAATAATATATCTACCTCCCCCAGGACGTCGAGCTCCGCATCGTCCACTTTGCTTGAGAGAACACCGAGCACTCCCAGGCGAATGTCATCGAAAAGGATTGAGTACGCGGTCTTCCCCTCACTTTTACCTCCTTCTTTGGGAAGGTTCACTCCCTTAATTTTTACCCCGCTCACCTCGTACTCTCCCGGACCGTTGATGACATCTTCCCCGGGGATAAGGTTGCCGTCGGTAAAAGCCATCTTTGTGAGAAGCGTTAAACTCCCCTTCTTTTTAGCAGGGGGATCTATAACCAGACTAAAATCAGCCACCTGGCATTTGACGCCAGATGACCCCAAAAGACTGATAACCATTGCTCTAATTGTACCTGTACGGGCATTGCTTTTCAATCGTGATTTACCTATAATCAACCCCGCATTTATGCGCACATCTATTAAAAAACAGGAGGGTTTGGAGTTCCAAATGCTCAAAACCAACCCCGGGCTCATGCCCATCCTACGCGAAGGAGAGCTCGTAAGCGTGATTTTAACTGAAAAAGCTAACCGAGCTGTCTACTTTGATGTCTCTCGGATCGGCACGGGAGTAATCTACGGCATCGAACTTATCAACGCTAGGAGCATTTTGAAAAACCTGGAGATAGGCGACGCGGTCACGGCCAAGGTGGTGCTCCCCGAAAACCAGGATGGATTTATTGAGCTCTCCCTAGTTGAGGCCGGCAAACAAAAGGCGTGGCAGGAGTTGAAGGAGCTCAAGGATACCGACCAGATGATCGAAGCAAAGGTGGTTGGTTCCAACACCGGGGGTCTGCTTCTGGATGTTAAGGGGATACAGGGATTTCTCCCCGCCTCCCAGCTCTCCAACGAAAACTACCCACAAAGTGAAAGTGGTGACCGCCAGGTAGTAACGGACGAACTCAAAAAGTTCATTGGCCAAGAGATAAAGGTAAAGATCATTAGTCTCAATCCTAGAACTAACAAGCTGATCTTCTCTGAAAGAGAGGTTGGAGCGGAGAACGTAAAAGAGCTACTTCAGAAATACAAAGAGGGGGATGTGATCCAGGGAATAATCTCCGGGGTGGCGGACTTTGGAGCTTTTATTAAATTCGCGGACCAACCAGAGATCGAAGGGCTGATCCATATCTCCGAGCTTTCCCACAACATGCTTGATAATCCTAAGGAGGTGGTCTCGATTGGGGATATGGTGCAGGCAAAAATAGTTGAGATCAAAGAGGGCCGCGTATCTTTGTCATTGAGAGCGCTTCAAGAGGATCCTTGGAGCAAAGCGGGAGAGAAGTTCAAAGGAGGAGACAAGGTTAAAGGAACCATATACAAGCTCAACCCCTTTGGCGCCTTCGTAAAACTTTCTCATGACCTAATGGGTCTGATCCACGTATCTGAATTCGGGAGCGTAGAAGAACTCAAGAAGAATCTCGAACCAGGGAAGGAGTATAATTTCAATATCGAATCAGTAAAACCTGAAGAAAAGCGTATTGTTTTGAAGTTAGTAGGCAAAGAGAGCGCACCCAAACTTCAAAAGAAGGATGGAGAAGAATCTGTATAAAAGTATTTTTCGGGGAGCAGTTATCTTGATTTCGGTTGCTCTCGTCTTTTCTCTTTTCTACCAAGTCCCTGTCCAAGCACCGGAGAAAGTTGGTATATCGGAGGTTGTAAACCTCATTGGGGAGGGTAAGGTTTCCTCGATTGAGGTATCTGGAGACCAACTCAATATCCAACTCCAAGACGAGACAAAGTTGATCTCCCAAAAGGAGGCTGGGGTTGGCATAACGGAGACGCTCGTAAACCTAGGGGTTTCACCTTCTCAGTTAGCCACGGTAAAGATAGAGGCGAAGGATGAGTCTGGAGCGCGCTTTTGGATGGGAGTATTAATTCCAACGGTGCTGCCTTTGATAATTTTCGTTGCCATCTTCTACTTCATCTTCCGCCAAGCAAAGGGCGGAGTGAACCAAGCATTCTCTTTTGGGAGGTCCAACCTAAGTCTTTTTACCAACTTCAAAGACAAGATATCTTTCAAAGATGTAGCGGGACTCAAGGAGGCCAAACAGGAGCTTGAAGAAATTGTGGGCTTTCTCAAGGAACCCAAAAAGTATCTGGATATTGGAGCGAAGATCCCGAGAGGAGTTTTGTTAATGGGGGCCCCAGGAACCGGGAAGACGCTTTTAGCCAGGGCGGTAGCCGGAGAGGCGGGAGTACCTTTCTTTCATATATCAGCTTCTGAGTTTGTGGAGATGTTCGTGGGGGTTGGAGCCTCCCGCACGAGAGATGCTTTCAGCACCGCAAAGAAAGCGGCTCCTTCAATACTTTTTATAGATGAGATTGACGCCGTAGGGCGCGAGCGTGGAGCAGGGCTTGGAGGAGGACACGATGAGAGAGAACAGACTCTAAACCAAATACTCGTTGAGATGGACGGCTTTGAAAGGGATTCCCGAGTTATCGTGCTGGCCGCCACCAACCGACCCGACGTTCTAGACCAAGCCCTTTTGCGCCCCGGAAGATTTGATAGGAGAGTAATGCTGGATCTTCCCGACATCAGAGAGAGGGAGGAAATATTGAAAATTCACTCTCAAAACAAGCCTCTGGATGAATCCGTTAACTTGAGACAGATCGCCACCCGTACTCCAGGTTTTTCTGGTGCCGACTTGGCGAACCTTATAAACGAAGCAGCTATCTTGGCTGTTCAGAAAGGAAAGAAGAAAGTGGCCCAAACACATATATACGATTCAATTGAAAAAGTAATCTTGGGGCCAGCGCGTAAAAGCCGTCTGGTATCGGACAAAGAGCGTGAAATCACCGCCTACCATGAAGCAGGACACGCTTTGGTAGCTGCAGGCCTCAAGGACTCCGACCCGGTACATAAGGTTTCCATAGTTTCCAGGGGGCGCGCCGGAGGATATACGCTCAAACTCCCCACAGAAGATCGCCGCTTAAAGACTAAATCTCAATTCCTGGCAGATCTTGCTGTGGCTATGGGCGGATACGTTGCCGAACAGGAAACTTTCAAAGAAATTTCTACGGGTGCATCAAGTGATTTACAAGAGGCTACTCGCCTTGCAAGACTTATGGTTACAAGATACGGCATGAGCGAAAATCTAGGTCCAGGAGTTTTTGGAAAGGATGAGGATTTTGTCTTCTTGGGAAGAGAAATTGGCCACACGAAAGATTACTCCGAGGTGGTAGCAGGGAAGATAGACGAAGAGATCTCTAATTTTCTCAAAAGAGGACTCGAGAAAGCCCAAAAGATTATTTCTGCCCACAAAGCGATTCTCAAAAAGATCGCGGATACCCTTATCCAAAAAGAGGTTCTTGAACAAGAGGAGTTTGAAAAACTTATTGGGGGGTTCAAGCTCAAACCCGTAGCTTTCTAGACTATCTTTTAGTTGAAAAAGTATGGGGGTATAGTCTATATTGGGCTAAGTTATGGGGGCCAGTAGCTCAATTGGTTAGAGCATCAAGCTTATACCTTGACGGTTGATGGTTCGAGTCCATCCTGGCCCACTAGTGGGTGCTTAGCTCAGCTGGTCAGAGCGCTTCGCTTACATCGAAGATGTCGGGGGTTCGAATCCCTCAGCACCCACTTAGGTAACCTCGTATATGTGTATTGGCATATCCCCTTTTCTAGGACAGTCTTTTGACATCTTCCCTGTCCAGCTACTGAGGGAAAAGACGTATGAAATGATGCGTGCTCCCGGTTTGAGGTCCTTTAAAAGTTTTGATTTATACGCTCCGTTGAAACTACTAGTAAGAGCGTATAGATATACAACATCTGCATCGGATAGATCGATTTTCAAGGCATTACCTCTTACTATTTTTACGTTAGGCAACGGTTGAATTAGGCTCATCAACTTGTTCCAGAGGTATAGGGGGTGAACTATTTCTACTCCTACCACTTTGGCCTTTAGATTCTTCGCACCTATATATCTACAGACCCTGCCATCCCCGCAGCCAAGGTCATAAAATGTGTCTCCCGGCTTAAGGGATGCTATCCGATTTATCCTCTCAAGATCTTTGGTACGCGTTGGTAGATAAGGGGCCATATATATCTTTCCTATAAGGAAGCTGCTTATTAGAATGATTACTACAATAAAGAGGAATGTGAGGGCGAAAATACTCAATAATACTGGAGTTCCCATATGGTGTTGGTTTCTATTATAGTGTCTATACTAGTATAAGCCGAGGGCGGTTCGGTGTAGCGGGAAATGCTGGAGAAGCCCACATAGTGACTACCTAGGCAACTAGATAAGCGGAGGTTCACTAAAGCAAGTTCGTACAGAAGCGTACAATCTCACAAGATGCTCCCATTATCTCAAAAACAAATATCTATAAGGGGCCTGTTGGTTAACTACTACACAAGGGTGGGTGACAACAGGCAACATAAAAAAACGTTCATCTTTCTTCACGGTTGGCGCTCAAGTGGAACTATTTGGTTTGCTATCACCAGCAAGATAACTGATGCAAATCTATGTTGTATGGATTTCCCTGGTTTTGGTAGATCCACCTTGCCCCAGGGAGTTATGGATTTAAACGAATACGCCAGTATTGTTAGGGATTTTATTAGCAAACTCGGCCTTACAAATATCACCCTGGTGGGACACTCCTTTGGCGGTAGAGTTGCCATTAAGCTTGTCTCCACAAATCCCGAGTTGGTGAGCCGATTAGTTTTGGTGGATAGTGCTGGGTTTGCCAGTTCTGCCAGTAGAAAGGCCGCGTTAGGAATCGTGGCTAGGATGGTAAGGCCGCTTTTTAGACCAGCCTTCATGCACTCTCTGAGGCGGAAGATATATACCCTTATGGGAACGGAGGATTATGTCGCCACCCCAGAGTTGAAGGACACCTTCGTAAAAGTAGTTAACGAAGACCTCTCTGATGCGATGCGCACCATTAAAACGCAAACCCTTATAGTATGGGGGGGGCAAGACAAGGAAACTCCGCTTGCTATGGGGGAAAAGATACACTCTTTAATACCCCACTCTCGTCTGGAGGTTATAAAAAACGCAGGCCACTTTAGTTTTCTAGATAACCCTTCGGCCTTCACAAACCTTTTAAACAACGTTTAATTAAATGAATCCTATTAAGATAATTGAAAGAAGTATTTACCTCCTCCAACTAGAGAACTATCATTTAACGCGCTTTGTGAGGCTATGCCTTAGATCGCCCAAGACTTCTTCTCCTAAAATAGTTTGGACACCCAAGTTGATGGTGATATCTAGTTTAGCGCTTTTAGCGCAGATATCATCTGCTTACTTAGGATCGACTATCTGGGGTGGGTGGGCAGCCTTTTTAGCCTTTCTTTATATCCTATCCTTCGTTTATTTTGTTTTTCTTATAATCAGCACTATTCTCTTCACTCCCATCGACTATCCAATCAAGCAATATTTAGTATCCAAGGCGAAGAGAAAAATTTTAAGGCTACAACCCAAACTAAAGATAGTTGGCACCACGGGTAGCTATGGCAAAACTACCACCAAAGAAGTTGTGGCTTCCGTATTGTCTCAGGGGTTCAAGGTTCTCAAAACTCCTGAAAACTTCAACACCCCACTAGGAATAGCTCGTTTTATTTTGAAAGATGTATCTGATAGTACTGAAGTATTAGTAATTGAGATGGGGGCGTATAGGCGAGGGGATATTAAGAAGCTTTGTGCGCTAACCCCCCCGGATGTAGTAATTCTCACGGGCATTAACGAAAGCCACCTAGAGAGGTTCGGCTCACTAGAGAATACAATCGAGGCAAAGTTTGAAATAGTAAAAGCATTAAAGGGCTCTGGTTTCGCGGTGCTGAATGCGGATGATAATCTGGTGGTTAAAAACTACAAACGTTTCTGCGGGGAAAATCTCTATTTTTACTCATCAAGCAAACATCCCCTAGCATCTATATACACGGAAAGGGTTAGGTTTGACCCCGAGAATCTTCGCCTGGAGTTAGTGCTTAACCGAGATGGTGACAAATACAATTTCTCTGTGCCTTTCTTGGGTAAGTACATCGCTGGAACCATAGGTGCAGCTATAATCGTTGCCAGCAAGTTGGGCTTAAGCAGAGCCCAAATTGAAAAAGGCATCACTCAGCTGAGGCCATCTCCCCACAGACTTGAAGTTGTATCCAATAAAAACAAGGTGGTGGTGATAGATGATAGTTATAACGGCAATCCAGATGGTGTGCGTGAGGCCATCAACGCGCTATCTCAATTCAAGCAGAGCCGCAGAATATATGTAACCCCAGGGCTAGTAGAAATGGGAAGTGTGAGCGCTAAGGTGCATGAGCGAATTGGCGAAGAATTAGCTTCTGTAGCTAGTTTGGTGATCCTAATTCGCAATAGCGTCACGGGGCATATAGCCGATGGCCTTAAGCGGCAGGGCTTTCCCGTAGGTGATATAATGTGGTTCGATACTGCCAGGGCAGCCAGAGCGGCCCTGCCTAATATCGTGAGGGCAGGCGATGTTATCCTTTTCCAGAATGACTGGCCAGAAAATTATATTTAGACCATGAATATAGGTATTTTCTTTGGAAGTAGAAGTCCCGAACACGATGTTTCCATTATCACAGGAACCCTAATAGCCAAAGGGTTAGGGCAACTTGGACACAAAGTAGTACCTGTTTACATAAGCAAGGAAGGAAGTTGGTATGTGGGAGAGCCCCTAGGAGATTTGAATTTTTACAAACAAACCTCGTGGCAAAGCAAGCTTAACCAATATGCGAACTACACTATTAGCACCCATTCCCCTAAGGGGAAAATGGTTCTTACGAAGCCAGGCATTAGTAAGAAAAGTTTCATTGTCGACATAGCCTTTCCGGCATTCCACGGAGCGAACGGGGAAGACGGCACCATTCAAGGTCTTTTCGAGATATTTAATATTCCCTACGTGGGATGTGATGTGCTTTCTTCCGCCGTGACTATGGATAAGGTACTAACTAAAGAGCTCTATGAAAAATATGATATTCCAACAACGAAATTTATTTACTTTAGCAAGTCTCAATGGGAGGAGGGTCGATCACTAGTTCTTGAGAGGTTAAAGGGCCTCGACATGCCCGTTTTTATAAAGCCAGCACGATTAGGCTCCTCCATAGGTATTACAAGAGCCACTAATGAGAAAGAGGTTATATTAGCCGTTGAGGTAGCCTTACATTACGACGATAAAATATTGATAGAGGATGTGGTACCTAATTTGATAGACATAACTTGTGCGGTTTTAGGAAACGAAAACCCCAAGGCATCTCTACTTCAAGAGTCCGCCTTCCAAGGAGAGTTTTTCTCTTATGCTGAAAAGTACCTTGAGGAAGGTGGAGCCCAGTTTGGCAAAGCTGAAAAAAAGCTGATTATTCCATCTAGCCTAGATAAAATTACTACACAGAAAATACAGGACTTGTCTGTTAAAGTATATAAACTTCTTGGGTGCTCCGGCACGGCTAGGGTGGACTTTTTATATAACAAGGCATCTTCCGAATTTTTTGCAAATGAAGTCAACACTCTGCCTGGAACTCTATACCACCATCTTTGGAAAGCTAGTGGGGTCAGTTTTAGCGAGCTTCTGACAGAACTTCTAAACCTAGCCCAGGAAAGATACCAACGTAAACAAAGACTTACATATACTTTTGAATCGGACATATTGAGCCAAGCTAATTTCAACAAGGCAAAACTCCAGGGATTGAGCGACTAAAAGTCCTAGCTGTTTGGACCCCCACAAAAGCAAAAGCACCCGATCGGGTGCCTTTGCTTTTGTCTTATGCGCGACTTACGTTGACTGCGTTCTGCCCCTTTGGGCTGTCCGCAACCTCGAAAGTCACTGTGTCTCCCTCCTTGAGTTCATCGAACTCTACGCCTTTGAGCTCATTGGAGTGAAAGAACAGATCTTTCGCTTCTCCCTCACGGGAGATGAACCCAAAACCGCGGTCGGTGAGACGAGCGATTTTACCTTCCATTTTGTTTATTAATTACTTTGTTAAACAACCAAGTGGACCCTCTGTACAAAAACCCGACTACCTCTTTAGACAGCTCCTACCTTGTAGGGCGCAATTTATCATAGTCAAAGAATTATGTCAATACAGACACCAATTCGTTTATCTAGGGGGTGACTTTCGCTCTTTTGAGCTCATCAGCGCAGAAACACATCTACGGAGTCAGGGGGAGGAAGATCCACCACCGACCAAGAATGGTCTTGGGGGGGGTGAATCTTCCAGAAAGGAACGGGGGGGTACGAGAGAGGGGTGCCCTGTGCGCATGCAGTTTCATACCTGCGGTGATCACGGAGTCCAGAAATGGTCTCTGGTCGTCCGCTATCTGCGACACTTGCTTCCGGCCATAGCCGGGGGCACCCCTCTCGTACTGGTCAGGCGGCGTACTACCGATGCGCCACCTGTCCGTCGGGAAGCGATTTCCGAAGCCCGATGGGTTACGGAAACCGCCTGGGTAAGGCCAGAGGGCGCATCATGGCGCCCCTCCTTTCGTACGCCTTTGTTCCGATCGGATTAGATAAAGATATACTAGTTTTAGTCCGTGTCAAGACTCCATATCGTAGACTTAACAAGCTCCCTCTTGGAGGTTCATATGATACAATCACGAGATAGTAGTTATGTTGGAGATCTTACTTAGCAAGCCCGTTCTAATTGGACTTCACCTTGCTTTTGCGATTATAGGGATAGATGGTTATTACTACGTCAAATACTACGGAGGTTTAGTGAAACCCATAATTCAGAAGGGTCTGGCTCCGTGGGCTCACAATATTATTATGGAAACCAAGGAGCATATCTTCTTATTTATCATTCCCCTAGCTCTTACTGCATTATTCATTACCTTTCTCGATAAAGAAGAGTTTGAAAAGTTAAACATAAAGTGGGTCTCTATGATTTTGGTGGTATTGATAGTGGGATTGGGGTTAGTGATAGGCGCCATGGGATTTACGATCTCTGCCGCGGCTCGCTGGGGAGTACAATAAACTTATGAATAAACCAAAACTTATATATTCATCTGCCGTCGCTTCGTCTTTAGCCATTGTTTTCGTAGCGGCAATCACTATTGTTGCGGAACTCCAGGTTCCCTTAAAAGATTGGCTAAAATCTCTCTCTGGGCACCACTGGGTATCTAAGGGGATCTTGTCCTTCCTGCTTTATGTTGTCGCCGTTTTTGTAATGTATGCCGTTACAAAAAATGTTGATCGCAAAAAAACAAAGGGGGCTCTGTGGGTTACCATTATAACGACTATCTTGGGTTCTCTCGCGTTATTAACTTTCTTCACGGGACACCACCTAGGGTGGTACTAAATCCTCCCTAATAGCCGACGTTAGAACCTATTTTCTAATTATTTCGCTTACCAAATACGTAGAGTATGTAACTTAGGGCATCGTTTTTATATCCCTCAATGAATATTTTCTCGGATCCAGTAGCATTATTGGATTTCTGTCTCAGCTCCCAATAAGGCAGGGTCATATCCGCCAAATCTAGGGTCTCCGTAGCTAACCACCCCTCTTTCCTAGCCGCAGCAATGTAATCCTGCTCTAGATGAATATCCGTCAGGTAATATTCATCTAGAGCCTTCTTGATGCGTTTACCATCTTTGTGCAAACCAGCCCTACTGGTCCACGCAATTATAACTACCTTCGATTTTGGTATAGTTACTCTTGAAAATTCTTTAAACATCACCTGTAAATCTTTCCGTGACACATGCTCAGTGCTCTCACAAGCCCACACTACGTCGAATGTATGGCTCGATACGTTTTCTAGATTAAGCATATTGCCTTGATAGAACTTAACGGTCTTGGAAACCCCGTATTCTTCGGCAACATGGTTTGCAAAGTCTTTCTGCTTTTCAGAAAGCGTATAGCCATCTATCTTACAGCCAGATTCTTTATTGATTAAAATTGCTGACCCTCCCGCTCCACAACCTGCATCTAATATATATCCACCGCTCAAGATTTTGCCTATGTGTTTTGTGGCGAAGACTACCAAATCTTTTTCTAGATCGTGTAGGCAGTAAAGTAAATCGCTTTCCTTGAACCCATCCTTCTGAAATCGACTAGTATCCTTACCAGGCAGGACAACACCACTATGGTTGAGAAGGATGTGATCCTTCTCTGCTAGTTTGCTGTTTAGACCCTCAACGGTCTTCTTATCGTAAACAGTTGCAAGCTGGTCAAGATATCGCTTATCGAATACCCTCATGCTGAAAATCTTACCACAAGGTAATTATTCCCTTGTTGGCTCCCTCTATTGGACACGTTTAGAACTCTGGATTGGGTGGGTATAAAAGGGGGATTTGGGGAAAATATTGATATTTGCGACCTCATGAACGAAACGAGTCCCGACCCAGCGAACTGAGTTATGGCTCGTATTCGCAGGCAGGGGCCTTAGTTGTATAGGTTCAGGCGAGCGTAAGTAGCTACGCGTGCCCAACACCTAGAAGGTACGTCAGCGCGTCAGAAGCGCTGTATGAATCGTTCTCTTTGGTCATCAACCTCCGCAGGAAGCTGACATCGTCGCCGAGGGTAACGATTGCAGGTTCTCCTGGATTACCAAGCGCCGCAGTGGTGAGCAAGCCGTTACACAGACAGCGAACCTCCTGTGTGTCCTCGACTACGCCACCCTTGCGTCCATAGTGCTTCACCGGCTCCGCAGGACAGCGGTATTCAATTTCACCGTCATGGCGCACATGTGGAGTCACGAGTCCGCTCACGTCGCAGGTCCGTCTGCGACTTTCATAGACACCCTCGTCTGACAATGTTCCCCCTAGGTTCACCACCTTGAATGGAAATCCTGTCGGCGAGGCAATTGGATTCGTGTGTACACGTAACTCACCGCGGAATCCCAGCCTTCGCACCTCTCGCTTGATCGAGTCGTCCATTCCAGACTCCTCACACAGAGCGAAGATCGATCCGGCTTGAATGCCAGTTGCGCCGAGCGTCTGCGCCCTCTTAAGCCCTTCGGGAGACGCAAACGACCCTCCAATCCAGAACGGCAACCCAAGATCAACCATCTCGCCGAAGTCCACTTCATCCTTGGGCCCATAGATCGGCTCAGCTCTGGGGTCTTCCCCTCGTACCCGAGGTGGAGCGTTATGCCCCCCAGCAGACGGCGCTTCAACTATGAAGCCCTCGACGCTTCCCGATGCCCTTCTGAGAAACATCTTCGCCAAGGTATGCAACGAAACGATCGGTAGGAACGCCGGCCGATTCATCTCGGGCAATCTCGTG
>Ga0075970_107_pt1 | contig 17700 bp, 18 predicted proteins | sample RifGroA2_FD_67996 | JGI IMG/M metagenome (GOLD analysis project Ga0075970, IMG submission 67996) | Parcubacteria bacterium GW2011_GWA2_46_10
CTGACATCTCAAACCTGGAAGATAGAAAATCATTCTATCTCTACATAGACGAGTTCCAGAACTTCTCTACAGATTCCTTTGCGGATATTCTCTCCGAGGCTCGTAAATATGGATTGAGTCTTACGATAGCCCACCAATATATCAAACAGCTTACCGATCCGATTACGCGCAATACCAAAGTAAAAGATGCGGTGTTTGGGAATGTGGGTACCATGATCACTTTTAGAGTGGGCGCGGAAGACGCTGAGGCTCTGGAAAAAGAGTTTGAACCAGAATTTATGATGAACGATCTGGTTAACCTTCCTAATTTCAACATATATGTGAAGTTGATGATCAATGGGGCTTCTTCAAAGCCGTTTTCAGCTAGTACTTTTCCTCCTCACAAGTTGGAGGGAGAGTCTTTCGCTGATGTCATCATAGAAAACAGCAGGCAAAAGTACGGGGTGCCAGTAGAGGAAGTTGAGAAAAAGATCGGTGCTCAATATGAAGCTGCCTCCCAAGGGATCGGAGACAAAGCCCAGAGAAGGGGGGAAGAAGGATTGGACGTTCTAAAAAAAGAACCTCCGAAGAAGAAAGCCCCGGAGATAGATAAGGATAAACTACAAGATGCTCTCAAGGGAGCCTTAGATAAAGAGCATGAGTCTGGGAATTAACGATGTAAGAAAGGGATCCCTCATTATTATGGAGGGAGACCCATACTTAGTGATGCTTGTTTCCCACCAACACATTGGGCGGGGGAGCGCTAACGTCCAGCTTAAGGTCAAAAGTCTACTGACCGGCAAGATATTCGATAGGACCATTAAATCTTCTGAATCTTTTGAGGAGGCGGTTTTTAAAACCCAAGATGGTGGTGAGGGCAATTAAGTTCAACGGGGAGATAATCAACATAGAGGTGCCTATCAAAGCCGAATATAGAGTAGTTGAAGCTCCGCCCAACGTTAGGGGCAATACAGCCCAAAGTGGAACTAAACAGGTGGTTATAGAAACGGGGGTAAAGGTCTCTACGCCTATGTTCGTAGAAATAGGGGATGTAATAAGAATTAACACCGAAACAGGGGAATACGTTGAAAGGGTTTAGCTAATCTGCTAAATCTTATAACGTCATGACTCGCCCTAAATCAAAAAAGGTGTTTGTCGGAATGTCAGGAGGCGTAGATTCGTCTGTTTCTGCATATCTTCTTCAAAAACAAGGGTATGAGGTAGTAGGGGTTCACCTAAAATGCTGGAACAAAAATGGTTGTGATGAGGAGGAGGCGCGGGATGCCCGCTTAGTGGCCAATCAGTTGGGGATTCCTTTCTACGTTTTCGATATGGAATCCGAATACAAAGAAAAGGTAGTTGATTATATGATCGATAGTTACCGTAACGGGCTTACCCCCAATCCAGATGTGATGTGCAACAAGGAGATCAAGTTTGGCCTCTTTTTGGACACAGCTTTGTCTATGGGAGCCGACTTTGTAGCTACCGGGCATTATGCAAGGTTGGTTAAGGAGGGCGATAAAAGTTTCATATACCAGGCCGAGGATAAAAATAAGGATCAATCATATTTTCTTTGGACATTGGGACAAGAAAGGCTTGATAAGATTCTGTTTCCGCTAGGAGATATTCAAAAGGACGAAGTGAGGAAAATTGCTAAGAAAGTGAAACTCCACATAGCAGACAAGAAAGATTCTCAGGGGATCTGCTTTATTGGGCAAGTAACTTTGCAGGAATTTCTTAATGAATACTTGGAGAGCAAGGAGGGAAATGTTCTTAATCTTGAGGGAGCGGTGATTGGTACTCACGAAGGGGCCCATCTTTATACTATCGGTCAAAGGCACGGGCTGGGGGTGGCTTTGAATACACCTCACTATGTGGTGGATAAGGATGTCAAAACAAACACCGTGGTTTTAGCAGAAGGAAATGCGCAGGATTTAGAAAAATCAGAGGTATCCATCCGGGATTTTCGGTTAAACGAGGATCTTGACCTACCAAGCAAAGTTTTCGCTAGGGTGCGCTACAGACAGGACCTTCACGAAGCAATACTGGATAGATTCGGAGAGAACCTTGTGTTGAAATTCAACCAACCCGTACGTTTTGTAGCTCCTGGGCAAAGCGCTGTTTTTTACAACGAAAGCGGGAAGCTTTTGGGAGGAGGAGTTATTTTGTGATTGAAAAGATATGCCTTTGCACGATAAAGCGTTCTATCTTGCACTCTTTTTCATAATAGGGACCGTTGCAGCTGGATTTGGCATCAATGTATGGTGGGCGCTCCTGGGCGCTTTTTTGATATCCAAAGTTGTTTTTTCCATGAGCGCTAAAAAGGCGTTGGTCTTCACAGCCATATGTTTCTTTGGTTTTTTCTACCTTCACCTCTACGACGTTTTGCATAAAGACATTATTCCCCTTGGTGAAAGTCAGCATTTTGAAGGCACAATTGTTGAAGAACCGGAGGAGGGGATCCAAAGTACTAGAGTTACGGTGAAGTTAGACAGTCAATATAGAGGAAAAGTGTGGCTCTATACCTCTCCCGGAAATACTCTCGAGTATGGCGATATAATTGCCTTTGAAGGTTCCATAGAAGTTTCTCCAGGAGGAGTGAATATAGCTTCCTTTCCAGGGGGGTTAGGGGTGGTTGGGAAAGATGGAGGAAACAGCGTGCGAGGTGCTTTAATTAAGTTCAAGGGTGCGTTGATAGGCAAATTGGAAGCGGTGTTGCCCGCAGAGCACGCGGCCCTCGCTTCTGGTTTGTTGTTAGGTGAAAGGGCCGAATTCACGGATGAGTTTGAGGAAGCCATGCGTCGCAGCGGCACGACTCACATAGTTGCTCTTTCCGGATACAATATCGCTATTTTGGTGCTGGTTATCTCCGGGATATTCTCGTATATCTGGAATAGAAGAGTTGCGTTCTATCTGAGTCTTCTCATTATCCCGGGGTTCGTAGTGATGACGGGGGCTGCTCCTTCCGTAGTGAGGGCGGGCATTATGGGGTTGATTTTGCTTTTGGCTGAGAATCAGAGCAGACCGTACAGCCCAAGAAATGCCATCACCTTAACTGCCTTAGGCATGATCTTCTTCAATCCAAGGGTTGGGGTAGATGATGTTGGTTTCCAGCTCTCCTTTGCCGCACTGCTCGGAATAATCTACTTGTATCCGTTTCTGGGGAAGAAGTTTAAGGTTCAAAGCGAGGGCTTTCTATCTTGGAAAAAGAACGCCTTGCAAACGGCTTCTGCTCAAATTGCGGTACTGCCCATTATCCTCTTCACCTTCGGGTTCTTCTCTCCGGTGGCGCTGATAAGCAACGTTTTGATCTTGGAGTTTATTCCCATCACAATGTTGTTCTCGTTTGTGACAACTATTCTTGGTTTTGTTTCTTTTCACCTATCATTAATAATGGGATGGATAAGTAGCGTTTTTCTAGGTTATGAAATTTTTATCATTAAATTTTTTGGTCTTAGCTGGCTTTAACGGCATAGTTTGGCAGGGAGTTATCGAAAGGATCACGGAAGATCCTCTTGAAGTATATTTTTTGGATGTAGGGCAAGGGGATAGCGAGTTGATTGTTTTTCCCGACGGGGTGAAAGTTTTGATAGACGGGGGACCCGGCAAAGAAATACTTTTTGAGTTGGGAGAGGTACTTTCTCCAACAGATAGGTATATAGATTTGGTTATGATTACCCACGCTCAATTAGATCACTACGGAGGGATCAAAGATGTGATTGAGAGATATCAAATAGGAGCCTTTATTTTTAACGGCGAGGAGGGGGAGGGTCAAGCTTGGAATGAATTTATGGAAACGTTAGAACAAGAAAAGATTCCTATTATTATTCTTGGAGAAGGAGATAAGATAAATTACAAAGATAAACAAGTAAACATTTTATCTCCAAGCGAAAAACTTTTGGCAAACAAAGATCTAAATGATGGCTCCTTGGTTACTGAACTCACGGGAGAGGAGGTTAAGATTCTCTTTACCGGAGATATTGGTTTTGAGGCAGAAGAGGCACTGCTTGAAAAATACGATATGAATATAGACGTGTTGAAGGTAGCCCACCATGGTTCGCGTTATGCAAGCGGCGTAAGTTTCTTGGAAGAGGCGACTCCTCTTATCTCAATAATCGAGGTGGGAGACAACCGTTTTGGACACCCCACAGAGGCGACGCTGCAAAGGCTCTCTAGGGTGGGATCCAGTATTTATAGGACTGACGAGAATGGACGGGTAGAGTTGAATATAGAAGACGGGAAGGTGGGTGTGAAGACAGAGTCAGATTAATTAATCTAGAAATAGTCGAGGCCTCACGGGCAGTCCTCGACATCAGTCGAGGCCGTGAGGCCTAATGAAATAGGGAGCGTCTCGCTTGACCCATCGAATCCCGTTCGGGCGAACCCTAGCGGGAGACTGACCAACCGAGTGCGCACTCGGTGGTTGAGGGTGAAAGGCTTTGACCTAGCCTAATCCCGAAGTGGGCGAGACGCCCGAGCCGACGGCTGGTATCGAACCAGCTACCTCCATCCCCCAAGGATGGTGCTCTGCCATTTGAGCTACATCGGCGGAAGAGCGTATCAAACGCTCTCGTGGGGATGGGAGGATTTACGCCCCCGACCCCTTGTTATGTCATCGAACAGACCCTCTTTGTATAACAGAGATACATAAAGGTCAAGAAGCATATTGAAGGCCGGATACTTTCCCTCTATACTAACAACACAAAAGATGCGCATATTATCTAACGAAACACCTGAAAAAGTAGGAAAGGAGGTGGAGCTCTCCGGTTGGGTGGATGCGAGACGCGACCACGGAAAGCTGATTTTTGTTGACCTAAGAGACAGGACTGGCACTATCCAGCTGGTTTTTAACGCTAAGGATGAGGTTACTTACAAAGTGGCGGAAGCCCTGCGTCCTGAGTGGGTCATTAAAGTTGAGGGCAAAGTTGGAGAAAGACCAGCGGGTATGCGTAATGATGATCTCCCAACTGGTACGGTGGAAATTGGAGTGGCTAAAATAGAAGTTCTCTCACAGGCAGAGACTTTGCCTTTTGATATTAGTGGTGACGGTTATGAGATTAACGAAGAGATAAGAATGAAGTATCGCTATTTAGATCTTCGTCGTAGGCGTATGAGGCGGAATATACTTCTGCGTCACAAGACGTCACAATTTGTTAGAAATTACCTAACAGCCGAAGGCTTTGTAGAAATAGAAACACCAATACTTACGAAGTCTACTCCAGAAGGCGCAAGAGACTTTATCGTCCCATCACGTTTACAACAGGGGAAATTTTACGCACTGCCACAATCCCCACAACAGTATAAGCAATTACTAATGGTTGCTGGATTTGAGAAATATTTTCAGATTGCAAGGACTTTCAGAGATGAAGATCCACGGGCAGATAGAGCATACGGAGAATTTACCCAGCTTGATATGGAGATGTCTTTTGTAACGCAGGAAGACATTTTGAGCATAACGGAGAATTTATTCACTAAACTGGTCAAAGAAATATTTCCAGAAAAACATATAACTAAAGCTCCTTGGCCTCGAATACCACATAAAGAGGCAATAGAGAAATATGGGACCGACAAACCGGATCTTCGTGTGGATAAGGGTGACCCAAATGAACTAGCCTTTTCTTGGACAATTGATTTCCCGCTTTTCACTGAGCAGTCAGAGAAAGATTTTTTTCACGGGTCTGGATCAGCAAAATTTGCGCCTTCACATCACATGTTTACAGCTCCACACCCAGATGATATCCCATTATTAGATTCAGATCCTACAAGAGTTCGTGGTCTTCAGCACGATTTGGTGTTAAATGGATTTGAAGTAGGTGGTGGTAGTGTTCGTATTCATCAACCAAAGATTCAAGAAAAAGTCTTTGAGTTAATAGGTTTTAATAAAATACAAAAAGATCAATTTGCACATATGCTAGAAGCATTTACATATGGCGTACCTCCACATGGAGGAATCGCCCCCGGTTTAGATAGATTCATTATGGTTGTACTTGGAGAACCAAGTATCAGAGAAGTAATTGCTTTTCCAGCTACTTCCGGTGGAAGTGTTGCAGTAATGGATGCTCCAAGTGAAGTAGACAATAAACAGTTGGATGAGTTAGGGTTGGCTCTCAAGAAAAAAACTAAGTAATGTCTACACATAAAGATTTTCCTCTCTTTAAAACTAAAACAGAGGGCGTTTCTAAAACGTTTGATCTTAATGACCCCGCGCAACGTAGAGATTACTTTGACTTAAAAGCAGGGAAAGAGTTGGAGATAATTAGAAACTACTTAAAAAACAGAACTTTTGTTGCGTATCTTCTTGGTAAAAAAGGTGCTGGTAAAGGCACATACTCCAAACTTTTTATGGAAGCCGTTGGTGGATCCGTGAAAATGGCCCATGTCTCAGTTGGAGATATTGTGAGAACCGCCACCAAGGCTATAGAGGAGGGTGGTGAATCTGGGGCCGAACTAAAAAGCTTCATGGAAAAATACTACAGAGGATTCCTTCCCCTTGAAGAAGCGATAGCAGCCCTGGCGTCACGTAGCACAAAGACCTTAGTTCCCACGGAGTTCATCTTGACTCTAATTAAGTGGGAGTTACATGAAGTTGAAAAGAAAACGGTCTTTCTAGATGGTTTTCCTCGCGATCTGGATCAGGTGGCCTACTCAATATTCTTTAGGGATCTTATTGGGTACAGAGAAGATCCGGACTTTTTTGTGTTTATCAATCTTCCGGAGTCTGTGATAGACGCACGCATGAAATCGAGGGTAGTTTGCCCGAAATGCCAAACACCTAGGAATATCAGCTTAATGCCAACCAAGGATGTGGGTTACGATGAACAGTCAAAAGAGTTCTTTCTGCGTTGCGACAACCCAGAGTGCAAAGGCGCTCGCATGGTTGCCAAAGAGGGTGATGATCAAGGTGTAGAGGCCATTCGTGAACGTATGGATAAAGACGAGAAAGTAATGGCTAAGATTATGGCACTCCAGGGAGTGGATAAAGTATTGGTCCGCAATACTATTCCCGTTAGTGAAGCAAAGAAGTATGTGGACGACTATGAGATAACTCCCAGTTACGTTCACGAGTTTAACGAGGATAAAAAAACGGTAGAAACCAGGGAAGAACCTTGGGTTATAAAGGACGATGATGGCACAGAATCTTACAGTTTGCTCCCGCCACCAGTAGCGCTATCAATGATCAAGCAAATAGCCAGCATATTGGAAAAGCAAAAATAGCTATCCACAATCCATTGACGTATCCTGGAACCTAGGTTAGTTTAAAAGCTCAAATGAATATTTTCCCGACAGCAACCGTCACCTCCGTCTTTTTTATGATTACCCTCGTCAGGAAGACCGAGGCCGGTATTGTCAGAATCTAATCAAAAGCATAAGATCCTCAGACAGAAACCGGCCTCCCAAAGAGGTCGGTTTCTGCTTGTGGAGCTTAGGCAACACAAGTGTACCAATACAAATGGCGTGATCCCCTCACGCCCATAGGGAAGGGAGTGTATGTACACGGGTCGCGTGAAACGTGTCAGGAAGGACCCCACAGCCAAGGGAGCTACCAAGAGAGTGCTTCCCGACAGTGGGCGAGAACAGAACGGTCTCGGACGTCGAGGTCGAAAGGAAAGATAGAGAATGAACCGAGTGCATGCATCTCTTCCGCGGGATTTAAGCGGAGAGAAGCCAAACCCGCGTCGCCTCCTTCTCGTCGATCGCACCGGCAGGGTGTATTACGACAATTTGGTGGCTGCCATGACATGGAGAAGGAACATCGGCGGCCTACAGACGGTCGTAAGTGCCGGCCTGCGTGGGATGTGCGATCAAGCATTCGTCCAGAAGTCTCTGGATGAAGAAATCGCCAAGGTCGCGCACGGTGCAAAGATCTCGTACGACATGGGTACCCTCCTTAGGGAGCTCAAACCGTTTCTTTGAGAGTTCACTTGTTCTAGGGGAGTGGGGGAGCTCGGTCGTCGACCGGGCTCCCCCACAACTTTTTTAAAACTCGAATTACTTTTTGGTATAATATAGATGTTCCGCTCGTAGTTCCGGATCAAATAAGTTTCAATGGGACACCTACATCGCTTGTCTCCGTGGAGATAAGCTGCGGTAACCCACCTGGATGTTTCCGGGAAGAACTGGAGCGGGACCTTAAGAGAGCTACTATTGGAGTAGCTTTCTTAAATAAGAAATTATGGAGACAAAAGCGTTAAAACATTTAAGGAGGGATAAAGTTATGGCAGGGCTTATTAAAAAATATCCTCTTCCTTCTCAACCCACAGCTAAGGTGAATGCCCAGTATCTATTTGCTGAAATTGTGGATACGATCTTGGGACAACAGCTTTCTGGAAAAGCGGCCAATACAATTATCGGACGCTTCAAGAGTCTGTACGGGGGAAAATATCCAAGCCCGGAAAAACTCTTGAAAACCAAGGATGAAAAAATCAGGGGTTGTGGAACCTCTTGGTCAAAAGTCAGTTATATAAAAAATGTTGCAAGGGCCGTAAGGGACGGAGAGCTTGATTTGAAGAAGATGCCCAAAATGTCAGATGAGAAAGTGAGAGGAGAGCTTTTGAAAATTAAGGGAATAGGGAATTGGACTGCGGAGATGATTTTGATGTTTACTTTGCGTCGTCCCGATATTTTCTCTCCCGGAGACATGGGTTTGCAAAACGCCATATACAAACATTACAAGGTTAAAAAGGGGAATGTTAATACAACGCTCAAAATTGCAAAGCAGTGGGAACCATATAGATCCCTAGCCTGCAGATATCTTTGGAGGAGTCTGGATGCTAAGTAGCACAAAATTGAATAGGTGAGTGATAGGATGTACGCTTAAGGCTCGTACCCTACATGAAAGGACGGAAATGAAGCGATTCTGCACGGAATGCCGGATGAAGGGTAGAGGGGACCGTGTCATGAAAACGTGGCATGGGTACCTACGTTGCCCCGAGTGCGGCAACATCAGCAAGCATCCCTTCTTCAGAAGGCGTGTCGAGAGAACTGAGAGGGAATAGTGAGCACTTGCATCCTATGTATTGAAGAATCGACCGGAGTGATCGAAGACGATCCCTGTCCTGAAGGTTGTTGCGGTTAGTAACCGCAGTTTCACCCCGCTTCCCCCACGGAGGAACCCCGCAGTCATATCTGCGATCCCCGTTGGTAGGATTGCGGGGTTTCTCATTTGACCGAGTCCCTGATAAGTGTTAGTTTGGTGATCGCACCAGAAAGAGAGGGTTCTTATGGAGGAAAGAATCGACTACGATGACTATCTCAAGCGTGTCCGCGAAGTGGCGAGGGGAGGAGATCTCATGGTCAGTACTGCACTGGCTAACTATAACCGCCTCGGGAGAAGCATCGAAGCCGTAGACCGACGCCTTTTGGAGGAAGCCCTCATTTCGTGGCAGGGCAGATGGATGGAGCTGCGGAGGGAACGGCTTTTCAAGAGGAGGGAAAGGACCGTGAAGACGCTCTTCAGGTTGGTCCCTCCGAATTAGTGACCCTGTACAGGGCCACGGAAGACACCCCGCAGTTGTATATGCGAGGAAGACTCTGTGGTGGAAAGTGCAGGGTGTTTTCTTTTTGAATACGCTTGAATTATGTGTCGGGCTGCCGAGATTTGAACTCGGTCTACATGCACCCCATGCATGCGTGCTGCCGTTGACACTACAGCCCGGTAATTGGCAAAAGAAGCTACGCCCTAGCAGCCCTCTTGGCGAGAGTTTTCAAACAGTTAGTACAAGCAAGCACCCTCTTTCCGTTTTGATCAAGAGTTTTTTGAAGATTTGGATATTTTGCTTGAAGCGGGGTGGGGTTGAAATGGCCACGGAGTTTATTGCGCTTTCCGGCCATTTTTCTTCCCTTGCCGCAGATTTCACATTGCCTCATAGCTTTATATGCTCAATAATAGCTAATAATGGATAACATAACCGTACACATATTTCAAATAGTGGTTCTTCTCTTTTCCGTGGTGATCCATGAAGTTTCTCATGGCGTGATGGCTTTGAAGTTGGGAGATGATACGGCGAAGAACATGGGGAGGTTGACTTTGAATCCGATACCCCACTTGGATCCCATAGGTTCCGTACTTTTACCCCTTATCCTCATAGCTACCGGTTCACCCTTCATTATCGGTTGGGCTAAGCCCGTTCCATACAATCCGATGAAACTCTACAAGGATTTCAAGTATGGCCCGCTGAAGGTGGCTCTTATGGGTCCCGGTTCAAACTTGGTTCTGGCGCTCATTGTGGGGCTCGTAATCCGCCTGGGGGGTGGGTTCTTGAGTCCCGTAGCTATGGCCTTATTGGTCCAAATTGTCTTTATAAACGTACTTCTGGCCGTATTCAACCTAATTCCCATACCTCCGCTTGATGGGTCCAAAATCCTCATGGTTTTACTTCCTCCCGAGTTGAGCAGGGGACTGCAGGGCATGGAGGCGGGAGGGATCATCTTGGTCTTCATTTTGTTGATGTTTTTCGGGGAGGCGATTTTCTACGTAACTACCCTTTTATCGGCTTTGATAATAGGGCCAATACCCGCATTCTAATTGACAGTAAACCTGTTTCCTCTATATAGTGAAAGCCGTTTATGCCGACGATTAATCAGTTAATCAAGAAAGGCAGAAAAAGAGCGCAGAAAAAGGATAACTCCCCGGCGCTTTCTTTGGGTTTCAATACTATTAAAAATAGACCGACCCACTATCCCTCACCTTTTAAAAGAGGAGTGTGTTTGAAGGTTTCAACCATTACCCCCAGAAAACCAAACTCTGCTTTGCGTAAGGTGGCGAGGGTACGTCTAACTAACGGCCAGGAGGTTACCGCATATATCGGAGGAGAAGGACACAACCTCCAGGAGCACTCCGTGGTCATAATCCGAGGCGGAAAAGTGAAAGATCTTCCCGGAGTCGGGTATCATATCGTACGCGGCATACTCGATACTGCGGGGGTGGATGCGCGCCGTCAGAAACGTTCTAAGTACGGAGCCAAGAGACCTAAGAAAGAATAGAGATGAGAAAAAAGCGTAACTATAAAAGGACATATAGTCCCGATGCGGTGTACGGGAGCATAACGTTAGCGCGTTTCATCAACTACATCATGGAAGCCGGTAAGAAAAGCGTGGCCGAGAGCGTGGTCTACGGTGCCATGGATATTTTAAAAGAAAAAACCAAGAAAGAACCTTTAGAAGTTTTTGAAAAAGCTCTAGAGAACGTTACCCCACAGCAGGAATTGCAGTCCCGCAGGGTGGGGGGTGCGAACTACCAGATCCCGGTTGACGTACGCCCGGAGCGCAAATTTGTTTTGGCGAGCCGTTGGATCATCGCCGTTGCCAGGGGGAAAACAGGTAAGCCCATGTCCGAGAAGTTAGCTGAAGAGTTACTCGCCGCATACAACAACGAAGGAGAAGCCGTGAAAAAGAAACAGGATGTGCACCGCATGGCCGAAGCGAACCGGGCCTTTGCTCACTTTGTACGCCGTTAAACTAATAGCATGTCTTTAAGAAAATATCCTTTAGAGAAGGTTAGGAACATCGGTATTATCGCCCACATTGACGCCGGGAAAACTACGGTTACCGAGCGCATTCTTTTCTATACCGGTATTTCTCACAAAATAGGGGAGGTGCACGAGGGGGCAGCTATTATGGATTGGATGGAACAGGAGAGGGAGCGTGGTATTACCATCACCTCCGCTGCCACTACCACCTTCTGGACTCCCACTTACGCCACAGGCAACAAAGAGCAGGAGCACCGCATCAACATTATTGATACCCCGGGGCACATCGACTTCACCGTAGAGGTTATTCGCTCTTTGAGGGTGTTGGATGGCGCGGTGGTGGTTTTTGACGGAGTAGCCGGAGTAGAGCCTCAATCTGAAACGAACTGGCACTACGCCGATCAATACAAGGTTCCTCGTTTTTGCTTTATCAATAAACTGGATCGTACCGGAGCGAATTTCGAGAAAAGTTTTGACTCAATTAGAAAGCGTTTGACTAAAAAGGCTGTGGTTATACAGCTTCCCATCGGTTTAGAGGGGGAGTTCCAGGGGGTGGTGGATTTGCTGACACGCAAAGCCTATGAGTTTCAAGGGAATATGGGTGAGGAAACCATAGAGGTTCCTGTTCCGGAAAATATGAAGGAGCAGGTGGAGAAAAGACGCGCTGAATTGGTTGAGAAGATCGTGGAAAATGATGAAGGTTTGACCGAGAAGTATTTGGCTGGAGTAGATATCCCGGTTGAGGATCTTAAAAGAGTGATGCGCAAGGCTACCTTGGAGGTGAATATCGTTCCGGTGCTTTGCGGAAGCGCTCTCAAAAACAAAGGCGTACAGCTTCTTTTGGACGCCGTTATAGATTACCTTCCCTCTCCGGTAGATTTGCCTCCGGTTGAGGGTATTGATCCCAAAACAGGGGATACGATACAGCGTGAGACCAAAGATGACGTTCCCTTTGCCGCATTGGCTTTCAAGGTGGCAACTGATCCTTTCGTAGGGTCCCTTACATACTTCAGGGTGTATTCGGGAACTTTGGGTCAAGGCAGCTATATTCTAAACGCCACTAAAGGCAACCAGGAAAGGGTTGGCAGGATTTTGCGTATGCACGCTAACCACCGAGAAGAGGTGGAGAAGATCTTTGCCGGAGAAATTGGCGCTTTAGTTGGGTTGAAGGATACGACAACCGGCGATACCCTAACTGACCCGAGTCACCCCATTATCTTGGAGAAAATAAATACTCCAGAACCTGTTATTGAACAAAGGGTAACTCCCAAGACCAAAGCTGATCAGGAGAAGATGGGTATAGCGCTACACAAACTCGCCGAAGAAGATCCAACTTTCAGGGTGAGGGGAGATGAGGAAACCGGAGAGACTTTGATCGCCGGTATGGGAGAACTTCACCTTGAGGTGTTGGTTGAACGCATGAAAAGGGAATTCGGCGTGGAGGCAACCGTGGGGCAACCTCAGGTATCATATCGAGAAACCGTTACCAAAGAATCTGAAGGAGAAGGGAAATATATTCGCCAGTCCGGTGGAAGAGGACAATACGGTCACGCAAAAGTCAGAGTGTCTCCGTTAGAGAGAGGCGCTGGCTTTGAGTTCGTAAATTCCATTAAAGGAGGAAGTATCCCTCAGGAGTTTATCCCCGCCGTGGAGAAAGGTGTTAAAGAATCTTTGGTAAAGGGAGTGGTTGCCGGATATCCAATGGTGGATATACAGGTGGATCTCTGGGATGGATCTTTCCACGAGGTGGATTCATCCGAAGCCGCTTTCAAGATCGCCGGCTCCATGGCTCTTCAGGAGGGCGTCAAGCACGGCAGCCCTATTGTCCTTGAACCCATCATGAAAGTGCAGGTTATCACCCCCATTGAGTTCTTTGGGGATGTAACGGGTGATATTGCCTCCAAGAGGGGCCGTATTGAGTCCATGGAGGATCGGGACAATATCAAGGTGATAGATGCCCGCATTCCTCTATCTGAACTGTTTGGATATGCCACGAAATTAAGGAGTATGAGCCAGGGTAGGGGGTCCTTTACTATGGAGTTTTCCGCATATGAGCCCCTTCCTAAAAGTCTGGAGATGGCAGTAGTGGAGGGTCGGAAATAGCCAGGTTTGCGTTGACAAGACGCGCTCTTGGCACATAGAATACACAAGGTCGAAAAACAGAAGTTAAGAATAAACAAATGGCAGAAAAGTTTACTAGAGAAAAACCCCACGTAAATGTGGGTACCATTGGTCACGTTGACCACGGTAAGACTACTTTGACCGCGGCTATTACCCACGTGTTGTTCATGAAGGGTTGGGCCAAGAAGGAAGCCAATGTTAACGACATCGATAAGGCTCCTGAAGAGAAGGCCAGAGGTATTACGATCGCCCTCTCTCACCAGGAATATCAGACGGAGAAGAGGCACTACGCCCACATTGATGCTCCCGGTCACGCCGACTACATCAAGAACATGATTACCGGTGCCGCCCAGATGGACGGTGCGATATTGGTAGTGAGTGCGGCTGACGGTCCTATGCCTCAAACTCGAGAACACATTCTTTTGGCTCGCCAGGTAGGCGTACCCGCGATTGTTGTGTTCCTCAATAAAATCGACCAAGTAGACGATCCAGAGTTGATCGACTTGGTGGAGGCAGAAATTAGAGAACTTCTTAGCAAGTATGAATTCCCCGGGAACGAAATACCTATCGTTAGGGGTTCAGCTTTGAAAGCTCTGGAGACCACTTCCCCGGATGATGAAGCCGCTAAGCCCATCTTGGAGCTCGTAAAGTACTTGGATGAGTACATTCCTGAGCCCAAGAGGGAAATAGATAAGCCTTTCCTTATGCCTATCGAGGATGTCTTTACGATCGAGGGCAGGGGAACGGTTGTAACCGGCAGGATTGAACGCGGTAAAGTGAAGATCAACGAGGAAGTTGAGGTTGTGGGCATTCACCCTACCCAGAAAACGGTTGTGACGGGGGTTGAGATGTTCAATAAGGAACTCGATGAAGGAATTGCCGGAGATAACGTCGGTGTCCTTTTGAGGGGTTTGAAGAAAGAGGACGTAGAGCGTGGTCAGGTACTGGCTGCACCTTCGTCCGTAACTCCTCATACTGAGTTCGAAACCGAAGTATACCTTCTCTCCAAAGAGGAAGGAGGTCGCCACACACCTGTCTTTCCAGGATACAAGCCTCAGTTTTACATCCGTACTACGGACGTGACGGGGGAGGTAACGTTGCCCGAAGGTTCGGAAATGGCTATGCCAGGGGATACCGTCAACGTATCAGTTAAGCTGATCAATCCTATTGCTCTAGAAGAGAAGACCCGCTTCGCTATCAGAGAAGGAGGAAAGACGGTTGGCGCGGGAGTTGTCACGAAGATTACCAAATAGGTATCTCTCCTAGCATCTCTTCCTTAAGGGGTGCTAGATAGAGCGACTTATGAAAGAACCAGAACAAAATGACAAATTGAGGCTAAGGGTCAAATCATATGACCACCGCCTTTTAGATAACTCGGTAAAGCAGATCGTAGATACCCTGGAGAGGCAAAACGCCAAGATCGTTGGCCCTATTCCTCTCCCTACGGGTTTCAAGAGATATACGGTTAACAAATCTACCTTTGTGCACAAGGACGCTAGAGAGCAGTTCGAACTACGAGTTCACAAGAGACTTATTGATGTACAGAAACCTTCCGCCAAGATCATAGAAGCCCTTAGTGATTTAAACCTCCCCGCCGGGGTGGAGGTGGAGATAAAGACGGGGTAGATTTAGCCTTAACATATATAGGTTCGAGTCCTAGCCTGGCTGCCGAGGCGGCGATTTCTAGATGAAAATATTATAATAATCAGCGAAGATTGGACGGGTAAAGGGGGATACTGCCGATGGGTTTTGGCGACCTCGTATAGTGTTTGGAGCTTCTCCAGGTTCGTGAATCTATAATCCCTTTGAGATTTAGGGCTTGATAGGTCATAATTTGGATACAGTATGGCAAAAATTAAAGATTTACCAAAAATTGAGCGACCGAGGGAGAAACTTATTGCTAAAGGAGTCGAGAATCTTAAAGACTCGGAACTTTTAGCTATTCTCCTGCGGACCGGTAAAGCCGGGAAGAACGTTATTGAAATTGCTTTGCAAATTTTAACCAAGCATTCCAAGAAGCGGCTTCTACAAATGACCTATCAAGATTTGGTAAAAATCGGCGGTATTGATTCGGCAAAAGCCACAACACTTCTTGCCGCTTTTGAGCTCGCAAAACGCGCTTTGGAGGTTAATGACACGAATTTACCGACCATTGAATCAACAAAAGACGCAATAGCACAATTGACCGATTTACAAAACTTAAAGAAAGAGCATTTCATAACCTTGTATATTAATGCGAGACATAAATTAATCCACAAAGAATTGATCTCCGTCGGCACTCTCACCGCAAATCTTGTACATCCACGCGAGGTTTTTGAGCCAGCCATAATTCGCGTGGCAATAGAAATTATTGTTGCCCATAATCATCCATCGGGTGACCCGGCACCATCCAGTGCTGATTTAGAAATAACGAAACGGCTTGTTGAGGCCGGGAAAATATTGGGGATCAAAGTATTGAATCATATTATAATTACCAAAGAGAATTATTTTAGTTTTCAGGACAAGGGTTTAATTTAATCTCGCAAACCACAATGGCTACTTATCATCAAATTTCAAATATGATCTGGAACATTGCAAACCACTTGCGAGGCGGGTGGAAAGCGCACGAATATCAAGATGTTATTTTGCCCCTCACAGTTCTAAAACGCCTCGATGCTGTTCTTGAGCCGACCAAACAAAAAACCCTCGAGAGATATAACGAGCTTCACGGTAAAGTACATAACCTAAGCATTTTGTGTCGCGTTACCGGTTACAACTTTTACAACACTTCTCAGTTCACCTTTAAAAAGCTTTTGGAAGATCCAACGCACATTGCCAGAAATTTAGAAAAATATATTGATGGCTTTTCACCGAATGCCGAACCATATCATTGGCCTTGCGTTTGAGGACCTGATTCGTCGCTTTGCCGAGCAATCCAATGAAACCGCCGGAGAGCACTACACACCGCGTGATGTTGTGCGATTAATGGCCGCGCTAATTTTTACCGGCGAAGAAAAAGAACTTTCCAAACCCGGCAAGGTTATTACTATTTATGATCCCGCTTGCGGCACGGGCGGCATGCTTTCCATCGGCTCGGATTATGTTAAAGAAAATATAAATTCAGAGATTAAAGCGCATCTTTTTGGACAAGAATTAAATCCAGTTACTTTTGCGATTTGCAAAGCGGACATACTTTTGCAAAACGAAGGAAAAGACCCGGAAGGCATCAAGGGCGGCGAAAAGGAGAATGACAAGGCAAGCACGCTTTCTAACGACCAGCACGCTGATAAAAAGTTTGACTACATTATTTCCAATCCTCCTTATGGTGTGGAGTGGAAAAAAGATAAAGAGGTGGTAGAACATGAGGCTGAAAGAGGGCTTGCCGGCCGATTTGGCGCAGGACTTCCGCGTATTTCCGACGGACAATTTCTTTTTATTCAGCACGCGATTTCTAAATTCAGGCCAAAGGCGGACGGCGGAAGCAATGCCGCGATTATTACCAACGGCTCGCCTCTTTTTACCGGCGATGCCGGTGGCGGAGAAAGCGAAATCCGTCGCTGGATATTGGAAAGCGATTTACTGGAAGCGATAATCGCGATGCCGGAGCAACTTTTCTTTAATACGGGAATTGCTACTTATGTGTGGATTTTTTCTAACCGGAAAGACGCAGAAAGAAAAGGCAAGGTTCAACTTGTGGATGCGCGGAAGATCCGGACTCAACTTCGCCGCAATCTTGGCGCAAAACGCTACGAAATAAACGAAGAAAACGCAAAAGAAATCCTTAAGTTATATTCTGAGTTTAAAGCAAATGAGCGTTGCAAAATTTTCCTAAACACAGAATTTGCCTATCGCGAAATTACTATTCAGCGACCATTGCGACTTAAATTTGAAATAACCGACGATTCCCTCTCGCGCTTAAAAGAACATAAGGATTTTATGAACGACCGGCCAAGTAAAAAGAGTGGCGAAAAAGGTGAAGCAGAAAATAAAGCATGGCGGAAATTGCGCGCAGTAATTTATGAGATTTTGGAAAACATGCGTAAGAATGTTTATATGTCCCGAGCGGAATTTCTGAAAAAACTTGAAGCGGAGGCGAGGAAACAAGAGGTTAAAATTGCCAATAAAACGCTAAAAACAATTTGGCAGGAGATCG
>Ga0075970_113_pt1 | contig 16211 bp, 19 predicted proteins | sample RifGroA2_FD_67996 | JGI IMG/M metagenome (GOLD analysis project Ga0075970, IMG submission 67996) | Parcubacteria bacterium GW2011_GWA2_46_10
TTTGTGGATATCGGAATAGGAATCAATGAGATAGATGGACTGCTGACTGGAAGCGTAAGAGTAACAACGGCAACCCCCGCAAAAAATGACCACATCGAGAAATTAGTTTCTTTCTCTGATGGAAACAACGATGATTATGATAAAAATGTTCAGATAGCCGAGATCAATGCGCTCAATGCCGCGCTTGCTGTCATAAAATGGAAAAAACTGTTTGGTTTTTACCATGATTTAGGGAAAGAACACCATTCCGTCTACGATATAAATGTGAATAAGCTGATAAACAATGAAATTGTCTCATAAATTTGTAAAAAATATTCCCGACACCCTCGAAAACGGAGTGGTGTATGTTTCTATGGATTATTCAACCGCAATTCATAAATGTTGTTGTGGATGTGGGAATGAAATTGTCACGCCGCTTTCTCCGACCGACTGGAAATTATCATTTGACGGAGAGACAATTTCCTTATACCCATCGATAGGAAACTGGAGCCTTCCTTGTCAGTCGCACTATTGGATTACGGATAACGAAGTTGAATGGGCATCGAGATGGACCAAGAGACAAATTGAGCGTGGTAGAATAGAAGAAGAACAGGATAAAGAAAAGTATTACGGAAAGAAAAAACGGCGATCCATATTCGGGTTCTTCAAAAAGTAGCCGCCGCCAAAAATTCCGTCCGTCCGAGCGAGGGCATGGCGGAAGGGGGGTGTGGGGGGAATTCCGCCATGCCCGAGCGAAATCAAACAGAGGCCAGTTCCGCCACCTTGCTTTTCAAAGCAAGACGCCACAGAAAAATACTCTTTTCATTAAGAGAAAAAGAAATCCGGCGCGCGCAAAATGAAAAGAGCAAAGAGTATTTTTCTGTGGTGTGGCGAGCGAAGCGAGCGGTGGCGGGGCTGGCTTCCTTAGTTCCGTTCAAAGTAGGTTCGTCCAAGGTTCAGAATTTCCCACCAGATAGTACTTTCCTTTGACCACGACAGATAATTGTGGCAATTTTGAAGTAGCATCATTGATTTCAGAAAGGAGTAGAGACCAATGGGTATTAGTCAGAAAACGAAGCTCGGGGCAATAGACACTCCAACCTCGAAGGGTGATGTTTTGAGGATCACCTTCAAGACAAAGGTTGCCCCTCAAGGTGGAGTGGTGTTGGCCAGCGATGACGCAAATGCAAGGAGTACCTTGCTAGGCAATTACAGTCGTGGAGGCAATGGGAGTGCCTATGTCATTGCCAATGCCGCATGGCCAGTCGATGACAACTTCTCCGGTTACTACAGAGTAACCGAAGAGACTGTCGTGGTACCGCTTACCAACATCGAACATGTCTCGAGGGGCGGCCCTGGCAGGAAGAAGCCCATCAATGAGCCCCAGTAGACAGACCCATTTGAGGTTATCTGCTGGGGCTCCAATCGTCTCTAGAGTAGCAAGAATACGAGGGTACCAGAGATGTTTTTAAGATATAATTACATTGTCATGAAAAAATCTAAGTATCTGTTGTGGGGGCTAGCTAGTGCTACTGGCGTTTTTATCTACGTTTCAGCTATAGCTTGGCTTATTTTCAACGCCCCTAAAATCTTTGGCGAATTAGATAGTTTCCTAACTCCCCTTTTTGTCCTGTTGCTCCTGGTCATATCTGCCTCGATTACAGGTCTGATGGTTTTTGGAAAACCAATCAGCCTTTACCTAGATAACCACAAGAAAGAGGCCTTTTCCCTTCTTTTTATCACCCTGTCGTGCCTTATTCTTTTTGCTACTGGGTTAGTAATTGTGTTATTACTGCGGTAGTTAGTGGGAGGGGTGGCAGAGCGGTTTAATGCGCCGGTTTCGAAAACCGGTTCTCGCAAGGGAAGCGTGGGTTCGAATCCCACCCCCTCCGCCAGTAAGAAAGGCTGCTTGTATAGAGCGGTTTTTCTTATAACCTAGACTACTAAGTTAATTATCTTATCCTGCACATAAATTACTTTTTTGGGTTTCTTGTTAGATAGCGCAGAGGCAACTCTCGCTTCTCCCAAAGCAATCTTCTCCACTTGTTCTTTGGTGAGACCCCTCCTTACCGTAGCTATACCACGTAGCTTACCGTTGACCTGTAATATCAAGTTCACCTTATCTGACCTAAGCCCGCTTTCTTTGTATTTTGGCCAAGCTTGTTTGTGAATTGAGTATTTGTTACCCAACTTCTCCCACAACTCTTCCGTAACAAATATGGCAAAAGGAGCTAAGAGCAATAGGAATGTTTCCAAATCTTTTTTCCCATTTATCTTTTCGTTTTCAAAACGACGCAGCGTAACCATAATCTCAGAGATCGCAGTATTGTATTTCAGATTTTCTATATCCTCAGTTACCTTCTTTATCACTGGATACATCCAACTAGATATGGGCTTTTTGCTATCAACCTTAACTTTCCCAAAGTAATCCCAAGTTCTGTTGAGAAACCTGATAATCCCCATCACACCCGAATCCCTCCAATCCCCTCCTTCTTGATACGGACCAAGGAACATCAAATACATTCTCAAGGCGTCTGCCCCTAGATCGCTCAAATATTTATCCGGTATCACGACATTCCCTCTCGATTTGCTCATCTTGGCCCCATCTTTGATTATCAATCCGTGGATACGCAAAGTAGAAAATGGTTCTTCAAAATCAACCAATCCCATTTCTTGGAAAACCATTGCTAGAAAACGCGAGTAGAGAAGATGGAGTACTGTGTGTTCAGCTCCTCCGATATACATATTCACCGGGAGCCATTTTTTGATCAAAGCCTTATCCAAAGCCTGTTTTTTATCTTGGGCATTGAGGTACCTGTAGAAATACCAAGCAGAATCCAAGAAAGTATCCGATACGTCGGTTTCCCTAACTGCTTGCCCTTTGCACTTTGGACATCTGGTTTTGTAGAAACTCGGGATTGAAGCTAAGGGACCTCTCCCGTTGCCTTTGGGGCGGAAGTTCTGGGTTTTAGGCAAAAGTACGGGTAAATCTTTCTCTAATACCGCTTGCCAACCACATTTTTCACAGTGAATCATCGGAATGGGAGGGCCCCAATATCTCTGGCGGGAAATTAACCAATCCCTAAGGTGGTAGTGGGTAATTGTCCTGCCTCCTATTTTTTTAGTGATTTGTTTCCCGTCTACCAGCTTTGCCTTGACTACGGGAAGCTTAAATTTCTTGGCAAAGTCCATATCCCTCTCGTCGTATGCCGGAACAGCCATAATGGCTCCTGTTCCGTAGGACATAATCACATAATCAGACACCCATATGGGAATCTCTTTTTTGGTTGCGGGGTTAATAGCCCTTACACCCTTCAAGACAACGCCCGTTTTGATTTTCCCTTCTGCAATACGGTTATTTTCAGTTTTAGTCTTAGCTTTTTCGATATACGCATCAATAGTCTTAGCATTTTGGGTTTTCCCCATAAACTTTCGGATTAAGGGGTGTTCCGGCGCGAGCACCATGTAAGTAGCGCCTAATATAGTATCTGGACGGGTAGTAAAAACCTCAATCTTTTCTTTCGATCCGGATATTGCAAACTGCAGCATCGCCCCTTCGCTTTTCCCAATCCAGTTTCTCTGAGCGGTTTTTATGTGTTCGGGCCAGTCAATCTTGTCCAAGTTTTTCAAAAGTCTACCCGCGTATTTAGTTATCTTGAAAAACCACTGCTCCAGATCTTTTTTGGTGACAATGCTCTTACATCTTTCACAAACTCCCCCCTCTACCTGCTCATCGGCGAGTACGGTTTTGCAAGAAGGGCACCAGTTGACGCTCGCTTTTTTACGATACGCTAGTCCCCTCTTCCACATCTGGGTAAAAATCCATTGGGTCCATTTGTAGTATTCGGGGTCATATGTCTGGAGACGTTTCTCCCAAGCAAACCCATTCCCGATTCTTTGGAGTTGATCGTAAAAACGTTTCTTCGAAATCTTGGCTTGTATTTCTGGGTGCTTACCTGCCTTGATCGCATAGTTTTCGGAGTGAATTCCAAATCCATCCAAGCCGATTGGCTCAAAGATGTCATATCCCTGCATGCGCTTAGTCCGGCTCATAGATACGACTCTCGAGCCACTTCTTACTCCACTTTTTCTCTATCTTGGAAAACGGATACATAACCTTAGCTTATGGTCAAAAGCCCAAAAATCAAAGCTTGAATACCTTCAGGGCATTTTCTGTTGTTCTGGACTCAACTTTTTCCAAATCTTCACCTAAAATCTCTGCCAACTTCTCCGCCGTGTGTTTTACAAACAATGGCTCATTTCTTTTCCCCCTGTGGGGGACGGGCGCAACGTAGGGGGCATCTGTCTCTAGCACGATACGATCCAAGCCAATGTATTTCACTACTTCATCGTAGTCTCTCGTAAAAGTTAAGACTCCTCCGAATGAAAAATAGAAACCTAACTCCATTAGATCTTTTGCGTCCTTCTTTGAACCGGCAAAGAAGTGGTTTATCCCCGGGTAATCTTTGTGAAGAGAGCTTTTGTTCTTTCGAAGCACCTCTATCAAATCTCCAAAAGCCTCTCGACAATGGATCATTAAAGGCTTCCCTATCTCCTTGGCCAGGGCAATTTGAGCTTCAAAAGCTTCTACCTGCTTTCCCTTGGTTTCTTTCTCTAGGCGGTAGTAATCCAACCCACACTCTCCCACTCCAACCACCTTTTTGTTTTTTCCAAGCTCTTTATAGAATTCAAAGTCAAAATCTTCTCCTTTGCTAGTAAAGGCCTTAGCGGATTCTCCTCCACCCAGCTCGTTAATATCATGATATGACTTGGTGGTATGGATGGGATGTAAGCCGATGATAGCGTAGACACCCTCTTTGTACCCCTCCGCCATTACTACTCCCCCCCAAGAAGTATCTTTTTGAGTTCCTACGTTGACTACCCAGATGTCTTCGGCCAACGCTCGTTTAATAACTTCATCTCCTTGCCCTTCATAGGCGGCAAATTGAACGTGACTATGAACGTCTATTAACTTGGGCATTATTTCTCCAAACGGGGAAAGAGGTTTTCTATCTTTCTCACGTTAACTATTCTTCCTTTTTCCATTGAGAAGGCTTTCCCAATTTTGGCGCTAGCCTTTGGAACTACCGGCTCCACCAAACGACCTACGGCGTGCAAGAGGTGAACCAGGTTAAATATGATTTGTTGATTCTCGCTCTCCCAGGGCTTGTGCTCGTTTACATATCCATCTCCGTATTGAATGAGAACCCAGATTCTGGCCACGGCTTCATGCAACCTGAATTTATCTACACTTTTTGCGACGTCCGCGATGGCCTCCTCGACCCTCGCCACTATCTCCCCATCAACTTCAAAATCGCTAAAATCCTTGCCCTCGCCCAGGGTGGACACTCTGGAGGCAAAGTTGCCCAGGCCGTTAGCCAGATCGGCATTGTATCTTTCCTCAAAACGCTCGATATCAAAATCTCCATCTTCATTGGATGGTATTTCCCGCAGGAGGTAATAGCGGAGGGTATCTGAGCCGTACCGCCTTACCAGCTTTCCAGGGTCTATGTTATTAAGACTTTTTGATCTGCTCAATGGTGGGCGGGGTGACGGACTGGGTGACGGACTGGGCGATACACTCTTTGATATCTTCTCGCCCCCTGTCGTTACAAATCCATGAACGTATATGCGTCTTGGTAGAGGCAAACCAGCCGAGAGTAGCATCCCCGGCCAGATAGCTGCGTGAAAACGCAGTATGTCCTTGCCCACCACGTGAACATCTGCCGGCCACCACTTCTTGAACTCTTTTTCATCCCGACCATAGCCAATAGCTGAGATGTAGTTAGTGAGGGCATCGCACCAGACATATATAGTCTGGTTATCATGCCCTGGAACTGGTATACCCCAGCTCAACTTCTCTCTAGAACGAGAAAAACTTACGTCCTCTAAACCATTTTTTATGAGACTAAGGATCTCATTGCGCCTTCCTTCCGGTTCAATCAACATTTCTCCGGATTCAATGGCCTCTTTAATCTGGTCTTGATACTTAGAGAGCTTGAAAAACAGATTTTTTTCTTTGACTGCCTCCGGAGCTTTTTTGTGGTTGGGGCACAATCCATTTTCCAGATCTCTTTCCGAAAGAAAGGCTTCACACCCCACGCAATACAGGCCCTCGTATTCTTTTTCATAAATATCTCCCTGCTCCTCCAGTTTGCGCCAGAGGGCTTCTACACCAGGCCAGTGTTTTTTCTGATCCGTAGTTCTTATAAAATCATCCCATGTGAGATCTAGAGTTTCTTTGAGGTCTACAAACTTCCCAGAAATGTCATCCACGAATTCTTTGGGAGATTGACCCGCTTCCTCGGCGGCCCTAACTATCTTTCCCCCGTGCTCATCCGTGCCCGTTAGAAAATACGTAGAGTTTCCTTTCAGGCGGCTCCATCTGGCTATGGCGTCCGCCTGTACTGATTCCAAAGCATACCCTATATGGGGAGGGGCGTTGGTGTATGCGATTGAGGTTGTAATATAGAACTTCATGGTTAAAAAGTTTGATGAGCCTATAGTAAAGGATTTTACCCTAAACGGCGAGCTTTCCCCCACTCTTTTTGGATTTCACGCTCATCCACTCTTCCGCCATCTCCTGCAAAAATACCGCTGTGGGTACAGCCAGAAGTACCCCCACCACCCCTGCAATTTGAGCTCCCCCAAGGATTGAGATCAAAATCATGACCGGGTGCACTCCAGTATGGCGTCTCATTACCAGAGGAACCAGTACGTTATTTTCCAACTGTTGAATACCCAAGAAAAGGATCAACGCATACACCCCTAGCGTCAACGAGCTGGTCATACCGATGCTTACGGCCAAAGCTCCGGCAAATATCGGTCCCACGATCGGGATGAGCTCCAGCACCCCGGCGATGAGCCCTAAGACCAAAGCGTATTTCACCCCAAGGAGCGATAAGCCGATTTACTTACCCCATCCCTGCTTACCGTGAGGTAAAAAGAAAGTACTATCACCGCCAGAATGAAGGTAACCCCTCCAACCAAAGACCCTAGGATTTCAATTAGAGGAACGCCTCCGGAGAGAAGTGTTTCGGTGAAGTATTTAATGTCCGTATTGAAGAAAGACAAACCTCCGGAAATAGTGAAGCCGCTACCCTCTAAAATCCCGCTTAAGTTTTTAAGTAAATTGTTGAATTCAATAATGGCTATAGGAATAACCGTGTAAAAAAGAAATGCTAGGAGAACAAAAGTGAAGATGTATATCAGGATGGTGCCCAAGATCCTTGGAACTCCATATCTCTCGAGAGCATCCACCGGTCTATCAAAAATGGTGGATACGAGCAAAGCCAACAGAAGTATGGATACCGTCTCTCGCATTAAAAATAGGGCAAACCCCAAAGCGAGCATTAAGATAACCCTCCACAGGCTCACCCAAGATATTTCTATGTTCTGCTGGGTCACGCCCTTATTCTAATCTATTTTCAAAACTGCCCGCAATGCGGACTCATCCGTACTAGGCCCGATTAGGGCCAGGTTGAGCTTTTTGTCCTGAAAGATGTCCTTGGCGATCCTCAAGACATCTTGAGCGCTGACGGATTGAATACTCTGCGCAATCTCGTCCGCCTTTACCAACTTTTTGTCCAAAAGCTCCTGTTCTCCGTAGAAAAAGGCTAGGTCATCGGAGGTTTCCAAACCCAACATCATCTTCCCTACGATGTAGTCCTTGACCTTCTGGAGCTCTTTTTCGCTCAGCCCCTCTTCTTTTAGCCTTTTAAACTCTCCCACTATGGCCTTCACGGAGTCCAGAAGCCTCTCGTTTCCCACCCCAGCCCAAGCCATCAAATATCCGTGGTCTGTATACATATCAGCTCCCGCTTTTACGTAATAGGCGGCCCCCATCTGTTCCCTCACTTTAGTGAAAAGCCTCGAGCTCATACCGCCTCCGAGAGCCGTGGCTAGAACCTCAAGAGCATATCTTCTTTCATCAAACCGGTCGTACGCCCTCACCCCCATAACCAGGTGGGTTTGGTCCGAGTCTTTCTTTGACATGTGGATCATAGGCTCACCCTGGCTTTCGACAACCGGGAGCTTCCCCTTCTTGGAAGTTTTTTCCATCCCGGAAAAGATGGCTTTCACTTTTCCAATAGCAATATTGGGTTCCACCGCTCCAGAGATAACTACCACTGTTGCTTCTGGAACATAATGGTCTTTCCTGTATTGAATGAAGTTTTCTCTGGTAAGAGTTCTAATGTTTTCTTTAGGGCCAGTTACTGGCATGCCTGCGGGCTGATCTCCATAAAGAAGAGTAATAAAGTCCTCCGCCACTTGCCGCATGGGAGTGTCTAGAAACATGTTGATCTCTTCTATCACCGGACCCCTTTCTTTATCTATCTCTTTCTCATCAAAAATTTGGTTTAGGTAAATATCTGAAACTACATCCAGCGCTTTGTTGAAATGATTTTTGTCCACCTTGGCGTAGTAGCCAGTATATTCTTGGCTAGTGAATGCATTATAGATCGCCCCTATCTCATCAAGTTCGGTGCTAATGGCCAAGGCCGTAGGGCGCTTCTCCGTTCCTTTGAAGCACATGTGTTCCAAGAAATGGGAGATGCCATTTATTTCCTTAGTTTCATACTTTGATCCGGTCTCAACCAAAACTAAGACTGTTACCGCCGGATTATCTTTTTGCGGAGTGACTACTACTCTCAACCCGTTATCCAAAACGGTTTTATGCAATTCCATCATGTTTTTCTAAGCGTTTAATTTATCCTCTAGGTATTCTCCCAACTTGGCTATGGCAATGCGTTCTTGTTTCATAGTATCCCGGTCGCGTACCGTCACTTTATTGTCCTCGACTGAGTCAAAGTCAACCGTAACGCAATACGGGGTGCCTATTTCATCCTGCCTGCGGTACCGCTTACCGATACTTTGGGTCACATCATAGTCGGTAACGAACCTCTCTTGCAAATCCCCCCTAATTTTACTTGCTATTTTGGTGAGGGCTGGCTTATCCGATAGTGGCAGTACAGCCACCTTGTACGGAGCGATCGCTTTGGGTAGCTTCATCACTACTCTTACCTCTTCTTCCCCTTTAGCGCTTTTAGCCTTCTCTTCACTATACGCTGAAAGCAAAACCGCAAGCATTGTGCGCTCTACACCGAAAGATGGCTCTATGACGTGAGGGATAACCTCCTTCCCGCTCTTTACATCTTTGTATGCCAAGTTTTTACCAGAATGTTTTTGGTGCGCCTTGAGATCATAGTCGGTTCTGTAGGCTAAGCCGTATAGCTCTTTTTGACCGAAAGGATATTCGAACTCTATATCCACGGTGCGCTCGCTGTAGTGAGCTCTTTCGTCTTTGGGGATATCTACTTCCTTCACCCTAGAGGCATCAATACCCACCAACTTAATCCACTTTCTGATTTCCTTAAGCCAAAGGTCAAAGTATTTCTCCCAATCCTTCTTTGTTTTCGGAGGCTCAATAAAATACTCTATTTCCATCTGCTCAAATTCCCTGAGGCGGAAAATGAAGTTCCCGGGAGTGATCTCATTGCGGAAAGCCTTCCCCACTTGAGCAATACCGAAAGGAAGTTTCATCCGCGCGCTTCTCACTACCTCCGGAAAATCGACAAACATTGCCTGGGCCGTCTCGGGGCGCAGATATACTGCGTTTTCTTTTGACTCAACCGGACCAAGGTTCGTTTTGAACATAGCATTGAACTGCGTAGGTTTGGTGAAATCATTCCCTCCGCACTGTGAACAACTGTCTTTTCCAAGTTCATCCGCTCGGAAACGCATGTGGCACTTCTTACACTCAACCAGAAGGTCGTTGAAATTCTCTAGGTGCCCGGAGGCTTGCCACACTAGGGTGCTCATAATCACCCCGGCGTTAATACCAACCACATCCGATCTTTTCTGCACAAAAGTTTTCCACCAAAGATCCTTGATGTTGCGCTTAAGCTCCGTTCCTAACGGCCCCAAATCGTATGAGTTAGCTAACCCTCCGTAGATCTCGGAGCCGGGGAAAATAAACCCCCGGTTGCGAGATAGGTTGATCACTTTTTCCATTAAATTTGGATCTTTTTCTTTCGCCATATTCTTACTGTATAACCTTTCCTTGGTTCAAACCAACCGTTGAATCATCTACAAGCTTGGTGGTCAACGCGGAGTCAGTACCCAAAAGACTTACATCTGTGAACACATCCTTCGCGGAGACACTCGTTATCCCCAACAAGGGTGCAAATTGGCCGAGGAGTCCTACCCCTGGAGTGAGGCTTACCTGGAAAATAGCTTCCGGCCTATTGCCCGACATCCCTCCACCTACAGAAACCGCGCCCACAGTCCAAACAACCTCGTTGCTCGAGGCATCGAGTGTAGGCAGCGTATTGGTTGTCCCCTTAACTTCACCCGTAAAGCTCACTCCGTTTTCAAGATGAGCTCTGACGGTAACCTCATCTACATCCGTGCCTGCGTTAGCCAAATTCCAATGGACGGTATACTCTGTGGCCTGCCCTACCTTGGGAGGAAACGGTCCCTCGTTTAAAATGCCGGACGTGGCGTCTCTAAAGTAAGCCCTTGTGTCAACCGCAATGTTCCCTGACACGTTAACTTCCGAGTTGGCAAAGTTTGAGGTACGGTCGGTATTTGTTCCCTGAATTACCGTCGGGGATTCAATGCTACCCTTAGCCTTCAGGGTGAAGTTTTTGTCGCTGACGCCGTTTGTTGGAAAGTTCGGCTTTACCTTGATGTCTACGTTAAATGATCCCTCCTCTCCCTTTGCAAGCTCCCTTAGTTCTCCAAACCTGCTGGAATTCCAGGTAACAGTTCGAGAGAGCGAATCAAACGTACCCGATGTTTGAATGGAACTGAAATCAAACATATCCCCTACCAGCTCTACCCTCAAAAGTGCGTCTTTCAATTCAATACCTGTATTGTTCTTATAGCTTACTTTGTAAGTTAACTGTTCTCCGGGGCTAACAAACCCCTTGGGGTCTGCGAGATCAACGCTTAACGCCAAGGAAGAGCCGACGAGTGTTACCTCCGATTGTTTTTCAAAAATTACATAGTCTTCTCCTCCAAATTCAACTACTACCTTTCCCTTCAAGAAAAAAACGTCAGAGGGTTTGGTGTCCATAACAACGGTTGTGTTTATCTTTTGGTCATTTCCTTTCTCCAACAGCCACCTGTTTTCGGAAACTTGTTCCATATTGGCGTTGAGGACTCTAAGAGCGGGGCCTTCTAGGACTAAGAATTTACCCAGACTTTCTCTTTCCGATTCCGGCAGTCCGTATGTAACCTCTATCGGAAAACTTTCTCCGGTGGATACATTCTCGGGGGCAGTCATTTCCAATTTGAATCCGTCCGTTTTTACGTCCACTTTTTTACTCTGCCTACGCTCAAAATCGTTCGAAAATGACTCTGTAGAATAGTTGGCCTTGGCCTCTAGGGTGTAATCCTCAGGCCCTCCACCGGGGAGGATTACCACCTTATACGTTTCCTTTACCAGGGCCCCTGCGCCCACTTCATCCTTTAACTCCCTAACCTCATTTACCCTATCCTTGTTGTCCAAAAGCTTGATCCCTTTAGGAAAATTCAAAGTTAGCCTGGTATTTTGTAACTGGCTTTTCGAGTTATTGGAAATTGATACGTCTACGTCTAAAATTTCCCCGGGGTATATGTTCCCTTGAGGCAAATTGATATCGACGCTTACCCCTCGGTTAGATGGATTGAAATAGAAATATCCCCCCAACAGAAGTACGACAACTAAGGCAAAAACCACCGCCACCACCCGGTTTAGTGACCCACTTTGGGACAATCGCATATTAAGAGACGGGAACTGTTTCATTAATGTCTATGCGCACCCTGGAGAGACAGTTAGAGCATAAAAAGATTATATCGGGAGCATAGAAATACACAACTCGCCCATTTTCCCCCTTACACCCCTGGCAGATCGGAATCTCTTCGCCTCCTTTCACAAACCCCATGAGTTGCAAGAGATATCGGTAGATCCGAGGAGTAATGATCCCTCCTTCGAAAATTTCACTTACGGTATACCACATCTGAATATCGGGTTGCCCCTGGGGGATCACACTTTCCAAGAAGGCAGCTAACTTCAAAGACTCTCCGCCACCGTATGGGTCCTTGAATGCCAAACCGTCGATTAGCTGGTATGAACCGCCGGCGTCTATCAACCGCACGTTTACCAAAGCCCCTACCTTCAAATGCCCCGCTAGTTTAGAGGTAATCTTGCGGATGCTCTTGGCGATCGCAGACACCTTACCCAAATCCTTGGTATAGAGGACTATTTGGGCGTCTTTGTCTCTCTTGGGGGTAGATCCCAAGACTACAGCGGGGGTGTAATATTCCCTCATTTTTACCATTCTAACACCCATTTTAGGCCTTATCTAAGCCCCTAAAACACCTGTGGATAGAATTTGACATTTTGCTCTTTTTCTGATAGGATTTAGCCAATCCCCAAAAGGGGATTTTTAGATGCCCGGAGTTTACTCCAGGCACCAAAAAATGAGTAGGCAAATCATATCGGCTACACTACTACTCGCTCTTGGAACCTTAAGTTCAGTAATCGTCAGTAATGCCGCTCCGGCTTCCGAGACAGCAGAGACTATCCTCTCCGAAGAGGCTACTCTGCTCAACGAGAGCCCTATTGCTATCTCCCAGTCTGAGGTGGGTGCAGATGTGCAGCGTGTAATGACTACCACTGTTACTGCCTACTCAAGTGAAGTAGCGCAGACAGATGATACGCCTTACACTACCGCATCCGGCACACGCGTAAGACAAGGAGTGGTGGCCGCTAACTGGCTACCTATTGGAACCAAGGTAAGAATCCCTGATCTCTTCGGCGACCAAGTGTTTGTTGTAGAGGACAGAATGCATTCACGTCACGCCAACCGGTTGGACGTATGGTTCCCCACTAGAGCAGAAGCAGTACAGTTTGGCGCTCACAAGGCCCAAATTGAAATCTTGTAGCTGAAAACATTAAGACTAAAGACCCCGCATCCAGCGGGGTTTTTAGCGTCTCTATTTGTAGCTAGGGTTTTCTTCTTTTATTCCGGATCGGTGGTTGGACAACCTGGCTAGTGCAAAGAGTAAGCTTGATAACCGATTGAGATACGGAAGAGTATGTCCTGGCAACTTTCTTAGCCCCAACTCCTTAACTGTAACCACCCTCCTTTCCGTACGTCTGGCTACAGTACGAGCTATATCCAAAAGTGCAGATAGCTCCGTCCCCCCCGCTATAGAAAAACTTTTAAGGGGAGGGATCTCTTTTTCGATAAGGTTGATCACTCTTTCTACTTTGGTTAACTTAGGTTTGGTTATTCTTTTATCTGCCCCCGCTACTTGAGCCTGGATTATAAAAAGATTTTCCTGCACCTCCCGCAAAATATCTGAAGTCTTTTCTTCTTTCTTCCCTACAGCTACTCCCCCTTCTTGCATATGGCGAGCCTCAAATTTACAAAGACCCAAAAAAGAGTTTAGCTCATCCAATGAACCCAAGGCTTCTGCCATATCAGAGCCTTTAGAAAAACGTTCCTTGCTATCAAGAACTTTAGTTGTGCCTTTATCTCCTTTGCCTGTATAGAGCATTCAGTGCCCAGGGCGGGACTCGAACCCGCACGCCGCCGAAGCAGCCTAGGCCCTCAACCTAGTGCGTATACCATTCCGCCACCTGGGCTTAAGCTACATTACACTCCAAGCTTCTGTTTGATCTTCTTAACTGGGAGTTTACGAAGGAAGTAGAGTTTGGCCCTACGTACCCTCTTGGGCTCCTTTAAAATAGTAACCTTTTTAATAGTCGGGGTGTATATTGGGTATACCTTTTCAACCCCCACACCCGCTACCTCTCCTCGCACAGTAAAAGTAGCACCCGCCTCCTTGCCGTGCTTGCGCGCCAAAACAATACCTTCAAACTGGCCATTTTTGTCGTAAACCTTGACCCGCACGCCGGGTTGGATCTTCTCTAGTGTTTCCGCGCTAATCATTGCAAGGGAACTTTAATAGAGTCTTCCCTATTTTTCAAGTTTTCTCAGAAATGTCTCGAAATCAGATGGTGGATCAGCCATCAGTTTCATCGCCTTGCCTGGCTCTATTTCCAGCTCAATAGAATGGGCGTGGAGCATCTGGCGTGGGGCGCCTTCTTCGTTTTTCTTCGATCCATAAAGCGTATCTCCCAAAACCGGGTGCCCGATGGAAGCCATATGCACTCTTACCTGATGAGTCCTACCAGTTTTCGGAAATACCTCAATGAGAGATGCTCCATTTAATTCTTTGGAAACTTTATATTTTGTAATAGCGCTTTTAGTCATCTTGCCTCCATGTATCGTGCGCTTGGTTGTCCCTGCCTTCAGGCTAATCGGTGCATCTATTGTGCCCTCTTTCTCTTTGAGCACTCCCCTCACTATGGCAAGGTATGTCTTTTTAATATTTCCTGTTGCAAAAAGATTTTTCAGATATTCGAAATAGTGTTGATTACGAGGAATAAGCACTATGCCCGATGTATCTTTATCCAATCGGTGAACGATACCTGGTCTTTCCTCTGGCTTGTCTCCTACGCTCACCACCTCCGGGAAATTCACTACTAGCCAGTTCGCCAAGGTATCTCTTCCTTTCCCATCGCTGTGCATCAAAAGCCCGGCGGGTTTGTTTAACACAACCAGATCGTTGTTCTTAAAAACAATTTCTGGATCCATTCTTTTATCCTAAGTAGCTAAGCACAAATCCCATCACCAACAGTTGAACAAGATAATAGGTGCTATTGAGCGCGAAGAGTCCCCATGATCTTCCCTCCCATAATACTCCTCCCATTTGGATAGGCACCATGATTCCCAACCAGATCCAGAAGATAAGACTGTATGAGAAACCACCAAAGTATTGGAAGCTGGAAGCCACAATCAATGATAGGGCGCACGCAGTTGCAAGTTGTCCCAGTAGTCCTAGGCCATAATTCAATATCATTCCTTTCTTCTTTGCCTCTTCTATATCCTCCTTACTAAAGCCCATTAATGTAATCCAGCGCTTTCCAAAAAGTGGACCATACCATAAAAACCCCACAAACATACCCAAAACACCAGCTAATATCACTCCTATAAAATTAATGTTTGGCATTACTTAATTATACAGAACTAATCTCCTATCTCTAAAGAGTCTCCTCTATCTGCCCGCATATCATATTTCAAAGTCTGGAAACGTACATAGAAACTCAGAATTCCCAATAGAGCTAAAGTAATACCTCCTATCCAAAAAAGTTTTATGAGAAACCTTTCCATGTGTAGACAGTCACATTAGTCTAACAGATCTCCATACTTATTCTGTATAGTAGCGTCATTTTGTAGGGTCCACGTCACCCCCTTATCATCTATGCGTGAGGTGTCATCCGTTTCCCACTTGCTGAACCTTGGGTTATATACCACAGGCGAAGTTGGGTCTCCTGCGCGGGCGGATGCTTGGTATATACGACCGAAGAAGTCACCCACAATGGTGACATAGACGCCAACCTTGTGCGCATAAGTAGATGAATCTCTGTTTGCAATGGCAGCGCTTGTTTGCGTAGAGCCCAACTGCGTCCAATTCACAGAATCTTCATTATTAGTTATATCAAACGAGTAGTAAAACTTGGTTACGCTATTTCCTGCACCATTGTCTGGCACATGATGCATTCGCACCCACACGTCGGTTAGTCCGTCTACACAACCTACGGAGGAGAGAGTAACTGACGATTGGGCAACTGTGTTACCCACACCTCCACTGACACTATAGAGAGTGAGTTTTCCCGTTGTCAGAAATCTCCATATAAAATTTCCATTACCAAGACTTTCATACTGCGATAAAATTGTTTCGTTAACCTCTGGAATATAATCATCAGCCCGTATTTTGGCAGTCAAGGTGATCTCCCCAGTAATAGCAGTAGTGTAGTTGGAGAATGCATGCCCATTCACCCCAGGAAGGTCTAACCATTGTTCTTCCCCCCCCCGGCAGCATTCCTGGCGTTATTAAGAATGCTGGTGGGGCTTAGTACCATAACCACAGCAGCGGATAAGACTCCCAAGATGCCCATGACCACCAGGAGCTCTATCAGAGTAAACCCGTCTTCTCTATTCACCTTGTTATCATAGCCTAATATTGTTTGTGGGTGATACTGGTATCGAACCAGTGACCTCTTCCGTGTCGAGGAAGCGCTCTACCACTGAGCTAATCACCCATGGTGGGCAATGCAGGTTTCGAACCTGCGGCCTCTGCCGTGTGAAGGCAGCGCTCTACCACTGAGCTAA
>Ga0075970_111_pt1 | contig 13939 bp, 20 predicted proteins | sample RifGroA2_FD_67996 | JGI IMG/M metagenome (GOLD analysis project Ga0075970, IMG submission 67996) | Parcubacteria bacterium GW2011_GWA2_46_10
TCCATAGCAAGGGCGATACTGCGCGACCCCAAAATCCTTATTCTCGACGAGCCAACTAGTGCTTTGGATATTCAAACGGAAAAACAGATTACGGAATCTCTTGAAAAGCTGATGAAGGGCAGAACCACTATTATTATTGCTCACAGACTGAGTACCGTGCGTAAGGCGGACAAGATACTAGTGTTCGATAAGGGTAGGTTAGTAGAACAGGGCACTCATGAGAGTTTGATTAAGAAAAGAGGAGGCGTATACGAACGTCTTTACAAACTTCACCTAGGACTTAAATAATGGACTGTCTTAGGGAGGAAATCGCAGTCCTCGCTCCTTTTGTGGATAGGGGTTAAAATACTCAAGGATGACTTTCGAAGAATATCAATCAAAATCAGGCGAAACAGCACAATATCCCAATATGGGGAATAACTTTGTGTACCCCGTATTGGGTCTAGCTGGCGAGACGGGGGAGGTAGCGGAAAAAATAAAGAAGATATTAAGAGACAAGGACGGAGTGGTGTCTGATGAAGACAGGGAGGAGATCAAAAAGGAGTTAGGAGATGTTCTGTGGTATTTATCGCGTTTGTCAGCAGAAATGGGGCTGTCTTTGGAGGATGTGGCGCAGAGCAATATAGAGAAACTTTTCTCGCGTCTTGAGAGGGGGAAAATTCAGGGTGAGGGAGATAATAGGTAAGATGGGAAAAACACAGAGGGCCACATTCGGGGCGGGGTGCTTCTGGGGGGTGGAGGAGGTTTTTAAGCATATAGAGGGTGTTCTTAGCGCCGAAGTCGGTTTTATGGGCGGTACTGTGAAAAATCCTACATACATCCAAGTGTGCAATGGGAATACAAGACACGCGGAAGTAGTGGACCTAAAGTACGATCCCCAAAAGGTTAGTTATCAGAAACTTCTGGAGAAGTTTTTTGAAGTGCACGATCCAACTCAATTTAACCGCCAGGGTTTGGACGTGGGGGATCAATATCGAAGCGTCATTTTCTACCGTACATCCGAGGAAGAGAAGCTGGCGAGGAAATTGATTGAAGAGATAAACAATTCAGGAAAATACGATAAGAATATAGTGACGACGGTTGAAAAAGCTGGGCCTTTCTACCGCGCTGAAGAATACCACCAGCAATATCTAGCGAAAAGGGATCTCAAAACATGTTGATGAACTTAACTAAAGAGCTGAAAAAGATCGTCCAGGGTGAGGTCAAAAGCGATTCCCGAACCCTTGATCTATATAGCCGCGACGCAAGCCTTCTTGAGATCAAACCTCGGGCGGTAGTTTTCCCGAAGAATAAGAAGGATATCCAGGCGGTAGTTAGGTTCGTGGCCAGCCATAAAAAAGAGTATCCGGATCTAGGTATTACGATACGCTCTGGAGGAACTGATATGTCTGGAGCCGCCATAGGCGAGTCAATTATCATTGATGTTACTAAACATCTAAACCAAATCAGAAAGGTCTCGCGTGGGAAGAATGGAGGATATGCGTTTGTGGAGCCAGGAGTTTTTTATAGAGACTTCGAAAAAGAGACCCTTAAGAAAGGTCTCATTATACCTGCTTTTCCAGCCTCAAGGGAGATCTGCACGGTTGGAGGAATGGTGGCTAACAATGCCGGGGGAGAAAATACCCTAAGCTACGGCAAAGTAGAAGATTATGTAGAAGAACTCAAAGTTATCTTGGAAGACGGCGAAGAGTATACATTTTCCTCTATTTCCGAGAGCGAGCTAAGAAGAAAGCTTATCTTGAAGGGATTGGAGGGAGATATATACCGCAAGTTGTTTCGATTGGTTAAGAAGAACAAGGATTTACTGGCTAAGGCAAAGCCTAAGGTGTCCAAAAACTCCGCCGGTTATTATCTCTGGAATGTTTGGGATAGTGAGAAGTTTGATGTCTGCAAGTTGTTAGTGGGTTCTCAAGGGACCCTGGGAATCATTACGGATATTAAATTGCGCCTCATAAAATCCGGAAGACCGAGCAGAATGCTGGTAATTTTCCTGAACGATGTCCGCTTAGTGGGAAAGTTGATCCCTAAGATCCTCAAACAAAAACCGGAAACGGTGGAGTGTTACGATGACCGCACGTTGGGAATCGCTTTGCGCGTCCTTCCGGATCTAATGAAGCGCTTGAAGGGTACCTTGATATCCACGGCGTTTAGTTTTATTCCGGAGGTGGGGATGCTCTTAAAAAATGGCTTTAAGTTGCCCAAACTCATTATCCTTGCTGAATTCGGGGGGAGTACGCCGGAAGAGGCCAAAGAAAGGGCTCTTAAGGCTATGGGCGACTTGAAGCCGCTGGGTCTTCCTATGCGTTTTACAAAAAGCGCGAAAGAGGCAGACAAATATCATCTAATAAGGAGGGAGAGTTTCAATTTGCTGCGCCAGAGGGTGAGGGGGAAACAGACGGCGCCCTTTATAGATGATGTAATTGTGCGTCCAGAGTTCTTGCCTAAGTTCTGGCCAAAACTGCATAAGATCCTGGATAGAAAGGAATATGGATTGATTTATGCCATAACTGGGCACTTGGGGGATGGCAATTTTCATATTATCCCGTTGATGGATTTGTCCAAGCAAAGAAACAGAGAGATTATTCCCGAGATCGCAGATAAAGTGTATAACCTAGTACTTGAGTTCAAGGGTTCCATTACGGCGGAACACAATGACGGGATAGTGCGTGCGCCGTATTTGAAACAGATGTTTGGAGGAAAAGTATACAAACTTTTTGAGGAGACAAAGAGGATCTTTGATCCGCAGAATATCTTCAATCCGGGGAAAAAGATCGGAGCTACTAAGAAATACGTTTTTGATCACATGAAAACAGGAGGGTAGCATGGGAAGAATCTTGATATATATACTATCTGGAGTTTTAGTGTTGGTGCTTTTGATTCTTCTGATAAGAAGATTCATCAATACAAGGGAGTATAATAGGGATAAAGGTCGCCTTCGCAGTTAGTTCTCAAGATGAAACAAAAAGAGTACATAATCTTTTCAGGGGTGATCTTCGGCTTGGTAGCCGTCCTTCATCTATTGAGGTTGGTTTACGCTATGCCGGTAACCATAGGGGAGTGGGAGATCCCGGTATGGGCGTCAGCAGTAGGCGTTATCGTTGCCGGTTTCCTAACCTGGAAAGCTAAACAACTAAGTCGCTAGAAGATATGAAACACGCAGGGTTACACATACACGGCAGGGTGCATGGGGTTTTCTTTAGGGACTCTGCTTTCAAGAAGGCGAACGAATTAGGTTTAGCCGGTTTTGTGCGTAATGACCTGGACGGGTCTGTGTATATAGAAATTGAAGGAGAAGAGGAACCCTTAGGGGAATTTGTTAATTGGTGCAAAGATGGCCCTCCTATGGCTCAGGTTCGAGAGGTTGAAGTGGAAGAAGATTCTGAACTTCGAGGATTTAAGGACTTTAGGATAGACGAAACGCGTTAGAAGTAGGGGAGTGCGTCCTTTATCTCCTGGCGTTTTCGGATGACGCGGGCCTTACCGGCATCTATTAATATCTCAGCGGGACGGACTCGGGCGTTATAGAAAGAGCTCATAGTGAAACCGTAGGCACCAGCATCGAGAATGGCGATTAAATCACCTTCCTTTGGGGCAACTATATCTCTTTCTGTGCCGAAGGTATCTCCGCTTTCGCAGATATTGCCGACAATGGTAGCTTTCATCTTTTTCCCTTTGATACGGCTGGCGTTAATGATTTTATGATAGGCGCCGTACATAGCAGGCCTTACGAGATGTCCCATGCCGGTGTTCACGGCAATGAAAGTGACGTTACCATTTTCTTTGATGTCGGTTACTTTGGCGATTAAAGTTCCGGATTCAGCCACCAGATATCTACCCGGTTCTATTATGGCTTCCACCTCTTTGCCGTAGTCGTGTACGAACGCATCAATGGTTTTATCAAACTCTTTGCCGAATTCCTTTATGTCTAGGGGTTCCTGTCCCGGTTTGTATGGGATGGAGAGGCCGCTACCAAAGTCTAGGTATTCCAGGTTCCCAAACTGATGAGCTACTTTAGTGAGAGCTTTCATGGCTTGAATGTACGGTTTGGGAGTTAGGGTGTCCGTTCCTATATGCTGGTGCAGTCCCACGATCTGTAGTTTGTATCTCGCGGCTATTTTCTTTGCTTCTTTAATTTTGGAAAAATGAATGCCGAATTTGCTCTTTTTGCCTCCTGTTCGCAGGTGGGCGTGGCTGCCTGCGTGAAGATCAAGATTAAGACGCAGCCCCACTTTTGTGTTTGGAGCAATTTGGCCCCATTTTTCGAGTTGGCTCAATGAATCTATGTTTACTCTAATATGGTTTTCAGCCAGGAACTTTAACTCTTTTTCCTCAACTCCGTTGCAGGTATATATGATCTGATTGGGTTTGAATCCAGCCTTGAGCGCTAGAGAGACTGATCCTTGGCTCACGGTCTCGGCATTAGCCCCTTCTTTCTTGAGAAGACGTAATATTGCCGGGTTGGAGTTTGCTTTGACGGCATAGTGAACTTTCAAATATGGGTATTTGATGTTGTCCACGATATTTCTGTAACGCTCGCGGATGGTTTTAGCGTCATATACATACAAAGGTGTGCCGTATTTGCGAGCTAGGAAATCAACATCAAAACCTCCCCAGAATAGCCGGTTTTCTTTATTTTCCATTTATCCTCCTGGGTTAAATTGCAATTCGATATCTATAGTCGGAACTGAAGTGTTTGAAAATATACAAACACGGACTACATCCGACCGATTCGGGGATCCTTTTGATGCGCTCGCGGCGCAATGTGGTTGACCGTTGGGTCCTCCACTGGGTTCTCCGCGAATGGTCGGATGTAGCCGTGCCCAGCCACTGGTGCCTTGAGCGGGCAAGTGTCGGTCGCCCGACGGCGGCGGCTGGCTGTCAAACCAGAGTGAACGCCTTGCATACAACGTAGCTGGAGAGGAAAGTGTACCACCTCCCTTCTTGGCTAGGCATAGCGCTCACTCTAGGATGGGAAATCTAATCGAGGTGCAGACGAAAGGAGTGCCCACGCCGTTCGCTACTAGCATGGGCTATCCGCTTCGCTAACATCATATTAAAAACACTCTATGGGAGAGTCAAGAAAATAGTTTGAAAAAGGTTAATAACTATTTCTCTTCGAGGAGATGTTCTAGGGCGTGTCTGTCAAATCCCACAATCACATTGTCTCCTATAGTAATGACGGGTACGCCGAGTTGTCCTGATTTATCCACCATTTCCTGGCGGGCTTGCAGATCAGATACTACATCTTTCTCTTCATAGGCTACGCCCTTCTCTTGGAAGAAAGCTTTGGCCATTTTGCAAAACTGGCAGGTAGGAGTTGTGTAGATAACGGGCTTTACCATAATGGGGATAGTATAACCTCTGAAATGACTAAATAACAAGATTTGGTATAATGGACTTTATGGAAAATCAAACACAAAACCCATACGTGGTGCCAGTAGCCATCGTAGTCGCGGGTTTGCTTATTGCTGGGGCGGTTGTATATAACGGAGGTTCTTTTGGGAATGATGGGTTAGGAAATACTGCTCCTACGCAGTCGGAAGTAGTGACTCCCGCGGAAGTAGCTAAGGCCGTGGGTCTCAAGAAAGTTGAGTTTGAAAAGTGTGTTGCTGAAAAACGGGGGACGGAGCGGGTAGATACGAATCTGCAAGAGGCAACAAGTGTTGGAATTGGAGGAACTCCTACATCCATTATCGTCACCCCAAGTGGGGAACAGTATTTCATGGTAGGAGCCCTACCGGCAGATATGTTGGATGCCTATGTCGCTGCGGCTATAGAAGATGATGCGGCTAAGCTAACGGAGCTGGAGGGTCAATTTGGTCTTCCGGATGCTCCGGATGTACCAGTACTTGAAGAGGGGGATCACCTAAGGGGATCTATAGACGCTCCGGTGGTCTTGATAGAGTACTCAGATCTAGAGTGCCCTTACTGCAAGCGGTTCCATCCGGAAGTTAAGCAGATGATTGAAAAGTACGGAGATAAGATAGTGTGGGCGTACAGACATTTCCCGCTTGAAGCGATCCACTCTTCAGCGCGTCCTTTGGCTGAGGGAAGCGAGTGTGCGGCGCAACTTGGAGGGAACGATAAGTTTTGGGAATACGTAGATTACGTATTCGAGAATTAGAAGAAGAATCGAGGGCTTGCAAAAACTCGCTTTCGGGCGAGTTTTTGGTTTAAAGAGAGTTCTTTTACTTTATTGAGGCAGTGCGCAGCCGGTTTTCTCCGAAAGTTGTGTAAGGGAGAGGGCTCCGGTCATTCTTTCGCCATTCGCGAATTCCCAGGTGGGGTATGCCTCTATCTTGGCGTTCGCACAAAGTTCGTTTTGATTCCTCGTGCCTGGGTCAGAGCACTCTGTATATGGGAGATATTGGGCTGAGCGTCCAAAGGTTGTCTTTTGTTTGTTACACACTGGGCACCAATATGCGCCGTAGAAAGTGGCACCTTTTTCTCCAAGACACTTTGCGAGTTCATCTAGAGGCGCTGGTTGGTTTGAGTAGTAGATAAGCCCTCCGACGATACCAGCGACTACCAATATAGCTATTCCCCAATAAAGGAGATTCTTTTGTCTGTTTTTCATATTTTTCAATATTATCATAGTTTTTAAAAGTGTTAGAGCCTTTGCTCTCCATTCTTGTTAGGGAATAGACAGTAAAGGCTCTGTTATGTAATTGGCCGGTATTTGCTCGTCGGTGTCTGTTCCTGTAGGGCAACTTGGACACAACGCCTAGATGAGTTGATCTTGAGGGGGTCATCAGTCCTTCGTCCTCCGTCGAAGAATCCTCCTCCTCTCTTTTTCTGTTGTACCACCCCATATTCCGTACTTCTCCCTGGTTGCCAAGGCAAATTCAAGGCACTCACCCTTGGCATCGCACCGGGTACACAACGACTTTGCCATTTGCTCGCGTTGCTCCCGTGCATCTTGGTTTTCAGGGTCATGGGGAAAGAACGAAAAACTCCACCTGCACGGCACATCCCCTATATCAAAGGGAAGGGTTTGCGTGCGAATCTCCGATCCCTGTCCGGACAAGGTGCGATCTCCTTTCGAAACAAGTACCTTGTACCCCAAATTACTTCCGTGGTCAAATCTTTATTGAAGAAAAGCGAGAGAGTGAGTATAAAGGATAGAGTCTATGCCGGGTTGTGTAATGGTAGCACAGCGGCCTTTGAAGCCGTCAGTCTAGGTTCGAGCCCTAGCCCGGCAGCCAATTCGAGCTAGCACGAGAGGGGTATGGGTTTCGGGCGCCCGAAGAGGGTTATAATAAGTACTATGAAGTACATACTTTCACTACAAGATCCGTTGGCGCGTGATCCATCAGTCACGGGAGGGAAGGGGGCTACCCTCGCAGAATTGATTAGGGGTTTATTCTCGGTCCCGAGTGGATTTGTTTTTACAATAGAGGCCCATAAAACTTTCTCTAAACAGGGTATTCCTAGAGAAATACAACAGGAGGTCTTGCAAAAGTTCGACGACCTCAATGTTGATAAGGTGGCGGTCAGGTCATCGGCCTCTGTGGAAGATCAGAAAGGCGCCTCTTGGGCGGGCCAATTCGAAACCTATTTGAATACCTCTCGGGACAGGCTCATCGAACGGATTGAAGATTGCTGGAAATCTGTGGAATCAGAGCGTGCAAAATCCTATGCCAAGGCTTCTGGTATTGATCCAAGAGACATATCAATTGCAGTCGTAATTCAGAAAATGATCCAAGCGAACGTATCGGGAGTTTGTTTTACCCTACATCCTAACGCTCAAAACAGAAACCAGTTAGTCGTCGAGGCCATCTCTGGATTAGGAGAGGCATTGGTCCAGGGCGCAGTAACCCCAGATACATATATTGTTGATAGAGAATCTATGGAGTTAACAGACATTAAGATTAATCCTCGAGGGACTACACAGAAACTCCTAGATGATCAAATACAAAATCTATCTCGCATATGTATTGATATAGAAAAACATTTCAAATATCCGCAGGACATTGAATGGGTCTTGGAAAACGGTGATTTTTACATCGTGCAGAGCAGGCCCATAACGACAATAGAGGACTAGACCACACATAGGACAGTTGACTGATAGTCAATAAATATAAAGCGTCTTGACAGGTTGTCATGTGCTGTGTACATTTTTAGGTATGAGATTCGGGACTCTGCTCAAGAAATTTAGAAAAAGGGCAAGGTTTTCCCAGAAAGAGCTCGCTACAATATTGGGGCTCGATTCAACATATCTATCGAAGATGGAGAGCGGTACGAGAAAACCTCCCGAGCGCGATGTGGTTCTGGGAATAGCCACGGGCCTAGATCTCAACGAGACAGAGGTTGATGAGCTTTTAGTCTCTGCGGATTATCAACCCCAGACACTCTTTGACCTGGGTTTTGACACGAATGACTTTAGTCTCAAAAAGCACATAACTGTTTTGAGAGATATAAGAAGGAAAACACCACTTGCATCGTATGCAAGAGCTAGAGAGGAAATCGCTGACTTCTTGGATCTCATGAGGATGAAATACGCGGGGGAGATAGACGAGGGCCTCGCAAAGAATACGCTCCTTGCTGATTACCTTTACTCTAAAGTGCGAAGAGGTGGCTTAAAAGAGCTATATAGGGCTGTAAATAGGCCGTTAGGAGGAGCAATTGTTATGTATCGTGGCAAGCTTTTGCTTCACCAGATTGGTCTTAGCCCGGTAAAAGGATGGTGGGTCATCCCGATGGGATATGTAAACCCAGATCGGGGAGACAGAACAGCAAAAGACATAGCGATTCGACTCACTAAAAGGTTTTTAGGAGACGTTGAGCTGGAGGTAGTGAAGGAGCTGACTGCGGAGGGCGAGGTTCTTGAAGATCTTGATGTCTCGTACATGGTTAAGCTGGGCCTTTTCCCAGCCATAGTACAAATTTATGAAATAAAAATTAAAGGAAAGGGGGAGGTTAAAACAAAGAAGGGTTCCGGATTTTTTAAATTAGAAGAAATTCCAAAAATCGGTGGCGAGATTCATCCCGTGATGTCTCAAGTAGCAAAATACTATTTCAAGAATAAAAAATTGGCAGAAGAATTATACAAACAGGGTGAGGAATCAATTGAAAAAGTATTGAATAACAAAGATTATCTTGAGGAAATGCATGGCTTTGAAAGAGAAAGAATTAGAAAGAAACTATGAAAAAACAAAATAAAGAAGTGCTAGTGAGCGGCCAGAGTGGAAGCCCTGGCATTGTAGAGGGGAAAGTTATAGTTGTTCGAAATATAGGTGAGTTCGGGAAGATGGAAGAGGGAGCTGTTCTGGTGACGAGAATAACGAGTCCGCCTTGGCTACCTGTAATAATGAAGGCTTCAGCTGTTATCACGGATACGGGAGGAATTCTTTCTCATCCAGCAATTGTTTGTAGGGAGTTCGGCATTCCAGCTGTTGTTGGCACAATAGAGTCCACCCACAAACTTAGCGATGGGATGAAAGTAATCGTCGATGGCTATCAAGGAGTAGTTTATAAATCATGAAAAAGAATAGCGATGTCTTGATAGATAAAATGATAAAGGCTTTTGAGAGATGTTCATTTGATAGCGGGAAGATTCTAGACCCCGATGCTTGGTGGCCCCTTAATCATCTGTACTATTCTCCTCTTTATATCGATCACTTTTATGGAGTCCTACTGAGAAACTTCGAGTTATTAAAAAGAAAATATACCTTAAAAGAAATAGCCGATACTATTTCTTACCCCTCAGCCACCTGGCTTCTGGTGGTTAGTGCTCCTCGGATAATGAAATCAATGGGAATCAAGAAGGAAAAAAGGATTAGCTTAATTCTAGAATTTTTAGAGATGATCCAAACGCAGATGGCTGGCAATATTTTCTGTGAAGACGGCGATAACATTATTTGGGATAGCAATAGGGTTGAGCAATTGATTTCCGGGACTGAATGGACCGATGTTAGCAAAGGAGGTAATCTTAATCGCCTTTTTGCTAGGCTGCACGCCGCTCTTTTAAGTCTTAATGAGGCAATTTTTAGAAACTGCAATAATGTTGCTAGAGAAGTCCACGGGCCGTACAAAGTCGAATACAAAGGCCAGCCAGCCCAGCTTATTATTAGAGAATATTATAACCTTAGAGACCCCGCCTTAGAACCAAAGTTAAAAGATTTTCCCTACGAGTCTATAGAAACTTACGTTTTATACGATCACGCGGTCAAATTCGATTTCCCGGTTCTCAATGACTATACTCACGATCTACCTCTCATAGAGCACACTCTGGCAGTTGCTGGGAAAACTAAAGAGAAAACAAAAGAAAAGAACTTGGATAGCATAAAGTTCCTAGATAGAGTTTGCGGGATCTTGGAGGAAAAGAATAGCCAGATCTCTATGGCAGTTGAACAAATGGCTAGAGAAGACCAAGTCTTGGAGTCGGTGCGGAGAGTATACTATTGGACAAAAAGACTGAACGCCAAGCTCAACTGTTTCAACCGTGTATTTTTTTAAAAGTGATAACATAAAATCTGGGTTCTATGCGATATTGGATCTAGGCGGTTCGAGTCCTAGACCCCCAGCCAGTTGAGACCGATCTAGGAAGCTAAATGTGATAGGATTTGGGTATGAAATACGAATACTTCATAGCCGCTCGTTGGAGAAACAAGGAAAACGTCCTCAAATTAGTAAAAGATATTAGAAGCAAGGGTAAAACAGTATATTGCTTTGTTGAGGGTGACGGTGCCGACTACGAACTAAAAGACTTGGAGGGGAAACACGCACCAGAGGAGTTTATGAAACATTTTGAGAGTATTCCAGACTGGCGTAATGATCATAGAGTAAAAGAGATATTTGATGTTGATATGAATGCCCTCAAAAACTCCGAGACCTTAATATTGCTTCTCCCAGCGGGTAAATCAGCCCACCTAGAAGCTGGTGTCGCTTACGGAATGGGTAAGCGTTGTATCGTAATCGGTGAACAAAAAGAGACAGAGAGCCTGTATCTCATCTTCAACGAGTTTTATAACTCTACGGAAGATTTCATAAAAAATCTAAGTTGATAGACAGGTTTTGGTATGAGTAAAAACATAACCTTCGTTGACGAGAACGATAACATAATAGGCTCTGGAACTAAGAAACAAGCCTGGGAGAACGGCAATATTCACCGCATTGCCAGATTGTTCGTTTTTAACTCAAAAGGAGAACTGCTCATTCACAAAAGGTCTGATAAGCTAAAAAATCTTCCTGGTAGGTGGGACCAATCTGCCTCTGGACACGTAGACGAAGGAGAGGATTACCTTGCGGCTGCCGAAAGAGAGCTTGAAGAGGAAATGGGCATTAAGGGAGTGGAGCTAGAGGAGGTGGGAAAATTCTACCAGGATGAAGTAGACGATGATGGGAAGATAAAGAAACGTTTCAATATGCTATATAAAGCCAGACATGACGGAGAGGTGAACTTTAGTAAGGGTGAGGTATCAGAGATAAAATGGGTTAATATCAACGATCTTCGCAGACAAATGAAAGAAAAACCGAAAGATTTCACGCAAGGATTTATTGATAGTGTGGAACTACATCTCTTTAAATAGCCATCAGATCTACAAATCTCTCACTTTTGTCACTTTCTATGGGTGCTCGAAATCAGTATCAGTCAATGTAGTAACGATAGTCTTGACATATAGCCATAAACTGGGTACTATCGACTAATAGTTCATTGATTACGAGTCTAGGCGTCTTTTGGAGATCACTTAACTGGTCTTTATAAGACGCCTAGGCTCCCCGTTGGTTAAAAGGCGTACCGATAGTGCGAAAGCGCTATAGGGGAGAACTCATCAGAGGAGGAACGCGATGAGGAAGACCCTCTTCGTCGTGCTGGCATTACTCGCCATCGCGGCGACTGGATTCGCACTCATGCTGTTCAAGATCGACACCGGGCCGGCAATCGTCGTTGCGGTTGTCGTCGTCGCGTGCGTGACGTTGGCGGCGTTCGGTTCGAAGACCGGCAGGCGGCTCGACTTCCGCAAGATGTGGGAGGACCAGCCGTTACTCGCCACGATGTTCTTCGGCACCACGATTGCCGTAGTCGCGTTCTACACGCACTCGCTGAGCACCGCCATGACCAGTGCGTTTGCTCTCGGGTTGATCATCACCCTCGCCATCATCGTCAAGGACTCCGCGGCCTCCGGCCGGGTGGCCCTGGTACCGATCGATGGCATCGGCCACATCGACGCGGACGGACGCAAGCACTACACCCTGGCCTTCGGCTGACGCCGGCGGCGACCAACGTGACCGGAATGGGGGAGCACTCTGTGCTCCCCCATCTACTCAAAACGATGAGGGTGTCTACGGCTTCTTCGGTGAGTATTATTTCCTATCAAACTTCTTCCCGGCAGAGATCAAATTTATGGGTATTAAGTTTAGATCTGTAGAACACGCCTTTCAAGCTCATAAATATCCTCTAGAAGAACGCTCGCAATTCACGGAGGTTGATGCTGATGAGGCTAAGCGACTCGGTCGCGCAGCCCCTAATTTTAACGGGGAGTACTGGGATAGGGTCAGGGATAATCTAATGTTTTCCCTAGTTTTGTATAAGTTTTCCAATAACGAGGAGTTGAGGGAAAAACTTCTGGCAACCGGAGGCAAATATTTAGAAGAAACTAATGACTGGGATGATCACTACTGGGGAGTTTGCAATGGCGAGGGTGACAACAAGATGGGAAAGACATTAATGACCGTAAGGGAGATTGTTCGTTAAGAGTATACTTTCAAAATGCCACTTAGCAAAACAGAAAAAGAGAAACTTCTTGAGAAAGAAGAGATAGCATATATAGCTACCTCCGGACCTGACGGCACACCCCACATTGCTCCTATTTGGTTTGTGCTCCACGACGGCAAGATCTACTTTGAAACGGATATCACAACGGTCAAATACAAGAATATCAGACATAATAATAGGATAGCTCTATGCTTTGGGGGTAAGGTGACCTACATCATTGAGGGCTCAGTAAAGGAATATGCGGAAGACAAACTAGGTTTCCCAATCAGAAAGCTCTATTGGGATAAGTACGGCAAAGATATGGACGACAGCTATATCACCGAGAAGACCCACTTATTTGAGATTATTCCAGAAAAAGAACTGTCCTGGCACTACGCTCCTACGTGGGACTAACTCAACTTTAGTCTACTCATTAGTAGTAGATTTTATAAAAACTAATCCCACAAACGATCAAAACCCCTGTTGGTGACAGGGGTCGTTGCTCTCTGGTTGGCTGGAGTTGTTACACTCCAGGGTGGTAGTTGTGGTGCTCGTCGCTGCAAGTCGGAGAACAGTGACCACTGCCGGTGCTGTGGGTATTTCCACAGTGCGCACAAGAGCCGCCGTTCTTCTCAATGGCTAGTAGGGCGCCTGCACTTCCGAAGTGCCAGATTCGCTTGCTTTCGGGCAGCTCCCAGTACCAACAGCACGAATTCGAGCATTCCCGCACGAAGTCGACCTTCTTGCCCTTGCGTCGGAGAAGGGTGACTTCGCTTGGAATGAATCGGGCGCCGGCACGGAAATCATCCACATCGCTCTGAGGAAACGATGCGCCTTGGTTCCCATCCCAACTCGGACCACGATCTCTTCTTTCGAATGCGTTGGCCATGGATCCAATGGACCAGTAGAGGTCGGTTTCGTCGGGCATTGCGTCCTCCTTCTGCTTCTCGTTGATCTTGTTTGATTGCTGTATGGGAATAGGCCTCGAATTGTTCAAATACTATTCCTATACAGCAAAACCAGAGAGTTAAATATTTATATGAAGGAACGGTATCTATGGATACCACGATATATACCACTAGTCAATTTCCTCGTAATGGTTCAATAGCTTGGAATACCTTCTCCGGTATTGCAGGCTATATACATGTCATATTCAAATAATCCACAGTTGCCTCGTGTCCGCATGGAGGCGGTGAAGCTGGTGCGCTCTGGTTGGTCGCAAAACAAGGTCGCACGGCATCT
>Ga0075970_120_pt1 | contig 9597 bp, 9 predicted proteins | sample RifGroA2_FD_67996 | JGI IMG/M metagenome (GOLD analysis project Ga0075970, IMG submission 67996) | Parcubacteria bacterium GW2011_GWA2_46_10
CCCAACCAGCGAGAGGTCTTCCCTGCCCTCCTCGGCTACATATATTTCAAAGACAGTGCGGTTGTAGTAATCTAGGCCCCTTACTAGATTGGGTTTTAGAATGTAGGGGATGGATAACTCGTCCAGAAATTCCAGGACTTGCTTGAAGTGCGCTTTTGAGATGCTCGAGAGATTGTCGAGGATAATGGGCGCGTCTTCCTTCACCACCTGACAACCCTTTACCTTGCAATCCAGAACCCTCAAGGGGTTGGTCTTGATCCGCCTCGCACAATCTTTACATATCTCCTTGGAATGTTTTCGGTAGTAGTCTACCAGTTTCTTTTTGTAGTTTTGTCTGTCATTCGCTCCACCGATGCTGTTGATCCCAACGACCACGTTCCCTAATTTCAGATCTTCAATCAGCTTGTAAAAAGCGATGATGATCTGAGCATCGTGTATCGGGTCGCTCTCTCCTCCAAGGGTTTCTGCCCCTATTTGCCAAAACTGACGGAACCTCCCCGCTTGAGGTTTTTCATACCTAAAAGCTTGGGAGAAGTAATAGAACTTTTGAGGTTGAGGTAAACGGTGCATACCGTGTTCTAGATAGCTGCGTACCACCGGTGCCGTTATCTCCGGGCGTAAAACCAGATCCTCTCTCCCTTTGCTCTTCAGAGGATACATCTGCTTTTCCACCATATCGGTGTGTTCTCCAACGGTACGCACAAAAAGATCCCTCTCCTCCGCGATCGGCGTCTCTATCCTCGAGAAGCCATAGAACTCGAGGATTTCGGTTGCTCTGTTATAGAATTTGGCCAATATCTGCCAATCGCCCGGTAAAATATCGTGCATTCCCCGAGGCGACTGGAAGGTAATTTTCTTGCGCAAGGAAGTGACCTCAACCTTCTTTGTGCTCTTCTTGGCTGAAATATTCACCCTCTTTTTTTCTTTAGACATTTTCTGCTGGCTTATACGTTTCCATGTCCCCAAGCGGCCAGAATCTTATGCGCACCACCCCCACTATCTGATGCAATCCGAGAGGTCCCCAACTTCTTGAGTCAAAACTGACTTCGCGATTGTCCCCCATCACAAAGAACTCCTCCTCTCCCAGTTGGAATGGAGGCGTATCGGCCATGGAAATGCCTGTGGGGAGATACGCTTCATCGATACGCTCCCCATTCACAAAAACCTTGTTATCCGACACCAATATCTGCTCTTCAGGCAAGCCAATCACCCTCTTTATGAAAAACTCGCTTTCGTTGGTGGGATTGTGAAGCACAACCACCTCTCCCCTCACCGGTTCTCGGAAATAATACGTAACCTCGTCCACTACTAGGTAGTCCCCCGTAGAAAAGTTGGGCTCCATACTCTTGCCATCCACCTTGAACGGCTGGGCGACAAAGGTATACACCAAGTAGATAGATACGACGGCCACGATAACGACCTCCAGTATCTCTAGAAAGGAAAGCAGAAATTGCTTCATCGGGGGCAATTCTAATACAATTGAAATTGATGTTCAAGCTTTTTTTCTCCCGCCCGAAGCCCGCTTTCCCAAAGCCCGAAGGGAACGATATCAGGTTGATCTTCGGTTTGGGCAATCCCGGAGAAAAATATGCCCCAACCTACCACAACGTTGGCCAACTCTACGTAGACCATATCGCCAAGGGCCCCTTCAAAAAATATCGCAATTTTGAGTTCTCCAAGGAAAACGGAGTGGTATTCATCAAATCCCTCACCTTTATGAATCAATCTGGAATAGCCGCCAAAGAAGCCCTCAAGTATTTTAATCTTAAGCCGGAGAATCTACTCGTGGTGCACGATGATAGTGATATCTCCCTCGGAGAGTACAAATTCTCCTTCGACCAAGGGTCCGCCGGTCACAACGGGGTAGCTTCGATCATCAATCATCTTAAAACCCAGAAGTTTTTTAGGGCAAGAATAGGCGTGCGCGAAAATCAAAAAAAGGCTGGGGAGTTCATCCTCAAACCTATATCGAAAAAGAACCTACTGCTCTTGAGGGAAGTATTCTCAAGAATCAAAATCCTTTAGTTTCGCTCTAACCAGGAAATCGATCTTGCCGTTAATCTGAGGCTTGAAGTCCTGCAAAGGCAACTCCACCTCAACAAACTGGTCATCACTTTGAATTCTATCCTTGAACCCCCTAGCTAATTCCTCTGCATTGGCCGAACCTCCAATGGTGACATTGCCACTGCTCATGGCTATGGTCATTCTCCTTAAGCTGACACTCCCTCCCATTAGAGTAGTAAGCTTATTAGCTATCGGATATGCAGCACCTGCTTTGGAACTCAACGCCTGCAACATTTTCACGTTGCTGTTAAACTCCGCGGCCTGTTTTTCCAGTCTCACCAGCTCTACGCTATTTTCGCCCCCGCTAGTAAATGGATCGCTTTCCTTTACTCTCTCGGCGGTTTGCTGAAGCAAGAGGGCCGATCCCAGGAATACGAGCAGGAGAAACCCGAAGGTCGTAAAGGTCAAATTGCGCCAGATCGATACAAAATCGGCTATTTGTCCTTTACGGAATACATCTATGGCACTTAGGTTTGCCAAACTGATCGAAGCATCCTGAGATCTGGTGATTCTCCCCCTAAGAGCGGCTCCATGGGCGCTATTCACCTCATTGAAATTGGCTGTTTGGACTTGTATCCCGGGAAGACCGCTTTGCAGGGCTGTCTTAACCTCTTCGGTGAAGTTTTCCGCAACGATCAGAATATTTTTGATATCGCCTGTTTTGAAGTTAGTAAGGTAAAAGTTTATCAATTTTCTTACTTCATCTACCACCCCTTCTTTGAACTTAACTACATCTATATTCTTGCCGCCGTTCATATATCTGTCCCACTCGGTGAAGTGGTGAAAGTACAATCCACCCATATGACTAACGGCGAAACCCAACCCTCCCTGATCCATCTGCAAAAGCAAACTAGGAGTGTCCGCGCTAATAAGTCCGTTCTTGAGAGCAGCTCTGATCAAACCAAGAGAGCTAAACTCCATCGCGGCCACGCCAAAGTTCGCCCCCTGGAGAGCCTCTATAAATTTATCCGCCACATCCTTTGCCACGAAAGCAGCCACCATATCTAGTTGGTCTTTAGATAAGTTCTCCTCCATTTCCTGCCAATCGTAGTACGCCTTGGACACATCTATGGGAGAGATCATACGCATATTGAGTTCCGCCGATTCCTTAAGATTATCCTTGGCCAGTATGGGAAGGTTGAAAGGCTGAATATATATATTGTTTATGGGGATGGACGCTACTACGCTAATTAGCTTCTTGGGATTGCTCGATACCCTCTTATGGAGCTCGAGGAGCGTATCCTGAAGGGCTTCTTGGTTGACCACTTTGCCCCTTACAACCACTCCGGGAGCCAAGCGCAAGAGTATATGCCTTGCCTTATGTTTACCTCTGCCGATATCGTAGAACCGCACTAGGCCATCCGATACCTCCAACCCGGACACTTCCAGCTTGGGAACAAGCCTGTCTATCAAGTTATTTACTTTGTTTAGAAAGTTTTTCATTACGGAGTGCAACTGTCGAAAATCCCAGACGGAGTCTTAGTTCCTATCGAAACACACGCTATGCGGTCCGGTAGATCCTCATTAACGATGAAACTATATAAACTTGGGCATTTCGCGTCTGGGTCATTGTACGTTACTGAATCTGGGCAGTTTATATAGTCATTTACTCTCGAACTTGCATCGTGTGCCCCGCTCTCCGCCGCCTTTAGGGCTTCAACGGAAAGCTGTTCACCCAGCAGACCCCTACTAGAAAGCCGGGCTACGGCCAATCCAGCGACTACAACCTCCAAAATAATTCCTGATATTAAAAGCACGGTAGGCAATGCCGAGATGCCTTTGATTCTATGTCCTTTAAAATTCATCATTTCGTCCAGTTGATACTTACCTTTGTAACCTCGGGACTCCCAGATGTCTTATCCAGATAGACTCTATAGCGAAAATACTTGTAGCCGGATTCAAAGGGGTGGTGGTAAACACCGTTTATGGGTATGGCCTCTGATCCATCGGAATCAGTCGCACTGTATAAAGTAGAAACAGAACCATCCTCTCCCAAGAAATCTACGCCGGAAAAATCAGTAGAGGTAGCTACGGCGAACTGGAACCCCACAGTAGATCCCGCAACTAGGGTCCCTTCCCAGTAAATTGAGTTAATGGCAAAACCATCATCCGACTCCGTATCAAAGGTAACCGACTCTAGATAGTTATTTGAAACCTGAGATTCTGTCGTGAAATTCCACGATGTTGTGTCTGATATACCGGCATATGAATTGCCTGCTGTATCATCAAAGGCGTCAGCACCAATTTGCACATAATAGCCAGTTGAATAATCAAAGGTAGTGGCTGGATTGACGGTAATGATGGCGGTGCCTGATCCTGTAACTTTTGCATCTTGGGCATCTATTGTCTCAATGGTTGAATTGTCGCTAGTCTTTTTGATGATTATGTCGTTGTTTGCACCCGCCTCTGCATCTACTGCCTCGTCAAAGGTGATGACTAAATTCGCGGTTGTGGCGACTCCCGTCGCATTGTCTGCCGGTGAGAAGGTTGAGACTGTGGGGGCTGTGGTATCTGGCAGCGTGTAGACGATGGTGAGCTGCGGCTCCGTGTAGGAGGCGTGTTCGTAGGAGGCCCAGGCCTGGCGGTTGTCTCCTGTTGTGCCGTCGTTGATTATCTGGACGAGATACGCAACCGACCCGTCGGTGAACCCTGAGTCGTTGGATTCTTGGACGACGGCAGAGAAGTTGGCTGTCGTCATCAGGGTGTTGTTCGTGTTGGATATGGTGGGGTCCCAATCCACCCCGGTGGTGGTGCGCATCGCGTCGTCGGTGCCACAGGTGGCGTTACTGGTGGCGGCAGCAGGGTCGTTCTCGTCTACCGCACGAATCTTGGTGAGCAGTGTTCCCGACCCGACGGCGGTGGCGGTCCGCAGGTCGATGGTTGACGACGAAATGGTGCTACCAGTAGCGATATCGAGGCCGAGGAAGCGCAGGCCCATGTGGATAGATATAGACCCAGCGACACTGCCAACGAGCACATCAGTAGTAGCGCTCGACCATGATGTGTCATAATGGTAGTAGTCGTCCCCGCCTGCGGCGATCCCTGTCGGCCCGTAGGTAGGGTCAATAGTCACAGGATAAGTAGCGTCAGTTAGGTCAGGGTTTGAGTAAGTAATGTAACTGTCTTCTATACTGTATTGAATATCCCCTGATTTATCTCCCGAATCATACCAGTGGGGCTTTACAAAGTTGGCAACAGTTTCATTATCCAGATTTGATATTATTGATTCCTGGCTTCTGGTTAGATTATGAAGAGTCAATTTATAGCGAATTGTCTTGTTAAATATAGGGTTGTCTAATATAAGGTTTGTTTTAACCCCATATGGTGTAACAAGGTATTCTAGAGTGTAGTCTGGTTGTTCGAAGTAAAGTCTGTTTCTTTCAATGTGTGGTTTGTTTACTGGAAGTTTCTGCCATGCTTCTTCATCCAGGTATTCTGGAGCACCGATCTCTATATATTCATCATCTATGTTCTTTCTCGGATAGTATCTTCTGGTTGAATCTGATTTAAACTTAAGAGCATAGTCTAAACCCTTGGATGTTTGCGCGATCCACTCACTGTTTGATAACTGGGTTAATGAGGTGTCTATGGGTTCTCCGTCTTCCGTGAAGAGTCTGCCGGTTACAGAAACAAACTTGTATTGGCCGTTTGAAAGATGAAAGGTGAGAGAACTCTCTGTTTGTTCCACTATGGCGGCTCCTGGGTCTTCTTTGAGTGTGTCTTCTATGATCTGTTCCGCGTGAGTTTTGGGCTCAATGGTTGTTCTGATTTGGATGGCTTGGGAAATATGACTAAATAGAGCCAAAGACCCCTGGATAATCAAAAAGCCAATGATCAGTAGGCTTAAGGTTTTAACTATTAAGAGTGTTTTTCGCATCGCTTTGCTTTTTTCCTTCTGTGTTTTCATTAACTAATAAGTAATATCGCCTCCCGCGGTTATGGTCACACCCGTAATGCTATAATAATCGTTCGTCGGTCTGGTCACTGGGGTTGTCACTCCGCTAGATCCACTCCAATCGTCAAAAGTAATTGATCTTGTTCTAACTCTTGAAACGTATGTAACTAGGTCTATTTGTTTTGTCCCCCCGCTAGCTGTCCAACTCACATGAGCCGTAATTTTCTGGGTCGTGGGGTCACTTATTCCAGATCCGGCAATCCAATTACTAGAATTCCTAAGGACATTGTCTATTGTAAACCAGCTGGTGTAGTTTATGTTTTCTTCCGTCGATGAGGAGGTGAAACTAACCGCTTCTGTTCCCGTAGCTATCCCCAGAATAGTAGAAGTGGAGCTCGTTGACACAACAGCCAAATGGTATTGGTACACATCACCTTTGTTCTGCGTGTATAGATCTGCCCAGCTAGACTCCGCAAAAGACCGTGTATTATTTAAAGTCTCGTTGGCTATAGAATAAGCTTTCTGCGAAGCGACCGTGGCGGAACCAGAGCGTGAGGAGACCATGATGGCCGTTACGCTTGAACCCACGATCAAGGCGGCAATGGCCATGGCTATTAGGATCTCAAATATAGATTGTCCTTTATCTGACTTTATATAATCCCTGAATTTCATGCTATCTTAATAGCTTTTAGTTCTCGTAACCTTGCCGTTAGTTCCTATGATGATTTCTTCGCTTAAAGCCTCATCTGTGGTTATAAAACCAATATTTATCTGCGAGGGCACAGGGGCTATGGTAGGGCCTCCAGTCAAGGTAACGGTGCTGCTTGAAGTGGTTGCGGTAAAGGCAACTCCTGAACTTAAATAGATCCGGTCAACTGGCGTACCGGTTGCCCCACCGCTTAAAAGTTCGTAATAGTCGCTTGCCCCGTTGTCTATGTGGATTGCCCAATCAACCCCGTCTTGCTGAGAGCGGGCTCTAGTAATGGCCTCTCTAAAGTACTCTACGGCCTTACTCCCTTCTCCGTCTATATTCACTCTATTGCGGTAGGCAAAATAATTGCTTGTCGCTACAACCGCAAGAATGGCCAGTATCCCCATCACTATGAGCAACTCTACAAGCGTAAACCCTTTTTGTATCTTCATCCTCATCTATATACTACCCACTAATTGGTAAACCGGAATAATAATCGCCAGGGCTATCATACCTACTATCAATCCAATAAATAGTAGCAATACCGGCTCCAAGAAAGAAACTAGGATCTTAATTGATGAATCTATCTCGGATTCATAGAATTCCGAGAGGGTCTGCAACACATCTTCCATGTGGCCGGCCTTCTCGGAAACGGCTATAAGATTCACTACCACCCTCGGAAAATAGGTTTCTCTTTTAAAAGCTTCCCCCACCGTCAGTCCCTTCATTATTCCCTCTCTTGAGACACGCAAAAGTACCCCCTTGAGCTCACTTGAGCCAACGGCGTCAGCCGTAATCTCCAGAGAATCCAGAATAGGCAAACCTGATTTCATCAAAGATGAAAGGGTGCTCGCAAAACGTTGAATGGCTAACTTCTGGGCTATCTCCCCAACGAGCGGGAGACGCCTCACTATTCTTCTGCCTATCCCCTTTCCAACCACAGTTTTAGAAAAGAAATACCAAAGGCCAAATCCGCTACCTATCAAAACCGGTAAAACAAAAATCATATACTTGTTGAGAAAAAGACCTACTCCAAAAACCACCCTAGAGAATGTGGGAGGCTCCATATTCCCAGACATAAAGCTCTCCGCTATTTTGGGCAAAACCAGAGAAAGCATCAAAAAAAGCACCGTCAAAGAAAGGCCTACGAGGATAATTGGATAAATTAAGGCTCCCTTGACCTTAGATCTCAACTCTTTTTCCTTCTCTAAATCGGAACTTAACCTTTGAAAGACATTTTCCAGGTTGCCCGAGTCCTCTCCGGCACGCAGCAAGCTTACAAAAACTGGAGAAAACTGCTTGGGGTGATTGGCAAAAGCCGTGTGGAGCGGCTGTCCCTTACCCAAAGTATCTTTTACCTCAAGCAGGAGGCTCTTCATCGCCGGTTTGTCAAAATCTGCCACCAGTATGTCTATGGCTTTAAAAAGATCCGTGCCCACCTTAAGCATCAAAGCCAGGTATCTGGTAATAAAAACCTTGTCCTCGATAGTTATCGATTCCCCAACCTGTTTAGAGAAAATATTCCTTTTGTCTTTGGATTTAATGGATACGGGGCGTAAACCCTGCTGAGACATCCAGCCCAAGATGGCCGCCGATGAGTTCGCTTCCATTTCACCTTCAATAACCTTGCCGCCGGGGTCCGATGCTATGTAATGAAATTTGGCCATTCTATTCTCTAACTACCCTTAACACTTCATCTATGGTTGTCATCCCCCGCCCTGCCTTACGCAAACCGTCTTCAAACATGGTTATCATACCCTCACTCCTCGCCATGTGCCTCAATTTATCCAGCGAAAATCCCGGGTCGTTAATAATCCCCCTTAGCCCATCGCTCACGTTCAAAACCTCAAATATACCTATCCTCCCTTGATAGCCGGTATATCCGTCCGCGGCACAACCCCCGCCGCGATACAAACGCTTTGGTATTGCCATCTCTTTTGGATCCAAGCCTAACTCCTCCAACTGCGCTTTGATGGCGGAAATCGTTCCTTCATCGGGTGCATATGATTCAATACATTCTAAGTGCAGTTTTCTGACCAGCCTTTGAGCCAATATGGCGTTCAATACCGCCGACACAAGAAAGGGAGGGACGTTCATATCCATTAACCTCGGAACAGCTGTTGGGGCATCGTTAGTGTGCAACGTGGAGAGCACCAAATGACCGGTGAGCGCGGCCTGCACGGCTATCTCCGCCGTTTCGGCATCTCTGATCTCACCAACCATCATTACATTTGGATCCTGCCTCAAGAAAGACCTCAACCCTCCGGCAAAAGTAATGCCGGCCGCGGGGTTAAGGACCAGTAACTAGGACCATACCGTAGCTTTTCTTAATGTTGTCCTCCAAGAACTTGGCGGTATCATCCAGCATCCCCAGCTCCCTAAACGAAAGGGGTCTGGCCGTAGAACGCAAAAGCCTCATCACGATCTTTTCACCGTAGAAGGTGGGCATAACCGAAACCCTGATATCCACTATCACTCCGGCACTTTGATACCTGAACCTTCCATCCTGGGGTTTGGAGTGCTCGTCAATCTTGAGCTCCGAGAGCAGTTTAACCCTGGCCACAATAGCCGGATGTACTTCTTTGGGAATCCTTAATATCTCGTGGAGCACTCCATCCACCCTATATCTGATGATGATGTAATCCTTGAACACCTCGGTGTGAATATCGGAGGCCCGCAGAGAAAGCGCGTATGAGATAACATTGTCCACAATCGCTACGATGGGCACATCTTCGGCGGCCTCGTCTCCCTTCGTTTTGCTGCGCAAAGAAAGCCTAATGTTGTCCTCAATAACCTTCTTGAAATTCTGCACGGTGGTTTTCCCGTACAAAGAAAAGCCGATATTGAGAGAATTCTCGGAAGCCAAGTAAGGAACAATTCTGCCCTTCAGATATCTTTCCAGAAACTCCAGATCAACTAAGTTGTTTGGGTCCTCCAGAGCAACCGA
>Ga0075970_121_pt1 | contig 5546 bp, 6 predicted proteins | sample RifGroA2_FD_67996 | JGI IMG/M metagenome (GOLD analysis project Ga0075970, IMG submission 67996) | Parcubacteria bacterium GW2011_GWA2_46_10
AGTGCGCAAGGACTTTTTCGCATACCAAAAGGCGATCAAAGACTATCTCGTCTACTACAACGGGAAACGGTTGCACCTGGGCATCGATCTTGTTCCTCCGCTTCAAAAAATCACCGAGGGTATTCCAAGCTATTGACCAGAGAACGAGGGTAGCGTTGTATAAATAAGTAGGCCCCGTGGAAACGCTCCACGGGGCCTGGTTCTTGATTGAATCTACATCTTTGACCCCCACCGCCTCCTTTTCTTGGGTTTCCTGCCGTAAAGGGTCTCCTTGTCGATAGGAAGGCCAGCAGTGACCTCTTGAACGACTTTGGCCGCCTCATCTGCTTGGGCGTTGAATTTGTTGGTTTCATCGCGAGTCTTGGCAATTGCGACGAGCTGATCTCTGCGCGAACGGGCACGATTGCGCTCATCTTTCGCGGCAGTCTCTTCTTTCTCCAGTTCCGGGTCCGGATTGAAGCCGAAAAAGTGCATGAGCCTGTCCCCCATGGCCTTGTCGAGCTCCAAGAATCGATCCCTCAACTTCACAGCCATTTCATGAACGGGAATCTCACCCATTGTCTGGGTGATATCTCGGGACTCACGCAGGAGCTTCTTGAAGCGCTCTCCCTTCCAGATGTTTGCATCTGGCATCTCAGTGGGTTTGCCGCCTCCCTGCGCGACATCGGTGACGATTGAAGCAACTTCGTCGTAGAGAGGTTCAATCGCCTCTTCCGCGCGTTCCACCTCTTCCTGGGTGAGAGTTCCATTTGTCACCAATGTGCGTGCGCGCAAAGCACGCCTGACGGCGAACTCCTCGGCATCAGCAAAAAGGATGCTGGCCGCGAAATCCGGCATGTCGATGAGGATCTTCTCGAAGATGGTGATGGTGGCCTCACGCTTGAACCTCTTGTTGATGACGCGCTCCAAAGAGCCACGCGTAGAAGCGAAGATACGCTCCGCATATTCACGTTGCTCCTCGTCAGTGAATTCGATATTGAAACGCTCGCGTAGCCAAAAAGCGAAGGCTTCGGCCATGGCGCGCCATTCCGGATCACCAGCGCTGATCAGTGCGCCCCAGAAGACGCCACTCTTGGATATCTGCGTGAGAGCATTTGTGATCCATTCCATGAACCCTTCAGGCGTTCCTGGTGTAGTCATTTGGGTTGCCCCCTATCTTTATCGGCGGTATTGGTATTCTCAAGATGCGACAGTGGGCAGGAGAGGACTCGAACCTCCACGTCTTGCGACACTAGGTCCTAAACCTAGCGCGTATACCATTTCGCCACCTGCCCGTCTATCAAACTACATTATTAAAAGACCAGAGCTAACGCAACCTACGTCCGTGGAAACTTTTGTGAACCTCCTTCAATTCTCTGTTGGTAACGTGAGTGTATATCTGAGTGGTTGAGATATTGGAGTGTCCGAGAAGCTCTTGGACACTTCTTAAATCCGCGCCGTTTAAAAGGAGATCGGTGGCGAACTGATGTCTTAACTGGTGAGGGGTGACTTTGCCGGTGATACCAGCGGCACGTGCATATTTGTTTACTAACCTCTGGACTGTTCGGGGGTTGATGCGCCCTAGAATCTTTGGATCTTTGCCATGGGAGATGCTGATAAAAAGTGGTTCGTCCGCATCCTGGCGTTTGTCGAGATAGTTTTTGATTGCCGCGCGCGCCCTATCAGAAAGGAAGACCACCCTCAACTTTTCCCCTTTCCCGCGAATAGTTATCTCGCCTCGGCTAAGGTTAATAAATCTATCTAACGAGCAAAGTTCCGAAACACGCATGCCGGTAGAGAAAAGCGTTTCCAAAATGGCTCTATCCCGCAATGACTTTAGGGAACCCCCTTGGGGGGCATTGAGAAGGCGTTCCACATCGTCATATTCCACTATTTTTATTTGTCTCTCAGGAATTTGGGGGAGTTCCACCCTTTCGGGAGTTACCGTCTTTATTCCCTCCCTTGCTAGATATTTGAGGAAGTTCCGGATCACAATTACGTGATACGCCTGGGTGCGTTTTTTGAGATTCACCTCTGGGTTTGCGAGGTATACCCTGAAGCTACGGATGCTAGGCTCACTGATATCCGAGACGCTTTTGATATTCTCTTGCCTTATAAATCTCACCAAACAGCGCTCGTAATTGCGGCGGGTAGCGGGGGAACGATTCTTTTCCACGTCCAAATAGTCCAGGAAGTTTTTGAGGGCTTCTTTTGCGTCCACCCATAGATTTTACGACACTTCTAGGAAGACCGTAAATCCCAAGCCTTTACAAACCGCCGATTTCACGGTATTGTGGCTATGTTTGAAGTGCTGGAGCCTGCCTAAATGCAGGCCAGATTTATCTCAATGCTTAGTCAAAAAAAGAAAGAAAACGTAATCAAGGAACACCGCCTGCACGATACCGATACCGGTTCAGCGGAGGTCCAGATCGCTCTCGCTAGCTCCCAGATAGACGAGCTCGCTTCTCATTTAAAGAAGCACCCTAAGGACAAACACTCCCGCAGGGGTCTTTTGGGGATGGTTAACAAAAGAAGGAAACTCCTCCAGTATCTTTTGAATAAAGCCCCTACTAACTACAAGAAAACAATTAAAAAGTTGGGACTTAAGCGGTAGGGGGTATAAAATAAAAGAGTCGTAAATTTATTAAGCTCCGATAAATATAGGAGCAGTAACAAAATGGGTATTATTCCAAACAAAGAACAGCGCGTAGGCATCTTTATCGATATCCAGAACCTCTATCATTCAGCCAAGAACCTCTACGGCGCGAGAGTCAACTTTGCGGAACTCGTCAAAAAGCTGGCTAAAGATCGTAAGCAGGTGCGCACTCTCGCATACGTTGTGCGCTCCGATCCTTCAACCGGAGAAGAGGCTTTCTTTGATGCCCTTGAGAAAAGCGGTATTGAGTTGCGCAGCAAAGACATCCAGATATTTTCAAGTGGAGAAAAAAAAGCAGATTGGGATGTGGGGATTGCGGTGGATGCCATCCGTATGGCCTCCATGTATGATATTGCCATCATAGTCTCAGGAGATGGAGATTTTCTGTCCCTAGTGAAATACCTTCAATGGGGTTTGGGCAAAGGGGTGGAGGTGGCCGCTTTTGGGAAAACTACCAATGCCGCCTTGCGTGAAGCAGCGGACACCTTTGTTGACCTAGACAGCCTGCCTAAGGTAGTGTTTAAGGCACCCACTAAAACTTTGAACAAAAAATAATGGATTTAGGCAGGAAGAGATTTACTAAAGAAATCGGCGGCAGAGACCTCATCCTAGAGGTCTCTAATTTGGCGAGCCAAACTAACGCTTCCGTCATTGCAACCTATGGCCAGACCACTGTTTTAGCAACCGTGGTGATGGACAAAGAAGATCAGGACTCTGACTATTTCCCCCTAAGGGTGGACTATGAAGAAAAGTTTTACGCTGCCGGCAAGATCTTGGGTAGTCGCTATATGCGCCGCGAAGGAAGGCCATCGGATGATGCCGTTCTTTCGGGGCGTGTGGTAGATCGCGTGATCAGGCCTCTTTTTGATCAACATATACGCAAAGGGGTACAGGTGGTGGTAACCGTACTTTCGTATGATGGAGAAAACGATCCAGACTTTGTGGCCTTGATGGCAGCCTCTTCCGCCTTAGCCATTTCAGATATTCCTTGGGGAGGACCCGTCGCCGGTTTGCGGGTTGCCAAGACGGATAAATTTATCGTGAGCCCTACTAACAGCGATGTGGGAGAAGTTGCTAAAGGAAAGTTTGATGCCTTTATCGCTGGTACCGCTGAGAGAATAAATATGATTGAGCTAGGCGGGTATGAAATAACGGAGGAAGATGTAGCTAAGGCCTGTGAATTGGCACTCGTTGAAATAAAAGAGCTGGTGGATTTCCAGAATGAGTTAGTAAGAGATCTAGGGGAAAAAAAGGTGACCTTGGACATTCCCGAAGCCCCGGAAAATCTTGTAAACGAAGTTAGAAACTTTTTGGGAGGGAAACTGGAGGAGGCCATATACACAACAGAAAAGAAGAAAGCTGAAGAATTACAGCATGCGTTGAAACAATCCTTGATAGAGCACCTCCAATCGAAGGGGTTTAGCGAAGAAGATCTAGTTCATATTCCAAATATACTGGAGGAAGAGACGGACGTCCTCATCAAAAGAAACATTTTAGAACAAGACAGACGTCCTGACGGCAGGGGGTTGGACGAAGTGAGGGATCTATATGCGGAAACGGGGACTCTCCCGCGCATGCACGGATCTGCCATATTTGTGCGTGGCGACACTCAAGCTTTAGCCATTACGACTCTCGGCGGCCCAGGCGATGAACAGTTAGTGGAGAATGTTGAATTCTCGGGTAAACGCAGGTTCCTGCTCCATTACAACTTCCCTCCATATTCGGTAGGAGAAGCCAAGGCATCCAGGGGACCGGGTAGGCGGGATATCGGACACGGAGTGCTCGCCCACAAAGCTCTTGAACCATTGATGCCCAAGAAAGATGAGTTTCCATATACCGTAAGGGTTGTCTCAGAAATTCTTTCTTCCAATGGGTCATCTTCTATGGCTACCGTATCGGCTTCCAGCATGAGCTTAATGGATGCGGGTGTGCCTCTTAAGGCTCCCGTTGCCGGTATCGCTATGGGATTAGTTTTAGATGAAAGCGGTAAATATAAGATTCTTACAGACATTCAGGGTCCGGAAGACCACTATGGCGGTATGGACTTCAAGGTTGCCGGTACTAAGGACGGTATCAACGCAGTTCAGTTGGATGTGAAAGTAGATGGACTTACCCTGGAGATGATTAGGGAAACCCTATCCAAAGCCACCAAAGCTCGCCTGCACATTCTCCAAGTTACTAATGCGGTAATCGATAAGCCTCGCAGCGATCTTTCTCCATACGCTCCGCGTATTCTGGTAACTAAGATCTCTCCAGATAGAATTGGTGAACTCATCGGCCCTGGAGGCAAGGTGATTAATGGTCTTATTGAAGAAACGGGCGTGGATTCTATTGACATTGATGACGACGGCACCGTTATGGTAACTACTCCGGATGCGAAGAAAGCGGAGATCGCGATTGCGCGCATCAATGCCATGATGAGGGAGTATGCAGTAGGAGAAATGGTGGAAGGAGATATCATTAAACTCCTTGATTTTGGTGCGATAGTTGATTTGGGAGGAGGCAAAGATGGTATGGTCCATATTTCTGAATTTAAAGACGCTTTTGTAAAAGATATTAAAGAAGTTGCCAAAGAAGGGGACCACGTGAAAGCCAAAGTTATTAGTGTAGAGAACGGCCGTATCGGGTTGTCCGTCAAGAGAGTTAAAGAATAAATCTTCTATTATCCACAAAGCGTCTAGGCCAGGTGTGCTAATATAAACGTATATGGATGAGTTGAACAATCAACCCGGTTTTGTTCCCCCAGCTGGCGAACCTAACAGGGTGAATCCGATGTCCCCAAACTTTATGGAGGGCGCTCCAGGGCCGGAAATTCCCCCGCCTCCTCCAGTACTCAATAATCCTCCAATAGGAGAAACTCCGGGTGCGTTTGTTGCACCTCCCATCCCCCCATGGTCTCGACACTGGTTTC